>Ga0326597_10004949_pt1 | contig 18615 bp, 14 predicted proteins | sample RVTome_12_FD_203789 | JGI IMG/M metagenome (GOLD analysis project Ga0326597, IMG submission 203789) | Soil microbial communities from uranium-contaminated site in the Upper Colorado River Basin, Wyoming, United States - RVT100D185 | ecosystem: Environmental > Terrestrial > Soil > Contaminated >... | reverse complement strand
GGCCCCGACTTCTTCGACCTGTAGCCCGACCGGGAGTTGCGTCCGGGACCCCGGCCGTCGCGAGGCGGCCGGGGTTCCTTCCATCAGGGCCGGCCGGTGGTCGCGAAGCTCTGCGCGCCGCACGCCATCGTGAGAGGAAATGGCTGCCCTCTTTCGGCCAGCGAAGCGGCTGCCAGTCGCCGCGGATCACGAAACCGTCCCGGGCGCGGCCAGGCGTTCGCCAGGCGAGGTTTTCGGATGGGTGAGGCGTGCAGGGCGGGCTCCGGCGGGCGCACAGATTGCCTGTGGCGGGAACGCTCAGCGTGACGCCTTCGCGGGTCGTGAATTCGACGAAAGGACCCGCTTCCGGTTCGCGGAACCAGTGCGTCGTGTCGGCGTCCCGCAACAGCGTCCAGCGCCAGGCGGCCGGGGACCAGCGCATCGATGGCTCATCGATGGCGACGTCGTTGGCCGTGACCAGGATGCACAGCAGGATCGGCGTCACCGTGGCGAGGCGTGCGGCCGCGGGCTCGCGAACGCCTGAAAGCAGGCCGCCGAGCAGAAGGCCGGCGAGGACCCACGCGCTGGCGATTCCGAACGAGGGTCGGGGCGCGGTCACGAACCAGAACGCCGCGCCCGCCGCGGCGCCCATCAGCAGGCCGAGCGTCGGCCGGACCGCGTTCGCGGCGCCGGCACCCACGGCCGGCGAGACGTATCCGGCCGTGCGAATGGAAGGCTGGCCGCGGGCAGCGATGCCGTCCGTGCCCCGCCGCCATAGCTGTCTCGACCTGTACCACGCGCGGATCAGCAGCCACGGCAGGAGTCCGGCCGTGATGACGAGAGGCACGGATGCGACCCCGCGGTCCTCGCCGTGCGCGAGCGCACCGACCCACGGCCGGAACCATGCGAACCTCGCCCATTGCAGAGCGACGACATCGCCATCGTGCGCCACGGCCGTTGACGGCCACGTCCTCGCGAAGTGCCCGATCCAGGCGGCTTCGGCGCTCGCCTGCTCGGCCGCCACCCTCCACGACACCGGCACGGGCAGGAGCGTCGATGGATAGAACGGATAGCCGCTCGTGATCACGCCGTGGACGGTCCAGGTCAGCAGCCCTGCAATCGCCACTGCAACGCACGCCGCGACCGCACGCCGGGCGAGGGGCTCGACCCGTCTCGTCCGCAACAGGAGATACACCGCGACGAACCACAAGGCAGTGCCCGTCACCGCCGCACTCAGCTTCATCGTCACGGCCAGCACGGCGGCGGAAGCGGCGCCGACCCACTCGCCCTGCCGCGGGCGAGACGAAGCCGGCTCGAGCAGGCCCCGGTTGAGCGTGGCCGCGGCACACAGCAGCGTCACCGCGACGCCGACATCGGCGGACAGACTCGGCATCAACTGGTCGTCGAGCGCGATCGCGAGCAACGGAACGAGCAGCAGCCGATCGAAAGCGGTAACGGCGATGCTGGCTCTCGGCCCGTCATTGCCGTCCCGGCTTTTTCGAGTTGCGAAGGCGGCGAGCAGGAAGAGGAAGAAACCGGCGACGAGATGAGGAGAGGCAGGCCGCCACGGACCCGCTTCCACGAGCGCAGCGATGAGGATGTTCGAGCTGTTGAACGCAAGCCGGCCGTGCAGCGCCCCCAGGCCGGGCACCGCGGGAAAGGCCCGGGCCCATTCGACACCGGGGATCACGTACATCAGCGAATCGTGAGCCAGCAGTGGGGCCAGGCTGCGATTCGCCAGCCACAGAGCGATGAAAGCCAGCGCACCGACTCGCAGGCAGGCAGCGAAGCGGTCAGCGCGACGGGCGGCCCCGGTCGCTACGGCTGTTCCAGCGTCACTCCCTCTCGATTCGAGGTCCCCCGCGTGACGCGGTCGATCCGGATTCGTCGCCTGGACTGCGACACGCCCGGCGTCCGCACCGGAATGCACGCGGCGCACGCGCCACTGGCGAGTCGTGCCAGCGGCCAGACCGGCGATCCCGGCGAGCCCGACGGACAGAAGCGCCAGCCCGTCGATCGGTCGGAAGAAGTGCCACACATGAAGAAACGCGACGAGCGTGGCCAGGCCGGTCCAGATCGTACCCGCCCAGCCGTCGCGCGCGTCGCCGATGCCGAAACCGCGGTGGACGAGCCAGCCGATTCCCGCCGCAATCCCCGCCGCCATGCACCACAACGCGACGACCGCCAGGTGCGCGGCGAGGGTTGCGATGATCATGGGCGTCACTGCCTCGCGGCCGACTGCGCGTCGAACCAGCGCACGATTCCCGCGACGATGCCGTCGGCATACGCTGCGACCCCCGCGGGCGTACGCAGCGAAGCTTCGCGATTCGGCAGAACGAGGCCCGTGCCTTCGACCAGGACCGAGGGATACCACGTAGCGCGCAGAACGGCAAAATCCTCGCGCACCAGGCCGATCCGGCGCTGGTCGAGCGACGCGGAGACTTCGTCGAGAAGCGCGCGTCCGAGGGTGAAGCCGTTGGGCTGCAACCAGTACACGAGCGTCCCATCGACCGCTGTCGGCGGTCGTCCCGCGCCCGGCGAATTCCCGTGGATCGAAACGAAGAGATCGACATTGGCCCGGTCCGCCGCGACCAGCCGTGCATCGAGCGACATGGGTGAGGCGTCATCGCGAATGAGCACGGGGCGGCCGCCGAGCGCGCGCAGCCGTTGCGCCGTCGCTCGTGCGACCGCCAGCGTCATCGAATCCTCCGCGAGGCCGTCCGCGCCGATCGTTCCGAGGGGCGGGTGCCCGGCGTCGAGCCCGATGAGGGCGGCTGCGAGCCCGGCCCGCACCGCGCTCCGGTTGCGGATGCGCAATACCTGTCGGTCGCCTTGCCACTCCACCCTCCAGCCCAGAGGCTCCTCGGCCAGCTCGACCTCGATCGTCGCGCGGCCCGGCCCGCGATCCGTTTGCCTCACACTGCGGATGGTCCCGGCGGCCGCGGCGCCGGCCGATCGGTTCGCGAGTGTGACACCGTACAGCGTCCACGTCAGCGTGTTCGGCACGAAATCGACCAGCGTCGCCACCTCTTCGGGCAATGCGACGGCGATGCTGGATTCCGAGCCGTCAGTCGAGAGCGAGAGGCTCGCGGCCGCCAGCGTCACCGCCCGCTTCGGCGCGAGCGTGTCCGCGTCGGCGGTGGGAATCCAGACGAGGACGCCGGGCGCCAGCTGCAGGCGCATCTCGTTTTGCCAGCGCGCATCGGCGAACAGGCGCAGTCCCTGGTTCAACGGCAGCGCGATCCGGCCGCCCGGCGACCAGCGGCTGAATATGGGCCGGGCCTGCGTCGCGCTGTCCGTTGTGTCGCTTGGCAATCGCCGCAGGCGGACCCAGCGTCCCCACGAAACCGGTTGCGGCGATTCTGCCGGTGGTGCGGGCCTGGTTCGAACGAGCCGCACATCCTCGCTCAGCGTCGCGTCGCCCAGCTTCGCCTCGAAGCGCAGGACCGGCGCATCGCCCTTGGGGACCGGCACGAAGAGTGCAAACGCACCATTCCGTTCGACCCGCTGCGACGCTCCATTGATCCGGAGCGAGGCCCGGCCCGAACCGATGGATCCCCAGACCGCCGTGGACTCGGCGGCGCTCACGCCATCCTGCGGGTAGCGGATCTCGAGTTCGAGGGGACCACCGCGGAAGGGAATCGTTCCGTCCGACCGGTCGCAGGCGGACACCGCCAGCAGGCCGGCGCAAAGGAGGTCAATGCCGATTCGTGCCCGCGCCGCCGCGCTTCGTCGCAAGTTCTGGTTGTACGGGTTCATCCTGATCGCGCTCTCCGGCATCCTCTTCGCGGTCGATCTCGTCACGACCTGGATTGTGCACGCGCCCCGTATCGAGGCACTGGCGACCGCCGTCCCGGAGGAAACAAGCTATATGCGGCGCGCGGCGCGCGGCGGACACCCGCCGCGAGATCGGGAGTGGACCCCTCTCGCCGGCGTCGCCCCGGTCGCGGCCTGCGCCGTCATCGTGTCGGAAGACGCCGAGTTCTTCAATATCGGGACCCTCAACTACCAGATCCAGCGAGTGCTCCTGGAGCGCATGCTGCACGGTGATTTTTCGCGGGGCGGCAGCGGTTTCGCGCAGCAGCTCGCCCGCAACCTGTTCCTCGGCCCGCAGCGGACGATGCGGCGAAAGGCGAGAGAGTACCTGCTGGCCTGGCAGCTCAGCCATGCGCTCGCAAAGGATCGCCAGCTGGAGTTGTATCTCAACCTCGTCGAATGGGCAGACGGCGTGTGGGGCATCGGCGCGGCCAGCCGCCACTACTTCGGTATCGCGCCGTCGCAGTTGAAGCCGAGCCAGGCGGTTGTTCTCGCGACGATGCTGCCGGCGCCTCGCCGAGGTCTGGCCCGGGGACTGTCCTGGAGTACCGCGAACAAGCAGCTCTCGGTGCTCCGCCGGTTGGCGGGAACCGGCCTGATCGATGACATGACGAGGGAGTCGACAGCCGATCGGCTGGGTCTCTGGCGTGCGGCGGCGATGTCCGGGGTGGACCCGGCCGACGCGGGCGAGCGCGCGGATCGGATGATGGGGCCGGAGCCGCCTGCCCATGCACTGGTCGGCACCGACCGCCGCCCCCTGTCCGAGGCCTGCCAGGCCCGACGCCGGCCGAACTGAGCACGCGCGTCCTGCGTCCGGGCGGCTGGCTGCGACGTGTGCGCCCGGCTAGAATGACGGAGCGCCGACAGCCGTGCTTCGCGTCCGATCCGCGACCCGAGGCCGCGCATGGACCGTCGTGAAGCGGAGTCGAACCCACCAGCTTCCGAACCATCGATGAACGGATTGATCCGCAGTCTCCATCATGTGACCGCGACCGTCACGGACGCGCAACAGGACCTCGACCATTACGCGGGCGTCCTCGGACTTCGCCTCGTCAAGAAGACGGTGAATTTCGACAACCACAACGTCTACCATTTCTACTACGGGAACGAGCGGGGCGCGCCCTCGACGATCATGACGACGTTTCCGTACAAGGGGTGGGGTGTACCGGTCGGCACCAGGGGAGCCGGCCAGATCACGGTGACATCCTTCTCGGTGCCCGCCGACTCGCTGGATTTCTGGCGCGAGCGGCTGGAATCGATGAGCGTGCCCTGGTTCGACGCGCCATCACCGTTCGGCGAAGATGCGATCGAGTTGGATGATCCCTCCGGCCTGCGGCTGGCCCTCGTCGGTTCCGCAACCGATGATCGCGTGCCATGGACCACGGCGGAGGTGGAGGAGGCGATGGCGATCCGCGGCGTGCACAGTGTGACGCTTTCGATCCGTTCGCCGGATGCTTCCGTGCGTTTCCTGACCGACGTCCTGGGTCTCGATGTGCTGGACCAGCGTGGCGACCGAACGCGAGTCCGACTGGGACGGGGCGGGCCGGGTCACACGCTCGAGATCCAGGAGGCCGCCGATGCGCCGCCTGCGATCAACGGACTCGGTACGGTGCACCATGTCGCCATGGCGATCGGCACGCCGGAAGAGCAGCTGGAGGTTCGCGAATCACTGCTCCACCTCGGTTGCCGCGTGACAGACGTCAGGGATCGACAGTACTTCAAGTCGGTCTACTTCCGCGAGCCGGGTGGCGTCCTCTACGAGATCGCGACGCTCGGTCCGGGCTTCGACGTGGACGAGGAGCTGGCCGACCTCGGAAGCGGTCTGAAGCTGCCGCCGTGGGAGGAACCGCACCGTTCGGAAATCCTGACGAAGCTGCCGTCCATCCGTCTCGGATGACGGGTCCGCACGAGGGTCGGCCGGTCGTTTCCGCAGGCATGGCTCTGGGCGAGAGCCCCGCCGTGATGATCATGATCCACGGTCGCAACGCTTCGCCGCGCAACATACTCGACGTCGCCAGGGCCCTCGACCGTCCGCGCTTCACGTATGTCGCGCCGGCCGCCGCCGGCAACACGTGGTATCCTTTCAGTTTCATGGCGGAAACGATGACCAACGAGCCGGGCCTCACCTCCGGCCTCGCCGTGCTCCGCTCGCTCGTGGACGATGTTATGGCGCGAGGCATTCGCGCAGACCACATCGTGCTGCTCGGCTTTTCCCAGGGTGCGTGCCTGACCGCCGAATTCGCCGTCCGCAACGCGACTCGATACGGCGGCGTCATCGCCTTCAGTGGTGGTTTGATCGGGCCGCCCGGAACCACGTGGGAGCATCCCGGTTCGTTCGAGGCAACGCCCATCTTTCTGGGCTGCAGCGATGTCGATGCACACGTGCCGAAGCAGCGCGTCGATGAAAGCGCCGCCGTCTTCGGCCGCATGGGCGGCGTGGTGACGGAACGCATTTACCCGGGCATGGGCCATCTGGTGAACGATGACGAGATCGCGTTCACGCGTTCACTCATGGATGGCCTGCTCGCCGACTCGAGCTGAGCGCCGTGGCCGAGATTCTCCCGCTCGACGCCGCAATCGCCAGGCACATCCACGATGGTGACGTCGTGGCCATGGAGGGCTTCACGCACCTGATTCCGCACGCCGCCGGCCACGAGCTGATCCGCCAGGCCGTCCGCAACCTCACGCTGCTTCGTCTTACTCCCGACCTCATCGCGGACCAGCTGATCGGCGTGGGTGCCGTGAGCCGGCTCGTCTTCAGCTGGGGCGGCAATCCCGGAATCGGTTCGCTCCACCGTTTCCGCGATGCCGTGGAGCACGGCTGGCCGCGGCCGATCGAGCTGGTCGAACACACGCACGCGACGATGACCGCGGCCTGGGTCGCCGGTGCGTCGAACCTGCCGTTCGGAACGCTGCGCGCATCACCGGGCACCGACCTGCCGCCGCTGAATCCCGCGATCGGTTCCGTCGAGTGCCCCTTCACCGGTGAACGGATCACAGCCGTGGCGGCGCACCGCCCGGACGTCGCCGTGATCCATGCGCAGCGCGCCGATCGGCTCGGCAACATCCAGCTGTGGGGCATACTCGGCGTGCAGAAGGAAGCGGTTCTCGCCGCCAGCCGGGTCATCGTGACGGTCGAGGAAATCGTGTCCCGGCTCGATCGCCGGCCCGGCGACATCCTCCTTCCCGCAGCCGTGATCGATGCGGTCTGCGAGGTGCCGGGAGGCGCGCACCCCTCCTTCGCCCAGGGCTACTCGACGCGGGACAATGCGTTCTACGCCAAATGGGATGGCATCGCCCGCGACCGACAACGCTTCGCCGACTGGATCGACCGCCACGTGCGCGGCACGCGCGACATGCGGGAATTCCTCGAGGGGATCCGCGCGCAATGAGTGCGGCGGCGACGCGCGATGAGAGGCTCACGATCGCCGCGGCCCGCGCGCTGCGCGACGGACAATGGTGCTTCGTCGGCATCGGCTTGCCGAGCGCCGCGGCGAATCTGGCCCGCCGCCTGCACGCACCGAACCTCGTCCTCGTCTACGAGTCCGGCACGATCGGCTCGAAGCCGGAATATCTGCCGCTGTCGATCGGTGACGGCGAACTTGCCGAGACCGCCGATGTCGTCGTCTCCGTGCCGGAAATCTTCGCGTACTGGCTCCAGGCCGGCCGCATCGACGTCGGATTCCTCGGCGCGGCGCAGGTCGATCGCTTCGGCAATCTGAACAGCACCGTGATCGGGCCCTGGAAAACGCCGACCGTCCGACTGCCCGGCGCGGGCGGCGCTCCCGAGATCGCCGCACACGCCGGCGAAGTCATCGTGCTGGCGAGGCACGATCCGCGGACCCTCGTCGGGAGGCTCGACTTCACGACCACCGCAGGATTCCTCGATGGCGGCGACGCGCGCGAGCGCGCCGGACTGCGGGGCAGGGGACCGACGCGCGTGTTCACTGATCTCGGCCTGCTCGAGCCGGATCCCGTGACGCGCGAGCTGACGCTCACTGCCGTTCAGCCCGGTGTCGATGCGGCCGAGATCCCGGGCCGCACCGGGTGGCCCCTCCGTATTGCATCGCCGTTGCGCGTCATGGAACCGGCAACGTCTCACGAGCTGGCCGTGCTCCGCGAACTGAAGGCACGCACGGCCCGGGCACACGGGCGGACCGAGCGCTGATGCCTGGTCCACTCATCGCGGACGCTTCGACCGACGCCTTCGCCTACTCGCTGCGCCAACTGCGCGTCGTGTTCCGCGAGGCGGCGGCCGATGACATCGGCACTGAGCTCGAGAGAATGGGCGGGGTTCGTACCCTCGTCGTGTGCACGCCCGGGCGCGCGCAAACGGCGCAGCGCATCGCGGCCGGAGCGGCGGGCGACCGCATCATCGCCGTCTTCGACGGCGCTCGCGAACATGTGCCGGCGGACCTCGTCGATTCCGTCACGCGCCTCGTCGCGCGGGAACGGCCTGACTCGCTCATTGCCGTCGGAGGCGGCTCGGCGATCGGCCTGGCCAAGGCGCTCGCCCTGCATGCGCCCATGCCGATCCTCGCCGTGCCGACGACGTATTCCGGCTCCGAGATGACCCGCGTCTGGGGCATGACCGCGGACGGTCGAAAGAACACGGGACGCGACGAACGCGTGGCGCCCCGTGTCATCGTCTACGATCCCTTGCTCACGTATGACCTGCCCGCCGGAACCAGCGTGACGAGTGGGATGAACGCGATCGCGCACGCCGTCGAGGCCCTGTATGCGCCCGATGCGAATCCGGTCGCGTCACTGCTGGCCGCGGGCGCGATCGAGCGGCTCGCTCGCGCGCTTCGAGCGCTCGCGGACCTGCATCGTGAGTCGGCCGGAGCCGCCGTGCGGGGCGAGGCGACGCATGCGCGACACGAGGCGCTGCTCGGCGCCCACCTGGCCGGCCGGGCGCTCGACATGACGAGCATGGGCCTTCATCACAAGCTCTGTCATGCGCTCGGCGGCATGTTCGACGCGCCCCACGCCCTGACACACGCGATCCTGCTGCCGTGCGTGGCGTCCTTCCTTCTGCCGGCATCGCCGCTTGCGACGAAAGCCGTGTCGGAAGCGTTGGGTGAGGGGGATGCGGGCGCAGGGCTCTTCGCGCTCAGGGCGAACCTCGGAATTCACGCGACGTTGCGGGACCTCGGCCTGGACGGCGCCGATCTCGATGCCGTTGCCGCCGCGGTGGCGCCCGCCGCACCCGAGCATCCGCGCAAGCCTTCGACCGCGGACGTGCGCGCTATCCTCGAAGCCGCATGGCGCGGCCGCGATCCTTCGGACGACTGAATCCGGGACCCGGCTCCGGCCGGCTATCGGCCGATCCGGAACCGTGCGCGCGTGCCCGGCTCGCCCCGACCGGAACGGGTCGCTTCGGTGTTCAGCCGAACACACCTTTGAAGAAGAAGAAGAAGAACGCGGCCAGCGTCGCTCCGATGGGCAGAGTCACGAGCCACGAGGTCACGATGGCGGCGACGACGCGCAGGTCGATGGCGGCGATGCCTCGGGCCAGGCCGACGCCGAGAACGGCGCCGACGATGATGTGCGTCGTCGAGACCGGCAGTCCGAGGCGGGACGCGACGACCACGGTCGTCGCCGCGGCGATCTCGGCGCAGAAGCCGCGGCTCGGCGTGAGTTCCGTGATCTTCGTGCCGATCGTCTTCATCACGCGATACCCCATGGTCGCGAGTCCGAGAACGATGCCGCCACCGCCGAGCACGAGTATCCACAGGGGCAGTGCGGAAGAGGGTGTCACCGAGCCCGCCTGCACGATCGAAACGACCGCCGCCATCGGGCCAATGCCGTTCGCCACGTCGTTCGATCCGTGCGCGAACGCCATCGAGCATGCAGTGAAGACGCACAGCGGCGCAAAGACGCGCTCGACGCCCGCGTAGTGGAATTCCTTTTCAACCGTCGTGTCCACGCGGATCCGCCGGATCAGGATGCGGCCGACGAGGCCGATGATCGCACCGACCGCGATGGACACGCCCAGCGCCTCGGTCGAACTCAGCTCGAGGCTCAGGTGGGAAAGCCCCTTGAAGATCGTGATCATCGAGATGAGCACGCCCATGAAGAAAACGTAGATCGGCCCGTAGAGCCTGGCCGCCTCCAGAGGCGAGTCCGCATCGAGGATGAACCGGCGGATACTCATGGTCAGAAGAAAGGCGATCGTCGCACCGAGCAACGGCGAGATCAGCCAGCTCGCGACGATGCCACCGACCTGTCGCCATTCGACCGCTTGCGGTCCGACTCCGACGACGCCGAACCCGATCAGCGAGCCGACGATCGTGTGTGTCGTCGAGACGGGCCAGCCGAAATAGCTCGCGACCATCAGCCACAGGCCCGCCGCCAGCAGCGAGGCGAGCATTCCGTAAACCAGGATATCGGGTGCCGGCACCGCAGATGCTTCGATGATGCCGCTGCGGATCGTGCTGGTCACATGGCCGCCCGCTACGACGGCGCCCGAGAACTCGAAGATGGCGGCGATCAGGATCGCCTTGCGCACCGAGATCGCGCCGGACCCGACCGACGTCCCCATCGCGTTGGCGACATCGTTGGCGCCCACGCCCCACGTCATGTACAACCCGAAGATGATAGCCAGCGTGAGGAAGACGATGGCGTATTCCATGAATTCGCTCAGCGTGCGAGGAGGAGTCGCAGCCGGTCGCCGACGTTTTCCGCCTCGTCCGCCACCGATCCCAGGGTTCGTACGGCCTCGTACCAGAAGACCACGGAGAGCGGGCCGACCTCGGCCTCGTGATCGAACAGCACCCGCACCAGACCCATGCCCTGCCGGTCGGCTTCCGTCTCGATCGCATCGATCTGCTCGACAATCCGCAGCACTCGATCCGCGTCCCGTCCGCGAAAGCCCGATTCCAGCAGCTCGTCCAGCTCGTCCACCGCGCTGCGGCAGATCTTCACCGCATCGACGACGCGACGAACGAAGGCCATCAGGCCTTCGCGCAGCGCCTCGGGCATGCGCAGCTTGCCCATGGACAGCAGCCCCGCCACATCCTGGGCCGCGCCCGCAATGGCATCCTGCGTCGCCAGCAGATCCAGCACGTCGCGCCGCCCGACCGGCATCAGGATCGAGGCCGGCAGATTCGCCCGCACGCCGTTCTTGATCTCGTCGGCGTCATGCTCGAGCCGGAAGATCGTGTCCTTGCACGCCCGCACCTTGTCCATGTCGGGCACGGCCAGGGCCTCGAACAGCGGGATCAGCTCGGAGACACACTGCTCGACGATGCGCATGTGCTGCTGGATCGGACCGAACGGCGATTTGCCGAACAGGCTCGCCAGCGGATTCGTCGTCTTCATGGGTTCACCTCGTTCGAGCGATACCGGGCCCGAGGCCGGCAAGTGTCGCGAACGGTCCGCAAGCTGGCGTGGCCGGCCGCAACCCGCCAGTCGTTCGCTCAGTTCGCCGCATCCGCTCGCCTCGACTGGGCGCCACGCGTGATCGAACGGCCGGGAAACGTCAACGGAACGATGCGCCCGTCGATGCGCGTGAAAACCGAGACACGGTCGCCCTTCGCGCTGTAGACCAGGTGGTGCCCCTTGATGCCGCCCAACTCGAGAACCACCGTGTCCTCGCCTTCCTGCGGGTTGTGCGACACGATGACCGCTTCCGATTTCCTCTTGCCCAACGCCTTCTGCAAAGACCGCACATCGCGCTTCGTGTAGCCGCCCGGATTGCGCGGGCTCTGTATGCGGTTCCACGTGACCTGGTAGACGTAGCGCGGAAACTGATTGATGTCGATCAGGCGTGCGCGCGTCACCACCTCCATCGGCGGGCCCGCGTGGCACGTGACGAAGCCATTGCCGGCCACGACGTAGGGAAGCGCTTCGTAGAATCGCTTCATCAGGTTGAGATACGGGCGGCCGCGCAGCCGCTCGACCGTTTCCTTCCACAGCCGCCCCTGCGCGATGCCCTGTTTCGTCACATCCGCTGAAAAGCTGTCGTGGTTGCCGCATACGTAGATGAATCGCTCGCCGAACCGGGCGACGAGCGCGATGATCGTGTCCATGATCGCGATCGATGAACCCATCTCGCTCAGGTCCGCGCCTTCCTCGGGGTGCACGGCATCGCCGAGCAGGATGAAAACCGCCTCGCCGCGTTCGAGCGTGTCGAGGAACCGGCCCTCGCTCATGATGACGAGCAGGTTGTCGAGGTTCGCGTGCAGATCACCGATGATGACGGGCACGACGCCCGGAGGCAGTTCGACCAGCCCGCCCGGCCGGCCGCGCGAGTCCGCCGGGCGCCACGGATTGCGATCGATCGCCGCGATCGCCCGCTCGAGCTGCGTGGTCGCCATCGCCGCATCGAGTTCCGGCGGTAGCCCGCCGATGATGCCGCGCAGCCTGGCCAGGCGTTCGTCGCGTTCGCGAAACAGCCGATCGATTTCAACGGGATCCTCGAGTGGGGCCACGACCGTGCCGGTCGGCGAATCGAGATCGGTGATGGCGATGAAGTCGCCATCGTTCGCGATATCGACGCGCGGGAAGGAGCCATCCGTCGCTTCGGCCGCCTCCTTGTCGGTCGGCCCGAAGCGCCTGGACTCGCCCGCCGACAGCCGGACGAAGTCGGAGATGCGCGAGAAGTAGGTGTCCGGGTCGAAGATCCTCACGCTCTGCGGCCAGCGCTCGGCCAGGGCGGCGGGAATCCTCTCGTCGTAGACCCGAAGCTTGCGCGAGCCGGCAATCACCTCGATCGGCAGCACCGACCGGGCGACCGTCGCGCGACTTCCGGACAGGTGAGCGCGCCGCGAGCGGTCCACGATGCGATCGCCCGCCGCATTCGTGAACTGGCGGAAGTAGTGGTGCAGCCAGGATCGCGCGGCCGGGCCCGGCCCCCGATCCCGTACTGCGGCGACAGCCGTGTCATCGACCGGCTCGTCGATCAAGCGCGGCGGAGCACCGAAATCGTTGCGAATGTGCACCACCATGCCCGCACGATGAAAATGGCGGGCCACCTGCCAGTACACGTCGAGCTGCTCGCGGACACGGTCGATCGTCACGCCCGCGTCGATGACGTGGCTGCGTCGGTCCGATCTCGCCTTCCTCGCCTCGAAAACCCGCTCGACCGGCGGCAGCAGGAATTCGAACACGTACTTGTGCCGCCACTTCCACGGATTGCGGCGACGACCCAGCGGCGGGACGATGATGCGGCTCAGATCGAGCCTCGGCCGATCCGCCGGATCCAGCCACTCGCGCTCGAACATGGAAAGAGCGACCGCGTGGCCCTCGAACGGAACACCGAGATGGATCTGGCGCGGACGGAACGCCAGGATGCGCGAACGCCACCAGTTGCGCTGGGTCAGGTCGACAAAGCCTTCATCCGGCCAGCCGGCGATCTTCGAGACGAACGTCGTCTTGCCGCTGCCCGGCGGCCCTGTCACGACGAGCTGACGAAAGGTGACGCCCGCGGCGAACGGCACCCCACGGATCATCTGCAGCTCCGGCACATCACGAAGCGCGAATCCGGGCGATCCACCCGTTTCCATGCCCGGAACCTACTCCTCCGGAATTGTAACAGCCACGTATCCGGACGGGACTCAGGCGTCACGTCGCGTCGGGGCCGGCGGTCGATCGCCGAATCAGGAGCCGGGACCGACGCGACCTTCTGATCCTGCGCGCGATACAGCATCGCGACGGGACGGCCGACCGCCTCTGTCGCGGGATAGCCGAAGTCAACTCCATGTGTCATGCAAATGCTGACACCCCCGCGCGATCCGCATGCCTGCACACGAGATACCCGTTGCTTCCCCGCGCCATCCGCGTCTTTCAGATTGGACCAGGGTGCATTCCACTTGACGGAGGTGGCCATGGAACCCCTGACCGCAGTCCTCATCATGCTGGCCGTCTTCCTGGTTCTCGCCACGTTCATCGCCCGGACGGACGGACTCGCCTTCATGGCGCCGAAATCCACCGCAGGGATCCGGATGTCCGCGGCGGGTTTCTGCACGGATAGGTGCCGCGTCGATGGGCGATGCCCGTTGTCCGGGACGACCGAGCAGGCTGCAGCCTGCCCGCTGTGGGGATTCGTGCGCGCGGATGTTCCGACCGCCGTGTACGGCAGCCCATTCGAGGCACGACGCAGCTGAGGGAATCATCGGGCCCACGGCGACCCGATCGCGCCCTTCTCGAACCGATCTTCGCACGTCCCCATTTCCGAGGTCGCGGCAGGCCTCGGTGTGACACCGTGGTCTTGACGCCATCACCGCCCGGCATCCGTAGGCCCATCGATTCTCACACTCACGATAGACCGTCCCCCCCCCCAAACGAATTCTCCCTCTGCCTCCGCAGCCTCTGCGTCTTCCGCGACTTCGCGTGACCGGCCACCCACCAGGGCTCCCCCTCACGGCGGCCGCCCCACCCATTCTCCCCTCATACCGCGGATGCGGCGGGAGGGACTGCGGATTTCGCATGTCACGGCCCGCGTTCTGCGATCGTAACTGCTGTAGCTACAATAAGATAAGTATTGGCATGGCCCGTGCCTTGGATGGAAGGCGTCCGCCAGGCACAACGCCGGGCGACCCAGGGAAGGATCGAGATCATGAAACGGAAGGTCGTCCTCGTCGCACTTATCGGCCTCGCGCTCGTCAGCACGATTGCCGTCGTGACGCGACGGGCGGATGCGAAGAACGAGACGTATCGCTTCGTCGAGGTTGCGCGCGGCGATGTCGTATCGACCGTGAGCGCGACCGGAACGCTCGGTGCGGTGAGCACGGTGCAGGTCGGGACCCAGGTGAGCGGGCAGATCGCGGAGATCCGTGCGGACTTCAACGATCACGTGAAGAAGGGCCAGCTGATCGCGCGTATCGATCCGACGCTCGCGCAGCAGGGCGTGCAGGATGCGCAGGCCAACGTCGATCGAGCGAAGGCGGATCTGGACCAGAAGGAGTTCCTGCTCCAGCAGTCGAAGCCGCTGTACGAGAGCAAGGTCATCACGGAGAGCGAGTACCGCACGGCGGTCTACAACGTGTCCACGTCCGGGGCCAACCTGAAGTCTGCGCAGTCGCAGCTCGACCGTGCCCGTCAGAACCTGAGCTATACGTACATTTATGCTCCGGTGGACGGAACGGTGATCGAGCGCAACGTCGATGTCGGGCAGACGGTGGCCGCGAGTCTGTCGGCCCCGCAGTTGTTCCTGATCGCGGAGGACCTGTCGCGCATGCAGATCCTGGCCTCCGTGGACGAGAGCGACATCGGCCAGATCAGGGTGGGCCAGCCCGCGCGGTTCACGGTTCAGGCCTGGCCGGATCGCGCATTCACAGGCGTCGTGCGCCAGGTGCGATTGCAGTCAACGACGACTGAAAACGTGGTCAGCTACACGGTCGTGGTCGAAGTCGAGAACGCGGATGGAACCCTGTTGCCGGGCATGACCGCGACGGTCGATTTCATCCTTGCCGCGGCGAAGGATGTGTTGACCGTGCCGAACGCCGCGCTCCGCTTCCGCCCGACCGAAGGAATGCTGGCGCACGTCGTTACGGGAGAGCGCGCGGCGAGCGCGGCAGGCGCGGCGGGCGCGGCGCAGCTCTGGTACGTGGACGAGACCGGCGCATTGCGTGTGGCTCGCGTGCGGACCGGCCTGTCGAACGGCAGTGTCACGCAGATCGAGGGTCCCGACCTGCGCGAAGGCATGGCGATCATCGCGGCCGTCACGGGCGGAGCCCAGCCGGCGACCGGGACGGTCAGCAGTCCGTTCACGAATACGCAGCGACAGGGCGGACCGCCCCGTCCGCCGGGAGGGGTCTGACCATGACGACGGACACGAAGCCTCCCGTCATTCGGACGACGGCGCTGACGCGCGTGTATTCGACCGGCAAGACGGATGTCCGCGCCTTGCGCGGCATCGACCTGACGATCGAGCGCGGGGAGATGGTCGCCATCATGGGCGCCTCGGGCTCCGGCAAGTCGACGCTCATGAACATCCTCGGCTGTCTCGACACTCCGACCACCGGGACGTACGAGCTGGATGGTGTGCGCATTGATGGCTTGAGCCGCGACGGGCGCGCGGACGTGCGCAACCGGAACATCGGATTCGTGTTCCAGGGCTTCAACCTGCTGCCGCGCACGACAGCGCTCGACAATGTCGAACTGCCCCTGTTCTACGACCGGAGCGGCCGGTCGCTGGACACGAAGCGGCTGGCCCGCGAGGCGCTCGAGCGGGTCGGTCTGGGAGAGCGGCTCGACCACGAGCCGAGCGAGCTGTCGGGCGGACAACAGCAGCGTGTCGCGATCGCGCGTGCGCTCGTGACGCAGCCCGCGCTCGTGCTCGCCGACGAGCCGACCGGGAACCTCGACAGCCGGACGTCGATCGAGGTGATGGCGCTGTTCCAGGAACTGAACGACCAGGGCATCACGATCCTCCTCGTCACGCACGAGGGCGACATCGCACGTCATGCGAAGCGCGTCGTGGAAATGCGCGACGGACGGATCGTACGCGATGAGCCGGTGCGCTGGCGGCGCAACGCGGCGGAGGATCTGGCCGCTCCGGCGCCGGCGGACCGGATCGGGTTCGAGCAAGAGCCCGCACTGAGGGCAGGCTGACGATGAAGACGAAACGACTGATCGGCATGGCTCTGGGCAGCATTCGCAAGAACACGATGCGCACGCTGCTCACGATGCTGGGCATCATCATCGGCGTGGGCGCCGTACTCGTGATGGTCGCGATCGGACAGGGCGCCAAGGCGCACATCCGCGATCAGATCGACAACCTGGGCACGAATCTCATCGTGGTTACGCCGGGTTCGACGACGCAGGGCGGCGTGAGCATGGGCGCGGGATCCGCCAGCCGGCTGACGGTCGAGGATGCGGAGATGCTGAAGGAACAGAGCTTTCTGCTCTCGGGCGTGTCGCCCGTTATCGTCGCGTTTTCGCAGGTCGTCGGCAGCGGCGGCAACTGGCGCACGATGGTGGACGGCGTCTCGCCGGACTATGGCCCGATCCGCAACTGGCCGGTCACCAGCGGCCGTTTCTTCGATATGAATGACACCCGCTCGATGCGTCGCGTCGCCGTGCTTGGCGCGACGGTCGCGTGGACCCTGTTCGGCGACACGGATCCGGTGGGCCAGCAGATCCGGCTGCGCGATGTTCCCTTCGACGTGATCGGCGTCCTCGAGGCCAAGGGCCAGACGGCCGAGGGCCGCGATCAGGACGATGTCATCCTCGCGCCGTACACGACCGTGCGCACGCGGCTGTCCGGGCGGCAGTTCGTCGCACAGGTGCTCGCCAGCACTGCCTCGCAGGACGACCTGCCGGCGGCGCAGGCCGAGGTCCGGGCGATCCTGCGGGACGCCCACAAGCTGGTGGGCAGCGAGGCGGATGACTTCACGGTGCGCAACCAGACGGACCTCGCCGAGGCCGCGCAGAGCACCGCCGAAGTCATGACCCTGCTGCTCGCGGCGATCGCCAGCATCTCGCTGCTCGTCGGAGGCATCGGCATCATGAACATCATGCTCGTCTCCGTCACCGAGCGCACGCGTGAAATCGGCATTCGCATGGCCGTCGGGGCTCGCGGTGGCGATGTGCTGACGCAATTCCTCGTCGAGAGCATCGTCATGGGTGTTCTTGGCGGAGTCATCGGCATGGCGCTCGGCTTTGCCGCCGCGAAGCTGGTGGCCGGCCTCACGGGCTGGAGCACCGCGATCGCGCCCATCATGCCGGTCATCGCGATCGGCTTCTCCGCCGCGGTCGGTATCTTCTTCGGCTACTATCCCGCGCGGCGCGCAGCAGCCCTCGACCCGATCCAGGCGCTGCGCTACGAATGAATGCCGGGATTCGGGATCGTGCGTGGCTTCGGCTTTCGGACCCGCCGAAGCCACCCTCCGATCCCGACACGGGTAGGGCCGTCAGCGCTCGTGCAGGCTGCTCATGTTCTGCACGGCTCCCAGCTCGAAGAGGCTGATGCCGAAGGTCGCGCCTCCCGCCAGCTGACCCTGCAGCAGTACCGCGGTGAAGGGATGACGCCCCGCCGGAAGCGGGTTTGCCAGCCAGGCGTGGGCCTGCGTGGTCCATTTCTCGCCCGTTTTCCGCTCCTTTGCGAGATCCGGACTGAGTACTGCGCCCCAGGACGCATTGAACACGACGTCGAGGTAGGCGAAGGTCGTACTGCCCGACGGTACGCTGGCGCCATCGACCACGATCTTCCATTTGCCGGCCGCAGGGTTCTGCACGCTCACCCCCTCATCGCCGACCGGATCGCTGTCCGTTTGCGGATTGCGGCATTCCTTTCCGGTGCAATCGAACACGTACAGGTCGAGGTCCGCAGCCGGATCCGCGACTTCACCGGTGCGGACCAGCAGGGAAGAGGAGCCCTCGGGCACATCGATCTCGTACTGCAGCTGCTCGCCGGCGCGGATGGTGGGACGTTCGCGGCGCGCGGCGCCCAGCGTCGCACCCGCGATCAGGCCGGTGAACGAGGCCATGCGATTGACGATCGACACGTCCTGCGTAGTCGTTGCGGCGCCCACCGCTCCGGCCGAGGCGGGACTCTCGGCCGCGCCGACTTCCACGGCGACCGCCGACACCGTGAGCGTGGCCGGCGTCGGGGGCACCGGCTCGTCCTTCTCCGCCTGCATCGCATCGAACGCATTCACATCGGCGAGGTCGCTGAGACGCACTTCCCAGACGCCCGGCATCGGATCGCTCACGGTGTAGGTCGCCCGGCCGCCGCGCGCCGGACCACCGGGCCCGGCGCCGCGCCCGCCGCCTCCGCCCGCCGCCGTCCGCAGCGCGTTCGCCGTGCGCGTGTCCGGCCTCACGATCGCGACGTTGACCTCGCGTGCCGGCTGCTCGATATCGACCCGCAGC
>Ga0326597_10004948_pt1 | contig 18615 bp, 25 predicted proteins | sample RVTome_12_FD_203789 | JGI IMG/M metagenome (GOLD analysis project Ga0326597, IMG submission 203789) | Soil microbial communities from uranium-contaminated site in the Upper Colorado River Basin, Wyoming, United States - RVT100D185 | ecosystem: Environmental > Terrestrial > Soil > Contaminated >... | reverse complement strand
AAGGTTAACAGGTGGGATTTATCGCCCGGCAAGCCGACCTATGCCCACGCCGATCACCATTGTCTGCTGATGCCGGCTGCGGCGCCGGGCCGTGTCTACGACCTAAACGACGGCGGCATGGATGCCAGCGAAGATGGCGGTCTATCCTGGTCCAATCGATCGAATGGTTTGGCGGCCACGATGTTCTACGATGTCGATGTCGCGGCCAGCGATTCACGCCACTACGGAGGCGGCGCGCAGGATAACGGCACCGTGGTGACGACGACGGGCAACGCGGGTCAGTTCTTTGAAAAATTTGGCGGCGATGGCGGCTGGATGGTTTACGATCCCAACGATGCCGGTCACTGTTACGTCTCATGGCAGTTCATGAACTTGGTGCGCTTTCGTGGCAGCGCGATAAAGGAGATCGAGCTGCCGCTGACGGATGACGAGATGTCTGGGGTTTGGATGGTTTTCGTAACTCTCGACCCGAACAACTCCGCGATCGTTTTTACCGGATCGTGCCGCATGTGGCGGACCAAAAACGACGGCGACTCCTGGAGGCCGGCATCGCCGATCTTCGATGGCAGCCCGATCAGTGCCATCGAGGTCGCGCCGGCAAATTCCAATGTCGTTTATGCCGGCACGGAGAACGGCGGATTCTTCCGGAGCACTGACGGTGGAAATTCCTGGTCGGGTAATCTCGCTGGCGGTCTATTGCCGGGACGGGTGATCACGCGCGCTGAATCGCACCCAACGGACGCGAAGAGAGTTCTCATCACACTTGCGGGGGAACGAAATTCCCATCTTTTCGAGTCCAAAGACAGTGGCGCCAATTGGAGCGATCTCGACCGCGGCCGGCTGCCGAAGGCGCCGCATCACGCCGTCGTCATTCCTCCCGACGATCCACAGTCGATCTTTGTATGCAGTGACGCGGGCGTGCATCATTCGCCCGATTTCGGCCAGACGTGGACAAGCTTAAACCGGAATTTACCTAACGTGATGGTGGTTGACCTGGTCTATCACCAAGGTCAGAGGACTTTGAGTGCGGCGACCTACGGGCGCAGCATCTGGCGCATCCGGGTGCGTTGATTCAGCGAGCAAGAGCCCGATTCGGAGAGGAGTCAGTAATCGTCTCTGGGGTCAGTACCCAGGGTCAGGCGTGGAGACATTGCACAATACTCCGTTTGTTTAGAAAGCAAGGCCTGGCCCCGTTGCCGCGTCACATAGTTGCCAACGCACCGCGAGTCGGCATGCACATTGTTGACCGTTTGAAAGACGGGAAAGACCCCGGCGATTGAGCCGCCGCCCCGCACAACTAAACCTGAAAGGACGACGCTCATGCCAGACATTAAAATTGCCTCTTGGAACGTTGAAAACCTCTTTGACACTATTGCTTCAGAGATTGCCGCAGACCTGGAGTTTACGCTAGCCAACGGTTGGACGCAGGCCGCATATGACGCGAAGATCAAGAACCTCGCGGACATCATAAAGCAAATGCACGGCGGTCAAGGCCCCGACCTTCTTGGCCTGTGCGAAGTCGAAAACAAAAAGGTAGTGCAAGACCTGATTGACGCGATCGGCCGACCCGACTATCGGGTCGCGCATGTGGATAGCCCTGACATTCGAGGCATTGACACGACACTCGTGTACTCAAATCAAGTGTTTAAGGACCCTAAGGCCTCAGACATGGAAGGCCACCTCGTTCATTTGCGGTATCCAACCCGTGACATTTTTCAGGTTCGCCTTGAGGTGAAGACCAATGGAGCTGAGCTGAACGTGTTCGTGAATCACTGGCCTTCCCGCCGCCAGGGCCAATACGAAAGCGACCCGCTGCGAATCACCGTCGCGGAGCATTGCGGAAGACTGGTTGATGAAACTCTCAGGTTCGCACGGGCTGACTTCCTCGCCCTGCCGGACACGACGGCAAGTCTCAAGAAACTAAACGATCGCTGGAATCGGAACGTGCTTGTCATGGGTGATTTGAACGATGAGCCGTTCAATCGGAGCGTGCTTGACTACCTACTCGGCTCAAAAGATCTCGACCATGTGGAGGAAGAACTCAAACCGGGCGGCGGCAAGAAAATACCTGAGGCGAAAGTCTATCTAGGTAAGAAGGCATACCTGTTCAACTGCATGTGGCCTCTTTTTGGCCAGCCGGACAAGGGCACGTTCTATTTCTCCAGTGCGACGAACTCGATGAATCTTTTGGACCAATTTATTGTCTCGCGCGGCGTTTTTTTTGGCATTCAGGGCCTGAAAATCGCCCCGAACTCAGTCGCAATTTTCACCCCGCCGGTAATGACCACACCCAAAGGCCGCCCCCGCGCTTTCGACCGCAAGACCAAGAAAGGATACAGCGATCATTTCCCGATTCAGGCGATCATCCAAACTCTTTAGGTCACTGGGTCAGACAGTCTGCGGGTAGAGTAGAGGCAAAAGAGTCGGACTTGTACGACCCTACCGACTATCTCTGTTGATTTGCCAAAGCCGGACCCTGCGTCCCCGATAACGGAGTTCGCTATGGCTTGAAGCCCACCACGAGATGGGCGCGATGGGACTCGGGGAACGGTTCTCCTTCGCACTTGAGCGTGACGATGTAGGTGCCCGCCGTTGGAATCGCCTCGGGTGGAATGACGGCCTTGAGTTCGTCCTTCGAGACGAAACTCGTCGGCAGCGGTTTGCCGTTCAGCATGACTTGATGGAACGGCCACATGCCTCCCGCCCCTCGTACCTTCAATGTCATGGGACCGGATCCTTCGATGAGAAACAGCGGGGATATTTCCAGGTCGAGCGGCAAGCTCTGGTAGGAATAGAATGACGGAATCGGATTCTTGTATTTATGGAATCCGATATCGACGACCTTTCCGTCCATGACGACCATCTTGACATTTTGCGTCATCCAGATGTCTTGCAGCGGGTCGCCCTCGATGATGGACAGGTCCGCGACCTTGCCGGGCTCGACGCTACCGTAGTCCTTTTCTTTCTTGAAAGTCTTGGCGACGTTGAGCGTGGCGGCTTGGATCGCCGTCATCGGCGGCACGCCCGCCTCGACGTCCATCGCCAGCGCCTGATGCATGAGCAACGCCGCCATGCCGCGGGGCGGGTCCGAGCCTTCCTTCAAAATTCCGCCGGCCTGGACGAAGCGCCGGATGAATTCTTTCGCTTTTTCGTAGCCGATCTTGGCTTGCTCGAGCTGCGCGGGCGTGTAGCGCTTGAGCAACTTGTCATAGGAGTTGTCGGTCACCGTGCGGACCGCCGGCGGGAGATCGGCATTGGGATCGTTCAAGATTTCGTTCTCTCTTGCTCTGAAGCGCTCGGCGCTCGGCGAAAGGGGACGCAGCCATTTGGCGATGGTCGGGGTCCAGGCGACCTGGCGCTCCACCATCGCGCCGATCACCCCGTCGTAATTTTCTGTCTGGTAATAAGCGCCGGCGAGCTCCTGATCGATCACGCCGCCGAGCCGATCCTCGGCGAGCTTGCGTCTGGCTGGAGCGTAAGGGATCGAGCTGTAGCCCACCGACCAGATATGCTCGATGGAGTCAACGCCCGCCTTGACGGAGCCGACAACCTCCCAACTGTGGGCGGCCACCGGCATGTCCAGGCGGTGGGCTTCGTCGACGGCGACTTTCAGCAAATCTAAAGAAAGAAACTCGTTGACTTTGAGGATCTCGCAGCCGAGTTCCTTCTTGCGCTGCACTGCTCGGCGCACCTCATCCGGCGTCGTGACGATGATGTTGTCGCGGGCGGTTCGCGAGCCGAAGGCGTCGTGCCCGGTGCCGACACCGCCGATCGCCCGGCCGGACATCCAAATCCGCGGCCCGCGAATTTTACCCAGAGCGGTGCCCTGTTTTTGCGCCAGGGTCCACGGGCCGTCCTGATAGAGCTCGATGGAGGCGCAGGTGGTAATTCCCAGATGGAGAGAAAGCTCGCCATGGAAATCCTCCAGGTGGCCGTGACCGTCGATGAAGCCCGGCAGAATAGTTTTGCCCTTGACGTCGATCACCTGCGCATCGGCAGGAATAGCGACTTTGCCGCTCCTGCCGACCGCTTGAAACTTGCCTGCCTGGATAACGATGACGGAATTCTCGATCGGCGGCCGCCCGGTGCCGTCGATCAGTCTCCCACCCTGCACCACGAGTACCTTCTCTGCCATGTTTTCGTTTCCTTCCTCGTTTCGATCAGCCGCCTGCTACAAGAGCGGACGTTCTTGCGAACACTGCGGCAGCTCACCAGGCAGCGCGGCCTTGTCGACCCGGCGGTATCAACCCCTCAGCGCACAGTATTCGATGCACCGCGTAAGTGTCAACGTGGGATCTGTAAAGACCCATCAGGAAGTATGAAAGGATAGGCAACGGGGAACTATAGGGTCGGAATTGCAGGGTCGGGCGTGAGTCTGGATTCTGCAGTTGGAATCACGTCCACAGGAACTGCCGGATGTTTACGAGACGATGGAGGTTTCGCTGGTCTTCGCCATGCCATTTCTGCTCAAGGCGAGCATGTTGCCTGAGTGCGCGGTAGTAGGCCGCGTACTTCTGTTTGTCCGGTGTTGCCAGTCTCAGGAATTTTGTTCCTGCTACCTTCTCAAAGCGCAGCGGCGGTTGGGCGATCTTTTTATCATCCAGCGGTGTGCGTCTGCTTGGCCTTTTTTTCATCCACCATCGGTAGAGGTCGCGAATTTCCTTCCAGGCCCGTCGATGGACAGCGTCGTGGTTCCAATCGATGTGCTTGTCGGGAGACTCTTGCTCCACGAAGTCCGCCAATTACTGAAAAGCCGCGTGGAGCAGGACCTCGTCCTTGTCGTGCCAACCAGCGCTGAGTGTACGGATAGTGAGTCGGAGCCTCTTGGATTTTCTGTATCGCTTCATGTTTTTGGACCGCTGCCGTTCCTCGCATCTAAAATCCCAGGGTAAAGAGTAAACTTGGCCGCATCTGTTCCATCTTGCTCGCGCTCAAAGTCGTGATGAGCGGGCGGATTTTTCCTTTCGCGACGGTTTGAAGATGATCAAGGTTGACGGCGCAATCCCTGGGCATGCCGTCTGCCTTGGTCAACAAAACTTAGGATGGAATATCCTGAATGGAGAGGTGATCGGGGCAACGGTCACTTCTCCCAGAAATTCCACCGCCGAATCTCTGGTCAGAATCAGAACCGGCCGTTTCTTGTCAGATCGGGAAAACACATACCATCTGACCTCGCCTCTCTTCATCAATCACTCCAGACCTGTTCCGATTCCCAGCCACTGAACTCGCCGCGCTTGACCGGCTTGCGCTTGTAGCCTTCGCGATGCCTGGACTCTAATTGCTTTACGCGGACTTCCTTAAGGGCAGAACGCAAGGCTTCCCTGGTAAAGCCGGATCGCGCCGTCCCCAACTTCTTTGCGGCGCTGTCTACGGCCTTTACGAGATTTTCATCCAGGGTCATTTGCACCGTCTTCATGACTGAATCTCCTGCTGGTAGCTATGAATATGGCTATAGTAGCCCACGTCAATAGATCGCTCAACTGTTGTAAGGCAAAAACCGGGGACGCTCTCTCGTCAAAGAAGCGGAGGCGCCGCGTCTCTCTTAAACGACGCGGGCCACGCGTCTGCCTTGCATCACTTCCGAAAAGGAGAAAGAGGGGACAAGTCCGATTTTATCGGGACATTGTCCCGCTGCCGCGGGATGACGGAAGAAACCGGTGCGGGGTTTTCACTTTACAGCGCGATCGTTTCAATCCGCTGGATTTCTTCGCTGGAGAGCGCGAGCTGTTCGGCTTGGAGGTCTTCTTTCATATGTTGTTGACTCGTGGTTCCGGTCAATGGGAGCATGCCGATTTGCATGGCAAACCGAAAGATGATCTGCGCGGGACCCGTACCTAACTGTTTGGCGATCGCTTGAATTTCTCGATCGGCAAGGACTTCTCTATTGGCGGTTAACAGCGAAAAGCCTTGATAGACGATGCCATTCGCTCGGCAAATCTCCCTGACCTCTTGGTCCCATCCGAGGGCGGCAAAACAGCGGTTCTGCACCACCATGGGTTTATGATTTGCCTGCTCACATAGCTGCGCGAGTTGTCCGGCCGCGACGTTGCTGATGCCGATCAATTTGGTTTTCCCCGATTGATAGAGTCCTTCCATGGCCGCCCATACTTCCCAATCGGCTGCACCCAAGCCGCGCCGCGAAATGGGCGCGTGTAAGACGTAGGAGTCGATATACTCAGTGCCTAGATGAATCAACGAGCTGTCGAAGGACTGTCTTACCTGGGTGGCGAGATCAGCCGAGGCATCATACGGAGTTCGACCGCCTTGGCCATCGACCGAAGTAAATTTGGTTTGGAGAAACAGCGTGTCTCGCTTGATGCCTTTCTTTGCGAGCGACCGTAAGGCTTCACCCACCAGAGCTTCCTGGTAATGGATCAGTTGATTGGCCGTGTCGATGGCCGTGAAGCCCGACGCCACGGCTAATTGCACCAGTTGGGTCGTGGCCTCTTTTTTCCAAGCCGTGCCGTACATAAAAGAAGGAAGAGGAACGTGGTTATAGGCGGTCAAGCTCATGTTGTTTCCTCCAACCCGAATCTTGCGCCGCCGCCACGCAACAGGCCGCGCCCGATTAGCGTTCGCTCAATCTTGGCATCATAGAGCTTCATCAACTGAGCCTTCACGAGATCGCCTTCAATCACGCCAAGACCATGCGCTATGGCTTGCAAGGTGGCCATCCCTTCCGGTCGATGTTGGGCGCGCAGCTGAAACTTCGAACTGTCCGGAGTGCTGATCTTCACCCTCGGTACATCCTTCAATTCATGATGCCGGGAATGAACTTTGCGCGCTTGCCGCCAGGTCCCGTCGGGAACGATGAGTTGAATCGGCGTCCGGTCTTGCGCCACAAGTTCACGATCCAACTCAACGGCATCCTCCGATGGGTAAAACAAAAAAGTCCGATATTCATGGGTCAACAGATCTGTGAGGTCGAGAACTTCTTTTGACTCGCCCCGCACCCGCATCTCGCTATTCACGAGCGCTCTTAGCGCGAGCCGGCCGGTGTTGCTGCTTCGCTTCAGCTCGTTCACGTGAACGATCAGACAAACCCTGGTGTTTAAATCGAGCGTCGGTATCGAGTCGCAGATACAAAGCGGCCGAGTCAAATAGCAAATCGGACAGGGGTCTTTGGTTTTCTTCCGAGTCAGTTTGAGTTTCCTTCTCGATAACCCGACACGAATGCCGGCCACCGCTTCCCGGGGCAAATCACTGCCTTTGCGGTCGGGTTAGAATGGGTGAAAGACATAACGATGCCCCAGCATAAACCTGTGCGGCACAGACGCGAAACGCGTTTCTATCCGGCTGCGGCATGGGCCGTCTCAACTTGCAGGCTAATCTTAGGACCGCGTGGACGCGATGTTGGGCCTATCCGCCGCAACCGGATTTTTCTCGATGGGATGCGGGATAACCGACGTAATCCCGCATTTCTCGCCCGGGGACCGGATCATTTAACAATGAGCGAAAAACCTTTGGCCTCTTTTTTGGCCCGCTTGGCGGCTCTCTTTTCCATAAAAGTCTTCATCGGTTTCTTCTTATCCTGTTTCTTAGTGTCCTTGCCTTTGCTCATGTTAGCCACTCCTTATGATTGTGTTTGATAGGTCGCGCGGAACTCCGCCCGCTCGCCTATCGATTATTGCCGCCTCTACTCCTCACGCCACTGCGTTACTCACCACAGCAGATTTTGTACTTTTTACCGCTTCCACATGAGCAGGGCTCATTGCGTCCAAGTTTCTTTTCGACTTTCTTTGGCTTTGCTGGATTCAATAGACGTTCGAGGGCGGTGATATCCTCCGGCTTGTCCGGTTCCAGTCCAATCTTGTATTTCCAACCTCTGTCATTAAACAGACGGCTGACCTCTTTGAGTCTCGCTTCTGTTCGTACATGAACAACGGCCGGATTTTTTTCGGTTCCCAGTTTCGCTCTCTTTTTAAGGTCGCCCATTCTTTGCCGATTCTCGCCATCGATAATGCTTTTCATCCTGCCAATATCGGCAATTTTGTTTCCCATAGCTTCACTATTTCAAATATTGTGGGACTTAGCTACCCCGATGCGGTCAGAAGCCGTTCGAGTCGGTCCACTCTCATTATGAGCGGGCCTGCGCAAAACGAGAGTGCCGTTCTGGCCTCGCGAATTAGTCTTATTCGCTGTCGTCCTCGTTCCGGGAGTCGTGCTATGCTAAATTTTGAACCATGGCTCTAAACATAGTTTCACCCGGCAAAGAAAAATCCCTGCTGGAGCGCATGCAGGCTCTGGGTGTGCGCGAGCAGGACATCGAGGAACAATTCGTTCGCTCTTCCGGCGCCGGTGGGCAGAAGGTCAACAAAACTTCTAGCTGCGTCGTGCTGCACCATCGGCCCACGGGAATTCGAGTGAAATGCCAACAAGAGCGCTCCCAGGCGCTCAATCGTTTTTTAGCCCGAAGAATCCTCCTGGACAAGATCGAAACGAAGTTAAGAGGCGCCGAATCCGCCGAGCAGCAGGAAATTGCCAAAATTCGTCGGCAGAAAAGAAAGCGCTCGCGGCGCGCGAAGCAAAAGCTCCTCGCCGATAAGCGCCACCAGGCGGAGAAGAAATCTTCGCGGGCCGGCGTGCGGCCGGAACACTACGAGGATTGAAAATCTCACGGACTGTTTTTGTCTGTGCTCGCCCGCTACGCGCTGATAACTTGACGCACCCTAGCGGGGGCGATATAGGTGCGATGCTGCTCTTTAAGTCAACTACCCTGGAAGAGGAGGACAACCGCATGTTCACAACAATTCTGTGGCGTTTCACGATGGCTGGTTTAATTGCCGTCTTCATTGTAGCTACACCGGCACGGTCTGCCTTCGCCGACGAGAAGGGGAAAGGGGTGGAAGGGTCGTGGAGGGTGACCATAACCGGAGGTCCGGGAACACCTCAATTACCGACCTGGTACCAGGCACTTGTCACCTTTGGTACGGATGGAGGCTTGGTTGCAACCATCACGGACCCCCTTCTTCAAACCGGCCACGGAGCCTGGGGCAAAAAAGGAAAACAGGCATTTGCTGTAACCATTCTATTATTCCAATTTGGCCCCGACGGATCGTTTTTAGGGACATTGAAAGCCCGGGCAACGCTTGAACTGAACGATAAGGGAGACACGTTTTCCAGTGATGATTACCAGTTTGAGTTTTTCGATCCGGACGGGGACCCGACCGGCTTCGTCGGCATCGGAGCGGCGCACGGAACACGCATCAAAGTCGAACCGCTGCCGTAATTGTTTACAGCTGAACGGAATGGATCTCGCATTATACCTGCGCCACTTGCTCCGAAAACCGCTCTAAAAGGGAGGACATCATGAAAACTATGCGAACCCTCTTTCGGTGCATGGTCGCTGTCGCGGCCGCGCTATGCGTCTGCGGGCTGACCGGTAATCGGCGCAGCGCCAACCCTGAATCCGGTTTCCGGTAATTTCTTGCAGGACTGCCGCTGCACGACGGACTATCGACCGTTCGCGCTCGGTGCTCGCCGTGCGCACCGATTCGAAAGCGTAGCTCATCCCCGCGATCTCGTGACCGGCTTTGGCGGCGGCCCGCACCGTATCGGGATACTTTTCCGCGGTCGTGCCGACGACGAAAAAAGTCGCCTTGATTTGGTATTTGTCGAGAAGCTCAAGGATGTTCCAGATGCCGCGCCTGGCGCCGTACTGCATCGCGCCACCGACCATATAGTTCGGCCGCTCGCCTGGAAACAAGGGCGCTCCTTCCCCCGACTGGTGCTCAAATGTAAGGACAACGGGCAGACACCCCCGAAGGCCAACTGACATTAGGGTCAAGCTTTATCTCTCTCGCCATCGAACTCCGAATTTGTCAAATTACCAAAGGGCGCAACCGGAAGTCTCCCCTAGATCCAACATAGGACAAACGGAAAAGAGGAGTCAAGCCGAATAACAATCAGAGGGAAGACGGAGGAAAGCGTGGATTCGATAATTTTGGAAAACGTGAAAGGAGTTATTTTACTGAGCATTGCGCGTCAGTTGAGCCGCCGTAACCAATCTTGCGCTCTGCCCGGCGTTTGAAACAACTTTGTAGGCTAAGAAAAGAAAATAGTCGTCTCTCGCCTCAAGCCTATTGCCTTTGTTAGACTCGTCGTCGCTTGCGGTTCAGGAAAGATCGTCAAGATTGTGGGGTCTGGATTGTGATTCTGCTGAAAAACCCTCCGTTCATCCTTCGAGAGCCTCAGGACGAACGGAGGAGCGGTTGAAATCATTGGAGATTTTCCGTTTATGCTGAGCCTAGTCGAAGCATCCATAGGGTTTTTCAGCAGAATCGATTGTGGGGTCTGACCCCGGCGCCTGACCCAGGCGCTAATACCCATGTCAGACCCAATACTCAATCCACGCGCCAGAGACCGCTCGTAACGATCAGACGGTTGTTGATCGACGGCGTTCGCCACAGCCTGAGAGAGAATCCTAAATCACAGTTCTTGATTCGTCGGCGAGCGCACGGCGCACCGCCTCCGGCTCACGGGCTATAACGGTGAGGAAAGCTCGCGCCGGACCCGTGGGCACGCGCCGTCCGTGTTCCCAATGCTCAAGCGTGCGCTTACTGAATCCGAACATGCGGGAAAACTCGCTTTGCGACATCTCCACCTTTTCCCGGATCGCCTTCACGTTGATTTCTGCGGGAATATGAACAACGCAGCCGTGGCTCTTCTCGCCGGTCGCGAAAGCCAACGCTTGCTTGGCGCTGGCGATCATCCGTTGTCCGGCGCTCCTCTTGTTTTTCTTCTTCATGGTTTTTCGCTCCTTGCTCTATAAGCTTTGACCAAATCCGAAAGAACGTTTTTCAGGGTCTTGCGTTCTTTCGGGGTTAAATCCGTCTTCTCATTTTTCGCAAACACGTTGAGGAGAAACGTCGGCATGCGCGTCCCGGCGTAAAAAGTGATGACCCGGTAGCCGCCGCTTTTGCCCTTGCCTTTTCCGGCGAAGCGAACTTTGCGCGCCCCTCCCGTGCCTTGGATGACGTCCCCGGCGTCTGGGTTAGCCGCGATCCACGCGACGATGAAATCCCGCTCAGCTTCCGTCAGTCCAAGGCCTCTGGCGTCGCTTAAGTAGGCCGGCGTTTCAACGATGGTCTGCATAACCAACTATACTCCACTGGAGTATGCATCTCAAGAAAGCGAAACCCAAACCTACGCGCGCGTTCGGCGGACTATGGACTTAAAGCGAATTTGTGGTCTAGGTTGACGAGATACTAACCAGGTAATTGTTTCACAAAACGAGTTTAAGATATTTATCGCGCCAAGCACGCTAAGCTCGCAAAGGCCCCGCCCACGCCCCCGTCTATTATCAAATTATATCTTGGCGTCCTTTGCGTTCTTCGCGCGAGAAACACTCTTTCCCTATCTGCTTGTCGTCGGCAAAATTCAAATATGTTTGGCTAGCTTTTCTATGCAAAGGGAGAATTGCCTAAACGTGAGATCGGTCATTCTTATTCGGCAGTGGGCAGAGCCTAGCGAGAAGTCATTCAACGCCATCAACAGCGTCCCTTAAGTTTCTACTCTTTTTACCCAGGGCACCTCCGACCGCGAACTCTCCAAGATCATCGCAGACCCCGCGCGGCGCATAAGGGCGATGCTCGACTCCACGTTGTTGCCCTTTTCATCCCTCATCCTTCATAAGTCATCTTTGTCACTGAGCGACGCTCACGATCATGATCTCGAATCGGCGTGGCTCAACGGCGGCTCTCCCAAAGCGATACCCGCGAAAGTTAGGCAATTTAGGCAAGGCTGACATAAACGTCTGCCGGGCGTTTGACGCAACGTGGACGGAACCTGTGGACGAACCTCTCGCCGTCACGCCGAATTGTCAGACAAAAGCCGCTTTCCCTCGCACTCCTGATCGTTTGTGATTAGGCTTGACGCCGGTTCAAAGGATCAAGAGTTCAAGCGGTTGAAACCCCACGAATCGTTTAAAACGTTCAAATGTTTCAGGCCGTTCGACTCGGTCGCTGCTCACGCAAAAACGAGGTTGCCGTTCTGGTCGCGATTCTACCCGCCGTCACGGCTCGGGCCCGGCGTAGGCCCCCGCCGTATGCGGAACCATCGCCTTGACGATCTTGAAACGGGAGATGTCCGCCGTCGCGTCTATATGCAGAAAGATCGCGGCGTCGCGGAAGAGCTTCTCGATGCAGACGTCGAGCATCACGCCGTTGCCGCCTTTTAGACGCCGCTCGCGGGTCAGGAAAGATTGTCGACATTGTCGGGCCTGACCCCGGCGCATTGGAAGAGACGGGCGCGACGGTGGTTGTGCTGCAAAGATAAACCGTTTAGCGTTTTCGATTGCTTCTTTGCCGATTCAACTGCATCGAGCTCAAACGCGTATTAAGTTTATCAAGCAAAGAACGCGCAGCTTGGCGGCCTAGTACGCGGCTCGTCGGTTCGAGATCGTCGATCTCTGTTGAAGCGTGAAAACCCTCAATGTATGTTTCGAATATTTCCCGGCCACTCTGGAATATTTTTTTGGTATTTTTCCGCATGGTTATTCTCCCTGCGTGTAGCGAGCCATAACTCTAGGATTCAAGGTTGCTTCGAAGTAGTGCTTTCTTCTTACCCAGACAAAGCCGTCTCCTTTGGTTATCACTGCAACATCGATCGGTCCCCCGACCGTTTCCCGCTCTGGCATTACCCGCCGCCTGAAACTCGTCAGGTTAACAAGAGCCTCGGCCATGGACGCCAGTTCGTCCTTCGGTAGTGAAGCTACGAGATGGATTATCGGCGCCCACAAGTTTTGACTCCCCTTTTTCCACTCTTCTGCCAGATTATCTAGCATTTTCTTGATCTCCGGTCTAACGATTCCACCTAACCGCTCGCCTAATTGCGAGTCTGAGCGACCAACCGCATCAAGGATAAGGTCAAGAACGCCGTTGAAGAGGGTAACTGTCGACGTATGCATGTAATCGCGGAGCTGTATATCGATTCCCTCCATAAAGAGGTGGACCATTTCCTGCTGTGCAAATGGTACTATTACGGCGGTGTTATTGATATCGATCTTTTGCTCTGTTGCACGCCCGCATCGCGGTATATTGTTTACCATCTCCTCAATCTGATACGAGTACAAACGTGGCGTGAACTCTCGTTCACCAAAACCTGCAATAACAAAACCAGCCTGCAGCGGACCCATAGAGTGTCAGCCCAACATCTCGATCGCAATCGATTCAATGTTCAGGACTGTGCGACTAGACATGGGAAGTTTTCCATAAACACGATCGCGGCAAATGCCGATTCTCCGATGCAAACGCGATCGAATCCGAGGAAGTACGGACCTCTCAAAAGCGGGTAACCGCTCCCGGGCCCTCACACCCGCTAACAGCCGTGTAACGACTTCAACTACTATCGCGGGAATTTCCTTTTCTTCAAGCCCCTGACGCTTCTCTGCTTCCTTATCGAGGGCCTTCTTTATTTCGTTTCTAATCCATCTAAAAAGTTGCATAACAAGCTGCAACACTTGTTCGTCCTGGTTTGACTTCGGAAACATCTCTCGATTCCGCCGCAAATATCGTAAGAATTGATCTACATACGCTTGAACTGTGGCAGCCCGTTTATTACCTAATTTTCGCCGAAATTGCTTAACTATTGTTTCCCATGGAACGCTAACAAAGTTCGCATTGCCATAAATCATTATGCCTACAGGCGCGACAGTGGATAGCTGAAAGAGTTTGTCTGACGAGGTGTAAATCTTGTCAGCTGCTGGGCCAACCGAGATCGCGCTATCGGCGGCAAGCGCCACGCCAATTCGATTCAAAATTGCAACTTCAGCAGTCATTTTGAGTCAGCCGTTTCCACTATCGCCGAAAGAGTTCGCTATTCGCCTAAGCAGTCTCTTTTACGAATTCCAGGTTAGGTTAGTCGTTGGAACGCTCGACTGTTGTCAGATTTCAAAACCACGCGTACTGTAGGATTTTTCTTGGGCTTTGAATAAATGAATACCAAGATATCGTAATGATTATGAAACCCTTGCGCGATGTGCGCCACTACATTTCCGGTTGAATCAGTGAGAGTAAACTCGTCGTACGAAGGTATATTTGGTTGTGCACTATTAATGACCGTAAACAGCCTGTCGTCGGGGCCGACGTATTCGGGCCAGATTATATCAAAGCGTCTCTCGTACTCAAAGGACGGTAAACAATAGCCTCCCGTGAGGGTTTACCCATCAGTCTACTTAAATATTCCGGATTACCGTCGATCCAATAAATCATTCGACCCGACGGCGAGGGGCCGCAGCTGGTCATTGAGGCTACCCGCGGTGATTACGTAGCCGGGGCTGATGGGAAGTCCGGCGGCGCTTAATCCCTCCGCCACCCAGGTGTTGCATGTCCTGAGGATGTTGAATTTGCCGTTCGCGGAATAGAATCTCGCATTGGGTAAGAGGCCGGCTCGGGCATCGGCGGGCGCCGAAGGTCCCGGCCGCGAAAAAGTATCCGATATGAACTTTATCAATTGCTGGAAACCTTCCTCCGGCAGGTCTATTTCCAGCACTTCGGCGCCTGGATATTGGTTTCGTACGGCGCCATGGAGTCCAACAACGTGAAGAACACTCCCGCCCGACCAGAACGCCGCTTTGAGGGCCAAGCCAATCCCAGGGTCCGGAGCCGGGAAATAATCTTTGTCTCCCCAACTGAACTCTAAAAGCTCGGCCCAGGGAAAATCCCGCACTTCCGGTAAAACAGTTGCCAGCACATCAGTCTTGTTTATCACGATCGCCGCATGCCAGCGGTCATGCGCGATAAAAACACTCTTGGGCTTTTCGCTCTCATCACGAGCGCGGATCTCAGCGCTTTGTGCTGAACCGCCACACGCCACAAAGAGGATAACAATAATCGGGCGAGCGGAGTTTCTCAAAAATGACGGTAAACAGGCCACCGGTCCCAAGTATCCCTGCGCCCACTTGAAAATCAATACATAGTGTTCTCTCGCGTGGCAGTGGTTGCTGCGAGTTATGGGAGAATCACAAGAAAGCCGTTGCTATTTTTATCAGGCATTGAAACAGCTTGCTCTTGCTTCCTCTGTTGATTCCGACTTACGATACGGTCTATTGATCAACCGAGTAACAAGCCCAGGGAGGTCTTCATGGAGCCAATCCTGCCCGCAGTGCTTGCCGCGGCCAACGAAAAGAGCCGGAAACTGAGAGATCTCGTGCGCGCGCCGGAGATTCTCGTCATGCCCGGCGCCTATGACGTGCTCAGCGCGCTGTTGTTCCAGCAGCTCGGCTTCGAAGCGATTCAAGGCACCAGCGGCGGCATCGCCGCCGCGTTGGGCTATCCCGACGGCGAGGTCGTAAGCCGCGAGCTGTTTCTCGAAGTCACGGGAAATTTTGCCGCCGCGGTTTCGGTCCCGGTGAACGCCGACGGCGAGCGCGGCTACGGCGATGAGGAAGGGGTAAGAGAAACCGTTCGGGAGCTTGTGGCCCGCGGCGTCGCCGGCATGAATCTCGAAGACGGCGCCGGCGGCAAGCCCGGCGCCCGCGGCTTAGTGCCGCTCGCCGATCAATTGCGTAAAATAGCCTCCGTCATGGAAACCAAGCGCGAACTTGGCAGCGAGTTCTTTCTCAATGCGAGAGTCGATGCCTTTCACGTCATGACCGGCGACCCGAAGGGAATTCTCGAGGAAGCGATTCGCCGCGGCAACGCCTATGCGGAAGCCGGCGGCGACTGCATTTTTTATTTGAATCTCCATGCGCACGACACCATCGGCACCGTAGTAAAGGAGGTCAAAGCGCCGGTCAGCATTCTCGCCGGACCGCAGTCGCCGAGCGTGAGCGAGTTGCAGGACTTGGGCGTGGCCCGGGTGAGCTACGGTTCGGGATTTCTCAAAGCGGCGATCGGGGCAACCAAACGGCTGGCCCAGGAAATCTTGGAGAAGGGAACTGTGGCAGCGATGAAAGACGGAATGCAGACGCCGGAGATCAACATGCTGGTCGCAAAAAAGAAACCAAGCTAAGGCGATGAGCGCGGCAAACACCGTCATTGCGATTCGTATCGCAGTCGTGGCATTGGCGCCCATGAAATCAGTTGCCGAAGTGACTGCGGTGCTAGACAGCGGGTCAATTTTCGTCTACGCCGAGCGGTACGGACTTTTGGCGTTCTGTTATTCCATGTTTTACGCAGATTGATTCTGGCGTTTTGACGGAATAAAATTGGCCTCAATCTCAGAGCGGCTTGGGTAGCCGGATCGTTTTTGGACCTGAGGGGCGAGAGCACAAGCTGAAAAGGAAATAATTTATATGAGTGAGCCAATGACCGTGAAGGAAGCAGATGAGGTCTATGAGCGCCACGGCAAATCTTTGGAGAAAAACCATTATGGAGAGTATGCGGCGATTAGCCTGGACGGCCGGGTGATTGTCGGCAAGAACGATATTGAGGTCGTCGATCAGGCGATTCAGGAATTTGGCAGTGGCAACTTTGTGCTGTACAGAGTCGGGTACAAATACGTGGACAAAATCAGGCAGGCAGTATGCTAGTCAGCAGCGACTATCCGTATATCCAAGTTCGAGTAACTATCGGCAAATATCGCTTGAGCTATCGGGCGCTGTTGGACACCGGATTCGATGGATATTTAGTCCTTCCTGAGAGCCTGGAGAGCCAACTTGGCGCCCCCCAGTTTCGGGTTAAAACCGTTTTGGCTGATGGGAGTGAGAGTATGCGACCGAAGTTCCGCGCGGCTGCCGAGATAGTTGGCTTAGACCTCGTGTATGTTGTTAGGTTGACGCTCTTGGGTGAAGAATGCCTCATCGGACAAGGAATCATCCGACAACTGAAAGTTACCTTCGATCACGGAAAACAGGTTTTGGTCGAGCCGTGAGGGTTCTGCGTTTTCTGCCACGTTGCTTTTCCTCTCTTGGAAGTAGCTCTAAATTGTAGTCGGGTGTCGCCTCGTTGGCACTAGAGCGATACTCTCAGGCGACCATCCCAAATTTTGGCTTTTGGTAATTGGGAAACGCGAGATCTACCGCTAGATTGAGTTTTCACACGAACGTTGGAGGGGAGAGTCGAAAAATATGTCGCAAGGCAAAGTCGTCTCGATTCATATCGCCGCCGTGGCAGCCGCGCCCATCAAATCAGTTGCCGAAGTGATTGCGTTGGCAGGCCGCGGATTGGAAGGCGACCGCTACGCAGCCAAGCTTGGAACTTTTTCAAAAGACCCCGGCTCCGGCCGCGACGTGACGTTGATCGAGAGCGAAGCGATCGAAGCTTTGAAGCGGGATTACCAAGTCGAACTGGAAGCGGGTGAGTCGCGGCGCAATATCGTCACGCGGGGAATTTCTCTGAATCATCTCGTCGGTAAAGAATTTCGCGTCGGCGAGGTCGTGCTGCGCGGCACGCGGCTGTGCGAGCCCTGCGCGCACATGGAGAAACTGACCGTGAAAGGCGCCCTGCGCGGCTTGATCCACCGCGGCGGCCTGCGCGCCGAGATCGTCAAGGGCGGGACGATCCGGGTGGGGGATGTAATTGCTTCACGTAGCTGAACAAATCCCGGGAGCACGCGTATAAACAAACGTGCGAATTTGAAATACGAAATCCGAAACAATTTCAAATGATCAAAAATTTGAAAATTCCAAACAAACCCGTTTCGGATTTTGTCGCGATTTAAGCCTTTGTGTTTGTTTCGGATTTCGATATTCGGATTTCGGATTTATCTTCATTAGTCCTGTGACCGCCTGGGCCCTCACACTGATACTTGCCGCCGCGTTTATCCACGCGACCTGGAATCTACTCAATAAAAAGGCCAGCGGGCATGCGACCTTCACCTGGTTGGTTGCCGTTCTGTCGGCGGTCTTTTATTCGCCGGTTGCGGTGGCATTGATTGTCTTCTGGCAGATGCCGATCGATCTTGGCGCGCTCGGCTTGATGGCCGGGAGCGCAGTGTTGCACACTGCTTACTTCATCCTTTTGAATGAAGGCTACCGCGCCGGCGATCTGTCGCTAGTTTATCCGCTGGCGCGCGGCACCGGGCCGTTGCTTTCGAGCATCGCGGCGATTCTATTTCTCGGCGAGCGGCCGTCGGCCCTGGCGATCGCCGGCGGCCTCCTGGTCGTGCTCGGCGTCGCGATCCTGACCATGGGCCCGCAAATGCTGCGCGCCGCCGGCGCGCGCAAAGCGGTGGTTTTCGCCCTGGTGACCGGAACTTTCATTGCGGCGTACACATTGTGGGACAAGCAGGCGGTGAGCAAGTTCGCCGTGGCGCCGATTCTGTTGGATTGGGGTCAGAACTTGGGAAGATCGCTATTGCTCACTCCCTTTGCTCTGCGCCATCGGCAGAGCGCACTCAACGAGTGGCGCACGCACCGATTCGAGGCCGTCGGCGTCGCTTTGCTCGTGCCGCTTTCTTATATTCTCGTGCTGACCGCGATGCAGTTTACACCGGTGAGCTACGTCGCGCCGGCGCGGGAGATCAGCATTCTGATCGGCACGGTGATGGGCACTCACTTTCTTTCGGAGGGAGACGTTCGGCGCCGTTTGATCGCCGCCGGCGCGATGGTCTTGGGCGTGGTCGGGCTGGCGTTCGGATAATAAGCCGGTTCCAATCGTTCCAGTCGTTCAAAACGCCTGTCCCGAGCACGGTCGAGGGGTTTCAATCGGCTAAGAAAAGAGCGTTCAAGCCGTT
>Ga0326597_10004947_pt1 | contig 18616 bp, 18 predicted proteins | sample RVTome_12_FD_203789 | JGI IMG/M metagenome (GOLD analysis project Ga0326597, IMG submission 203789) | Soil microbial communities from uranium-contaminated site in the Upper Colorado River Basin, Wyoming, United States - RVT100D185 | ecosystem: Environmental > Terrestrial > Soil > Contaminated >... | reverse complement strand
TGGGCAAGGGTTACTCCTACAGCAGGGGAGGCAATCCGACGGTGCGTGCCCTCGAGGAGAAGCTGACCGCTCTCGAAGGCGGGCATGACACGACTGCCTACGCCTCGGGGATGGCGGCGACGGTGGCAGTGTTCCTCGGCTTGTTGCAGGCAGGCGATCACGTGGTCATCGGCGACGTGGTCTATGGCGGCACATACCGGTTCGCCGACCATTTCCTGACGAGATTCGGCGTCGATGTCACCTTCGCCGACGCCAGCGATCCGGCGTCGATCAGGTCGGTGCTACGCCCCGAGACCCGTCTCGTCTTCACCGAGACACCGGCCAATCCCACACTCAAGGTCACCGATCTGGCCGCAGTCTCCGAGATGACCGGCGCGGCCGGGATAATCCACGTCACAGACAACACCTTCCTCACCCCCTACTTCCAGAGACCGTTCGAGTTGGGCGCCAATGTGATCGTCCACTCGACGACCAAGTTCCTCGAGGGTCACAACGCCACCCTGGGCGGGGCCGTCGTCGTCGACAGCGCGGAGCTACACGAGAAGATCGGCTTCGCCAGGCTCTCGGCCGGGCTGATCATGTCCCCGATGGTCGCCTGGCTCACCCTTCAAGGAGTGAAGACGCTGAGCGAACGGATGGATCGTCAGTCGGCCAGCGCCCTCGCCATCGCCGAATGGCTGCGGGGCCATGCCAAGATCGATTACGTCAACTACCCCGGTCTGCCCGACCACCCCCAGCACGAGCTGTCCACGAGACAGGCGTCGGGATACGGCGCCATGGTCTGCTTCGAGCTCCATGGCGGCGTCGAGACCGGGAAGAAGCTCATGGACGCGGTGGAGCTGTGGAGTCTGGCCGAGAATCTGGGGGCGGTGGAGTCGCTGATCACACACCCGGTGACCATGACCCACGCTGCGGTGCCGCCGGCGGAGCGAATCGCCGCCGGAATCACCGACGGTCTGGTCAGGCTCTCGGTCGGCCTCGAGGACGTCGAAGACCTGATCGCCGACCTCGACTCCGCCTTGGACCGGATCTGACCGGATGAGCGTTCCACGATGACCCGCCCGAGGGTCATCGGGATCGTCGTGGCGGCGGTGGCAGTCATCTCCTTGATGGCTTTCACCGGTCCCCGTCCTGACACCGAGGTCTCCTCGCCGGTCATCACCCGCACCGGGGGTGTGTGCCTCCAGTTGGAGCAGTGGGGACTCTTCGGCTGGGTGATCCGCGGGCAGACCTACACCGGATCGGACCTGGCCGGCGCCAACTGGCGCACTCCGGCATCCTCCAACCCGCCGTGTGAGGAGGCCCCAACGGCGGCGCAGGAGGTGAGGCTCCCCGACGGCGCCGGCCCGGACGTCTACCGGCTCTGCGGGCTAGCCGACGATCTCGGCTGTCTCCAGTTCGGGTTCACGCCTGCCGAGGCTGTGGCCGTGCCCTGATCAACGCGTCACGGGCGTACTTGGGCCCATCGTCGGTCTCGACTGGGCGACGGACCACCTCGGACTCCACGATGATCATGCCCTCCAGCCATCCGACGATGCCTGGAACGTCCCAGAGAACCTCCGGGTATTGCGGACCTCCCCAGCCGAGGGCGATGTTGGAGACGTCGTGACCGATCAGGAACAGCTCACCGCCGGGGGAGAGCCACTCCTTCGCCCTGAGAAGGACCTTCTCGAGATCGGAATGGTCTAGATGCAGATAGGCGACGAGGACGAGGTCAAAAGTGTCGGCCGGCTCCCACTCCAGGATGTCGGCGACGACGAAATCGACATTGCCGGAATGTGCCGACCCGCGCTCCACCGCCACCTCGGAGAAGTCGACCGCCGTCATCTCCCAGCCGAGCGAGGCGAGCCAGACCGAGTTTCGGCCCTCGCCGGCGGCCAGGTCGAGGCCACGGCCGGGAGCGACGGTTCTCAGCCGGTCGGCAACGAAGAGATTGGGCGTCACCGACCAGAGACGGTCGGCGCTCCTGTAGCGCTGGTCCCACTCGAAGGCGTCCACCTCGTCAGCGGCCCCTAGCCGAACTCGATGCCCTGAGCCAGAGGCAGGTCGTCGCCCCAATTGATGGTCGTGGTCTGACGACGCATGTAGGCCTTCCAGGCATCGGAACCGGCCTCCCGCCCTCCGCCGGTCTCCTTCTCCCCGCCGAACGCCCCGCCGATCTCGGCACCGGAGGTGCCGATGTTGACATTGGCGATCCCGCAATCGGAGCCGGAGGCGCTGAGAAACTTCTCCGCGTTGCGGACCGACTCGGTGAAGATCGCCGAGGAGAGCCCCTGGGTAACCCCGTTCTGGATCTCGATGGCCTCTTCGAGCGTGTCGAACTCGATCACCCAGAGGATGGGGGCGAAGGTCTCCTGTTGGGTGATCGTCGCCTTCTTGGGGACCGCGGCGATGGTCGGCTCGACGAAGAAACCGGGCCGGTCGAGACGGTTGCCTCCGGTGACGATCCTCGCCCCCTGCTCCCGTGCGATGTCGAGCGCGCTCATCATCTGCTCGATGGCCCTCTCCCCGGCCAACGGGCCCATCAGGGTCCCGGCTTCGAGTGGGTCGCCGATGCTGACCTGCCTGTAGGCCTCGGTGAGACGGCTCACCATCTTGTCCGCGATGGCCCGGTGGAGGAGGAGACGGCGAAGACTGGTGCATCTCTGCCCGGCGGTGCCAACGGCCGAGAAGAGCGTGGCCCTGACCGCCAGATCGAGATCGGCATCGTCCATCACGATGACGGCGTTGTTACCGCCCAACTCGAGGATGGACCGGCCCATCCGCTTTGCCACGGCAGGGCCGACGATGCGACCCATGTTGCAAGAGCCGGTGGCGGATATGAGGGGCAGCCTCGTGTCCTGGTTCATCAAGTTCCCCACGGTCGCCCCGTCACCGACCACCAGGTTGAAAACGCCTTCGAAACCGCTGCCCCCCATCACCTCGTGGGCGATCCGGGTGACGGCGATGGCGGTCAAAGGCGTCCGCTCCGAAGGCTTCCACACGACGGTGTCCCCGCAGACCGCGGCCAGTGCCGAGTTCCACGACCAGACGGCGACCGGGAAGTTGAACGCCGAGATGACCCCTACCGGGCCCAGCGGGTGCCAGTGCTCGTACATGCGGTGGTTGGGTCGCTCCGAAGCCATCGTGTTGCCGTATAGCTGGCGGGAAAGCCCTACGGCGAAGTCGCAGATGTCGACCATCTCCTGCACCTCGCCGATGCCTTCGGGGAGGATCTTCCCCATCTCCAGGGTGACCAGGGCGCCCAGCGGCTCGATCTTCTCCCGCAGGGCGTCACCGAGCCGTCGCACGAATTGGCCCCGCTTGGGGGCGGGCAGGAGTCGCCATCTCTCGAAAGTCTCGACCGAGTTGGCGACGACTCGGTCGTAGTCGTCGGACGAGGCCATGGTCACGGTGGCCAGAGCTTCCCCGGTCGTGGGGTTGATCACCTCGATCTGCTCCCCCGTGCCATCCAGCCACTCGCCGCCGAACACGCCGCTGTTGTGATCGGCGAGACCGAGAGCGTCGAAGATATCCGCTCTGTTCATCTCGCCGCCACCACCTCTATCTCGACGAGGAACCCACCGGGCAGGGCCCCGGCCTGGATTGCGGAGCGGGCCGGTGGCTCGGTCCCGAAGTATGAGGCGTACACCTCATTGACCTTGGGGTAATCGGCCATCTCGGCGAGGAAGATCGTGGTCTTGGCGATGTCCTCATGGGTCAGGCCCAGATCACCGAGAATGGCCCCGATGTTGTCCATCACCTGTCGTGTCTGGATCTCGATATCGTCCGGCCGACGGTCTCCGGTTGCCGGGTCGAGGGCGACCTGCCCGCTGAGGAACACCAATCCCCCCGCCTCGGTGGCGAAGGAATAGGGCCCCATCGCATTGGGGGCGGACGGCGTCGAGGGGACTTTCTTGGGCAACTGCAGACTCCTGGTCGTTACCCGCCGAGGGTACCCCGACTTGGAACTCTTACCTGAGGCAGGTAGCACCAACTGTGGCGCCGGAAAGACCTAGAAAGTGGAGAGCTCGTATCTCTGTGCCGGCGTGGCGCCATACATGGCGCGCCAGGTACCTCTCAGGTAACCCGGATCACGAGAAGCTGTTGCCGCAACCGCAGGTGCGGGTGACGTTGGGGTTGTCGATGGCGAAGCCGGCACCCATCAGGCCGTCCTTGTAGTCGAGGGTGGACCCTTTGACCAACTCGGCGCTCTGCGGGTCGACCACGACCTTGACCTCGCCGAAGTCCTCGACGATGTCGGTGGCGTCGATCTGGCTGTCGAAGTACATCTCGTAGGAGAACCCGCTGCAACCGCCGGGGCGGACCGCCATTCGGAGGGCGAGGCCAGGCTCACCTTCGGCCGCGATCAGCTGGCCGATCTTCTCGACGGCGAATTCGGTCACGTTGACCGTCTTCTCGGGTTTGTTGGACTTGATGCTGAGGATCTGTGTCATTCCTGAACCTGGTCGCCTACTTCGCTCATACTAACCAACTCCAAAGGTAGGACCATTCCCACTACATCGGTAGTAGAAATTACCATTAGGGGCAATGGTCACCCGTGACGACGTCATCAGCACCCTCCAGGGTGTCCGTGACCCGGAGCTCGGCGGCAACATCGTCGAGCTGGGCATGGTCACCGACGTCACCGTCGTAGATACGTCGGTCGATGTCGGGATTGCCCTCACCATTGCCGAATGTCCCCTGCGCAACCAGATCGAGAACGATGCCCGGCGGCGGGTCCAGGCCATGCCCGGGGTGGACCACGTGGAGGTGCGGACCACGGCCATGACCAAGAAGCAACGAGCCGGGCTCATGTCGGTCGCCCGGGCCAGGGCGCGCGAGGGTGCCGAGCCCACCCAGGTCGCCCCCACCACCAGGGTCATCGCCATCGGGTCCGGCAAAGGCGGGGTGGGCAAGTCGTCGATCTCGGTGAACATCGCCGTAGCCATGGCCGAGACCGGATTCCGGGTCGGTCTGCTTGACGCCGACATCTGGGGCTTCTCCACTCCACGCATGCTGGGTGTCGCGGATCGCCTCGAAGCAGACGGCGACACCAAGCTGATCCTCCCCGTCGTGGCGCAAGGGGTGAAGCTGGTCTCGACCGGGCTGATCATCGAGACCGAGGAGACCGCCCTGATGTGGCGCGGCCTCATGCTGTCCAAGGCGCTGGAGCAGTTCCTCAAGCAGGTGGAGTGGGGCGAGCTCGACTATCTGATCATCGACCTGCCGCCGGGCACGGGCGACATCCAGATGGCGCTGACCCGGATGCTGCCCCAGGCCGAGATGGTGGTGGTCACCACCCCACAGCGGGCGGCACAGAAGGTCGCGGTGCGTGTCGCCGACATGGCGCGGCGCTCGCACATGCCGATCGTCGGTGTCATCGAGAACATGGCCGGGCTCGCCTGCGACTGTGGTCGGGTCCATGAGGTCTTCGGCAGAGGAGGCGGCGCCGAGTTGGCCGATGACCTGGGCGTCCCGTTGATCGCCTCGATTCCTCTGGATCCCGAGGTGGTGCCCGGTGGCGACCACGGAACGCCGGTCGTCACCTCGGCCAGCGGTTCGCCGGCGGGCGTCGCATTGCGGGAGGCAGCCGAAACCCTGGCTCGGCTCCTCCCCCGGGCGAACCTCGAGACGTGCACAGGTCGTCTCGCCAAGATTCTCAGCGAGTTGGAGGACCTGCCCGTGTAGCAGGGGTGGGGAGGGTTGTCGATCAGCTCTTGGGTGGGAGCCAGAGCTCGACGGAGAACGACTTCTTCTCCACGCCTTCCACCACGTAGGTGTTCATCACCTTGTCGGCGATGGTCTGCCGCTTGGCATCCACCAAGGGGAGCAGGAATCCGAGCCCACATACGATCCCGTCGAGGATGTGGGCGAATTTGCGCGCGATGCCGGACCCTGACCCGATGACCTGGCCCTGCAGGTTGACCACCCGGATGCCCATGATCGCCTTGCCCGGGGTTTGCCCGGTCAAGCCGTCCAGGTATCCCATGTAGATGAAATAGGCGAACGAAATCAGCCCGAGGATGGAGAAGATCGCGGTGCTCCTGTAGGTGAGGGCATCAAGGATCCAGATAGGGGCGAAGTCAATCAGGTAGCCAAGCGCGCGTGTACCCCACGTGGCCAGGTTGGCCGGGGTCGCGGCCGGCTGTTCCGCCGGGAACTCAGGTGGGGTGGTCACAACGTCTCCTCCTCGGAGTCTGGGGCTGTCGCATTGAAGCAGGAACAGCCGTGTTCATGTCGGCGGAACAGGGGATGGCTTCGCCGCTGCGAACAGTGGAGGGTGGAGGTCCGCCACCGAATCACCAGGACTAGTCATAACGAGCATCTCTATAAGAGTCCTTTAACGACCACTGTCTGTGACCGAAGATGACGGTCAGAACGTGCCTCGGTGCGTGGGGTTGGGGGTAGCAGGGAGGCCAAATCGGAAGAGGACCCGAAAGGGTCCTCTTTCGGCGTTCAATGGGGCCTTCTTCATCCGCAGAGCGAGCGCACCAGCGGATATGGGTTGACCGCGGAGCCGCCCCCCGGGTGGTACTCGAAGTGAAGATGGGGCAGCAGGGCCGGGGCATTACCCGACGACCCGTTGTACCCGATCACCTCGCCTTCGGACACGGACTGCCCGGCGATGATGTCCGCATAACTCTCCAGGTGGGCATAGAAGAACTGATCGCCGTTATCGGCGCGGAGCCAGATGGCGAGACCACTCAACGAGCCGCTGGTGAGACGATGGATCCGACCCGAGAAGATGGCGACCAGAGGGGTATTGCGGGCGGCGATCATGTCCACCCCCTGGTGGGACCGCCCGCCTGAGCGTGGATCCCCCCAGCTGTCGGTGAACGAGACCGCACCGGCAACCGGGCAGGCTCCGCCGCTCGTTGCCGGCGGTGGAGGCGGCGGCGCTGTGGTCGTGGTGGTCTCCCCGAGAGTCGTGGTCGTGGCCCCCGACTCGCCACCGGGAGTCGTCGGGGCAGCAGCCAGCGTCGTGGTCGTGGCGTTGCGGGCCGCCTCCTCGGCGGCGCGCCGTCGCGCCTCCTCCTCCTCGGCGCGGCGCCGCGCTTCATCCTCGACCGCCTTCTGTGCGACGAGGCTGTCGTATACGGCCTGCGCCTCGGTCAGTCGCACCTGAAGCTCGCCGGCCTTCTCCTCCAGCTCGACGGCCAGCAGCTCCTGCTCCGCCGAAGCCTCGGTGAGCCTCCCCGTCTGGCGATCGAGCTCGGTGCGGAAGGAGCGAAGCTGGTTGATGACGTCGACATCGGCCCCGGTCACGTTGCGCAGGTACTCGATCCCCGCTCCATAGCTCTGGTCGCTGGAGGAGAACAGGATCTGTATCGAGGCGGCGGTGGAAGAGCCCATGTACATCTCGACAGCAACCTCTTCCAGTTTGTCCTCGGTCTCGGCGATCTTCACACGTGCCAGCTCGACCGAGGCGGTGAGATCTGTGATCTCCTTCTCCAGGGCGAACTGTCGGGCCCAGGCGTCCTGGACCTCCTCGCCCAGCGCCTGGGACTCGGCCAGCATCTCGTTGACCTCGCGCCGGGCGCGGTCGATGTCCCCGTCGGTCACCTGGGCCATGGCCGGGAGGGCCAAGGCCATGACGAGGAGACATATGAGGGTCCAGGCGGTGCGTGTCACGGTGGCTTGGTGGGCAGCACGACAAGGTCGTGCCCGCTAGAGGCTATCCGGCCCTGCTCAAACATCAATTTGAGATGTGCCTGCACCGACCGGGCGGCGAGCGGGTGCAGGGCGCGATCTATGTCGCGGTAGACCACCTCGACGATGTCTTCGACCGAGGTGGCCCCAGATCTGATCGCCTCGAGGATCTCCTCGTGACGCTGCCGGCGATGGGCCAGATACCAGTCGATGACCTGGTCGGGCTCATCCATGTCGTCTCCATGACCGGGGTGCAGCTTGGTGAGGCCGATGCCCCGGAGCCTGGCCAACGAGGCCAGGTAGCTACCCATGTCATCAACCATGACCGAGGACCCACCCATGATGTGATCCCCGGTGAAGAGGACGTCGCCGACCCGGAAGCAGAGATGGTCATCGGCATGACCGGGAGTGTGGATCACCTCCAGCCGGGCCGGGCCAATGGCTAGATGCGAGCCGTCGCGCAGGACCAGGTCGGGGTCGAAATCCGGTCCCGAAGAGTGCCCGAAGGCAGGAACGCTCAGCTCCCGGGCCAGCGGATTGGCCAACGGGGCGTGATCAAGGTGGGTGTGTGTGACCATCACCCCGACCGCCGCATTGCCGGCGACACGCTCCATGATCCGCTCCATGTGGCCGGCGTCGACGGGCCCGGGGTCGATGACGACCACCTCGCCCCCCTCCTCGAGAAGCCAGGTGTTGGTGCCGGGACCGGTGAAGGGCCCTGGGTTGTTGGCCAGGATTCGCTCGATTCTCATCCGGAATCGGGCAGGTGGATGGGGACGAGGCTGCCGTCTCCCATGCGTCGTGGCTGGAGCAACGAGCGGCCGTCGGCTCCCTGCGCCGCGGCCACAGCCTGTTCGACGTCGGGCCGACGGTCCAGCCAGCGGAGATGGGCAATGGTGGGGAGGAACATCTCGAGCTCACCGGCCGAGTGCATCTCCAGAGCCGTAGCCGGAGTGAGCCACATGTGCCCGACCAACTCCTCGGCGTCGATGCGGATCTCCGGCGTGTCGGCCACTCCGGCCAGGAAGAAACGGGTATCGAACCGTGTCGGGGCGTCCTCGGGTGTCACCCAGCGAGAGACCAGGGTCAGTCTCGATCCGTCCAGTCGGATACCGGTTTCCTCCAGCGCGGAGAGCAACCCGGACCCGCGCCCGGGAGGTGCGGGCAAGACCCCGTGGCGGGTAAGGGCGAGACCGGTTTCCTCTGCCAGCTCCCTCAGGGCGGCCACCCGATACTCGCCATCTCGATGCGCGCCGATGATGACGGAGGCAGCCAGCTCGGATCGGTCTACGGGGTCCACCGCGCCGCCCGGGAAGACCGTGAGCCCACCGAAGAACCCACGTGCCCGGCGCCGGACCATCAGGACTTCGATCCCCGGGCTGGCATCCCTGATCAGCAACACCGTCGCTGCCGGGCGGGCCGCGACATTCGGCACCGTCATGCCGGCATCCTAAGGACCGGCCGACGGGGGCTCACCACGCAGCCGACGGCCGGCAGCAGCCCCGGTGAGCCCGGTTTCGGCATCGCCGTCGGTCAGCCGACCAGCGGCGCGCTTCTTCTCTCGACCTCGGTGAGACCTCCCCAGATCCCGAAGGGCTCCCGAATCTGGAGGGCATGCGTGGTGCAAGGTGCCCGCACAGGGCACACCCCGCAGATCGCCTTCGCCTTCATCTCCCTCCGCTCCCGCTCTTCCTTCCGCTCGAACGTGGAGGGCGGGAAGAAGAGATAGGCATGGCTCCCCCGACACAGCGCGTCGAGCTGCCAATCGTCCAGGCTGGACAATCTGACTCCTCCCTGTCTAGCGACAACCGGCCCGAACCTACTCAGGGCAAGGGCCGGCGGCAAGGAAGAAACTGGGAACGGGTGAATCAGTTTTCGCGAGGACCGGTCACCGGCTCGACTTCGAGGAACATCCCGTCAACGCCTGCGACGAGGATTTCCGAGCCGGCCGAGAGACCGGCCTCGCGGTGAGCGGTCGCCCGCCACCGTGCCCCCCTGACCTCGACCATGCCATCGGGGTCGAATTTCTCGATGGCGAAGCCATGCTCCCCGATCAGCCCCTCGCGGCCGATCGTTCCTGTCGAGAACCTGGCCCTCTGCACGGTGGGCATGGCCAACAGGAAGAAGAAGAGGACGGCCAGAACCGAAGGAAGCACCAGATACCATCTGGCGTCGATCTGGCCGAGACCCTCGACCAAGGAGGTCCCCGCCACCTGGAGCATGGCGGCCCCGAGCACGGTCAGGGCGAGCACCCCGCCCTTCTGGTACGCAGCGGTGAGCAGTGCCCAACCCAGGACGGCCAGCCCCACTGCCCATGGTCGCACCGGGAGGTTGACCATCCCCCAGCTCCCGAGCATGAGGGAGAGCCCGGCGACACCGGCGGCGACACCGGGGCCGATGGCGAAGAACTCGAAGGAGGCGATGGTCAACCCGACCACGAGGAAGAAGAAGGCCGCCTCCGCTGTCGCCGCCAGCCTGAAGAATCGTACCCCGAGCCCCGGTTGGCCGAAGGTGACCGGCTTCAGGGTTACCCCGTCCTCGAAGGGCTCGATGGTCTCGACTGTCACCTGCCCGCCCGCGGTGGCGAAGATCTGCCCATTCAAGTCTTGCAGGTACTGGCGGATGGAAGGCTGGAGGTCGAGACCACTGTCCTCGGCGGAAACCACTTCGTGACCCATCGCCTCGGACTCCGGTGTAAGGGGCACCACTTGCTCGGAGCCTGCAACCACGGGGACGGTCAGCCCGATCTCTGAACCGGGGGAGATCGCCCGGTGCTCGGCCGCGAGCACGAGCTGCGCCGCACCTCCGAAGGCGACGGCAGGTGAGGGCCCCACCCACACCGCCACCGGTAGCGGAGGCACCTCCAGTGTCTGCAGCAGTTCGCTCAAGGCCGCACCGTCCAGCACCGCCCGGGAGTTGATCTGGAGCACGGCCAACTCCTGGCCGGTCTCCGCGGCCCGCTGGATGGAGGTGTGCATGAACTCGAGGGCTGAAGCATCGAGTGGGCCGCTGACGTCGATCACATCGATGCCCGGCTCCTCGGCCGGCTCCCCGGCGCTCGAGCAGGCGACGACGATCGAGAGAAGTGCTGCTGCGAGCAGGGTGGGACGCACGACGCGGCAGGTTAGGAGGCGGAAGACCACTAGAAGTCGGCGCCCGAGCCACCCACTAACGTCACCTCATGCCACTGGCCCTGGTCATAGCCGACTCCACATGGGCGATCAACGACGTCCTCTCCACCCTCCCCAAGGGCGACTGGGAGGTCGAGCTGCTCGATGACCCCTCCCAGGCAGGCGCCAAGGTCGCCGAGCTCGACCCCGACGTCGTGATCATCGACCTCCAGATCAAGAACATGGGTGGAATGGCGATCGTCCGACAGATCAAGGCCGACCCACGGATCGACCAGGCCCCACGCCTGGTGATGCTCCTCGACCGGGAGGCCGACGGTTTCCTGGCGAAGCGAGCCGGCGCCGACGCCTGGGTGGTGAAGCCGTTTCAGGCTCACCAGCTCCGCCTGGCCCTCGGGCTGGCCCTGGAGGTCTGAGCTCCGGGCTCAGACGGTCACACCCACCGACTCTCCCACCGCCGGTTCGAGAAGGTCGGCGGAGGGAAGCTCTAGGGAGAACATGCTCCACCCGTCGCTGAAGCTATAGGCGAGACGCCCACCCATCATCTCGGCGAGCTGGCGAGAGACGGTCAACCCGAGGCCGACCGCCGACGGCAGGGAGCCGGGATCATGAGCGCTGAAGTAGGGGAGGAAGATTCGCTCCCGCTCGGCCGGGGGGATCTCCTTCCCGTTGTCACGCACGGTGAGGACGGTCCTGGTCTCGGAGGTGGTGAACTCGACAGATACCTGCTCTCCGCCGTATCTGATGGCGTTGGTGATCAGGTTCCTGATGATCTGGCGCACCCGAACCGGGTCTGCGATCGCCCTGACCCCCTCGGCTCCCTGCTTTACCTGGATCCGCGTCCGGTCGATCTCAGGGAGCACCTCCACCACTTGGGCGCAGTTGGCGCCGAGGTCGACCACGACCCGGCTGATGTGCACCGAGTCGATCTCGGCCCTGGCCGCGACGAGGAGGTCCTCGACGATCCCGGCCAGGTCGTAGGCCTCCTCGGCGATAGTGGTGGTGAGCTCCCACCGCTCCTCATCCGAAAGATCGGCATGGTCGTCACGAAGGATCTCGGCGAATCCCATCACCGCCGCCAGCGGGGTCCGCAGCTCGTGACTGACCGAGGCGACGAACTGATCCTTCGACCGGACGAGATGCTCGAGACGCTCGGTCTCCATCAGGTGCTTCTCGGCTTCCGCACCCCGGCGCAGTGCTTCCTCTCGGGCGAGAGCCTCCTCGAGGCTCTCCGAGAATCGCCAGTAGGCAATGACCACGGTGGTCAGGGCCATGACGTAGACACCGTGGAGGAGGGCCCATCGCACCGGGTGAGCGAGGGCCGCTGGGTGATTGAAGACATCGGCGGGCGATAGGACCCCGACAATCGAGTGATGGGCGACCACAAAGCCCAGCCCCACCGCAAGCGGTCGCCAGTCGCGATACAGGCTGATCAGGGCAATCACGACGAAGAAATGGAAGTGCGACTCGATCAAACCGTCTGTCAAATGCACGAGCAACCCGGAGCAACTGACGAGGGCGAGAGCGGTGAGGACCGCCTTGTACGTCCGGGTCTCCACCACCTGAACCCCGGTCAGCAGCACAAGCACGATCGACAACTCGGTGGCCAGATGGGCCGGTTCGATGCTGCTCCGGAGCCCGATGATCCCAAGGAAGGGGACATTCAGCCATGCCACGGTGAGGAGCAGACGGTGCCGGGCGACCCAGCTCGAACCAGGGAGCCTGGTCCCTTTGGGCAGCCAGTGCCGGAAGGCATTCAAATGCTCGGTGACGGCGAGGCGCGCCATCGAGTGTCCGGCGACCGAGATCATGGGAGAGAACATCGACCGGTCGAACAGATCCTTGAGAGTCCGATCACCACAGATGGATTTGGGCCGACAGGCGACAGACAGGGCTGCTAGGTTCGGGAAAGTCGATCTGGTCCGGGGAAACACTCAGATCGTGACCGCGAGAGGAGGACATGTTGGTACCTCGCAAGGCTCCCTTCGCCATCACCAGGCGAGAGTTCCTTTACCTATCCAGTGCCGCCGTGTTGGCCGCGGCTTGTGGCGACGGCGCCGGCGGTGACACCACCAGCACAACACGGGCCGCGTCGACCACGTCCATGGCCGGGGCGAGCGGCGAGCCGGCGGTGAACTTCGTCGAGCCACGGGAAGCGCTCAGTGGTGAGCTGAAGATCCTGCTCTGGAGCCATTTTGTGCCGGCCCACGACACCTGGTTCGATCCATTCGTCAAGGAGTGGGGGGAGTCGGTCGGGATCGAGGTGACGGTCGATCACATCGCAGTGGCCGATGTCCCGGCCGCTATCGCCTCCGAGATCCAGTCGGGCCAGCCCGAGCACGATCTCATGCAGTACATCGCCGTCCTCAGCCAACACGAGCCGTCGGTAGTCGACATGGCCGACCTGGTCGCCGAGGCGGAAAGTCGCTACGGCACGATGCTCGATCTCACCCGTCGGTCCTCGTTCAACCCGAACACGGGCAAGTACTACGCCTACGCCCCGGCGTGGGTTCCCGACCCCGGTGACTACCGCAGGTCGTTGTGGGATGGGGTGGGCATGCCCGATGGGCCCCGTACCTACGACGATCTACTTCAGGGGGGCTCCGAGATCTTCGCCTCAGAAGGTGTCCAGCTCGGGATCGGGATGTCACAGGAGATCGACTCCAACATGGCGTTGCGAGGCCTGCTCTGGTCGTTCGGCGCTGGTATCCAGGACGAGAACGAGAACGTCATCATCAACTCCGATGCGACGATTGCCGCCATCGAGTACATGAACGAGCTCTATGCCAACGCCATGACCCCGGAGGTCTTCGCCTGGAATGCGGCGTCCAACAACCAGGGGATCAACTCAGGTGAGTTGAGCTACATCCTCAACTCGATCTCGGCATACCGGACCGCACAGGACGAGGGGCTCGAGGTCGCCGACGACATCTGGTTCACCCCGGCGCTGGAAGGGCCCGAGACCGGAGTGGTGGCCTCGCATGTCATGTACAACTGGATCATCCCCGACGCCCCGGACGTGAACGTGGCCGCGGCCCAGGAGTTCCTCCTCCATTACACGGAGAACCTGGCCCCGGTGACGTGGCACTCGAAGTTGTACGACTTCCCGGCGTTCCCGGATCGGGTCCCCGACCTCGAGGGCTGGCTGGACAACGATCCCTTCGGGTCCAACCCGCCCACCAAGCTCCAGGTGCTGAAGAACTCGCTGGATTGGGCAACCAACATCGGTCACCCCGGGCCGGCCAACCCGGCCATCGGGCAGATCTTCGGAGAATCGATCATCCCGGTGATGTTCGCCGAGGCAGCCCAGGGCAACAAGACCCCCGAGGAGGCCGTGGCCGACGCCGAGGCCCAGATCAACGCCATCTTCGACGACTGGCGGGGACGCGGCCTCGTCGGCAGCGGGTGACAGAAGCGATGGCATGGGGGTTGGCCCCCACGCCCATACCGGTTCGCTCCGCTCCGGCTGGTCCCCCCTTCGGGAAGGGGGGACCGTCGGAGCGGAGCTACGGTAGGGGGGACACATGGCCGTCGTAGAAGTCCGGGACCTGAGCAAGCACTTCGGCGACGTGGTGGCCGTCGACGGTGTGGACCTCCGCTCGGAGGAGGGCGAGTTCCTGGTCCTCCTCGGGCCGTCCGGCTGTGGCAAGACCACCCTGTTACGGATGATCGCCGGTCTCGAGCAACCCACCGAAGGAGAGATCCTCCTCGGCGGGGAAGACGTGATCGGCCTACCTCCGCGGGCGCGACGCATCGCCATGGTCTTCCAGTCCTACGCGCTCTACCCCCACATGACCGTGGCCAACAACATCGCCTTCCCGCTGAAGGCACAGGGGATGGACCCGGGCGAGCGGTCGGCCAAGGTGCAGTGGGCAGCAGAGTTGTTCGGCATCGAGCGTCTGCTCCACCGTCGCCCACGTCAACTCTCCGGCGGCGAGCGTCAGCGTGTCGCCCTGGCCCGGGCCCTGGTCCGGGAGCCCACCGTGTTCCTGCTCGACGAGCCGCTGTCCAACCTCGACGCCAAGCTGCGGGCGGCAGCGCGTGACGACCTGATGGAGTTCCAGCGCCGGATCGGGATCACCACAATCTATGTCACCCACGACCAGGTCGAGGCGATGGGGATGGGCGACCGGATCGCGGTGATGAATCACGGGAAGGTGCGCCAGCTCGGCACCCCGGAGGAGGTCTATCACCACCCCGCCGACGTCTTCGTGGCCCAGTTCCTGGGCTCGCCACCGATGAACCTGCTCGAGGCGACCAACTTCCTCTTCGGCTTCAGACCCGAGCAGTTCCTGCCCGAGGGCATCGCGGAGGATGAGGGGGACAGAGTTCCCTTCACCTTCCATGTCAACCGGATCGAGTACCTGGGCTCGGAGCGCTACCTCTACGGGCACGTCCGTGAGCACGACGAGACCAAGATCATCGCCATGCTCCCCGCCACCGTCACCCTCCCGTTAGCGGTCGACCAGGACCACAAGTTCTCCGTGGCCCGGGATCAGATCCGCTTCTTCGACCGAGACCAGGGTCACAAGATCCCGGCACAGACCCTCAACCTGTGACCATGACCACGGCCGCCCGGAAGCGCTACCTGAGCGACAATCCCAGGTTCCTCGCCGCGCTCTTCATGTCCCCGGCCGTCATCTACATCATCGCCCTGGTCGGTTTCCCCTTCGTCCTGGCCATCGTCTATGCCTTCACCGACATCAGCACCGGCAACCCCGAGCTCGACTTCGTCGGTTTGGAGACGTTCCGCCGGGTCCTGGCCGACCCGGTGTTCCGCGAGGCGCTGTGGAACACTTTCTGGTTCGCCGTGATCGCCAATCTCCTGGTGGTGGTGCTGGCAACTGCACTTGCCGAGGTCCTCATCAAGGACTTCAAGGGCAAGTGGCTGGTGAGGTTCCTGGTGCTGTTGCCCTGGGTGGCTCCTGTCTCCCTGGCCACGATCACGTGGCTGTGGACCTTGGACTCGATCTTCTCCCCCATCGACTGGGTCCTGCGTGAGCTGGGCCTCATCACCGAGAACATGTACTGGCTGGGGCGGCCCGGGTCGGCGATGGCGTCGGTGGTCGCGGTGCAAACCTGGCGGATCGTCCCATTGGCTGCGGTGATCGTCATGGCCGGCCTCATCGCCATTCCCGGCGAGATCAACGATGCTGTGGCCGTCGACGGCGCCGGGTCGTGGCGGAAGAGGTTCCAGGTCACCATCCCGCTGCTGGCGCCGATCATCGCCGTTGCCGTCCTGTTCGGGGTGATCCTGACCATCTCCGACATGAGCGTGGTGTACGTGCTCACCCGGGGAGGCCCGACCCACTCGACCCAGGTCCTGTCGACCTGGGCGTTCATCAAGGGGATCGAAGGCGGTGCCCTGGGTCAGGGGGCGGCCGTTGCCTTGTTCCTCCTGCCCGTGCTGATCGGGATCACGGCGGTGGTCCTGCGGCTGGCCCGACGTCGCGAGGTGCTGTGAGATGACCTGGCAAGACACCGACGTCCCCGCCCTGCGACGCACCGCGGAGAGACGACGCCAGCTGGGACGTTTCGGCACCTACACCGCCGCCATCCTCTTCGCCTTCTTCGCCGCCTTTCCCTTCTCCTGGGCCCTGATCAGCATGTTCAAGCAGTCCAACGACCTCTACGTCAAGGACAACAACCCCTTCTGGTTCAACGAGGCCCCCACCCTGGAGCATCTCCGGCTGCTCTTCCTCGAGACCAACTACCTCACCTTCATCGGAAACACACTGGTGGTCGGTCTGGCGGTGACCCTCATCACCCTCGCCCTGGCCCTTCCTGCCGCCTATGCCTTGGCCCGGCTCCGGCTCCGTTGGGGGGAGCGTATGGGGATTGCCATCTTCCTGGTCTACCTGATCCCGCCCACCCTCCTCTTCATCCCCATGACCCGGGTCATCACCAATCTCGGTCTCCAGGAGTCGCTCTTGTCGCTGATACTGGTGTACCCCACCATCACCATCCCCATCTCCTCCTGGCTGCTGATGGGCTTCTTCAAGGGGATCCCGATGGATCTCGAGGAACAGGCCATGGTCGACGGTCACAGCCGGATCGGTGCCATCGGCCGGGTGGTGCTGCCACTGATGTTCCCCGGCATCGTCGCCGTCGTCGTGTTCGCGTTCACCCTGTCCGCGCACGAGTTCATCTATGCGCTGGCCTTCAACAAGTCTTCGGCGGTGAAGACAATCGCCACCGGCGTCCCCACCGAACTGGTGCGGGGCGACGTGTTCTTCTGGCAGTCCCTTCAGGGTGCAGTGATCCTGATCGCCGTGCCCATCGCCCTGGTCTTCAACGCCTTCCTCGACCGGTTCATCTCCGGGTTCACCATGGGGGCGGTCAAGGGCTGAGGAGGCCCTTGGTCAGCCGATGACGTTGAAGGTCTGGAAGATGCGGTCGAGGGCGTCCAGATCTGCGTCCGACACGATCTGGACAAGCATCAGCGCGGTGTACGAGCCGTCGGTCGGAACAGCCGCCAGCACCACAATCGCGGTCGGGGTTCCACCGCACGCGTCCCACACCTGGTACTGGCCGGTGAAGACCGGGTCCGAGTAGTCGACCAATCCGAGATCGGTGCAGACCCCGGAGAAGTCGCCGTACTCGAGCAGGGTGGAAGGGATGTCCGCGGTCGGGCCGAGCTTGACGAAGAGGACTCCGGGAGCGTCGAACGAATCCGTCCACACCTGCCGATCCGTGGCTGCCAGGATGTAGGGGATCGGGGCCCCGGCATCGTCGGTGGCCGGCGCCGGATCGATGTCCGACCATTCCGCCGGGACCTCGATGATGATGCTGCCGGTATCGTCGACGATCGACTGATAGTCGACATAGGTGGCCACCGACCCCGAGTCGTCGACCGACACCTCGTCCTCGATCTCCTCGGCGAACGAGAAAGCGAGCTCGATGGGCTGATCGCCGTTGATCTCGCCACGGAGCACTTCCGAGGTGTCGTAGCGGAGAACGTCGACCGCGATCGGGTTGTCGCCTGCGGTGCGGATCACATCGCAGTAGTCCTTGAAGGTCCCATCGGTGCCGATGGGGAGTCCGTTCATTGCGGTGATGATGTCGCCGGGGAGGATGTCGGCGTTTGCGGCCGGAGAGCCCGCGGCCACGCCGGCCACCCAGATCCCGGAGATGGCAAGGGTGTCGTCGAACACGGCCCAGCCGTTTATGCCTAGTGTCTCGAAATCACCGTCCATGAGCCTGGAGATCACAGGCTGGGCGAGGTCCGATGCGATCCCATAGAACTGGGCGGTCGTGGTGGCAACCGCGCCTCCGGCGTAGTTCACCGCCACCACGGTTCCATCCTCGGTGACGAGGGGTCCACCCGAGTTGCCGGGTTGGATGTTGGCGTCGTGCTCGATTGTGTGGTCGATCGACGAAGTGCCGGTGAGGTCACCGCCTGCTTCTGCCTTGGACACGATGCCACTGGTGAGGGTGAATTCGGGATCGCCGAGGGGGAAGCCGGCCGCATACACCGCCAGACCCGGTGTGATGTCGCCGTCATACCAATCCAGGTAAGGGAGCGGCTCCGACTCGTTGATGTCGATCAGCGCCAGGTCGTTGCACTCCGATACCCCGACGATGGTCGCGTTGTAGCTCGGATCGGTCTCGCCGCCCACGAACACCTCGAGCGTGGCAGCCCCTGCGACCACGTGGTTGTTGGTCACCGCGAGGCCATCGGGGCTGATGATGAAGCCGCTGCCTAGACCCGAACCGTCGGCGTACCCGAGCTCCGGGTCGCGGAAGGTGCCTTGGGCCACGATCTGGATGACGGCAGGCTGGACATCCTGGAAACTGGACGCCGTGCCCTCAGTCGTCACCGTCGTCGTGGTACCCGCGCCGGAGCTCGTGGTGAC
>Ga0326597_10004946_pt1 | contig 18618 bp, 21 predicted proteins | sample RVTome_12_FD_203789 | JGI IMG/M metagenome (GOLD analysis project Ga0326597, IMG submission 203789) | Soil microbial communities from uranium-contaminated site in the Upper Colorado River Basin, Wyoming, United States - RVT100D185 | ecosystem: Environmental > Terrestrial > Soil > Contaminated >... | reverse complement strand
CTCAGGCGATTCCGCAAGTGCAGCCGGCGCGGAAGGCTCACCCGGCCCGGAAGGTGACGTGATCGACGCAGAAGTCGTGGAAGAGGAAAAGAAGTAGATCACGCATGGATCTCTACGTCGTTCTTGGGTTGCGGCATGGCGCGACGGAGCCTGAGATCAAACGGGCGTACAGGCGGTTGGCGCGGCGGTTTCATCCGGACATCAATCCCGGCGACCGGATGGCTGAAACGCGTTTCAAACAGATCCTCGAAGCCTACGAGACACTGACCGATCCCGCTCGTCGATCGCGGCACGACTTGGGTGCCGGGTCTTCGGAGCCGGGCGATCGGCGGGCCAGTGGCTTCGAGGGCTTTGACTTCTCCGTACAAGGCGTGGACTACTCCACGACCTTCGGCGACCTCTTCGCGGAGGTGCTCATCGACCGCGACGCGAGGGCCGGTCCCGAGCGTGGCGCCGACTTGCATCAGGAGGTGCGGCTAGCGTTCGAAGAGGCGTTTACGGGGACCACGCGATCGGTCACCGTAACGCGCCGTGAAGCGTGCCGCACCTGCGCGGGCACGAGCCGGACGCAGATGAGCCCGGGCCCATGTCACGTCTGCGAGGGAGCCGGTACGGTGCGCGCCGTTCGTGGGCGCATGGTGTTTTCGCGCAGCTGCCAAGGGTGCGCCGGTTCGGGCCATCAGCGGCCGGGGCCATGCCATGCGTGCGGCGGTTTGGGTCAGGAGACGCGCAGCGAAGCCGTGCGGGTGCGCGTCCCAGCAGGAATCGGCGACGGCGATCGCGTGCGGGTTGAAGGAGCGGGCAACGCCGGCTTCCGCGGAGGCCCTCCGGGCGACATGTACATCACCGTGCAGGTGGTGCCACATCCCGTGTTCCGGCGAGAAGGCGACGATGTGCATATGGTGCTGCCGATCGCGGTCCATGAGGCGGCGTTGGGCGCTCGCATCGACGTGCCGGCCCTGGACGGCGCGGCGCGCCTGCGCGTGCCGCCGGGCACCCAGTCAGGGCAGCGGTTTCGCCTCAGAGGGCGCGGCGTGGCGTCGATTCGCGACGGGCGGCGGGGCGACTTCGTCGTCGAGGTGCGTCTGATGCTGCCCAAGCTGATCGACGAACGCTCCAAGGATCTGCTCCGGGAATTCGGCAGGATCAACGGCGAAAACGTCCGAGAGCAACTGGGGTAAGTGATGACGAAGCGTGCTGAACGCGGCAAGGCGTACTACATGATCAGCGCGGTGTCGCAGAAGTACAACATCCACCCGCAGACACTTCGCTTGTACGAGCGCGAGGGGCTTCTCACACCATCGCGGACCGAGGGCAATACCCGCCTGTACTCGGAAGAAGACCTCGAGCAACTCGAAACCATCCTGGCGCTCACGCGTGACCTCGGTGTCAATCTGGCCGGCGTCGAGATCATCCTGAATATGCGCCGCAAGATCGAAGACATGCAGCATGAAGTCAACGAGTTCATGGATTACGTGAAGCGCGAGCTGGCGCGCGGTCTCGATGACTGGGAGCAGCGACTGGGCACCGCACTCGTCAAGTCTTCACCGACAGATCTCGTAAGGCACACGACCAATGTCACGGACGCTGACGAAAATAAAAAATCGATAGTCAAGAGTCAAAAATAAATCTGAGGGTACGCAAGTACGCTAGGATCCCCGTCGTGGCCTGCGCGATATGCGACGACACCGGGTGGAAGACGATTGAGGTTGACGGTGTCTCGCGGGTAGCGCGCTGCGACTGCATGCGGGAGTCCGCCGCCGCGCGGCTGCTGTCGGAGGCGCGCATTCCGCGTCGATATCAACACTGCGACCTCACCAACTACACGGCCTACAACGAGAAGCTCACGAAGGCGCTACGGCAGGCCACGTCTTTGGCGGAAGGCTTTCCGGTCGTCGAGCGTGGCCTGCTCATCCTCGGCCCCCCGGGTGTGGGGAAAACCCACTTGGCGGTCGCCGTTTTGAGGCAGGTCATCGCGACGCGCGGCGCACGGGGGATCTTCTACGACACGCGCGATCTGCTTCGCATGATCCGTAGCACGTACGACCCGCTCAACCAAACAGCGGAGATCGACGTGCTCAGACCCGTCATCGAGGCGGACATGCTCGTGCTTGACGATCTGGGCGCCGAGAAAGCTTCGGAGTGGGTCGAGGAGACGCTGAACCACATCGTAAACGCCCGCTACAGCGCGCAGCGGACGACCGTCTTCACTTCGAACTACGAGGAGAAAGGGGACGACACGACCGATCCGGACTCGCTGCTGTTCCGCGTCGGCTACCGGATGCGCTCCCGCCTCCACGAAATGTGCGACTTGGCCGACCTGGACGGTGCCGATTACCGTCAACTGCCGCCCAACGGCGGGGTTGACGATCTCGTGACCCTCTGGAAGCTTCGCACCAAGGCCTCGCGCAGGGCCACCCTGCCTTCGCGCGCGGCGGGCCAGGCACGCGCGCAGATCCGGGAGCGCGACGGCAAGGCCGATCTCAAGTGGTCAGGTGGCCGGGCAGGATCTTAGGCCTTCGGCGTGCTCGGACTTTACGTCCACATCCCTTTCTGTTCCGCCATCTGCAACTACTGCAACTTCAACCGCGGCCTGTTCGAGGCAGGGCTGAAGGAGCGGTATGTGGCCGCCTTGCTGACCGAGATCGAAAGGGCGGCTGACGGCTCGCCGGCGAACACGATCTTCTTTGGGGGAGGTACGCCGTCGCTACTCGAGCCGTCAGAGATCGCGGCCGTGATTGACGCGTGCCGGCAGTCGTGGTCGCTTGATGAGGACGCCGAGATCACGCTCGAGGCCAATCCGGAGACTGTGACGCCGGAGCGGCTGACCGGCTTCCGATCGGCTGGTATCAACCGACTGAGTTACGGCGTTCAGTCCTTCCGCGATGACGAACTCGGGCGTCTGAGCCGCCTCCACTCGGCAGCCAGGGCGGTCGATGCGTTTGGGATGGCTCGCGCCGCGGGTTTCAACAATATTTCGCTCGATCTGATGATGTGGCTTCCTCAGCAGACTGTCGCACAATGGCTCGAGTCGGTCGATGCGCTCATCGCGCTTGGCCCCGACCACGCCTCGATGTACATGCTCGAAATCTATCCAAACGCACCGCTCCGCGACAGCATGGCGCGCGGCCGGTGGTCGGTCGCTCCTGAGGACGATGTGGCGGAGATGTACCTGTCCGGTCTCGGCAGGATGGACGCGGCGGGCTACGTGCAGTACGAGATCTCCAATGTGGCGCGCCCAGGGCGCCTCTCGCGCCACAATCTGAAATACTGGACCGACGGCGAGTGGCTTGGGTTCGGATGTGGGGCGCATTCCACGCGGGTCGGCACCCGCTGGAAGAACCTGTCCGCCACGGAGGAGTACATTTCGGCCGTCGCGGCCGGGGCTCCGGTTGCCACGGAGTGCCGGGCCCTGTCGGCTGAGGAACGCCTGGAAGAGGCCTTGTTCACCGGGCTCAGGCTCAGTGCCGGCCTGGACCTGCAGGCCGTAAGAGACCGGTACGGTGTTGACGTCTGGAGTCGGTATGGCCCGGAACTCCGGCCTTTCGTGGATCAGGGCATTTTGCTCTATGATGGGCAACAGCTACGGCTGCCGCGGGCGGGGATGCTTCTTGCTCACGAGATCATGGCCGTTTTCATCGGGCGAACTGTACGGTAGAGTTAACGCCTTTCCGCCATTCCCAGGAGGCTTGAAGATGCGACGACTGTCCGGGTTATTACTGGCTGGCGCAATCATGTTGCTGCCGGTGCTTTCGCAGAACCACGGAACGGCGAATGCCCAGGAAGCGCTGACGTTCAATGGTGATACTGCAATCTGGTCGATTGCGATCAAGCCGGCCAGGACTGCCGACTTCGAGCAGGTCATGATGAAGGTCCGGGAGGGCCTGATGAAGTCCGACAGTGCCCAGCGCAAGCAGCAGGCGGCCGGGTGGAAGGTCATCAAGGGAGCGACGGCGATGCCGGATGGCAACATCGTGTATACCCACGTGATCAGTCCCGTGGTGAGAGGCGCCGACTATGGGATCATGGCGATCTTGTACGAAGCGTTCCCGGATCCGGCGATGCAGAAGGAACTCTATGACTTGTACGCCGGGGCGTTCGGTGCCGCGCTTGGGGCGAGCGCCGGTACCACCGCGGTGGACCTCTCGCGGCCCTAGTTACGCGTTTGCTGCGCGCGCACGACCCGAGCCACGGACGGTGCCTGCCGTTCGTGGCTCTTTTCGTCTGGGCGGACCCACTCGCCCCCGTGGAGTCTCGATGCGAACCGTATTGACAGTGCTGGCGGCCATGTGTCTAACCGGGTTCCCGGTGCACGCACAGGGGTTGCAGACAGCCCCGGGGCAGGCACCCGTGCCGGTTTCTCAGCAGCCCGTCCCGGTGCCCCCCGCTCCGCAGCAGCTTCCGTCGGTGGCGCCCGCGCCGGGGCCGGCGGGGCCAGCGGCGCCGGGGCCAGTGGTGCCCGCTCCCATCGTGCCGCCCGTGGCGCTTGGCGCGCGTACATTCACGGCTCCAACAGGAGTCATATTTACTGCCGTGCGCCCGGATCGGGTCGTCGATTTCGACATCGTGATTGCGTACCTGCAAGCGGCGCTCGAGAAGTCGACAGACGCGCGCGTGCGGGCGCAGGCGGCGGGCTGGCGGGTGTTCAAGGCCACCGAGCCTGGACCGAACAGCACGGTGCTGTATGTGTTTCTGATCGACACTACCGTGGTCGGCGCCGATTATGGTCTCGGACGCATTCTGAGTGATGCGTACCCGGATCGAATTCAGGACATCTGGAAGCTGTATACAGGCGCGTTGGCGGGTGGGGGTAGCCTCTTGAACCTGACGCCGGTGCAGCCGGTGCCGCTCCCGCCCGTGGCGCCGCCGCCCACCACGCCGGCGCTCACGCCCCGCCCTGCGCCTCCGGCGCGATGATGCGCCGACCAGGGCGAGCTCTCAGAACCGTAGCTTAGAACCCGAGATTCAGTCCAGCGTAAACGCGGTGCACCACCGGGTGTAGCGGTTCGCCGCGCAGCCTGAAGACGCGGTAGTCAAGCCGTGCCCGGAGCGGCCCCACCAGCGAGATCTTCGCACCCCCACCAGCGTTCAGACCAAAGTGGGTCTCCTCGCTTGCGCCGAGGCGCTCACGATACACGCCGCCGCCCGTCGTCACGTAGAACTGGATGCCCGCGATCGGGATCGGTGTCTGGAGCAACACATTGCCCATTCCGGTCCTCAACAAAGGCGCGGCTTCATCGAGCGTTTCGGCGGTCTGGGCGAATTCAAACTCGAAGCCGAGCACCAGGAGGCCTACGCCAAACGCCAGCCCTTTCACCGAACGGTTCGCCGGGGTCGCGGTGCTGCCGATAAAGACGGTCGCATCGGCAAACGCGGGCGCGGCAGACACGATCAGCAGAACGAGCACCGCCGCTGCCAGGCGCAGAGGCGCTTGTCTCCGATCGAGGGACGGACGATCAGGTTTCTTCGTCAAAGGCAATCGCATACTGAATGATACGATCAGTTGGGGCCAGAAACTGTCATGGATCTGCGATTGATCGGCGACCGCGATTTGCCTCGGCAGAGGATCTACTGGCACGTCTGGCGCCGCCTGGCGGAGACATGTGTTCGCGCCTCCACCTCACACCGATTGGCGGGAGCGCCTGGGGGGATTCGCCGGTCGATCATCACGCATCAGTCCTTTGCCGTCTGACTCAACACTGGCGGAGGGCGTGCTCGCGGGCGACCCGCGGGCGGTGGCGCGCGCGCTGTCGCTTGTCGAAGACGATGATCCGGCTGGCGCCAGCGTGCTGCGGGCAATCTTCTCGAAGACCGGGCGCGCTCGGCTGATTGGCATCACGGGGCCACCCGGCGCCGGCAAGAGTACCCTCGTCGATCGGCTCACCAGAGAGATTCGAAAGGAAGGGAAGACGGTCGGTGTCATCGCCGTTGATCCCTCCAGTCCCTTCACCGGCGGCGCGGTGCTCGGCGATCGCGTGCGGATGGGACGTCACTTTTCTGACCCTGGTGTGTTTATTCGCAGCATGGCGACGCGCGGTAATCATGGCGGTCTGGCGCGGACGACTGGCGATGCGGCCCTGATTCTGGACGCGGCTGGCAAGGACACGATCATCATCGAGACCGTGGGTGTTGGCCAGGGCGAGGTCGATATCGCCGGCACGGCGGACGTGTCAATCGTCGTGCTGGTGCCGACCAGTGGCGACGAGGTCCAGGCGCTCAAGGCCGGCGTCATGGAAATTGCCGACGTGTTCGTCGTCAACCAGGCCGATCGTGATGGCGCGGACCGGCTCGTGCAAACGATCGCGGCGAATCAGGCACTGCGAACGGCCGGGCCTGAGGAATGGTGTCCACCGATCGTGAAAACTATCGCGACGACTGGAGAGGGGATCATGGAACTCCGCGCGGCGATCGCGCGGTTCCAGGCGCACTCGGCCCCGACGTTGGGAGGCCGCACACGCAAGCGCCAGGAATATCGCCTCCGGGAGTTGCTGTCGCACCGGTTCCTGCAGCGCCTCGAGCGCGTCCTGCCCGCCGGCGAACTGGGTCGTGTCATCGACCGCATTACTGCGCGCGAGATCGATCCCGATACCGCCGCCGCCGAACTGATAGACCGTGCGCTGGGCACGCTGGACCGCTCTCCGGTTCCTGATCCCCGGCCCGAATGAAGGCTAACGTCGACCACGTCGGGATCGCTGTGCAGGACATCGACCAGGCGCTCGCGTTCTATCGCGACGCACTCGGTCTGAAGAGGTACATTCGAGAAGCGCAGGGGCGACGATGCGTGGAACAGGTGCTGTAGAATTCCAGATCGTCAATCGCAAGTCACGAGTCACGAATCACGAATTCCCAAAGGCGCACATGGAGACAGTTCAAATCGGGATCATCGGCGGCAGCGGCCTGTACGACATGGCCGGCGTCACCGATCGCGAGGAAGTACAGCTGACGACGCCGTTCGGCGAGCCGTCAGGCCCGTATCTGACGGGCACGCTGCGCGGCCGGCGGGTGGCGTTCCTTGCACGGCACGGCGCTGGACATCGCATCGCGCCGTCTGAGATCAACTTCCGCGCCAATCTCTTCGGCATGAAACTGCTGGGCGTGGAGTACATCCTGTCCGCTAGCGCCGTCGGGAGCTTGAAGGAAGAGTACAAGCCGCTTGATATCGTTGTTCCCGATCAATTCTTCGATCGCACCAAAGCGCGGCCGAGCACGTTCTTCGGCCGAGGACTGGCCGCGCATGTCGGGTTCGCGCATCCGTTCTGTCGCCTGCTGAGCGGGCTCGTCTCTGAAAGCGGACGGCAGGCTGGAGCGACCGTGCATGACGGCGGGACCTACGTCTGTATGGAAGGCCCGCAGTTCTCGACGCTCGCCGAGTCGAAGCTCTATCGCGCGTGGGGCATGGACATCATCGGCATGACGAACCTGCAGGAGGCCAAGCTCGCCCGGGAAGCCGAGATCTGCTACTCGACCATCGCGCTCGTAACCGACTACGACTGCTGGCACCCCGATCACGACTCGGTGACCGTGGACATGATCCTGTCCACCCTGACCGAGAACGCCAGGATGGCGCAGGAAATCATTGCCGGTGCCGTGGCGCGGCTGCCGTACGCGCGAACGTGCGAGTGTGCATCGGCCCTGAAATACGCGCTCGTGACCAGGCCTGATGCGATGTCCGACGAAACCAAGAAGGAATTGGCGCCGATTATCGGCAAGTACTTGGAGGCTGCGAAGTGACGGCGATGAAGCTCATCGTGACCGGTTCTATTGCCTACGACTACCTGATGTCGTTTCCGGGGAAATTCACCGAGCACTTTCTCCCGGACCACATGGAGCGCGTCAGCCTCAGTTTTCTCGTTGATTCGATGGACAAGCGGCGGGGCGGTTGTGCTCCCAACATCGCCTACACGCTGGCGCTGCTCGGTGAGCGGCCGTATCTGATGGCCGCGGCCGGACAGGATTTCGGAGAGTACCGGCAGTGGCTGGATGCGGCCGGCGTCGATACCTCGCTCGTGGAGCAGGTGCCCGGCAAATTCACCGCATCGTTTTTCTGCAGTACGGACACGGAGAACAATCAGATCGCGTCCTTTTATACGGGCGCGATGGCCCATGCGGCGACGCTGTCGTTTCGCACGATCGACGGAGCCGGCCTGGCGATCGTGTCACCGAACGACCCTGCCGCCATGGTCCAGTACGCCGAGGAGTGCCGGACGCTCAAGATTCCCTACATCTTCGATCCCGGGCAGCAGTGCGCACGGATGTCCGGGCCCGAGCTGCAGGACGGCCTCGTCGGCGCACGGATTCTGATCTGCAACGATTACGAGTTCGAATTGATTCGCCAGAAAACCGCCATGGGTGAGACCGAGATACTGGCGGTCACCGACGCATTGGTCGTGACTCGCGGCGAGGAAGGCTGCTCGATCTACAAGGGCGGCAGCCGCGTGGACGTGAAGGCCGTGCTGTCCGACCGCGTCGTCGATCCCACGGGCGTTGGCGATGCGTTCCGCGCAGGGTTCATGAAGGGAATGGCGGCCGAGGCGCCGTACCAGACGTGCGCACAGCTCGGCGCCGTGGCCGCTACCTATGCGCTGGAGCACCTGGGTGGCCAGAGCCATTCCTTCACGCCGACTGAGTTCAAGGCGCGGTACGAAGCGCACTTCGGCGCGTGCCCGGTCACGTTGACATAAGACTCAGCGGTCGAACGATTCGCGGTGGGAGGATTGAGAATAGGAGCCATTGTGCACTCGACTAGCAACACGTATCTCATCTGCATCGCGGCGTGGGTGGTGCCCGGCGCGGGCCATTTATGGTTGGGTCGGACCCGGAAAGGGCTGATCTTTCTGGTCGTGCTGCCGCTGATGTTTGCGATCGGCCTGTGGCTCGAGGGCCGGCTGTTTCCCTTCGAACTGGGGCAGCCGCTCGTTGCGCTGGCGGCGTTCGCCGACATTGGCATCGGCGTCCCGTACCTCGTGGCGCAGGCCATGGGCATTGGTGCCGGGCGGGTGATCGCCCAGTCCTTCGAGTACGGCAACGCGTACCTGATCGTGGCCGGCCTTCTGAATATGCTGGTTGTGCTCGACGCCTTCGACGTGGCGGAGGGCCGCAAGTGAGCTCTCACCTCGGCGCGATGGTCGTGTTTGCGCTTCTTGTGTCCGTGGTTTTCGCTGCGCTGATGCGTGACGAACCGGCGGAGCAGCTGCGGCTGGGCTTGCGGCTGTTTGGCGGGTTGGTCGGCGGCGGCATGCTCGCCGGCTGGCTTCTGTATCCGATTCCCTTCTGACCGAAACAGGCCACGGGGGCGTCACCGAGTTGAAGACACTCAAAATGGTCTCCGTCTCTTCGTGTCTGCGTGGCCCCGGGTTCCGCCTGTGGGCTCCGGTCGTTCTCTATATGGCCGCGATCTTCTACGTGTCGTCGCTGGCCGACCCCCCGATTCCTTCGGGGACCGATAAGCCGCTGCACTGGCTGGCCTACTTTGGTCTGGCTCTCGTCGTCGTTCGCGCCGTCGTCGGTGGCCTGCCAGGACGGATTGACATGTGGGGCGCGGCGGTTGCGATCCTGATCACTGTCGGCTACGCCGTGACCGACGAGGCGCATCAGATGTTCGTCCCTGGCCGCAGCGCCGATGTGTTCGACCTGGTTGCCGATGCGGGCGGCGCGATCGCGGGCACGGTCGTGTACTGGGCGTGGGGTATAATTTCGCCAGTCTCGCGCGATGAGTTGTGACCACGTCCCTCTCGAGCGAGATGGCGCGGTTGCCGTCCTCATCATCAACCGTCCGCATGTCCTGAACACGCTGAATTCTTCGACAATCGATCGATTGCAACCCGCGGTGGTGGATCTCATGCACGATGCTGCGGTGCGCTCCGTCATCAAACGGAAGGCGAACGTCACAGGCCGATGAACGAGCTTCGAGGATCGTCCCACGCGCCCGGATGCCGCTTCGCGATCGTCGTCTCCCGCTTCAACGAGGAGATTACGGACGGTTTGCTGAAGGGAGCCTGCCAGGCGCTCACCGACGCGTCGGTTCGCGACGAGGACGTGACGATCCTGCGCGTCCCTGGTGCGTTCGATATCCCCGTGACCGCAGTGCGCGCGGCTGAAACCGGGCGCTTCGATGCCGTCATCTGCCTCGGCGCCGTCATCAAGGGCGAGACGATGCACTTCGAGTACATTGCGGGTGCGACGTGCCAGGCGATGGCAACCGCAGCCGTCGCCACCGGCGTGCCGATTACGCTCGGCGTATTGACGACGCTCACGCAACATCAGGCTACTGAGCGCGCTGCAGAGGGGCCCGGCAACAAGGGCCGCGAGGCCGCGCGTGCGGCGGTCGAATTGGCGACGCTCTTCCGTCAATTGCCTGAGGGGATCGGGGAGTGACGGCCGGGGCGGAGCGCCGCCCGGCCCCACGGGTGGGCAAAGAGCCGCGCCATCGCGGGCGCGAGGCAGCCGTGCAGATGCTCTATCAGTGGGAGATCGGCCGCGCCTCCATGTCCGACATTGTGCAGACATTCTGGCTCCACGATCCGCCGGAGGCCGCGAGCCTCGCCACTGATCACCGTGCGTTTGCCCAGACACTGGCCACGGGCGTCGCAGATACCGTCGGCGACCTTGATCCGGTCATTGTCGAGGCTGCTGAGCACTGGCGGATCGAGCGGATGAATGTGATGGACCGCCTTATCTTGCGGCTCGCGGTGTACGAGTTTCTCCACGAGCCGGCCACGCCTTCGCGCGTCATCATCAACGAGGCGTTGGAACTCGCTCGCACCTTCAGCGACGAGGATTCAGTGCGCTTCGTCAACGGGATCCTCGACGCGGTCCGTCGCCGCCTTGAACGCGAATGATGACCACCGAAGAATCCGATCAGGTCGTACAACGTCGTGCCAACCTCGAGGAGCTGCGCAAGCTGGGGGTGGACCCGTATCCGCACCGATTCGATCCGCAGGCGTCGATCGAACAGATCGTCGAGGTGCATGGCGCGAAGGCCGGCGAGGTGCTCGACGCCGAGCAGGTGACGACGCGCACGGCGGGGCGGATCTTGGCGATTCGCAGCTTTGGTAAAGCGAATTTCCTGGTGCTGTCGGACGGCAAGACCCGCATCCAGGTCTACATCCGCCAGGATGCGCTCTCCGAGCGCGACTTTCGGATCTTCAAGCTGCTTGATTTCGGCGACTGGGTCGGCGTGGATGGACGGCTCTTCCGGACCAAGACCAAGGAATTCACGATCTGGGCGTCGAAGCTGGAGTTCCTTGCCAAATGCCTCCTGCCGCTGCCCGAGAAGTGGCACGGTCTCACCGATGTCGAGACCCGGTACCGCCAACGTTATCTCGATCTGATCGTCAATCCGGACGCGCGGCGCGTGTTCGAGATCCGCAGTCGCGTGGTGACCGCGATCCGGGAGTTTCTCACTGCCCGTGGCTTTCTCGAGGTCGAGACGCCGATGATGCAGTCGATTGCGGGCGGCGCGCTCGCCCGCCCGTTCGTGACCCACCACAACGCACTCGACATACCGCTCTACATGCGAGTGGCGCCGGAGCTCTATCTGAAGCGGCTGACTGTCGGCGGGATCGAGCGAGTGTTCGAGATCAATCGCAATTTCCGGAACGAGGGCATCTCGACCCAGCACAACCCCGAATTCACGATGCTCGAGTTCTACTGGACCTACGCGGACTACACCGACCTGATGACTCTCACGGAGCAGTTACTGGCTGACATCGCGCGCAAGGCGATTGGGGCCGACGAGATCCAATACGGCGACACGACCATTTCACTCAAGGCGCCGTTTCGCCGTCTCTCGATGCGGGAGGCGGCACGTGACGCGGCCTCCAGGCGCCTTGGCACGTCCGTCGACGCGGGCGATCTTCGATCGCGCGATGCGGCGGCTGCGCTCGCAGCCAAGCTGGGCGTCGAAGTGAATGCCAGTATGGGGGCCGGGAAGATCACCGCAGAGATTTTCGAGACGCTCTGCGAGGACGACCTCGTCCAGCCAACGTTTGTGTACGATTTTCCAACCGAGGTCTCGCCGCTGTCGAAGCAGAAGGCCGACGATCCAGAGACCGTCGAGCGCTTCGAGCTGTACGCCGCCGGTGTCGAGCTGGCCAACGCCTTCAGCGAACTGAACGACCCAGCCGAGCAGCGGAGCCGGTTCGAAGAGCAGCTCCGGCAGCGAGCCGGTGGAGATGCAGAGGCGCACGCCATGGACGAGGACTATGTTCGCGCTCTCGAATTTGGCATGCCTCCCGCCGCGGGTGAGGGCGTTGGTGTCGACCGGCTCGTCATGTTGCTCACGAACAGCCCGTCGATCCGCGATGTGATCCTCTTTCCGGTGATGAGACCCAAACAGGTCGAAGGGTAACCCTTTGACTGTTGCCCCTTGACCTGCGATGGCATTTGAACTGTTCGTCGCCCTGCGCTACCTTCTCGCGCGCCGGAAGCAGGCGTTTATTTCGCTCATTTCTCTGATATCGACGCTCGGCGTTGCCGTCGGGGTGATGGCGCTTGTCATTGCCCTGGCGCTGATGACGGGGCTGCAGAGAGAGCTGCGCGACCGTATCCTCGGCTCGTCGGCGCACGTGTACGTGTGGAAAACGGGTGGCATCGAGGACTACCAGGCGGAAGTCGTTGCGCTTCGCGCCATCGAGGGCGTTGTTGGCGCCGGGCCGGCCGTTCTCGGAAAGGCGCTCATCTCGACCGCGCAGGCCGATGCCTTCATCAGTCTCAAGGGCGTCGATCCGGCGCTCGAGGCCAGCGTCACCGACATTCAGCGGGCGATGCAAAGCGGGAGCATCGAGGCGTTGATCCCCTCGTCGGAAGAAGAGCTGCCGGGGATCCTGATCGGCCGCAATCTGGCCGCGCAGCTCGGTGTTGGCACCGGCGACACGGCAACGGTACTCTCGCCGCAGGGCACCTTGTCACCCATGGGCATGATTCCGCGGACGCGTCGCGTCCGCATCGCGGGTGTCTACACGCTAGGGCTATACGAGTTCGACGCGGCGTACGGATTCGTGTCGCTCGAATTTGGTGAGCGGCTGCTGGGCAAGGCGGCTCCCGATCTGATTGAGTTACGCGTGGCGGATATCGACGAGGCGCCGGCCATCTCGGAACGCATCCCGGCCGCGCTTGGCATCGAGTACGTGAGTCAGGACTGGTCCGATATCAACCAGGCCCTGTTTTCGGCGCTCTGGCTCGAGAAGATGGCGATCTCGATCACCATCGCGCTCATTGTCATGGTCGCCGCGCTCAACATCGTCGCCTCGCTTGTCCTCCTCGTGATGGAGAAGAGCCGCGATATCGCCATCCTGAAGACGATGGGGACCTCGTCCCGGCGGGTGATGACGATCTTCATGCTCCAGGGATTGGTGATCGGTGTCGCTGGGACAGCGGTCGGCGCCGTAGGCGGCCTGGCGCTCTGTTGGGTGTTCGATCACTATCGGTTGATTCAGATTCCAATGGACGTGTATCAGGTGTCTTACGTTCCGTTCGTTGTCCAGCCGTTCGACTTCGCCATTGTTATCCTGTCGGCGATCCTTATCTGCTTCCTGGCGACCATCTATCCGTCGCGCCAGGCATCGCGGCTCGATCCTGTGCAGGCGCTGCGGTACGAATAATGTCGAATCTGCGCAGCCGCATCCCCACCACGTCTTCGACGAGGATGAGATCCTGGAGTCGCGGTGGGGAGGGGTGGGCAGAATGCACTTGGATTGTGGTGTGGCGTTCGTAAGCGTCAGCGGACTGAACAAGTCCTATGTCGTCGGCAGCCAGCGCATTCACGTGCTTCGCGATTTGGACCTCGAGGTCGCGGAAGGCGAGATGCTGGCGATTATCGGCGCGTCCGGCGTCGGCAAGAGCACGCTCTTGCATCTGCTCGGCGGGCTCGACCGGTCGGACTCCGGCGCGGTTCATGTCGCGGACGCAAACCTGACAGTGATGCCTGCTCCGTCTCTGGTTGCGTTTCGCAACAGTCACGTCGGTTTCGTCTTTCAATTCCACCATCTGATGCCCGAGTTCGATGCCGCGGAAAATGTGGAGATGCCCATGCGCATTGCGCAGATCTCTCGCGGCGAGGCGCGGCGCCGAGCGGTTGAGCTGCTGGCGCGGGTCGGCCTGGGCGAGAGGCTGGTACACCGGCCCGCGATGTTGTCGGGTGGGGAACAGCAGCGCGTTGCCGTCGCTCGTGCGCTTGTCATGAAGCCGGCACTACTCCTGGCCGACGAGCCCACCGGCGACCTCGATGAGAACACCGCGGACGCGCTGCACCAGCTACTGCGTGAAATGCACGCCGAGTACGGTCTGACCTCGATCATCGCCACACACAACTCCCGGCTCGCCGCCGCCTGCGACAGGGTGCTCTGCCTGGAGCAAGGCCAGCTCCGCCCGGCGTAGCCCTTTTGCCTATTTTGTCTTCGTGGTGTTCGCGGAAGGGGAAGCGCTGATTCCGGCGCGGTCGAAGAGTACCGTTGCCAGCGCCGAGCAGTCATCCTCGCCGCGGCCGGCGGCGACGAGCGCCTCCACGAGTTGGTGCACGATGGCGCTGACGTGTGCAGGGACGTCGAGCTCGGCGATGGTGGCCGCCGCAATGCGCAAGTCCTTGGCATAGAGCGCCGCGCGAAATCCAGGCACGTAATTGCCGGTGAGGACGCGCTCGCCGTGGAGCTCCAGCACGCGGCTCGCCGCAAAACCGCCGAGCAGCGCCTCACGGACCTTCATCGGATCGACACCCGCCTTGCGCGCCAGGATGAACGCCTCGGTCACCGCGGTCAGCGTGCCGCCGATGACCATCTGGTTGCAGACCTTGCACAGCTGGCCCGCACCCGAGTCACCAATTCGGACCACGCGCTCGGGATTGCCCACGATGTCGAGGAGCGGCTTCACGGCGTCAAAGGCGGCCTGATCTCCGCCGACCATGATCGAGAGCGTGCCGCTCGTTGCGCCGATGTCTCCGCCGCTGACCGGCGCGTCGAGCATCGTGGCGCCCAGCGACGTGGCGCGCTCAGCTAAGCGTCTGGCGGCGCTGGGTGCGATGGTGCTTGTATCGATCAGGATCGTGCCAGGCTGCATCGCGCTGAAGACACCGTCCGGCCCCTCGAGCACCAGCTCGACGTCGGGCGAGTCTGGCACCATCGTGAAGATGCGCGTGGCGCGGCGCGCGACCTCGGCCGGCGACGAAGCCCGGATGGCGCCGGCGGCGACCAGGTCGTCGACGGGAGCAGGGCTCCGGCTGTGGACAACGAGCGGGTAGCCGGCTTTCAGCAGGTTTTTCGCCATGGGCCGGCCCATGAGGCCGAGCCCGATGAATCCAATGGTGTCCACCATACAGCGCAGTATAGTGCGGGCCGAAAAATCTCCTTGTCCGCGTTCCAGGGCACACCTCACGGCCCCGTGCCTGTGGTCTGTGCGCGCGAGGCGTCCCGGCCAGCGCCGCGGTAGGCGCCGGGACGACGCCACTGGGTCCTGGCGATCGTTCCAGACGTATCTGATCGGGGTGCGGGCGGAAACCCAGCCAGACGAGTGACTTAGCGTGAACGGACACTCGTCGCGCCAGAGCTGCCCTATAATGGCGAGTGAAGAGACCGCGTGTCTCAGTCATCATCCTCTAACGCTAGGCGGGCCCGATGTTCGAACGCTATACGGAACGAGCGCGACGGGTTCTCTTTTTCGCCCGCTATGAGGCCAGTCAGCTCGGCAGCATCTCCATTGAAACCGAGCACCTGCTGCTTGGCCTGATCCGCGAGGGGAAGGGACTCACGAGCCGCATATTCGCGCGCTCGCATCTCTCGCTCGAGAACATCCGGAAAGAAATCGAAGGCCGGACGGTCTTCCGCGAGAAGGTCTCCACCTCCGTCGAGATCCCGTTCAGCGCGGAAACCAAGCGCGTGCTGCAGTTTGCCGCGGAAGAGGCTGATCGGCTTCTGCACAACTACATCGGCACCGAGCATCTCCTGCTCGGCATCCTGCGTGAAGAGCGGTCGGTGGCCGCGTCCATCCTGGTGGAAAAGGGGATGCGCCTCCACACCGTGCGCGAGGATATCGTTCAGCTCCTCAACGAAAAGACGACGATGACGCGGGTGAAGGAGACGCCGCTGCTCGCGGAGTTCAGTCGCGACCTCACGGAAGCGGCGATGAAGAACCAGCTCGATCCTCTTGTCGGCCGCGGCTACGAGCTCGAACGCGTGCAGCAGGTGCTGTGCCGGCGCACCAAGAACAACGCGGTGCTGATCGGCGAGCCGGGTGTCGGGAAGACCGCTATCGTCGAGGGGCTTGCACAGAAGATTGTGTACGGCGACGTGCCGCACTTCCTGGCCGATAAGCGCATTCTCGCGCTTGACATCTCGCTGATTGTCGCGGGGACGAAGTATCGAGGTCAGTTCGAGGAGCGTCTCAAGGCGATCATGAAGGAGCTCACCGAGAACGCGAACATTATCGTGTTCATCGACGAGCTGCATACGCTCGTGGGCGCTGGTTCTGCGGAAGGCTCGCTCGACGCCGCGAACATTCTCAAGCCGGCGCTCTCGCGCGGCGAGATCCGCTGCATCGGCGCAACGACACCCGCCGAATACCGCAAGTACATCGAGAAGGATCGCTCACTCGAGCGGCGCTTTCAGGCGATCAAGGTCGAACCGCCGGCAGAGAAGGAGACGATCGAGATTCTGCTCGGCGTCAAGGATCGCTACGAGCAGTTCCACCACGTGGAGTACACCCACGAGGCGATCGAGGCGGCGGTCTACCAGTCGAGTCGCTACATCACGGACCGTTTTCTGCCGGACAAGGCGATCGACCTTGTGGACGAGGCTGGCGCCCGTGCCAAGCTGAAGGAAGCCGGCTACAGTGAGGAGTTCGGCGAGATCAATAAGAGCATCCGGGTCGCCGTCGAACAGATGGAGAACGCCGTCTCGCAGAAGGACTTCGAGCGCGCGCAGTTCTATCGTGAACAGGAAGTGTCCGCGCGAGAGAATCTGCAGTTTGTTCGCGAGAAGTTCGATGTCAAGTCGAGCGCCCGAAAGATTGTCGTCACCAAGGCCGACATCGACGAGGTGGTATCCAAGTGGACGGGCGTGCCGATCGCGTCGGTCAATCAGGACGAAAGCGACAAGCTGCTGCGGATGGAGGCCGACCTCCACCGTCGTGTGATCAGCCAGGAAAAGGCGATTTCCGCGGTCTCACGTGCGATCCGCCGGTCGCGCGCCGGCCTCAAGAACCCGAACAGGCCTGTCGGCAGCTTCATCTTCCTGGGCCCGACAGGCGTTGGCAAGACGGAACTCGCTCGCGCGCTGGCCAATTTTCTCTTCGGCAGCGACAACGCACTTATTCGCTTCGACATGTCCGAGTACATGGAGAAGCACTCGGTCTCGAAGCTCATTGGCTCGCCTCCGGGTTATGTCGGCCACGAGGAAGGCGGTCAGCTGACCGAGAAGGTGAAGCGCAACCCCTACTCCGTGGTGCTCCTCGACGAGATCGAGAAGGCGCACCCGGACATCTTCAACATCCTGCTGCAGGTGTTCGAAGACGGCCACTTGACGGACGGCCTCGGCAATCGCGTGAACTTCAAGAACGCGATCATCATCATGACGTCGAACATCGGCGCGCGGTTCATCCAGAAGAAGGCGTCGCTCGGTTTCCAGGCGAGTGATGTGGGCGCGATCGACAAGAACGTCACCGACATGGTCCTCGGGGAGGTCAAGCGCACGTTCAATCCCGAGTTCATCAACCGCGTCGACGAGATCATTGTCTTCGAGGCGCTGACCGACGGCGATCTGCGGCACATCATGGTGCTGCTCGTGGAGCAGCTCAACGCGAACCTGACCGATCGTCGAATGAAGATCACGCTCGCGCCGGACGTACTCGACTGGATCATCGACGTCACCTGCAAGGACCGCTCGTACGGCGCGCGGCCGCTGCGACGGGCCATCCAGCGTTATGTTGAGGATCCGCTGTCCGAGGAGCTCATTCGCGGCAACCTTCGGGATGGCGACGTCGAGGTCTTCCTGGAGGGCGGACAGCTGTCGTATCGTCCTGCCGGCGAGCTGACCGGGGGACGGCGTCTCGCCTAGATCGGCGATTCCGCGTGGCTGAAGCCGCTCCAGGGCTGCGGAGGCCGGATTCGGCCTCGCGGTCCAGCCAGACCATCAGTTGGTCCAGCGCGTCTAAGATCTTGTAAACTAAGGTGTTTGCAGAGGATTTTCAGAATCATGCCCAAGTTCACGATACGCGTACTGGCTCTGGCGGCCCTGCTGGGTTTCAGTGCGTCCGCCGCGTGGGCGCAGTCGGTATCGCCTGAGACTTTGGCCCCAGAGGCAGCGCCCACGATTTGCGGCGTAACCGTCCCGCCTCCAGCGAACTTGCCACCCGCGGATTCTGGTCCGGTCATCTATCAGCTCGCGCCCTGCTTCCCAGTCCAGGGCAATGTGTCGTCGGTGGAGCCGCAGACTTATCTTTTTTACATGCGGCTGCGCCCGAGCCAGCCGTCGCAGAACCTCTGGGTGCCCTGGGACGCGCAGGCGGAGCAGACGGCCGTCGCCGATCACAAACGGCTCTGGGCGACCGGCTTCCTCTCTGACCTGTCGATCGAGGCGACCGACTATACCTTCTCCAATGGCGTCATCGGGAAACTCGTGACCTACAACATGA
>Ga0326597_10004945_pt1 | contig 18619 bp, 14 predicted proteins | sample RVTome_12_FD_203789 | JGI IMG/M metagenome (GOLD analysis project Ga0326597, IMG submission 203789) | Soil microbial communities from uranium-contaminated site in the Upper Colorado River Basin, Wyoming, United States - RVT100D185 | ecosystem: Environmental > Terrestrial > Soil > Contaminated >... | reverse complement strand
GACTTCGGCACCAGCCCGCCGAATCCACATCCGAAATACGATTGATCATGACTCAAGCACTCACTTACGCGAAGGCCGGCGTCAGCATCGAAGCAGGCGATGAACTGGTGCGGCGCATCGGGCCCATCGCCAAGCGCACTCAGGTTCCCGGCGTGGTCGCCGGGGTCGGCGGTTTTAGCGCGCTGTTCGATTTGACTTCGCGCAGTTGCCGGGAGCCGATTCTGGTGTCCTCGACCGACGGCGTCGGCACTAAATTGAAGATCGCTTTCATGACCGGCATTCACGACACCATCGGCATCGATCTGGTCGCCATGGGAGTCAACGACATTCTGACCCAAGGCGCCGCGCCGCTTTTTTTCCTGGACTACTTCGTCTGCGGCAAACTCGATGTGAAAATCGCCGAGGCGGTGGTGCGCGGCATCGCCGCGGGCTGCACGCAGGCGGGTTGCGCCTTGATCGGCGGCGAGACCGCTGAGCATCCCGGCGATTTTCCCAAGGGTGAATACGATCTCGCCGGCTTCGTCGTCGGGGTTTTGGAAAGAAGGAAAATGATTGACCCGGCGGCAATCGTATCGGGCGATGTATTGATTGGTATTCCGTCGAGCGGCTTGCACAGCAACGGCTATTCCCTGGCGCGCAAAGTTTTGTTGGAACGCGGGCGGCTTAAGTTGCGCCGATCAATCGCCGAGCTGGGCCGAACCCTCGGTGAGGAGCTGCTCGAACCGACACGTATCTACGCCAAGATCTTGGCCAAGCTGTTCTCTCGGTTTGCCATCAAGGGCGCGGCGCATATTACCGGCGGCGGCATCACCGGCAACCTGCCGCGGGTGCTGCCTGTAGGACGGCGCGCGGTCATCGAACGAAAGAGCTGGCCGGTGCCGCCGATCTTCGGCCTGATCGAGAAAATCGGCGGCATCGCACGGGCCGAGATGGATGCAACCTTCAATAACGGGCTCGGGCTGATACTGGTCGTCGGTAAGCAACAGGCGGACGGCTTGATTCGGGCGCTACGCCGCGCCGGTGAAGCATCATTTATCATCGGCGAGATTCGCAACGGCCCCCGGGGCGCGGCGCTTCGATCCTAGAGGAGTCCATGGCAAGGCAAGTTTCAATCGGTGTACTGATTTCCGGTGGCGGCACCAACTTACAGTCGATCATCGACGCCATCGAAGCGAAGCGGCTCGACGCCAAGATTGACATGGTCCTAAGCAACAAGGCCGATGCCTTCGGTTTGGAGCGCGCTAAGAAGCATGGCCTTCCGAGCGAATGGTTGGACCACAAAGTTTATCCGAACCGTGAGGTGTACGACCAGGCGGTGGTCGACCTGCTTCGTGGGCGCGGCGTCGAGCTGGTCGTGCTCGCCGGCTTCATGCGCTTGCTCTCGCCAGTCTTTATCAAAGCTTATTCCAACCGCATCATGAATATTCATCCGGCCTTGCTGCCATCGTTTCCCGGATTGCACGTGCAGAAGAAGGCGGTCGAGCATGGTGTTCGCTTCGCCGGTTGCACGGTGCATTTTGTCAACGAAGAGTGCGACGAAGGGCCGATTATCATTCAAGCGGTGGTGCCGGTTTTTGCCGACGATTCGGAACAGACCCTTGCGGCGCGAATTCTCAAGCAAGAGCATCGTATTTATCCGCGGGCGATTCAGCTCTACGCCGAGAATCGGCTCCATGTGGTTGGGCGGAAAGTCGTGGTGGACGGTTTGACTAAGGACGAAAACCAGACGCTCATCCAACCGCCCCTCGAAGGACGATGAAAGCCAAGCCGGTGATAATGTTTTTGCTGAAGCTGCTCGTCAGCGGCGGGCTGCTCGGCTATATCCTTTCACGCGTGCATCCCGAGCGTTTTGTGAGCACCTTTGCGTCGGCGAAATTTTCCTGGATCTTGCTGGCGCTGACGGTTTATCTCGGCGCGCAAGCGATCAGCGCGGTGCGTTGGACGGTGCTCGCCCGCCCGCTCAGTATCGCGACGCCCTTTAAGGACTTGGTCAAATATTACTTCATCGGCATGTTCTTCAACCTGTTCGCGCCGAGCACGGTGGGCGGCGACGTCAGCCGAGTGTATTACCTCGTGCGCGACGACGCGGCTCACGCCAAGGGGCGCGCGGTGCCGACCATGCACGCCGCCATGTCGGTGCTGATGGATCGGGCGATCGGCATGGTGGTGTTGGTTTGGCTCGGCGCGGCGGGACTGTTGTTGTTTCCCCATTACGCGGTCCCGCCTACGGTTCGTCTGGTCACCTTGTGGTTAGCGTCGGGATTTGTCGTCGTGGTTTTGCTGGCGCCGTTGTTACGAAGCTTATTGCCCGAGGACAGCCATCCCATCGTCGTCAAGCTGAGGTTGGTATTGCATAGCTACCGATTGCAATGGCGCGCGTTGGCGGTGGCCGGCTTGCTATCGCTCGTGGTCCACCTGATTCAGAGTTGGATGCATGTCGTGATGGGCCGCGCTTTGGGTTTGGACTTGCCATTCGCGTTTTGTCTCATTGTCTATCCGTTGGTGGGAACTTTCGCAGCGATTCCGGTGAGCTTGAACGGGCTTGGGCTGCGCGAAGGGGGCTACATTTATCTGTTTGCGGTCATCGGCATCGGCACGGAACAAGGGATCGCGTTCGGTCTATTGCTTTTTCTGATTGTCGCACTCGATAGCTTAATCGGTGGTTTGCTGTTCTTGCTGCAAAAATCCGCCAAATCGACCGCCGTCATCGCCGAGAAGGCGGTTTAGATTAGATAACTCCGAAACAACGTCGCAAGACCGAGGAAAGACAAAAAGCCGAAGGCATCGGTGAGTCCGGTGACGATGATGCCGGAACCGAGCGCTGGATCGAACTTGAGCGCCTTTAAAAGCAGCGGAATCACGGCGCCGGCGAAGCCCGCCATCAAACCCAGATTGAAGACCATCGCAGCGGCCAGCACGAGTCCTAAATATGGATTGCCTTTCCACAGCGTGGCGGCTACGGCGATGAGCGCGCCGGCGGCTAGCGCGATGAAGATATTGACCATGACCTGCTTGACAATCGCTTTCCACGCTGAGGAAAATTCCAGCTCGCCCAAGGCGATGGCGCGGATGATCACCGTGGCGGTTTGCGTCGCGCCGTTGCCACCGACGCCGGCGACGACTGGCATGAAAGTCACCAGGGCGATGATCTCTTGCAAGGTGTGTTCGAATAGGCCGACGATGGACGCGGCGAGGGTGGCGGTCAGCAGGTTGACGATGGTCCAAGGCAGACGCATCCTGACCGAGCGCGATACTGGCGTGAACACCCGGTCTTCTTCGGCCAAGCCGACCATCTTGTACATGTCCTCGGTGCTTTCCTGGTCGATAATGTCGATCACGTCATCGACGGTGATGATCCCTTCCAAATGGCCGCCCTCGTCGACGATCGGCAATGCGAGCAATTCGTAACGGGCGACCAGCCGCGCCGCTTCTTCCTGATCCATGAAGACATCGGCTTTCACCGGATCAACGATCATCATTTCATGAAGGGCGCGGTCGGTTGGCGCGATGACCAAATTGCGTATCGGCACAACCCCGGTCAACTTGCCGGTATCGTCGACGACATAGAGATAGAAAAACGATTCCAACTCGCCGCGCTCGCGAATCTTGTCGATGGCGCCTTGGGCGGTGGTGTCCGGCGGCAGGGCCATGAAGTCCGTGGTCATCAACCGGCCGACGGTGCCTTCGGGATAATTGATCAATTCACGCACCGCGGCCTGGCGTTCGGGATCCAACAGGGCCATGACCCGCTCGCTGCGCGCGGCAGGCAAGCTGTCGATGAAGGTCACGGCGTCATCAGGGTCGGCACGCGCGATCAAGCGGCCAATTTTTTCGTCGTCAATCAAGGCGAGAATGTCCGGCAGCAGCTCCGTAGGCAGTTCTTTGAGGGTTTTGGCGGCGCGCCGGGATGAAAAAAGAACATCGAATAGCTGGCGGACTTCCGCTGGTTCCAATCCTTTGAACAGTAAAGCAATGTCGGCTGGATGGCTCTTGCCGATAAATCGTAGCACGCGGTCGGGTGTCGCGGTGCGCAACATCTCGCGGACGGTATCGTAATCGATGGGCGACGGTTTCATGCTCTGGCTTCGATAAAAGGGTCGTTACTTCATAACCGCGGAGCAGGTTATTTGCAATGTTTAGAACGATGTTGGCCGTCTTTCACTTCGCGTTAAATTTGCTAGTGTATGATGATCGGATGGAGAAGCGCAGATCACGGCGATGAACTACGGCAAGCGATCATTGAGGCCAACGGCCGGGTTTTTCTTGGAAGTTTCTCTTGGCGTGTTGTTGATGTTCCGGTTGTCGGGACAAGTCGATGCGGCAACAGTGGGCGCCTTGGACGGCAATCGGCCGCCGTCGTTCGCCGCCATCGCCAAGAAAACCATGCCGGTGGTGGCCAACATTTCGACGTCGGCACATCGCCCCGGACGCGGCGGCTCCAACGATCCCGTCGAAGATTTTTTTAACCGATTTTTTGGCGAAGCGCCGCCCAGGGAAAACAACCAGCGTAGTCTGGGTTCCGGTATTCTCATCTCCAAGGAGGGGGAAATACTGACCAACTACCATGTGGTGCGCAACGCGGACACGATCAAGGTGAGGCTGGCCGATCGAGCTGAATACGAGGCGCGGCTGATCGGCAAGGACGACCGCACCGACTTGGCGCTGATCAAAATTCGCAGATCGGGCGGCAATCTGCCCTTTGCCCGGTTGGGAACCTCGAGTCAACTTGAGGTCGGCGACTGGGTGATGGCGATTGGCAACCCATTTGGCTTAGAGCACACCGTAACTGCCGGAATTGTGAGCGCCAAAGGACGCGTGATTGGCGCCGGTCCCTACGACAATTTCATTCAAACTGACGCATCCATCAATCCCGGCAACAGCGGCGGGCCGCTGATTAACGCCGCCGGTGAAGTGGTCGGGGTGAACAGCGCCATCTTCAGCCAGTCGGGTGGAGGTAATGTCGGGATCGGCTTCGCGATTCGCATCGACCTGGCAAAAAAAATTGCCGATCAACTACGTAAGAACGGCCGGGTGGTGCGCGGTTGGCTCGGCGTGCGTGTGCAAGATGTCACGGCGCCCCTAGCGGCGTCGTTGGGCCTTGCGCGTAACCCGGCCGAGACTGCGTTGGTCACCGAAGTCGCCGAGAAGAGTCCGGCGGCCGAGGCCGGAATTAAGGTCGGCGATATTGTGGTCGAGTTCAATGGCAAGCCGGTGCCCAAGAGCTATGAATTTCCCGGTGTGATTGCCGACACCGCCCCTGGCCAGAAGGTGACGCTGCGGATTTTCCGCGAGAAAAAGGAACAAGTGGTCAGTATCAGGATCGGCGAATTGGCCGATGAGAGTGACGCTAACCAGCAGATGGAGGCCAAAGACGTCGAACTGGGCCTCCGAGTACAACGGGTCACCCCCGAAGCGGCGCGCCGTCTGGGGCTCACTTCGCCGAAAGGCGTTTTGGTTGTCGAAGTCCAGCCCGGCAGCCCGGCCGATCAAGTGGGTATCGAGCCGGCCGATATTATCCGCGAGGTCAACCAGCAGCCGGTTAGCAACGTGAAAGAGTTCGAACGGGCGACGCGCTTGGGACGGCGCGGAGATCGGATAGTTTTGCTTGTGCAACGCGGCGATAACGCGGTATTCTTCGCGATGAAGCGCAAAGCCTAGGAGGAATCATGTTTGGACTTGGTGTGCCGGAACTGATGGTCATTTTAGTGATCGCATTAGTCATATTCGGACCGAGCAAGCTGCCGCAAATCGGTAGCGGGCTGGGCAAAGCGATTCGCGATTTCAAAAAAGGCGTTACCGAAAGCGCTGACGAGGATACCAACAAGGATGCCGACAAGGAGGCCAAAAAAGATTCCAAAGATCTGCCCCAATGACGATATCCCGTTTTTACCACAGCCAATCCCTAGCCATGTGCGTTCCCGATAGACGTCCGGCGGCCGGGGTGACAGATACCGGGCCCCATTTGTGGAATCGCTCGGACCTACCGCCTTATTTAGGTCGACCGCGCCGCCTTACCATCGTGCCAGCAAGAACAGCGTAAGCTTACCTAGGCAGGACAAAATTCCGCACCGGCGGCGCAGCAAGCATCGAGCGGCGCCGCTTGGGAGCCGCTAAAGCGCTACGGTGGTACAGCTACCGTTGGTTTCTTTTCTGGCCAGGACGACTGTGTAAAGCGAAGTCTTGTTGATCTTATAAACTTTCTCGACCGTGAGGCCTGTGGCGGTTATAAAAGGTTCAAGCTGCAGATCCGTGCGCCACCCCAACCAGCGCGTGAGCGGGTCGATCGCTTTAGTCAGGCTGCCGAGCACCGGCATATTGCTGGTGAAGTGATTGACAATGGCGATTTTACCGCTCGGCTTACAGACCCGTTTGGCTTCGGCGATCATAAGCACCGGATCAGGAACCACGGTGACGACATGAAACGCCATGACGAAATCGAAACTGTCGTCGGGAAATTTGAGATCGAGGGCATTCATCTCCAAGACTTTGAGATGACTCCAGCCGTTGTTTTCAATTTTTTGCCGTGCCCGCGCCAACATGTCCGGAGCCAGGTCGACGCCGGTCACATTGCAATGAGCGGGATAGGCTGGAAAGGATGTGCCGGTGCCGGCGCCGACTTCAAGAACCTGCGCGCCGGGCGGAATGTCCAGGTCGTCGATGACCCTTTCAAGCCGGCTGTAAAAGATTTTGCCAAAAACCCGATCATAGAGTGGGGCAAACTCCGCGTAGAGTTTGCTCTCGTGTGCCTCGATGTCCGCCATCTTCCCCACCCAGATCACCCCCGTTGTTAGGCGTCGCGAATATCCTTCGGTTGCTTCTTGTAAAATACCGAGACGTCACGTTTGCGAAAACGCCATTGCTTGCCTTTCTTAAAGGCGGGCAGGATGTTCTTTCGGGCGAATTCATTGACCGTGTCGGGGCTCATGTCCAGAATCACGGCGACTTGTTTACTATTGAGCAGCTCCTCTTCTCTTTCCAACATAAACGCTCCCCCCGAAAGAAAACCCAAGTAGCTAAAAAGTCTGTTCTATCTAACAAGTTCACCTTGGGCTGTCAAGGAAGAAGAAATGGAAAAATCTGCGCCGATCCAATTCCTTCACTAGGTGTAGCGGCTGCTGCTTGTGCGAAACCTTAGCGGTTTGATCAAGCGATCCTGGTACTTATGAGAAATTCGGCGCCGTGGAAATGCCGTTTGTTGCAGCCGTTTGAGAGTGGGATCATCTGGTGGCTCTGTCCCGATTGAAAGTTTCCCCGGGGTTCCTACCGATGGGTCTGCTGCCGGAGGCGGTGATTTCGGACCGCTCAATCTCTTGCGGGACAGCGCCAGTTCCATTAGCATTGGCACGGCTAAACCATCCAAATCTTCGCGCCGGCGGCGGACGAAATCGATTTTTAGCGACCAACGATTCTCCATGAGAAAAGTCCTCAAAGTCATCGGCTTCCTCAGCGTCACCCTGATGCTTTTCTTTATCGTTTCGGGGTTGGCGTTTTATCATCTAATGCGCACCGGCGAATTTCGCCGCTTCCTGATCGAGGAGGTTGAAAGGCAAACCGAACTCAAGGTCCAACTCGGGGCAGCCGATTTGGAAATCGGTTGGATCACCGGAGTGGCATTTGATCAATTGGGTTTGTCGGAGCCAGGCGTGTCGAAACCGGTGATCACGGCGGAAAGAGTCACCGCGCGGGTTGCATTGATGCCGCTGCTCAACCGCGAAGTCGTATTCTACGAGATCCGCCTGCAGAAACCGATGGCGGTGTTCCTGCGTGACAAAGATGGCCGGCTGCCGCTGCTGGACCGATTGCTTAACCTCCCTTTGCTAAAACGGCAAGATAGCCAATTCAGTCTGGATCTTCGTTCCATCAAGGTTCAAAACGGGGTCATTGATTTCTCGGATCAATGGACGGACGGCGCTATTGGTGACTGGCGGTTGGTCAACGCCGATGTCGTTCTCGAACGGGTGCGCGGCCAGCGTGTACGCGACTTCATGAAGGATCTATTGAAGCGACCGGAGCTGGAATCTGCCGGCGTGGCCTTGCAGTTCAATCTTAAAGGCGAACTGATGAAGGGCAGCGCCAAGATGAATCTGAAGAGCGTTGGCCGTTTGCTGTTTCCCAAGGAAACCCTAGATATCCATGAAGCGCGCTGGCACGCGGATATCGACCTGGTGAATTTCCCAGCGGGGCTGTTGAAAGATTATCTCAGCGCGCGGGTGCCAATCCATTCGATGTCCGGCCAGCTGGCACAGCGCATTCACATCGAAGGTTTTCCGGCACAACAACTCCGGGTCAAAAGCGAGGTTGATTTTAAGCAGCTCGCGGTCGAAGCGCCGGAACTATTTCTCGCGCCGCTTAGCCGAGTCGACGGCAAGGTCCATTTTGAAGCCGAATGGAGCCGGCAGCGCTTGCAAGTGTCGCGCGCCGACTTTAGCACCAACGAAGTCAAATTTTCGCTTCAGGGCGTGGTCAGCGCTCTCGATGGTAACGATCCTCATTTCCATCTGAACCTCGCGGCGTTCAGCGCGCCGTTGCCGGCACTGCGAAAATATTTGCCAGTCAAGATTTTGGAATCGCCGCAATTGGAAGGAATCATCAACTCGATCCAAGCGGGTCGGCTTGAGGTCAAAAAGGCCGGCGTCGACGCCAATCTCGCCGGGATTCGGCGCCTGGCGCAAGGCGGACCTGGGCAGCAGCTTTGGTTTGACGCGGAACTGCGCGATGTGGTGGCGAACTCGGTCATTGACGGGGCTCTCCCGTTGCGCGGCGTACGTTGCCGCATCCGTTTGGCCGACGGCGTGTTGAGCCTACAAAACTTGAGAGGCACCTACGGTGACTCTAGTCTTGCCAATGTCGACGGCAGCTACGATTTAAACCCGTCCGCGGCTGGCAAACTGGAGGTGCGAGCGCGCGGCGATGTCAATTTGGCGGAATTGCGAGCGCAGATGCGGGCTGGGCTGCTGTCGAAGCCGGCGGCAAAGTTTGCCGCATCGATTCAGGAACTGGCGGGCCGCGGCCGTATCGATCTTGCGCTTCAGCGTAGCGCCAACACGCCGATCGAATTCAGCGGTAAGGTCGCCTTGGAAAACGCTAGGGCGCGCTATGAAGGTTATGCCCTAAGTGAGATCAAGGGAGAGTTCGCCTTTACCCCGAAGGATCTAAAGGGCGAAAACCTGCGCGCTCAACTGAGTGGCGCGCCGGTGCAAATTCAGTTGGCGTTGAAAGACTACGCCGGCGACGAGGGAGTTTTCGATCTGGCGCTGGAGTCGCCCGGGATCAAGGCCGGCGTGATCACCAGTCTCCTGCTCGACAGCGGAACGCCGCAAGACCCCGGCGTCATCCGGGGCGCGGTGCGCTACAGCGGCCCTTTCAATCGTAAAGAGCGCCGTAAGTTTACCGGCACCTTGGATCTCGCCAACGTGCAGGTGGCCGTGCATCCGTTGCTCCAGCCGGTGCGTGATCTCAACGGCAAAATCGCTATCGATGAGCAGGGCATCGATTTTCGCAACCTCAAGGCGATCGTGGCCGGGTTTGCCGCGAATGCCAACGGCCGCTGGCGATTTAACGAGAAGCCGCAATTGCTGTTCGATTTCGCCGCGCCGAACTTAGACGTGACTTATCTCATTTCCCAGATCGACCCTGAAGTGGGTGAGTTCTATGCCAACCTGCAGGCTGAGGGGAAAATCGCGCTGACCCGGGGACGGATCAAGAATTTTGAATTCGGCGAACTGAAAACCGACGTAGCCATCGACCGGCGGGTTTGGCGCTTGAACAATTTGTCGGCGCGCTCCTCCGGCGGCACCATCGTCGGCCTGACGACCATCAACGACCGGTCCGACAGTTTGGGCATCGTTACGGCGCCGAAGATCCAAGCCGTGCCGATAGAGGGATTTTTGCGCTGGTTCGATATTACCAACACCGAAATGACCGGTCGGGTGAATATCACGGGAAATCTCGAGACCGCCGGCAAGAACGACACGGAACGGAAGCAAAATTTAAGCGGCGCGTTCAAGCTGCGCATCGAGGACGGCACCATCCAACGGATGCGCATCCTCGTCCAAATCCTCAATCTGCTCGACCTGTCGCGGTGGTTTACCTTGCAGATGCCCGATCTCACCAAACAAGGCATTCGCTTTCGCGCCATCACCGCTGATTTCAAGGTGAACCAAGGAGTTTACGTGACCGAAAATTTGCTCGTGGACAGCAGCGACCTGCGTATGACAGGCGCCGGCAAGATCGATGTGCCGAACGACGACATCGATCTGGTGCTGGCCGTGCGGCCCTTTGCCGATGTTCAATCGGCGTTCAATCAAGTGCCGATCTTAGGCCGCGGTGTGGCGGCCATCATGAATTCTTTTCTGGTCGGCAGTTTTAACATCAAGGGCCGTATAGAAGACCCCGCCATCACGCCGATGCCCTTGGGAACGATATCTGAAATGTTTTGGGGCGTACTCGGCATCCCCAAGAGCATCCTGACCGTGGGCGACGACGAGAAAAAAGAAGAACCCAAGCAACCGGCCAAGACGCCGCCAACTTCAAAATGACGGCCAAGTTGACGCTTTATACGCGCCAGAATTGTTGCCTATGCGACGAGATGAAGGCCGTGATCGCGCAAGTCGCGGTGAAAATGCCGATTCACTTAGTTGAAGTTGATGTCGATCATGACGACTCTCTGAAGGCCCAATTCGGCGGCGAAGTGCCGGTTTTATTTGTCAATGGGCGCAAAGCATTCAAGTACCGAGCGACAGCGGCGGCGCTAACAATAAAGGTAAGTGATAGAAAGCGGTGGTTTTCTTAGCCGATGGATTAATGATTGACCTCACTCTTTTCACCGTAGAGCCGTTTACATGGATCGGCCTAAATCGAAGTACGTCCGTCGAACCCTCGGAGTCATCGGGCTGGCTGCGATCACCGGCGCGGCAGCGTCGACCGAGTGGGTTCTGATGGGGCGGCACGGCGAATGCGCGCCGTTGTCTAGCCTGGCGAGAAAGGGGCCGGAGTTTCGCGGTCTGCAAACGCCTTATGATCCCATCGACAGGATGCGCGCCGCGGGGCATAAAGTTGAAGTCAAAGAACACACCACGCCCGCCGGTCCCATGGTGGAGATTACCGTGGCCGCCAAAGAGATTGCCGTCATGGTTGTCACGGCGGATCTCTGTAAGCAGATGCCGCGCTGATGTGCAGGCCAAGTTGCGCTCGATACGAATTGAATTTAAAATTCGTGGTGGAGGTTGATGATGAACGTGAAGGCAACACGGAAGGTGCTATTGAGCTTTGCCTATGCGGCGGCGCTGCTCGCCGTCCCAATCTTTGCGCCAGCAGCAGCCGCGCCGCAGCCTGCGAAAGTGGCTGCGACCCAACATCCGGCGGCCAAGGCAGCGCCGATTGACGACAACGGCACCTGGCTGCTCGCCGGCCGGGAGGGCGCATGCTTGCCGCTATCGATCCTGGTAAAAAAGGACGAGCAGCTCAAAGGCATTACAAGCCCGTTGCAACTAAGCGAGAAGTTGAAGGCCCTGGGGCACCAAACGGAGGTCAAGGTCTTCAAAGCCGGCATCCGCCCGGCGGTCGAAGTGCGCGCGCCTTCCGCGGGGATTCACGTGATGTTCGTCAGACAAGAGAACTGCGGCAAGAAACCGCCGGCTGACGACAAGAAGTAGCGCTAGCCTGGATGCTTCTTGGTGAAACAACGATCGAGGTGCAACCCTTCCAGAACGAAGGCAAAGCAGTCGTGCCTTGAAGCCGCCCGCGGGGCCAGTTGCTGATGAGATCATCAGTGAAAAGGTCAAACATCCTGGCGAGAGCCGAGCACAAAATGAAACATTTGCACCGGTGCCTTCGTTCCTACGGGGTCACACCTTGACCGACACAGTAACCATGCTTGCTAGTCTTCTTGTTCGTGGCGCCGGCGCGGCCGGTCGGCCTGTTTAAGAATCTTCTTGCGCAGTCTAATTGACTGCGGTGTTACTTCCACCAGCTCATCGTCAGAGATCCATTCCAAGCCCGCTTCCAGCCCCATTTCGCGGTGCGGCGAGATGATGATGTTTTCATCTTTGCCGGCGGCGCGCATGTTGGTCAGCTTTTTCTCTTTGCAGACGTTGACGTTCAGATCGTTTTCGCGCGAGTACTCGCCCACCACCATGCCTTCGTAGACTTTCGTGCCGGGCGCGATGAATATGACGCCCCGTTCCTGCAAATGGTAAATCGCGTAAGGCGGAGCCGAGCCTTCGCGATCGGCCACCATGGCGGCGTTGGTGCGCGATTGAATCGTCCCATGCCAGGGCTCCCAGCCGTTGAACAGCGCGTTCATGATGCCGGTGCCGCGGGTGTCGGTGAGAAAACGCGAGCGAAAGCCGATCAAGCCGCGCGACGGCACGGCAAATTCCAAACGCACGCGGCTCGAGCCGGCGTGAATCATCTTAGTCATCTTGCCCTTGCGCATCGCCAACAGCTGCGACACCACGCCGATAAAATCCTCGGGAATATCGATCACCAACAGTTCCATGGGCTCATGAACAACGCCGTTGATCTCGCGTGTGACGACGGTAGGCTTGGAGACCATCATCTCGTAGCCTTCGCGGCGCATGGTCTCGATGATGATCGCTAGGGCGAATTCGCCGCGGCCGGTGACTTGAAAGGCGTCCGGTTGGGCGGTTTCTTCGACGCGCAGACTGACATTGCGCCGCGCCTCAAAAAATAATCGTTCGCGCAGCTTGCGCGAGGTGACGTGTTCCCCCTCGCGCCCGGACCAGGGCGAATTGTTGGCGCAGAAGAGCATGGCGATGGTCGGTTCGTCGATCCGCAGCGGCGCCAGCGCTACAGGCTTTTCGCGGTCGCTAATGCTATCGCCGATGCCGATGTCCTCGATGCCGGCCACCGCGGCGATGTCGCCGGCCTGCACCGAGGGGACTTCGACGCGCTTGAGACCTTGCCAGCCATAGACTTGGGTGATCTTGACCAGTTGCTGGCTGCCGTCGACCCGGCAAAGCATGTATTGGCCCGGCGCCAGCGTGCCGTTCTTAACCCGGCCGATCGCGAGCCGGCCGACGTAGTCGTTATAATCGAGGTTGTTGGCTTGGAACTGCGTCGGCATAGCCGGATCGTAGCTTGGCCCCGGCAGGGTTTCGACGATCAGCTCGAACATCGGTTTAAGGTTTTCACCGGGCTGTTTGAGATCGAGCGTCGCAGTGCCGGCACGAGCGTTGGTATAAACCACCGGAAAATCGAGCTGGTCTTCGGTGGCGTCAAGATCGATGAAGAGATCGTAGATTTCATCGAGAACCACGCCGATACGAGCATCGGGCCGGTCGATCTTATTGATGCAAACGATCGGCGTGAGCTTAGCCTCGAGCGCCTTTTTTAACACAAAGCGGGTTTGCGGCAGCGGCCCTTCCGAGGCGTCGACCAGCAGCATGACGCCGTCGACCATGGCTAACGTCCGCTCCACTTCGCCGCCGAAGTCGGCGTGGCCGGGGGTGTCGACGATATTGATCTTGACTTTGCCGTAGTGAATCGTCGTGTTTTTCGCCATGATCGTGATGCCGCGCTCACGCTCGAGGTCCATGGAGTCCATGACGCGCTCGGCGACTTGTTCGTTGGCGCGAAAAATGCCGCTTTGGTGCAGCAAGGCATCGACCAAAGTCGTCTTGCCGTGGTCGACATGGGCGATGATTGCGATGTTGCGCAAATCGTCGCGCCGGGTAAGTTGAGATTGAGTCATGACCAACTGTTATTAAAGTTCGCAACTCCGAAGTCAAGCGAGACCGGATTATTGGCAAAAAAACTGTGATCATGGCGCAACCCTTTCGGCGCTCAGGCGTGCCCTGCGGGATTGCCAATCGCAAACCTCAAATCCCAGATATAATTCCGAAATCCGCGCGGTGCAATTCCGAGCGTCCGCGCGGAAACAGGGTCAAACCTCGATCGGCTGAGGCTCGTAAGCTTTGCCGGGAGCATGCATCATCCGGGCTCGCGGTCAAAAGTTTCGCAACTCTCAGCCGTTGGCGTCCGTTACCTTGCGATTGCGCTGACCGTAGCGTATTTTTAAAAGTTACATGGGGCGTTTGTGGCATTACTTAGGGCGGTATCGGCGCCGCTACCTAATCGGCGGCGTGTGTTTACTCGCCACGGCGACGCTGGTCATGTGGATACCGTGGTGGACCCGGGAGGTCGTGCGCATTATCGAGCAGGGTGGTTCCATGCGCGACGTGACCTACTACGCCGTGTTGATCATCGCCGCCGCGCTGTTGCAGGGCGTGGTGCGCACCTATTCACGCGCACTGATTTTTAACGCCGGGCGCGACGTCGAGTACGATCTGCGCAACGATCTGTTCGCCCATTTGGAAAAATTGCCGCTCTCGTATTACCAATCACAGCGCACCGGCGATCTCATGTCGCGGGTGATTAACGACATCTCTGCCGTGCGGGTCATGCTCGGCCCCGGCGTGCTTAACTTCGTCAACGCGCCGCTCTATTACGTCTACGCGGTGTCGCTGATGCTGTCGATGGACGTGCGCATGACTTTGGCGGCGCTGGTGCCGTTCCCCTTGCTGATGTACGTGGCGCGCAAATTTCGCGGTCGGATCATGAGCAGCTCCCTGCAAGTGCAGCAACAGATGTCCGCTCTGAGCAGCCACGTGCAGGAGAATCTGAGCGGCATGCACGTGGTCAAAGCCTACTCCCAGGAAGAATTTCAAACCCAGCAATTCATCGGTCTTAACAAGGACTACGAAGTCAAAAGCATGGAGATGGCCAAATTGCGCGGCATCGTCAATCCGGTGATGCAGGGCATCAACGGCCTCACCGTGCTAATCGTTATCTGGTACGGCGGCGTGCGAGTCTTGCGCGGCGATTTGCTGGTCGCCGACATCGTCGCCTTCATCGCCTACTTGAATGTGTTGGCCTGGCCGACGGCGGCGTTTGGCTGGATGTTGTCGCTAGTCGAGCGTGGCCGAGCAGCGCTACGCCGTCTGGAAGAGATCTTAGAAACCGAACCGGAGATCGCCAGCCAAAGCGCGCCGCTCGCCACCCACGGACTCAAACAGGGAATCGAATTCTGCAATGTCAGCTTTGCCTACGATCGGCGCGCCAATAGCGACGGCGCTCTCGACGGGGTTAGTTTTAAATTGTCGGTCGGGAAATCGGTGGGCTTGGTGGGCCGCATCGGGTCGGGTAAAAGCACCGTGGCGCAGCTCGTGCCGCGACTGTTCGATGTCTCCTCTGGAGAGATTCTTCTCGACGGTCAGAATATTAGCCAGCTTTCTTTATCAGAAATCCGTCGCATGATGGGCTATGTGCCCCAGGACCCGTTTCTTTTCTCGACGACGCTTCGACGCAATCTTGCCTTGGGCCGTCAGGAGTACAGCGAAGAAGAGCTCGAACAAGCGGTCAAAATCGCCAGGCTCGACCGCGATTTGGCGGTTTTCCCGCAAGGGATCGAAACCATGGTCGGTGAGCGCGGCGTGACCTTATCCGGCGGACAGAAGCAGCGCGCCACGTTAGCGCGCGCGTTGATCATGGACCCGCCGGTGCTGGTTTTGGATGACTGTCTTTCCAGCGTCGACGCCCAGACCGAAGCGGAGATCCTGCAGGGCCTGCGCTCGATTCTCAAAGAAAAAACCTGTTTGATCATTTCCCACCGCATCTCCGCGGTCAAAGAGGCTGACGAAATACTGGTGCTCGACCAAGGCCGCATTATCGAGCGCGGCGACCATGAAGCCCTCGTGCGCCAGGGCGGCGTCTATGCCGAACTTTATCAGCAGCAGAGGCTGAGCGAGGAGCTTGAGCAGATCTGATGGCGCAAGCGTCTCAGCAAGAAGAAGTTTTCGGCAAAGCCTACGATCTCCGCCTGATCAAGCGTTTTGGGAAATTTATTCTTCCCTACAAGCGGTTGTTTTTTCTCACCATGCTATTGCTGCCGTTGCAACAAGGCTTCGGCCTGGCGCAGCCCTATCTGATGAAGATCGGCATCGATCGATACATCGCCGGCAAGGATCTTTGGGGCCTGCAAAACGTCATGCTGCTGTTTCTGCTGGCGTTGATCGGCGAAACCGTGACGGCGTTCACGCACCATTACTTTTCCATGTTGGTTGCCCAGCGCTGTCTCGCCGATATTCGCGTGGCGATCTTCTCCCACGTGCAAAAGCTCCCTTTGAGTTATTTCGACCGCAATCCGGTGGGCCGTCTGGTGACCCGCATGACCACCGACGTGGACGTGCTGCAAGAGATGTTCTCCTCCGGCGTGCTGACTCTTTTGTCCGACTTTATCATGGTTGCCTGGATCGTCGGCATCATGTTCTATCTCAATACCGGCCTAGCGCTGGTCTCCTTGGCTTTGATTCCGCCGATGGTCTTGGCGATTAACTTCTTCCGCGTCAAGGCCCGGCAGAATTATCGTCAGATCCGCGAGCGTATCGCGCGGGTGAACGCCTATTTGGGCGAAGCGATCTCCGGCATGGCGATCATTCAACTTTTCTCCCGCGAACAGAAGACCTTTAGCGAGTTTGAGGCGCTCAACGCCAGCCATCGCGACGCTTATCATCTGTCGAACGGCTACGAGGCGGCGCTTTATTCGATGGTCGAAGCAGCCGGCTCGGTGAGCCTCGGCCTGCTGCTCTGGTACGGCGGCGGCGAGGCGCTGCACGGTGTCATCGGCATCGGCACGCTGGTGGCGTTTAAGGAGTATATTCATCGTTTTTTTGTGCCGCTGCGTGACTTCAGCCAAAAATACGCGGTCATGCAGTCGGCGATGGCTTCGGCGGAAAGAATTTTCCAGCTGCTCGATACCCCCTGCGACGTGCAAAATTCGAAAAATCCCGTCGTGCCCAAACCGTTTCGCGGCGAAGTGGTCTTCGATAACGTCTGGTTTCACTACAAGGCCGGCGATCCGGTATTGAAAGGCGTGTCGTTTCGCATCGCGCCGGGCGAAAAGATCGCCGTGGTTGGCGCCACCGGCTCGGGAAAAACCACCACGATCAAGCTGCTCAGCCGCTTTTACGATATTCAGAATGGCTCGATCAAAGTCGGCGGCGTCGACGTGCGCGACTGGGATCTACATTCCTTGCGTCGGCATATCGGTGTGGTATTGCAAGACGTGTTTCTGTTTTCCGGCGACGTGCGTAGCAACTTGGCGTTGGGCGATCCCACCGTCCCCATGGAGCGGATCGAAAGAGCTGCCGCGGTGGCCAACGCCGATCGCTTCATTCGCCACCTGCCGGATGGTTACCGCGCAGCGGTGCGCGAGCGCGGCAGTAACTTTTCCGGTGGCCAACGCCAGCTGTTATCCCTGGCCCGTGTGTTGGTGTTCGAACCCGAGATTCTCGTGATGGACGAAGCGACATCGAGTGTCGACACCGAGACCGAATGTTTGATTCAAGACGCCTTGGAGAAAGTCATGCGCAACCGGACTTGTCTGCTGATTGCGCATCGGCTCTCGACTATTCGCAACGCCGACCGCATCATCGTGCTGCACCATGGAGAGATTCGCGAGATTGGCAGCCACGCCGAGCTGATGGACCGGCGGGAGATTTATTACCGGCTTTACCAGCTGCAATACGAGCGCGAAGAACTAAAGCTCACGCCGCCTGAGAGCGCGGCGAAGATTAATGCTTAGCGGCGCCGCTCGAAAACTCAATTTTACGCCTTTCGTTGGTCTAACCCATGTGAAACCGCGCCAACTCGTTTTGCCGATATTGTTGGGAGCCGTCATGGGAACGATGCTGTCCGCCTGTTCGCCGATCTATGTACTGCGCGCCGCCTATGAGGAAGGGAAGATTCTTTGGCGGCGCGAGCCGATTGCCGAGTATATGCAAAGGCCTGAAGCCACTCTTGACACTCAGGAGAAGCTAAAATTGGTCTTGGCGGTGCGGGACTACGCGCGCGACATACTCAAGCTTAACGTCGGCGGCAGTTATTCAAGCTATTCCTACGTCGACCGTCCCGACCTCACTCACATCGTCGTTGCCGCGCCGAAAACCGAACTCCGTCCCTATACCTGGTGGTTCTTGATCGTCGGCAACGTGCCGTACAAGGGCTTTTTCGACAAAGCCGATGCCGATGCCGAAGCTGAGAGACTAAAGGCCGAAGGCTACGACACCAACATCCGTCCGTCAGCGGCATTCAGTACCCTTGGCTGGTTCGACGATCCGTTGCTCGCCCATTTGCTCAAGTACGACAAGGTCGTGCTGAGCGAGATCGTTTTTCACGAGCTGTTTCACAACACGCTTTACGTCAGCGGCGCCGGCGCGTTCAACGAAAGCGTGGCAAACTTTATCGGTCACCGCGCCGCCATCGAGTTTTTTAGCCAACGGCTCGGCGAACAGAGCGCCGAGTATCGACGTGCGGTCGACGGTTGGGCGGAGGAGCGGGAATTCGGCGCATTCATCGCCGAGCTTGCCAACGGTCTGACCGAGCTTTATGGCCGGGACATTTCGCGGGCTGATAAGCTGCGCCTGCGCGAGGAGGTCTTCAGCCGCGGCAAAGCTGAGTGGTCGGGGCGCATCGCCGATCGGCCGCAGCATCGCTTTCGCGCTTTTAGCCAACAGCCGCTCAACAACGCCGTGCTGATGCATTATCTCGTCTATTTGAAAGATCTCGATCTGTTCGAGTCGCTGTATGAGTTGTCGGG
>Ga0326597_10004944_pt1 | contig 18621 bp, 23 predicted proteins | sample RVTome_12_FD_203789 | JGI IMG/M metagenome (GOLD analysis project Ga0326597, IMG submission 203789) | Soil microbial communities from uranium-contaminated site in the Upper Colorado River Basin, Wyoming, United States - RVT100D185 | ecosystem: Environmental > Terrestrial > Soil > Contaminated >... | reverse complement strand
CGCACATGCTCCACATATTCGGCCAGCACGTCCCGTGCCGTTTGCCCCATCGGCACGACTCGCTCCTTGGCGCCTTTCCCCATGACCCGCAAGCAGCCCACGTTCAGGTCGATCTGCGACACACCAAGCCCGACGAGTTCCGAGACGCGGAGGCCGGACGCATAGAGCAATTCCAACATCGCACGGTCACGGTAATCCTCGGCAGCAGCACGCACGGGCAAGTCCAGCAACGCCGTGATTTCCGGCATCGTCAGCGTTCTCGGCAACCGAACCGGCCGGCGCGCAACCGCAAGATCGCGCAGGGGATTCCTCTCCGCATGTTCCTGACGAGCCAGAAAGCGAAACCAACCCCGCATCGCCGAGAGCATGCGGGCAATGGACGAGGCCGCGAGCGGCTTCTGTTTGAGCGAAGCGAGAAACGCGACCACGATCTGCGGCGAAATGGAATCGCTCATTCGGAGCCGATGCTGCGCCAAGTACTGCTGGAACTTTGTGAGATCTCGCCGGTAGGACTCGAGCGTGTTGGTTGCCAAACCGCCCTCAACGCGCAGATGGCTGAGATAACGTTCCGCAAGAGCATCTAATATCGGAGATACTGAATCGGCCATAGCCATCCGTTTGTGAAAACTCTAGAGATCCAGGCAGATTCACTCATCACCCACGCACGGCGGCAACGAACGAACTATAGCCAACTCCTTTTGCGAACACAATGAAACCACCGTGCTTCTCCTTGACACCCCGCACCCTTTCCGATACTAGTCAGTCGGTACGTTGAATAGACTATCGCCGTTCAAACGCAATGCTCCCCTACAGACACGCCCCCCACACCTTCTCAGGCTGGCCACGTCTCTTCGGCGTCGTATTTCTCGCCGTACTGCTCGGCACAGACCTCGCGTCACCGAGTTCCGGTGATGCGGCGGACCCCACAAAGGGCACCGTCCCCAACCCACCGCTGCTGGGGCAGGCGAAACAACTCATCGAGAAGGGCGACCCGGAGTCCGCCGCGACGGCGCTGCGTCGATTTCTTACGACCTCTCCCCGCCCCGAGCACCTGGATGACACGTATCTGCTTCTCGGCGCCGCACTCTATGGCATGAAAGATTACTCTGAAGCACTCAGGTATTTGAACCAACTTCAAGTAGAATTCCCCGCGTCCGATCTGGTGGACCGGGGCAAGCTCATGTTGGCCCGCACGCATGCTGCTATGGGCAATGTGGATGTGGGCTTGCCGTTACTGGCTCAAGTCCGCGCCACCTCTCAAGATGATGACACCAAACGCGAAGCGCTGAAACTGACCGCAGAATGTTTGGCTCAAAAGAAGGATTTTGTACGGGCTATTCATACGCTCTTGGAGGGAATGGCCGGCAGTTCGGACGAACAGACGGTGGAAACGCGTGAGCAGGTTCGTGAGTTTATCGCGGAGAAGCTCGACCGGAAAGCTCTGATCCGTGTACGGAACGCATACCCACGGTCCTATCCCGGCGACCTCGCGTCCATTCGCCTTATCGACTACTATACCGCGCGCGGCGAAGACCACTTGGCGGAACAAGAAACCCAACATTTTCTCACTGCCTTTCCCGCTCATCCCCACGGCCCCAAAGCCAGTGAGTCGCTGGCGCTCTTAAAGACCAAGCTGAAAGCGAATCAGTATTTCATCGCGGCAGTCCTTCCACTGTCAGGACGCCTGGCCTCCTTCGCCAACGATGTCCTGGAAGGCATCCAGCTCGCAGTCGAGCGCGCGCGCGAGCAGGCCGGCACACCGTCTATCGGACTGATTGTCAAGGACCACGATGCAGACCGTCAGGGCTTCCTGGATGATCTCTCGGCGCTCCTCAACGACGATCGTCCGTTGGTTGTCATCGGCCCCATGCTGTCGAAGAACCTCCCGGTCATGGCGGAGATGGCGCAAAAAACCAGGGTGCCGTTGATCACACCGGCAGCCACGCTCCCAAACGTCCGCCGGCTGGGCAACTACCTGTTCAGCACCTCACTGACGTACACCCTGCAGGCTGAACGCATCGCAGCCTACGCCACAAATGAGCAAGGCTATCGCCGGTTTTGCATCCTCCATCCTGATACGGTCTACGGGCGAGAACTCGCACGACTGTTCGCACAGGAAGTTCGGCGGCACGACGGAGAAGTCATCGCCATCGAGTCCTTCAAGGAAGGCGAAACGGATTTCGGTCCCCAAATCATGCGGCTCAAAGCCGAGGATCTCAAGCAGTATGGACTCGCCGTTCCAGTCGATCCGTCACGGCCGGCCGGCAAGCCGTTCAATCGAAACGAGAAGCGGGTTCTCTATACTCCGGGGTTTGACGCAATGTTCATCCCGAGTCGCTCTATGGAAATCGGCCTGATCGCGGCACAGCTCGCATTCCATGACGTGAGAGTCCCACTGCTCGGGACGAACGGATGGAACTCGCAGGACTTCGCCCGCACCGCCGATCGAACAGTCGACGGCGCAACGTTCGTCGATGGATTCTTTGTGGACAGTCCAAACCCCGCCGTGCAGGATTTTGTCCAGCGATACCACAAGCGCTTCCAAACCACTCCCTCGCTCTTCACCATGCAGGGATATGACGCGGCGAGGGTGGTGATCGAAGGGATCCGCAGGGGCGCAACGTCGGGAGAAGCGATCCAGGAATTCCTGATGACCCAGCGAGACCTGCCTACACTCGCCGGGCCAGCCGGCTTTGGACCAGACGGCACCTTGCACCGGCCGCTCTTTCTTCTGCAGGTGAAACAAGGTAAATTCGTGCAACTGGACTAAGGCCGATCCGGAATGAATTCACTTCCACAGATCCTCCATACGATCTCCTACATGGGGCTTCCCCTTCTGTTCGCCATGGTGCTCCATGAATATGCGCACGGGTGGATCGCCGAGAAGTGTGGTGACCCGACCGCCAAACTGCAAGGGCGGCTCACTATGAATCCCCTTGCCCACGTCGATCCGCTCGGCACCATCATCATGCCGTTGATCTGTTTGATCCTTCCAGGCGGTTTTCTGCTGGGCTGGGCGAAACCGGTTCCGATCAATCCCCGCAATATGTATAACCCTCGGCGCGACATGGCGCTCGTAGCGGCGGCGGGGCCTGGGATGAACCTTCTGCTCGCGGTGGCCAGCGCGTTGCTGTTTGTCCTCCTCATGACGCTGAATCCGACCCTGTCCATCCGGCAGACGGCTGTCGACGATCCCTCATCGAGTCTCGTGACGACCATGTTTCTGCGTCCGATCGCCGTTATGGCCTTGTATTCCGTCATGATCAACGTGTTTCTCGCGCTGTTCAATTTGCTTCCAATCCCGCCGCTCGACGGCGGCCGGATCATGACGTGCCTGCTCCCGGCCAAAACCGCAATGATTTTTGCGCGCCTGGAACCCTACGGGATGCTGATCTTGATGGGCCTCATTATGTTCGACAACGAGTTACAGATACTCCGCACGGCCAGCATATTCGCCTCGGGCCTCTCCGGCACGATCCTGTCGACCGCGCTCGGCCTCGGCCCAGGAGTCGGAGAATGACGGCACCACGGAAACGGGTGCTCAGCGGCATGCAGCCCAGTGGACTCATGCATCTCGGCAACTACCTAGGAGCATTGGAAAACTGGAAAACCCTGCAAGAACAATATGACTGCTACTTCTTCGTCGCCGATTGGCATGCCCTCTCGACCAACTATGCCGACACAAGCCGCATCCGTGAGTTCACGCGGGAACTGTTGATCGATTGGCTCGCCGCCGGCATCGATCCTCAGCGTTCCACCGTTTTTATCCAGTCCCGCATCCCGGAACATGCGGTGTTGCATCTACTCCTCTCGATGATGACCCCTGTCTCCTGGCTGGAGCGCAATCCAACCTACAAAGAAAAGCGGGAAGAAATTAAAGAGAAAGACCTCAGCACGTACGGCTTTCTCGGCTACCCGGTCCTGCAGGCCGCCGATATCTTGTTGTATAAATCCGACGTCGTGCCGGTGGGGAAAGACCAGCTCCCCCACCTCGAACTGACGAGGGAGCTGGCCCGACGATTCAACGATATGTACAAGACGCCGGTCTTCCCTGAGCCCAAGGAATATTTGACAAAGTTTCCCAAAGTGCTGGGCACCGATGGCCGGAAAATGAGCAAGAGCTACGGCAATACGATCAACCTTTCGGACGCCGAACCGGTCGTTCGTCAGAAGCTCAAAACCATGGTGACCGATCCGGCACGCGTGCGCCGAAACGATCCGGGTAATCCTGACGTCTGTCCGGTCTACGAATTTCACAAAATCTATTCACCGCAACCGGTCCAAGACCAGATTAATCAGGATTGTCGAACCGCCGCTATCGGTTGCATCGACTGCAAGAAACTGGTTGCTGATCGGATGGTCGAGCGGATGGCCCCGATGTGGGAGGCGCGTACCGCGTTGACGAATCACCCCTCGCGCATCGACGACATCATTCAGGACGGCAGCCGACGAGCCTCTCATGTCGCGCGCGCCACGCTCACCGAGGTGAACGCGGCGATGAAGCTCTGACCTGGAACGTCACAGACCGCCGGACAATTCTCAAAAATACCAGCAGAACGTCGACGACGAAATATCCCAACGCAATCGAGAGGGATGGTGTCATGAATCGATTACGGGTTTTTCTTACCTTGGTCGCATGTATCGCGATCTTTGGCTTTGGTACCACTTTTTTGATCGCTGCGATCCAAGGCAAATTAGGATGGCCTGAGTGGTGGGAAGTACCTCCAGGGGAACGAGGCTGGATTGCGCTTCAATATGAAAATCCCTCCTGTCCTCCTATCGAACAACATGGAATCTTTCGAGACATCAAGGTGAACGCCGATGGGATTGCCTGTACGAGCGACCGTCGAGATGTAAAGATACGATATCGCTGGTTTGTTGCGACTGATCAAAACGGAAGTCGTGAATACCTGAGACCTGTTCGGGGCCATAATGCATCCAACTCTGAAGGAACCTTTGATGCCTGGTTCTTAGGCGCGAAGGAAGAACTCGCACGAACAGGAAACACATGGGTCCCCAAAAGAAGACCCATCGGGCAAAAGGAAGAAGAGGCCCTCATCAACAAAGACTCCCGGGTGGCCCCAACGGCGTTACGCCCCTCCTCGTCGGGCAATTAGATTAATCCACCGACCTTTGCGCTCCCGATTGCTGACGACACGCAGGGCCACGATGTCCCATCCCGCACGGCGCACGGCGCGCGCGAGTTCGGCCTTGCTCCATCGAGCAAAGTACCGGCCTGGAATCCATCCGCGCTCTAGAATCCGGCTTCTGGTCCCATAGGTCACCGTTGCGGCCAGCACTCCTCCCGGTCGCAGGCAATGACGCAACTTGACCAAGACCTCCGTCGCAACCGCCTTCGGCAGGTGCACGAGCGACGCCGCAGCCCAGATGCCGTCCAGGCTGCCGGTCCGAACAGGAAGCGATCGCATGTCAGCGAGGATGAACGGCACGGACGGAGCGCATGCCTTCCCGAACTGAAGCAGAGACCTGGTACGATCCAGGCCAATGATCCGGTAGCCCGCAGCGCTGAGATAACGCGTGTCCTGCCCGCCCCCACAGCCCAGATCGAGCAGAACCCCGCTGGTGGGTACACGCGTCAGCCACTCATCGAGAAGCACTGGCCGTTTGTACCGCGGCGTTCCCCAGCGCGTGAGAAAGAGGCGCGCATCCCGATCGTAGATCTCAAGAGTCTGTGCAACGACGCGACTTGTGGTATGGTGCGGTGTCGAACGAACAGCCATTCACGTGGAGATGATTGTGGTCATATCTCGTTGGAGCCTCTCGGCCATCCTGCTGTGCCTGGCCATCCCCGCAGTTTCTTCTGCCAACGCCGTCGATCCCCCCTGTGACAAGTATCCGGCAGTCAAGCAGCAGCGTTGCACCGAGATTTGGAAAGAGCTCAACAAGGAAGACGGGCCGCTCATTGCCCAGTTCGGACTCGACCAACAGAATCGGCGCGATGAAGGGAAGATCACCGGCCAGCAACACCTCGCCGAGAACATGACCTTCATCAAGCGGTCCACCCAGAAGCGCCTCGAACGACTCAACGAGCGCATGGCAAAAGAATAATTCTACAACTCCGTTCCTGAGGCCTTCTCCGAAATCGTTCCCGCCGACTCCAAGAGATCCCTTCCGACCAAAATCGGCGCCTTGAAATGAACGGCGAGCGCGATTGAATCGGACGACCGGCTGTCAAATGTCTTCACCTGGTCTTGTACCGCAACAGTCAGCGCGCCATAATAGATGCCACCCTTCAGCGTAATGACGGTGCGCAACACCTTCCCGCCATAGGCATCCAGGATCGCACGCATCAAATCGTGGGACATGGGGCGAGCCAGCCGCTCGCCGTTGAGCGCACCTTGAATCGAGAGCGCCACCGTCACGTCGACAAAAATTGGAATCACTCGGTCTTCTGCGTGCAGGAGCACAACTGGACCGTGATCCGACATGCGGACTGTCACGTCGGCAATCGTGATCTGATCCGACGGCGGCGGCACAGTCTGACTGACGGACGGACTCGGGGAGAGGAACAAAGAAAACAGGAGCACACACGAGAGCATCAACCGGCTGACCTGAGTCATACAGACCTCCGTGGCTGATGACCGAACAGGATGTTGAAAAATCCCGCCAGCTTCGTTTTCACATCGTTCAGACCCTCAACGTACGACTCTGAACTCATCGGCTATCAATCTTGTGTTCAGATCGAGCCAGAATCGTTTTCAACAGCGTGCTACGACAGACGAACGAATTGATTCGATTTCTTCTCCCACCCGATTTCGGTTTCCGGCCCATGCCCGGTCACCACAACCGTCGCATCATCGAGCGTATAGAGCCGCTCCCTGATTGATTGTTCGATGGCATCGAAATCGCCGCCCCAGAGATCGGTGCGCCCGATGCTGCCGCGGAACAGGGTGTCCCCGGCCAGCACAAGCTTGTCGTCTGGAACGTGAAAACTCATCGACCCGGGTGTATGGCCGGGCGTATGGAGGGCGATCATGGATACGTGCCCGACCAGCAGCTTCTCGTCGTCCTTCAACCAGTAGTCCGGCATCGGCACAGGCGCATACGTCACGCCGAACATCCGGCACTGTACTTCGAGGTTCTCCCACAGATCGAGGTCGTCCTGATGAAGACACAACGTCGCCCCTGTCGCCTTCTTCATTTCGCCAGATGCGAGAAAGTGGTCGAAGTGGGCATGGGTATGGAGGACATGGCTGACGATGAGTCCGAGTTGCCGGACTTCCTGGAGAATGCGCTCGTGCGCCCCACCGGGATCGACGACAATAGCCTGCTTCGTAACCGGATCGCCGATGATTGAGCAGTTGCATCCGAGAGGAGGGACCGAGAAGGTTTTCCGAATCAGCATGGCCATGGCACGGGCATGCTACCGTCGAACGCCCTCAGGGCGCAAGCAGCGGGCCGTCGCCACCCTCCTGAACACGGGCCGTCCAGACCACTTCTGTATCGACGATCGTCCACTCTCGTCCCTGTCGGCGGAACCACACCAGCAATCCGGCGCCGGTCTCATCGGGGCGCGTGTTTTCAACATACAGAAGCGCCTGGTCGTTCCGAAAGGTCCGTCCCACCCGAGAGAAAGCCAGCCGATCCAACACGGGGACAGCCTGTGCCTGCACCACACGGACGCTCCTCACAGGAAGAAACACCATAACCTCCGGTTCTTCGATGGTATTCCCAGACACAAATCGATAGCGGACGCCAAACTGAAAACGGCCTTCAAGCCGGCTGGGCTCATGGTTGGCTCCGATAAAGTCCCGAACAAGATCCAGCGGCAGATCGCCGTTGAAGTACCCCTGCTCTTGGAACAGCGTGATCGTCATCGGCTCCTCCTGATTCGGCAAGAGCCGAGCCACTGTCATGCGCTCGAGCACCACCAACTGCGTCTTCGAGGTCAAGAACTTTTTCGTGACCACTTGATCGTACAGCGCATAATCATCGACGGGAATATCCGAAGCACCACGCCCTTCTTTCACGGCAAGAAACTCCTGCGCGGGAAGACACGTAAGCACGGTAAGAACCAGCGCCGCCACAGTGCTCATCATGAACGGAGCATAGCCGCGGGCACGGGGACGGTCAACTGCAAGAATACGGCGTGGACAAGTCGATCTGAAGCGTGGATAATCAAAAACTATTTGGGAGGGCCGTGGCATGCGCGACAAGACTTGCTCAAACCGGTGGTCCGTGTGGATCGGAACCATTGCGCTATGCCTCGCGACCACCGGCTGCAAACCGGACGATTCGCCCTTTCGAGCCGAGAATGACGCGCTGAAAAAGCAGGTGACGAAGCAAGAATCCCTGCTGAGCTCGCTGCAAGACGGGAACAAAGTCATGCAGCAGCAGATTGATCTCCTCAATCAAGAACTCCGCGATGCGAAGAAGGCGACTGAGGCGGCTGAGGTGGAGACCAAGCACCTCACCGACCAACTGGAAGCCCAGCTCATTCAGGCCAAACACATGAGTGCGGAAATCCACCGGACTGCGGCGGCGCAAGCCGCCCAGAACCTCAAGGTCGACGAAAAGGGCGCGCAATTCGATACGCTCACCCGCCCCCTAGGCTCCCTCACCAAGGTTGTAGAGGAGGCCTTGGCGCGGAACGGCTATCACTTGAAGGTCAGCGTCAAGACCGACCAAAAGGTCGTCTATGTTACGGAACGCAAGGTCTCGAATCCCGCTTCGCTTGAAGTGGCAGGGTTCAGAAACCAATATCTCATTTCGCTTCAGGCTCTTCCAGCCAATGTCACCAAGCTCAGCGTGAAGGCGGAATTTGAAAAAGTCGCGCAAGGCGGGCGCATCCTGAGCGTGAGCGCCGAAGAAACGGCTGAGATCGAACGGCGTCTGATCGGCGAAATCAACAACGCGCTCAAGGCTCCGAGCAAGATGTAATGTTGCGCCGCTTTGCCCTCCTCCTCGCTACACTCCTTCTCTCATTCGTGACCGTGACCGCGCTGGCCGCGTCGGCCGGCCGGAAACCCTCTCAGGAACTTGCCCGCCATCTTCTCGCCATCGCCGCGTTAGCACAGTCCGCTCCTGTGGTCACCATCCCAGCCGGATCGTTTCTCCTTGGCAGCAAGCGGGTCGACAACGACCCGTACGGACACTGGACCCAGTTTGACGACACGGAGCTGCCGCAGAACCGGGTCTGGCTCGATACGTACGAGATCGATCGCGACGAGGTCAGTCTCGGTGAATACGTGGCGTTCTTACAAAAGCGGAACGAACATCCTCCGGATGAGCTCCAGAAGCTGATCTGGCACGTCATCACCATTCACTCGATTTCCGACCAGACACTGACACGCTGGCCGGCTCTCTATGTAACCTGGCATGACGCTAAGAATTTCTGCACCGCGATGGGCAAACGACTGCCGACTGAGGCGGAATGGGAGAAAGCAGCGCGTGGTCCGGACGGCAATCTGTTTCCTTGGGGCACCGCGGCTCCGGACCTTCAGCACGCGATGTTTGGCCAACATCACGTGCATGAGATTCCGATCTTGGCCGCGGTCGATTCGCATCGCGATGGCCAAAGCCCCTATGGACTCCGGCATATGGCGGGCAACGTCGCGGAATGGGCGCAGGATTGGTTCGGTCTCGACTATTATGCGTATATGCCGGAACGGAATCCCACCGGACCGACGAACGGCCGTTACAAAACCCTGCGGGGCGGGTCGTGGAAGAGCTATGCCACCATGCTCAGAACCGCCACCCGCAACGGATTACCGCCGGATCAACGCGCTGCAACCGTTGGCTTTCGCTGCGCGAGATCATCGGCCTCCATTGCCCCCTAGCGCAGCAAATCTCCCTTTCCTTGGTCAGACGCAGGCATCATGCTAGCATTGCTCCCCGATGGCTCTGTCAACCAGTGTCCACGATCTCCGCACCTTGATCCGTTCTTCTCACCCGCTGATCGTGATTGAAACGGTGGAAGAGGAGCGGGTGCTGGCATTGCTGCAATCGGTTGCGGCGCAAGAGCGAATGCCGCTGTTCGAATGGTCCGTCACCAGAGGGCTCACCCGCGCCGACGACGGACCGGCGCTCAGTAGAATGACAGCCACACCTCTGGCAGTCCTGCAACATCTGCAAAGTTTGACGGTAGAAGCAGTCTTCTGGCTCAAGGATCTCACGCCGCATTTACAGGATGCCGCCGTCGCCCGCCAACTCCGAGAAGTCGCGGCCATCTATAATCGCTCACGGGCGACCTGCGTGCTGACCGGCCATCCCATCACCCTGCCCCTCGATGTCGAAAAGACCGCCGTCCGGCTTGAGCTGCAACTGCCGGATCGGAACGAGCTGCACACCATGCTCCGGAGTGTCTTGGAATCGCTCAGTCCGAGAACCTCGCCTCGTCGGCCTCGATCGACGACCGGCGTCCAGAGCATCCTCGGCTCCATGAGCACCTCCAAAGCGGCACACCATGGCCCGTCGGCCGACGAGCGTGAGGCTATCCTCCGCGCCTTGCAAGGGCTGACCCTCCATCAGGCTCGGCAGGTCATCACGCAATGCGTCGTCGAAGACGGCACACTCTCTGCCAACGATGTGCAGAAGATCCTGACGCGCAAGGTGCAGGCAATCAAGGAAGGCGGCTTGCTTGAATACTATCCGTCGGAAGACAACCGGTTCGAATTGGGCGGATTCGTGAATCTGAAATCCTGGCTGGACCGTGCACAAGTCGGATTTACCGAAGAGGCCAAAGCCCTCAATCTCACACCCCCCAGGGGAATTATGCTCGTGGGCGTACCGGGCTGCGGCAAATCGCTCGCCGCCAAAGCCATCGCACGGGAATGGCGGCTTCCGCTCCTGAAACTGGACGCCGGCCGGTTATTTGACAAGTTCGTCGGTGAATCTGAAAAAAATTTCCGCAAGGCGATCAAGATGGCCGAGTCATTGTCGCCGATTGTCCTCTGGATCGATGAGATTGAAAAGGCGCTGGTGGCCGGCGGAGGAAGCGGCGAAGCCGATGCAGGCTTGAGCCGCCGGCTGTTCGGCGCATTCCTCACGTGGCTTCAGGAGAAAAAACAAGGGGTCTTCGTCGTGGCCACGGCCAACAATCTTTCCTCGCTTCCCCCCGAACTCCTTCGCAAAGGCCGATTCGATGAAATCTTTTTCGTGGACCTGCCGGATGACGGCGAACGAGAAGCGATTTGGAAGATTCACCTCGGCCTCCGCAAGCAGGACAGCCGGACATTCGACTTAGTCAAGATCGTCAGCGCCAGCGACGGCTTCAGCGGCTCCGAGATCGAACAAGCGGTCGTGGCGGCCCTCTATCGAGCCCTTCATCAGAAAACGCCGCTGACGACCGATCTGCTGATCGAAGAGCTGACCCAAACAGTGCCGCTCTCCGTCACACGGCGTGAAGATATCGATCAACTCAGGGAGATGGCCCAAGGCCGGTTCGTCAACGTGCGGTGAGGCCGATGCGATTCCTCTTCATCATGGCGTCTATCGCGATCGCGATACTTGCGGGCTGTGTTACGCGACCGGTCGAGCCTCCTCGTGCATCGGCACCGGTCGAGCACGCTCACGCATCGCCATCGGTCGAACCCCCTCAAACATCGGCATCGGTCGAACACCCTCGCGTGTCGGTGCCGGAACAGCGTCCCTGTTGTCGATCCGCCAAACTCGCGCCGAGCCGATCCGCGATTGTGCGTACAGCCGCCAAGCTCGTGGGCGCCAAGACGATTAAGAGCAAGGGCCGGCGCATCGCCTACGACTGCGCCGGTGTCACACGAGCCATCTTCCTCGAACACGGCGTCGATCTCTATGAGGGCAGCGACGCAAGCGATCCCAGAGCGAACGGCGTCCGGCTCATCTACGCCCATGTGCGTCGGCATGGCGCCCTTCATCAAGGGCCGGTGGTCCATCCCGGCGACCTCGTGTTTTTCGATAACACATGGGATTTCAACGGCGACGGCAAACTGAATGACCCCCTGACTCATGTCGGCGTGGTGGAGCGGGTCGAGCCGGACGGCACAGTGATCTTCATCAGTCGCGTTGCGGATGCGATCGAGCGCTACCGTATGAATCTCGCCCTGCCCCACGTCCACAAGACCGCCAATGGCCGCGTCCTCAACGACTACCTGCGACGAAAAATCCCAACCGATCCCGACGATATGGGCCACCTCACGGGAGAACTCTTCTCCTTCTACGGGACCCGGCTGGGCTCCTAACCCGTCGTTCCTTCGGGTTCGCTCCCCCCTCGTTCCGCCTCAACTACAGCAGCAGCCCAAGATGTCCGATAAGAGGTGACAGCAAGCCCGGAAAAAATGACGGTATGTCCCGCGTACCCTCCATTTTCCCAATGACCTGCTAGAATTACCCTATGGCCACTTCGTCGAAACAAGCGCGCATCCGACAAATCAGTCCCCTCCGCCAGACTCTCACGGACGTGCGGCATGGATTGCTCGGCCTGCACAAAGCCCTGATTGTCGCCGAACAGCTGACATTTGAGCGGGTCTATGGCCGCGTCGATTCAACGGGGCAATTGCTGCAACTCGTGATGAACGATCCTTGGTTTACCTGGCTCCATCCCCTCTCCAACATGGTCGTTCGGATCGACGAATTGTTGGACGGTGAGGAAGAACTGACCGTCGAGGACGTCGCCATTCTATTGACCGAAGTGCGGGCGCTGATCCGGCCCTCCGAGTTGGGTGACGGTTTCGAGCGGAGTTATTATGAAGCGTTGCAGCGCGCGCCTGATGTTGTCATGGCTCACTGTGAAATGAAAAAGCTGCTGACCCTGCCGGCGTTGTAAGAATTCACGCGCACAGTTTCCTTCCGCTCTGCATCACGACACACAAAAATCGGCCGGCCCATCAGGACCGACCGCCTCCTCAATGTAAACAAGGCATCGACCGCGACAGATCCCGCTCAGTTCTTGCCATGCTTTCCGCGACTACGGGCATTTTCACGCCCCTGTTTACCATGCTCGCCGGACGCTTCATCCGCCCGATCTAGACCGCGCAGCTTGTCACTACCTTTACCACGACCTTTGCCTTTGTGCTTTCCCTTGCCTTTGCCCTTGTGCTCATCTTCCTTCATCTCAGGTATTTCCCCCTTCATTTCCCCTTCCATGACAGGAGCGGGAGCCGTCGTCGGAGTGGGTGGAGTCAGAACCGGCTCTTGGGCAAAGAGATTCGAGAATCCAAAGAGCACCGCAGCTGCGGTGATGATTGAGACAGTCTTGATCATGCTGATCCTCCCTTAGTTAAGTTCAAGTACCGAGGCAGCGAATCACCCTCGCTACAGTATCGCAAGCTTGATGCCATATCCATGCCGAAAAGTACCTCTGTTTATGGAGGGAACATGCGGGGCAGGCCATTTTGTCATGTTGATGCAGGCACAAACTGTGGCGGAACGGCTGCTCTCCCCTCCATCTTGCCTCATATGGCCAAACGACTAGAGCCGATCTTCGTCAAGCTCAATGACGTCCGCCCAGGTGGTAACGGGCGGGAGAGACAAGACCGGCACGCCGCGTTTTTCGGCAATGCCTTGCAGGCGGCCTTGAAATCGCTGACGGGCGGCATCATCCTTCGGGCCGGAAGCAAGCAAGCCCTGCGACCATCGTGCGATCTCTTGGTCGGACAGCTTGCGGCTATTGGCTTTCACCCAGGCAAGCAATTCTTCATCCGTCCCACCGGCCAGCACCTGCTCCTCAAACGCCCTGGCATCAATCCCAAGAAATTCGATGAGGTACTTATCGAACCCCACTGTGATGTAGTTGTAGTCCTTAATCTGGCCCGCATTCCGCAGGCGAATCTTGTCGATAAACCGTCCCAAGTGTGCGATGCCGCCGAGCAAAGCTTTGGGACTGCGGGGATATTGTTGCTGATCCATGAACCGCTGCTCCCTTTTTAAGGATGGACAACTTTCAAACCAAGCACATCTTCAAACGGATCATAGTCACGGTCATTGTGGAGTACGGCGTAACCTTCAATCAGACAGAACGTCGCAATGAGACAATCTATCGTTCTGCGAACGGTTCGCCCGGCAGCACGAAGCCGTCGATAGTTCGTAGCTGCTTCGATGGCTAATTCAACAGTCCCTGTTTCATAAACTTCGAATTTCAGAAGCTCCTCTTGAACCGAATCGAACTGGTCATCCGCAGTGACACCTTGCAACACCTCGCACAGAATCAGATCCGTGAGGCCGAGGCGTTCACTGGTGAGATTGGCTTCAAGCCATTCGACATGAGGAGCATGTGTCCCGCGAAGGTAATCGACCCATACCGTGGTATCGACAATGATCATGAAGCGGCCTTGATACGGCTTTCCCGCATCACGCCGAGATCACCTTCCCACGCGATCTTTCCACGCAAACGGCGGATGCCTGCTTGACCCTTCATTTTGATGAGGGTCCGAAGTCCTTCCTCCACCACGGCTTTCTTCGTCAAAAGACCGGTGGCCTTCATCGCCCGCCGCATGAGGCCGTTATCGATCACAATATTGGTGCGCATAGGCTCTCCTAATCGAGATGTGTATGATTGTTATAATACTACACACGCGTCTTAGGGAAAGCAAGAAGGGAACGTGCGTCAAGATTAGGAGAGACAGGAAAGATCGAGAGTTTCATTTTGAAGAACGCTGGCATGCTGCCGCTGCCCCCGCCTCCAGGAACGACCCTTCAGGAATCAGCTGAGTGGAATTTCCTCCTCGACCACCCTGGCAGATCCCCGTTCCTTCGGCAAGGTCGCGCGACAGCAGGCCAGCAGTTGCGGCAGGTCACTCGATCAGAAAAGACTCCCGGTACATTTTCTTCCCATTCAAGCGCCGTCGCAGCATTACGACAGATCAGGTAAGGCGTTGCTCGATAGTCATCAACAACTGGTTTCGAAATCATCTACGTACTCCTTGTGAGGCATAACGCAGAGCTGAGCCGCGCCGGGCACGGCATGTCAGGAAACACGCCGCCGGGTCACGGCGTCGGCTCGAGCGCCTTGTTATGCGTCTCATAGCTCTCTTAATGGTGATTGGCTATTTATGGTGATCTTGCATGCTTTCTTGTTGCTCAAGAAGCTAACAATCGCGGAATAGGTCAAATTAAAGTTAGGAGATGGACCCACGTAAACCTGTTCAAACAACCGGCCATCATCGTGTATGCCGGTAAGAGGAAATTCAATGAATGGGACGAGAGTTGTTCGTCCATCTCTAAATTTGATTTCGGGGTCCGTGTATTTTTCATAGTACTTTGACACGAGACGCCATTCGCTCTCTTCTTGGAAGAAGGGGTCTTTTATCCGACAGAATGTTTTTAGCAACCTCACCGAATATTGGTAGCAATATGAAAGGTATTTTTGGTTTGGCGGACGCCCAGCGGTGTTGATTGATGGTGCGTCATTTATGAATTTGACAACTATTGTATCTAGCTCTGAATTCAAAATTCTCAACTGCTCCTTCCTGTCGTAAAGGCATTTTATTAACTCGAATCCTCTTTGAGTTGCTATTTTTCCCAGCCTTTCTTTGTTGAACCCAATACTGACCCCGGCCACGCCTGAGGGCGTGTATGCTCTCCATTGACTAAGAAGATTGCCTTTCTCGGTCAATGAGAACACGAATATGTAGTGCGGAAGGCCGATTAACTGGTTTAACCAGTCTCTAAACTCGACCAGAAAATCAATAATGGTTTGGTCGGTCTCTCGGTTTTGGCGTTCAGCCACCGTGGTTTTGAATAATTCCGCACCGTATCGGATCTCGTTTGCGTCATTCATGTAGTAGACGTGAGAAATCCTCAGGAGGCGATCTTCCACGATACTGCGGAGACTTTTGTGGCTTGTGTAGTGGTAAAGCACGCCTTCAGTTTTTGGGCCGAAATTCATAGGCTCTAAAGATTACGCATAACGGTCGGCGTCAGCGGCGCCGTCTCGGCGGCCGCTGCACGCAGAAGTTGGGCAGTGCAATCGAGATCGCCTATCTTTCGCGAAGTAGTCGAGCGAGAGGACGACACTCGCCGCCTCGATGAATCATGGCGTGACAGTTCGCGCAGACGATTGCCAGTTCAGTAAGGGAGACACGCCGGCCACGCTTTCCGACCCGCGCAAGCGGCGTCGTGTGATGCACATGCGCGTAGTGGCGACCGAGCGGCCCATACCGCTTCTCGAAGTCGAAGCCACAACCACGAACTTCACAACGTACTCGCTGGCCTGCTTGAAGAACGCTCAGGATCTTCGCACGCCTGAGACGCGCTTCGCGTTTCCTGTGTACGACCAGACGCTTCTTGGCTACGCCCTCCAGCGCTTCTATGTCTTCGAACGTCTGATCGCCGAAACCCCGAGAAGCCGAGCGCATCGAGGATACTCTGCTATTCGTCAAGGCAGGGAGCCGCGCAAACTGGCGACGTAGGGCTGGGTAAGCCGGTCCCGGTTGTCCCGCGCGCCAAGCCCAACGCCGCATACCCTGATCACCAGGCCACATCACAACCGGCGGTCTGCGACCATCAGGGATCAGCGCCGCGTGTCGAGTTGTCGCAAGCATCCAGGCGCCGTCCGCCTCGACCTCCGCATTGGCGTAGATTCCGACAACCTTTCTGAGTCGATCCGCGGGGTCGCGCGCTACGAGTACAACGTGCAGGCGGTTGTACGCGATCTGCCCGTTCCCGATCCCGCACCTGAACACGCCGTCTCGGTTTCTCGAAAACGCAACGGCTTCAGTGTTGTCGCGAGGATGCGCCTTTAGAAATCCGTGGCCACCCTGGATCGGCTCCGTGCCGTCATAGTAGCGGGACCAACCGATGTAGGCGAACAACACCGGCAGGCTTTTACGCAGTTGAGACCTGAGCGTCTTCGACAACATTGCATCAACCTATCGAGTTCGCCGCCTGGTCTGCCCAACGCCGCGCATCACGCGCGTGCGTCCTCGCACGTCGCGTGCATGCGCTTGTTATGCATTCTTTCGGTCTGCGATGTGCCACAGCACGCCCGTTGGATCCGAGACATAGAGGACACGAATACCCCAAGGCTGCATGGTCGGCGGCTTGAGCATGATGTGCGGGTACTTCTCCCGAAGCCCAATGCGCTCAAAGTGCTCCCACCAGCGATCAGCGTCTTCCACCATCAGGCTCATCATGAAATTTTCTGAATGCTGCTGAACGTGAAACTTTTGCAGCAGAAAGCTGAACGAGGCGATCTTGAATCTCGCGATGTCCTCATTGGACCAGTCCAGTTCGAATCCGAGGTCCGAATGGAACTCTTTTGATACATGGAAGTCCTTGGCGGGCACAAAGGCATTCAGCTCTAGCACTGAACTCAGATCCATTCCTTTCTCCTTATGCATAACGACTCGCGCTGAGCCGCGGCGCTCTCGATCACGCTGGCACCGACGGCTCCAGCGCGTGGTTAGGCGCCGTGTTCACAATAGTAGAGTGGCTACGACTGATGCCACAATCGATACCATGAACCCGACCACGATGACCCATCGTGCTGTGTCCAACGTCTGATATCTGTGCATTCCCTCACCGATGGCGAACACGGCGACGGGAAAGACATTGCTTCTAAGCCGGTTCAGACTCCATACTGCTGCACCCGTAAGGATGATGATTGCCCAGAAGACAGCAGATGCGCGCGTCACCGCGGTGGAGTCCACTGGCTCGCTAGACGTGACCGACACCAAACCCGTTGCCATGCCGAGAATAAGCACTGCCGAACCAGCGAGGGCCGTGAGCAGTACAGCGCCGACAAGGTCGATGGTTGCAATCTTCGAGTACCATGGGCGCAGTTCCCGCAACAGCGAGATGAGATCTTGTCGTAATGTTAGGACGAACTCGTCACTTGATGCGCTTATGAATAGGTCGATCGGTGACGAGGGGCCCGACGAAAGGCTGAGCGCAGCGCTATGGCCCGATCGTTCTCCTCTTGCTGAAATGCGTAATCGGATAATCTGTCGATCACGAGCGTTGGGGTAATTGACCAATTGATCCATGTCGTCGAACTCTCGATCGATTCCGTCGGCGCACTGCAATGAAATGGCGACTGGCCCTACCCTTTGCGCCAGAACGGCGTAGATTCGCTTGACCATGTCAGGCCTGAGAACGAAGGCCTGATTCAGTGAAACGTTTGTGGAAGCCATTCCCGATTTCGCTCAGGCGCCTAACGACATGCCCATCAGCCGCCGGCGAAGCCGGTCGGCTGCATGGGCGGGTTAGACGGCCTTGGTTGGAGAACCTCAGGCGTTCGGTTTCGGATGCAGTCGATGAAGTACCGCAGCGTGTCCGGCCAGAGGAGCGCAGCGTTCGTCGGGCTGGCCGGCGGCGCGTTCCAACGCCCAACCAGCTTGCCGTTTGAAACGCTGCCGTCGAGGTATAGGACCTCGTAGATCGGCTCCTCGCGATCACCGTCGGCGACGCTGAAGTTGTTTCGGTCGACGGTTGCCGGATCAGCGTCAACAAAGAGGCCGCTCAGGTGCAGGAGAATGGGGGACCATCCCGAGTCTGAATAGCCCCACACATCAAGGACTTCGTACAGCGACAGGTTCGTCTTCTGCTGTTTGGGTTTCAGGTCGATGACCAAGGACGTGAGCTAGCCCTGTTTGCGTGGACACTTTCAAAAGGGGACAATAACCCGTGGAGGTGTCTGATGGCGAAGCGGCAACGGTTCACCAACGAATTTAAGCGTGAAGCGGT
>Ga0326597_10004943_pt1 | contig 18622 bp, 12 predicted proteins | sample RVTome_12_FD_203789 | JGI IMG/M metagenome (GOLD analysis project Ga0326597, IMG submission 203789) | Soil microbial communities from uranium-contaminated site in the Upper Colorado River Basin, Wyoming, United States - RVT100D185 | ecosystem: Environmental > Terrestrial > Soil > Contaminated >... | reverse complement strand
TAACGAAGTAAAAGGCGTGAAAGAAATCCATCCGCCACGGCTGGCCCTGATCGTCGACACCGGGAATCAGTACGAAGCCGAGAATGGAGAGCGCATAGACGCCGATCAGAATGATCAATGGCGCGCGCAAGCGCCGAAACAGGACAAAAAAGAGGTTGTTCATCGGTGCCTCAGCGGCGAACCATGATGGTCTCAACCATCAGCAGCACCACCGAGGTAATATTGGCCAGCAACGCCCCGGCCGACAGGGACACCACGCTGGCCATGAAGGAGGCGTTCATCCCCCCGGCGCTGACATGCTCGGCGTATCCCCACACCACCGCGGCGATCACCAGTTGCAGATCGGCGACCAGGCTGGTGGCCAGCAGTACGGCGCCGATGTGGGTACGATCACCAAACTTCAGTACCGTGGCAATCAGGCTGACCACGATGGCGAAGAACAGCTCATACACGTTGTGGTGATCGGGATTATCCATCTCGCCGATGAAAAAACCGAAGTTGAGCGTCAGCGCCAGTACGATAAAAAACGCGAATACCACTTTTTCCCTGTTCATCCCTGCTCCCCGGCGGCTGACTACAAAGTTCAACCGATTCTAAGCAATGCACTGCCCCAGCACCATAGCCAAGGTGACAGCCGTGGCCGCCAACCAAAGGCTCCGGTATGATGCGGCTGTTTCAGCCACGCCCCCAATGGAGTCCCCCTTGAGCAAACCCCTTGACCAGCGATATATCAAAATTGCACGCGCCTGCCTCGACGTGCTCAACAATATCAATCCGGCGATCAACCGCGAGCAGCAGATTCAGCAGGTCTACAAGGCGATCGACCAAGCGATCAACGAGCTCTACAAACAGCAGGAACAGCAACTGGGGCAGGCCTTCACTACCCTGCGCGCCATCAGCCAGCTCAACCCGGAGCAGCATAGCCTCGACGACGCCGTGCGCCTGGCCAAGGCGATACTACCGCCCAGCCACTGAACCCCGTTGCTGGGTCCGATCCGACGACCACAGCGCCCGCGGGCAGCCACTCCCGGGCGGCGCCGGCCGCGCTAGCGCGGCCCCCTGCGGGTCACGGCGCTGGCAGTCACCCCACCGCCACGCAATCCCAGTTATTTATTAACGGGTTAATATACCCGTTTGGTGGGAACCCTGAGCGCCGGGGTCGCTCTAACCAAGACTTTCCGCTGCGCAAACGAGGATCACGATGATCGCATCCCCCGCCCTACGCCACCTTTGGTTGCTGCTACTGCTGATACTCGGCAGCGCGACGCAGGCGGCAGACCTGATCAAAAGCCCGTCGGACAACCGCGCCTACCGCGCCTTGGATCTGGACAACGGCCTCAAGGTGCTGCTGATCTCCAGCCCCGAGGCGGACAAGGCCGCCGTCAGCCTGGACGTCACCGTAGGCAGCGGCGCCGACCCGCAGGCGCACCTGGGGCTGGCCCACTTCCTCGAACACATGCTGTTTCTGGGCACCCAGAAGTACCCCGACGCCGGAGCCTACCAGGCCTATATCGGCGAACACGGCGGGCGCCACAACGCCTTCACCGCCCACGATCGCACCAACTACTTCTTCGATATCGATCAGCAGTACCTCGAACCCGCCCTCGACCGCTTCGCGCAATTTTTTATCAGCCCGCTGTTTACCCCGGAATACGTCGACCGCGAACGCCACGCCGTGCACTCCGAATACCAGTCCAAGCTCAAGGACGATAACCGCCGCAGCTACGCCGCCCTCAAGGCCGCACTCAATCCGGCCCATCCCTTGGCCCGGTTTTCGGTGGGCAGCCTGGAGACCCTCGCCGATCAACCCGACTCCGACCTGCAGCAGGCGCTGCACGATTTTTATGCCACCCACTACACCGCCAACCGCATGGGGCTGGTGATTCAGGGACCGCAACCGCTGGCGCAGCTGGAGCAACTGGCGCGGGGCAAATTCAGCGCCATCCGCGACGGTGACAGTCAGCCCCCCCGCACCAAAGAGCCGCTGTTTCTTCCCGCTACCCTGCCGGCGCAGCTGAACATCCTCAGCCTGCGCGACATCTATGAGCTCAGCGCCACCTTCCCAGTGCCGCCCATCACGCCCTACTGGGATAAGAAGCCACTCCAGTATCTGGGGGCCATCTTGGGCCATGAAGGGCCCAGCAGTTTACTGGCGGAGCTGAAACGACGCGGCTGGGCGCAAGGACTGAGCGCCGGGCCGGGATTCAATTACGACGACAGCGCCAGCTTCGCCGTCAACATGGACCTGACCCCCGCAGGACTCAAGCACCGTGACGCGGTGGTCGAGCTGCTGTTCGCCGCCATCGCCCGCATCGCCGCCGACGACCTGGAGGCGTGGCGCTATCACGAAGAACAGCTGATCAGCGAGACCGCCTTCCGCTTCAAGGAGCCCTCCAAGGAGCTTTACGACGTGCTGCGACTGGCGGGCAAGTTGCGCGATTACCCCACCGCCGAACTGCTGCACGGGGACTACCTCTACCGCGAATTTGACCCGCAGCTGATCCGCCGCTACCTCGACCGACTGCGCCCCGACAACCTGCTGCTGAGCCTGACCAGCAACGACCAGCCGGCCGATACCATCGAGCCGCACTATCAGGTCAGCTATCGCCTGACCGCCATCGACCCCGAACGGATCCAACGCTGGCAGCAGACCCAGCCGGTCGCCAGCATCCAGTTGCCCAAGGCCAACCCCTTTCTGGCGCAGGACTTCAGCCTCGAAAAGCCGGCCGCCATGGCCCGCCCGGAAACGCTCCCGAGCGGCGCAGGCTTACGCCTGTGGTATCAGCAGGACGACGACTTCCGCGTGCCACGCGCCAACTTCTACTTCACCTTCCGCTCGCCGCTGGCCAACGACACGGCGCGCCATCACCTGCTGACCGCGCTGTTTGTGGAGCTGGTGAACGATCAGCTCAACAGCTATCTCTACCCCGCCTCCGTGGCCGGTTTTCACACCAGTCTCTACCCCCATATCCGCGGTTTCAGCCTGCGTCTATCGGGCTACAGCGACAAACAGGCGCGACTGCTGGAGGCGGTGGTCGGCACCCTGACCGGACTCAAGATCGATCCACAGCGGCTCGAGATCATTCGCAGCGAGATGCGCCAACAGCTGGAAAACCGCAAGCAATCGACCCCCTACGAGCTGGCATTCGATGAGCTACAGCAGCGATTGCTACAACCGTCCTGGTCGGTCGACCAACAGTTGGCGGTGCTGGATGGCATCGGGCTTGAAGAGCTGCAGACATTCGTGCCCCAGTTGCTCGCCCGCGGCTATATCGAGGCGTTGGCCCACGGCAATCTCAGCCGCGCCGAAGCACTGGCCCTGGGCAAGGTGCTGGAGCAGCAGTTGCTGAGCCGGCTGCAGCCGACCCCGGTAGCACCCGGCCAAGTACAACCGCTGGCCGCGGGGACCGAACGCTTGGCGATCAGTGTCGACCACAACGACAAGGCGGTGATTCTCTACCTGCAGGGTCGCGACGACAGCCTCGCCGAGCGCGCCCAATTTGCCCTGCTCAACAAACTGATCGCGGCACCGTTCTACACTGAGCTGCGCACCGAGAAACAACGCGGCTATATCGTCTTCAGCAGCAACTACCCGATTCAAGAACGGGCCGGACTGGCGCTGGTGGTGCAGTCACCGAGCACGCCGACGGCGCAACTGGTGACCGACATGGAGGGATTCCTGGAACGCAGCAGCGCCCTGGTGAACGCGCTCGACCCGGAAAAGCTGGCTCAGCTGCAGCAGAGCCTGCTGGTGGAGCTGCTGGAGAAGGAGAAAAAACTGAGCGATCGCAGCGGACGCTACTGGCAGGAACTGGACCGGGAGCATTATCAGTTTGATAGCCGCGAGCGGCTGGCGCAGGCGATTCGCGCGGTGACCCTGGCGCAGCTGCGTGACACCTACGGGCGACTCGGTGAGCGCCGCCTGCTGCTCACCGCGGAACGCGGCTAAACCGCGTCAGGGGCGGTCTGAGCCGCTCGGCTCAAGCACCGTCACCGGCGCTGGCTGCGGTCCAACAACGCGCCGCAGCGTTGGCGTTGGCGCCGTCAGGACGCCCGCGTCGGTTTCATCGATCGCTTGGGTAGTCAACTGCTGAAAGATCTGTTCCTCACCGCTCGCCTGCCGCTTTACCACCCGTTGCGCCGGAATCATATTGACCGGTGGTGACGCCGGTGCTGAGGCAGGAATGACGGTCGGTGGCGGCAACTGCATCGCGGGATAACTCATCGGCAGCACCTCCGCCATCGACTCGTTATCGAACTCGCCGGTCTCCAGCTCTCGATAGAGATCTTTCGGATCCGCGTACACCTTGGCGATCCGATCCACCGGCACTTCGGTAAAGTTGGCTTCATTCATCAGCCGCGCGTCTTCAGCGGTCGCCGGCACCTCATACTCATCCGCCGCCATCTGCTGAATATCGGAAGCCGGGGAGTCGCTGAAGTCGCTGATCCGATCCACCGAAATCTCGGTGAAATCGGCCTCGTCCTCGGGCAATCCCGGCTCGGTGGATGCAGGGATCTGGTGGTAAGGCAGCGCCCCATCCTGCTGCGGAGCAAGCTCCTGATACGGATAGGGCTCCGCGGCCGCGGCCCACAGCGGGGCGCAGCAGGCGATCAGGGCAAGCACCGTGCGATTGTTCACCATTCAGACAGGATAAATCGACTCCCCATAGGCAGCAAGCTCCTCCAGGATATGGATCTTGCTGCTGTCGGTCGCGTGCTCCAGCGCCAGTTGGTTGAGACGCGCGTAAAACGCCTCAAAATTGAGGGCGCCGCGCGGCGGTTGTTCGATCAGCCGCTGGCGCCGCCATTTTTCCCACTGGCGCTGCTCCGCGCCACTGAGGCTGTCGGGATAGTTACGGGCGCGGTAACGAAACAGCATCTCCTCCAGCCGGCCGTCCTGAAACGCCGGCGCCAACTCCGCCAGCAACGGCTCCGGAGTAGCGCGGATCTGGTCCATGGCGCTGCGGTCGGCGGGGCCGAAAAAACCGCCGCTGTAGAGCATCAGATCGGGGTCACCGCCGTCCTCAAACCCCTGCTCGGTGAAGATCTCCTGCAGCTTGTCGGCCAGCGCCGGCGCCGCGCGCAACATCCCCAGGTGTTTACGGCACAGGTCGCCCGATATCTGCAGCCGCGCCGCCTCATCACCGGTCAGCATGTTGGCGGGCGCCAGCATCGGACTCTTGTTGAGGTGCACCAGCTTGAGGGGAATCCGTTCCTCACCCGCGGCCAGCTGCGCGGTCGGGGTGTACAGTTTTGCCCGGACCTCGGCCGCGGACTGGCTCAGCAGCGGGGTCGGATCACAGCGCAGATCGTATACGATAACGGCGTTGCGATTGACCGGATGAGCCGCCAGCGGCGCGATCAGCGCGGTATTACCCAGCTCCGCCGGATACTTGGAGGAGATATGCAGCAGCGGTTTGAAGCGCACCAGATCCAGCAGCGAGGCCACGTAGCGTTTGTCGCGCAACTTGAGCGCGTAGTCGAACAGCTTGGGCTGCTGCTGCTTGACCAGGCGCGCCACCGCGATGGTGGCGTAGACATCGGACAGGGCATCGTGGGCCGCTTCGTGGGCCAGCCCGTTGGCGCGGGTCAGGTCCTCTAGCCGCAGGCTGGGCGTGCCGTCGTCATAGGTGGGCCAGACGATGCCATCCGGACGCAGCGCCCGTGCCATGCGCAGCATATCGATCACATCCCAGCGCGAATTACCGTTCTGCCACTCGCGTCCGTAGGGGTCGAAAAAATTACGGTAGAGCCCGTAGCGGGTGACCTCATCATCAAAACGCAGGCTGTTGTAGCCCACACCGCAAGTGCCGGGCTGGGCCAGCTCGGCATGGATCTGCGCCATGAACTGCGCCTCGCAGACCCCTTCACGCAACGCCTGCTGCGGGGTGATGCCGGTAATCAGGCAGGCTTCCGGCTGAGGCAGAAAGTCGTCCGCCGGACGACAAAACAGCATCAACGGATCGCCGATCGGGTTGAGCTCCCAGTCGGTGCGGATGCCGGCAAACTGCACCGGCCGGTCGACCGCCGGGGTGGCGCCGAAGGTTTCATAGTCATGCCAATAGAAGGTTGGCGTGGCGGCAGGGGAGGATTGTCTGGCCATGGGTTCTCGTCCGGATTTGCGTGCGGCCTATGATAAAGTATGCCACCTCAGCCCGCTAATCCGAGTCGCATCGATGCCCCGCACTCCCCCAACCGCCGCCTGCCCCTGCGCCAGCGGCAAGCCCTTCGCCGACTGCTGCCAGCCACTGCTGCAACAAACCCGCCCAGCGCCGACCGCCGTGGCGCTGATGCGCTCGCGTTACACCGCCTTCGCGCTGGGCTATTTCGACTACCTGATCGCGACCCTGCACCCGGCGCAGCGCGCTGCCATGAGCGTCGCGCAGCTGCAGGAGCAGGACCACCACACCCGCTGGCTAAGCCTGCAGCTGGTGGACCACCAGGGTGGGCAGGCCGGCGATACGGAGGGTCAGGTCCACTTTATTGCCCGCTACCTGGAAGGGGCTGTCGCGGGCGAACTGGAGGAGCATTCGGCCTTTCGCCATGAACAGGGGCGCTGGTTCTACACCACCGGAACACCCCGGTTTCGGACCCTCGGCAAACCCCGGCGCAATGATCCCTGCCCCTGCGGCTCGGGGAAAAAATACAAACACTGCCACCCATGACAGAAGTGACCTCCAATGCAGGAAGCGCTTTCGAAGCGTCGGTAAAAGCCTTAGAATGGCCGCCGGATTGAGGTAATGGCACGACCAACCCACATCCCCGCGGTGGGTGGCAGATCCCTCCTAATCCGACCACATCACGGATTCATGTGATCCCAGTGATCTTTTTCCGCAGTCTTCAATTGGTTTCGGCATGCAGTTAACCCTGACACACCTTTTTCGCCCCAAATGGCAGCACCCCCGCGCAGATGTACGCAAGAAGGCGATCGGTAATCTCGACCCCGCTCAGGACAACGATCAGACCATTCTTGAAACCGTAGCGCGCGAGGACAGTGACCAGGAGATCCGCTGCCAGGCCCTGAAAAAAATCACCCGCGCCGACTGTCTGGCCGACGTGATTCGTAACGATCAGGATCACCGCATCCAGCAGACCGCGACCAGTCGTCTCTGCGACCTGGTTAGCGGCCAGACAGAGGTCGAGCTGCCGATGGCACGGCGACTGCAACTGCTGGAGATGCTGGAACAGACCGACTATCTACTGCATATCGTCCTCAAGGGCGACTGTTTTGAAATCCGCCAGGAAGCCCTGCTGCGCCTCAGCGACCAGGGCGCCCTTAGCCAGATCATCAACAACGCCGACAACCGTCAGCTGCGCCAGCTGGCAGCCGAGGGGATCACCGACAGCGAACGCCTGCAGCAGCTGATTCGTAGCTGCCGCCAACGCGACAAAGGCGTTTACCGGATTCTTAAAAACCGCCTCGATCAGCAGCGCGCCGACGAGGTCCAGCGCGATGCCTGGCGCCAGACCCAGGAACACCTCTGCTGCGCCCTGGAAAAACTGGCCGAAGAGGGCGTGGCTGCGCATTACGGGGCCAAACTGCAGGGGCTCAAGGCGCAGTGGAACGCCCTGCCGCAGGCCGCCGATACGGTCTATCGGCTGCGTTTCGACAAGGCCGCCGCCCAATGCCAACTCAAGGCCGACCGCTACGCCGAAGAGCTGGCAGCGCGGCAATTGGCGACCGCCACCGCCGTCGAGCAACAACAACGGCTGGCCGAGTTGCAGGCGCTGACGCGTACCCTGCAACAGCCGCCGAGCGAACCCGTTGAAGCCACGCTGCAGAATCAGATCACCCAACTGCAGGCGCGCTGGCAGGCGCTGCAGCAGCTCAGTCCGCCCGCCGGGCCGATGGAGCAGCAGTTCCAACAACTGGCGACCCAAGCCAGCACCTCTTGCAACGCCTGGCAGCGTTATCAGGCGTTGCTGCCGGCGCTGGAGCAGGTGAGCGACGCCGCCGACCTGGATGCCTTGCTGCTGCAGTTGGATTGGCCCTCATCGCTGGCCCAACCCGCGTTGCTGGCTAAACTGCGCAAGCAGTGCGCCCCGGCCCAGTCCGAACCGCCCCCCTCTGAACAGCCCGCGAGCGCGCACAGCAATGCCCGCGAGCAGCAACAGCTGCGGCACCAACTGGCGCTGCAGCAGCTGGACTCGGCCCTCGAGCAGGGCGCCCTGCAGCAGGCCACCGACCTGATCCGACCGCTGCGTGAGCGGCAGGCATCATTCAACCGCCAGCAGCGCCAGCAGTATCAGCTGCTCAATGCCCGCTATCAGGATCTGCAAGGCTGGCAGAAGTTTGCCACCGAGCCCAAGCTGGAACAGCTCTGTATCGACATGCAAGCCCTGGCCGGCAATAGCGAACTATCCGATACCGCCTGCGCCGAGCAGCTGCAGATTTTGCAGCAACAGTGGAAACAGCTGGATTGCCCCCAGGTGCCCAATGCACTCCGCCAGCGTTTTCAAAAGGCCAACGACCAGGCTTACGACCGCTGCCGTGATTTTTTCGAGCAACTGCGCCAGCAACGCCAGCAAAATCTGCAGCAACGGGAACGACTCTGCGACCAGCTCGAAGAGCTGCTGCGAACCACCGACTGGTCCGGCAACGACCTCAAGTCGGTACTCGGCATCAACCGTCAGCTGCGTAGCGACTGGCGGCGCTTCAGTCCGGTTGAACGCGCCCAGGGCAAGAAGTTGCAGAAACGTTTCAACCGCGGCCTGAAGGCCCTGGAAAGCGAGCTCGACAACGCCCGCCAGCGCAATACCGGCCACAAACAGGCGCTGGTCGAGCAGGCCGCCGCACTGCTGCTGGTGGAAGAGGCGACGGACGCCAAGCAAACCGCACGCGAGCTGCAGAAACAGTGGAAACAGCTTGGCCCGGCCACGAAAGAGCAGGAAACCTCACTCTGGCAAGCGTTTAATGGTCACTGTGAAGTGCTCTTCAGTCGTATTCGGGCGCAACGCGCCGGTATTGAGGAACAGGCGCGTGAAGTCGCGCTTACCCTGTGCCAGCAACTGGAAACCGCCCCGCAGGCGCTGCCCGAGTCGGTGGCGCGGATCGGCCAGCGCTTTAATGACAGCATCAATGAATTGGCCGACAGCCGCCGACTGCAGCAACGCTTCGACAAGGCTCTGACCGGATACCAGCTACGCTGCCATCCGCAGGACCCCTGCTGGCCGACCCTGGTACAGATCGAAGCGCTGCTCCATCGGGTGGAAAAACCACTGCTCGACCAGACCGACAGCGACCTGGAACCGCTGGCGGCGGCGCAGCCTTTGCTGGCGGCGCTGAGCAGCGAATTGGCCCCGGCGATGCAGCAGCGGCTGGACAAACTGGCCGCGGTGGCCGCCGACCCGACCCGGCTGGACGCGGTGATCGAAACCAGTAACGACGCCCTGCGCCTGCTCTGCGTGCGCCTCGAGATCCTGCGCAACCAACCCTCACCGGCGCAGGATCAGGCCCTGCGCATGGAGTATCAGATGAGCCGCCTGCAGGATGCCTTGCTGCAAGACAGCTCCCAGGCCCCCTGCATCGAAGCGGTAATGGGGCTACAGCAGCAACAGCTGTGCATCGCCTTCAACGGCTATTTCGACGAACTCAACGAGCGCTTCAACCAGCTGATCGAGGACGGCTGCCAGTAACCACGGCAGCCCAATGCACGGAGCAGGAGGGCGTCATCGAGTCACGCCATCTCCTGATCCACATCGAACAGCACCGATGGGCTTGCGCCTAAGCGCCATAGCCAGACTTGCCGGCACGGCCATTGCTGGCGCGGTCGCCATCGCGCAGCACCCGACGCAGTACCTTGCCCACATTGCTTTTGGGCAACTCGCTACGAAACTCCACCAGCGCCGGAACCTTGTAGGCGGTCAGGCGATCGCGGCAGTAATCCCGCACCCCCTGCACCGTCAGCTCGGGATTGGCGCTCACCACGTAGGCCTTGACCTGCTCACCGTGCACCTCGTGCGGCAAGCCAACCACCGCACATTCGACCACATCCGGGTGCGAGCTGATCACCTCCTCCAGCTCGCAGGGGTAGACGTTAAAGCCCGACACGATGATCAGATCTTTCTTCCGGTCGACGATCCGCAGATAACCATCTTCCTGAATCTGGGCGATATCACCGGTGCGAAACCAGCCCTGTGCATCCAGCACGGCGGCCGTCTCCTGCGGCTGTTGCCAATAGCCCTGCATCACCTGCGGTCCGCGCACACAGAGTTCACCGATAGCGCCGGCCGGCAACACCACCCCCTCGTCGTCGATCAGGCGCACCTCGGTTTCCGGCATCGGCAACCCAATCGTCCCCAACCGAGCCGCACCCGGCGGGTTCAGCGCCACCACCGGCGAGGTCTCGGTCAGCCCGTAGCCCTCATTGATGCCGCAACCGGTAATCGCCTGCCAACTCTCCGCCGCCGCGCAGGTCAGCGCCATGCCGCCCGACAGGGTGACTTTGAGATGGCTGAAATCGAGCTGCTTGAAGTCGGCGTTATGGCACAGGGCGACAAACAGCGTATTCAGGCCACTGAAAAAACTGAACGGGTATTTTTTTAACTCCTTGACGAAGTTCGGAATATCGCGCGGGTTGGGAATCAGTACCACCTGCACTCCGGCCTCCATCATCACCATGCAGTTCACGGTAAAGGAGTAGATGTGGTAAAGCGGCAGGGGCGCGATGGCGATCTCCCCCGTGCTGGCGAAGATCCCGCCGATGGCGTGGTGCACCTGGCGGATATTGGCCACCAGGTTACGATGACTCAGCATCGCCCCCTTGGCGACGCCGGTGGTGCCGCCGGTATATTGCAAGATGGCAACCGCCTCCGGATCGGTCTGCGGCGCGCGATACTCCGCCTCCGCCCCCAGCGCCAGGGTGCGGCGAAAACTGATCGCTGCCGCAAGATGGTACTCCGGCACCAGCTTCTTGAGATAACGCACCGCCGCGTTGACCAGCCAACGGCGCCCGGTCGGCAGGGCATCGCCGAGCTCGGTCACGATCAGATAATCGAACGCAAATTGCGGTGCGATCTTCTCCACCTTGCTGGCAAAGTTAGCCAGAACCACCAGTGCCCGCGCACCGCTGTCACTGAACTGATGCAGCATCTCCTGAGGGGTATAGAGGGGATTGGTATTGACCACGATCAAACCGGCACGCAGGGCGCCGAACAGCGCCACCGGGTACTGAATCAGGTTGGGCAGTTGAATGGCGATTCGGTCGCCGGGTTGCAGATCGGTGTGCTGTTGCAGGTACGCCGCAAAGGCACGGCTTTGCCGGTCGAGTTCGGCGAAGCTGATGCTGTGACCGAGGGCGGTGAAGGCCGGACGCTGAGCGAACCGTTGACAGGCATTGTCGACCACATCCAACAAGGTGCGATAGGAATCGACGGACGGCTGTTCAACATCGGCTGCGTTTGTTGTATTGCAGTCCTGCATGATGATCCTGTTTCCAGAGCTGCGCCGGGTCGGCAGCCACCTAAGTCTAATATACTTTGGTCGGATTCAAACAGAAATCACATTGAATGCAAAGCCTTATTCTTCACCCCCCTGTCGAGCTCCAGCACCGGAAGCTTACGCCCGTCCTTGAGCAGCAGCAGCTCGCCGGCCTGCAGCTCGGTCCAGACCTCGTCGTCGGTCAACGGCACCGTGGCCACCACGCTGACCACGTCACTCGGCCGGGTTTCCTGACAGAAATCCACCACCATCTCGGCATCGGTAAGCGACGCCTTGCCAAAGGGAGCACAGCGGGTAATCCAGCTGAGTTTGCTGCTGCAATAGGCCAACAGGTGGCTGGAGTCGCTGAGCAGCATGTTGAAGATCCCCAGCTCGCGTAGCCGATCACAGCGCTCTCGGATAAAGGCGATCAACTCCGGGTAATCGGCCGGCGGCTCCGGAAAAACCCGCCGTACTTCGCCCAGCAACCAGCAGAAGGCGTACTCGCTGTCGGTGGTCCCGATGGGACGGTAGAAGCTCAACGGCAGATCAAAGATCCGCTGATCGAGCTGCCCGTTGTGGGCGAACGCCCACATCCGGCCCCACAACTCCCGTGCGAAGGGGTGGGTATTGGCCAGACAGACGGCGCCCACATTGGCCTGGCGGATGTGACTGATCACCACATGACTTTTAATGGGATGACGCCGCACCAGCTCCGCCAGCGGCGAGGCGACGCTGGGCTCGGGATCGTGAAAGGTGCGGATACCGCGCCCCTCATAGAAGGCGATACCCCAGCCATCCTTGTGCGGTCCGGTGCGCCCGCCGCGTTGCATCAAGCCGGTAAAACTGAAGCAGATATCGGTAGGCACATTGGCACTCATGCCGAGCAGTTCGCACATCGATGGAAGATCCCCACTAATCGGCTGGCGTTAGGGACAAGGGTAAACAGCCCGCCCGCCGCGAACAACCCCTTAATCGGCCGCAACCCGCGGCACAGCGTGCCGGTTAGGACTCGCCCTGGCGCTTGCCGCCCGACGCCGGGGCACAGGCGAGTATACGATCAGCCAGACGCGAGAACGGCAGACTCTGCAACCATACCGTGCCGCTACCCCTGAGGGTGGTCAGACAGAGTCCCTCGCCGCCAAACATCATCGATTTCAACCCGGAGACCAGCTCGATGTCGTAGTCGATCCCCTGAGTAAAGGCCACCAGACAACCGGTGTCGACGCGCAGGGTCTGGCCGCTGAGCTCCTTACGCACCAGGGTACCGCCGGCCTGCAGAAAGGCTCGGCCATCCCCTTCCAGCTTTTGCAGGATAAATCCTTCGCCACCGAAGAACCCGGCCCCCAGCTGGCGCGAGAAAGCCACCCCGATCCGGGTTCCCCGTGCGGCGGCCAGAAAGGCATCCTTCTGGCAGTAAATGACACCGCCCTCGGCAGCCAGCTCCACCGGCACGATGGTACCCGGATAGGGCGCCGCGAATGCCACCCGTTGCTTACCCAGGCCGCGGTTTTCAAAATGGGTCATAAACAGCGACTCACCGGTGATTACCCGCTTGCCGGCCGAAAACAATTTGCCGAAAAAACCCTGCTCCGGGTCCGACCCATCGCCGAGACGGGTTTCGAAGGCGATCCCCTCCTCCATGTAGTTCATCATGCCCGCCTCGGCGATCACCGATTCACCGGGGTCTAGCTCGATTTCGATGATCTGCATGGCGTCGCCAACGATCTGATAATCCACATCATGACTGTTCATAGTGTTTCGCTCTCCGGCCAATATCCGGGCCAGCTTAGCACTACCGGCGGTAGTCCCTACTACCAAAGCAGATAAGTCATTTGGCTAGGTATTGTCATCACGGAGTGCTAAGGTGTTCGCGCGCTATAAAAATAGGGCGCTGTGCGGTGTACGCAGGGAATGATGCATGAGCAGTAAAGAAAACGTAGCTTTGAACGGCGTTGGTACTGCCATCGGTGATTTCGGCGGCAGCTTTCGAAGCGTCAGAGACCAGGCAGACGCCGTAACAAAAATAGCTGATCTTTACTTGATCAAATAACAAGGGGTAACAAATGGCAAATCGTGATGTATACGTTCTGAGTGCGGTACGCTCCGCGATTGGTGGTTTTGGTGGTTCGCTGAGCGGCATGGAGCCGGCAGAACTCGCCGGTACAGTAATGAAAGAGGCGGTTACCCGCTCTGGCGTGGATCCCCAGAAAATCAACTATGTAACCGTTGGTAATTGCATTCCTACCGAATCCCGCTTCGCTTACGTTGCCCGCGTTGCCTCGATCCAGGCAGGATTGCCGATGGAATCTGTGGCCATGGCGGTCAACCGTCTCTGTAGTTCGGGTTTGCAGGGCATCGTGTCGACCTCCCAGGCGATCATGCTGGGCGATTGTGACTACGGTGTCGGTGGTGGTGTTGAGGTGATGTCACGCGGAGCCTACCTCTCCCCCGCGATGCGCTCCGGTGCCCGCATGGGTGACACCACCCTGATCGATTCCATGGTAGCGACCCTGACCGATCCCTTTGGCGTTGGCCACATGGGTATCACGGCGGAGAACCTGGCCGAAAAGTGGGACCTGAGCCGTGAGGAGCAGGACGCCTTCGCCGTGGAATCGCAACGTCGTGCTGCCGTGGCCATTGCCGAAGGTCGCTTCAAGTCGCAGATCGTACCGATCACCCTGAAGAGCCGCCGCGGCGAGACCATCTTCGATACCGACGAGCACGGCAAGCCGGACACCACCATGGAGAGCCTGGCCAAGATGCGCCCGGCCTTCAAAAAGGATGGTACCGTTACCGCGGGCAACGCCTCCGGGATCAACGACGGCGCCGCCATGATGGTGCTGGGGAGTGCCGAAGTGGCCGAGAAAGACGGCTATAAGCCGATCGCGCGCCTGGTTTCCTATGCGGTCGCGGGTGTACCCAACCACCTCATGGGCGAGGGTCCGATCCCGGCCACCAAACTGGCCCTGCAGCGTGCCGGTCTGACCCTGGACCAAATGGATGTGATCGAGTCCAACGAAGCCTTTGCCGCTCAGGCATTGGCCGTGGCCAAAAGCCTTGGCCTGGATATGGCGAAGACCAACCCCAACGGCGGTGCCATCGCACTGGGTCACCCGGTCGGTTGTTCGGGCGCCTTTATCGCCACCAAGGCACTCTACGAACTGGAGCGCACCAATGGTCGCTACGCGCTGGTCACCATGTGTATCGGCGGCGGCCAGGGTATTGCCACCATTTTCGAACGCGTCTAGGACGGGTGTCCGAGAATGGCGACCGTCGCGAGAATCCGACTGATTGAGCGGGATTTTTCGGTTATTTGAGGCGAATAGCAGGGCTATTTAACGAGAATAAGCGGGAAATCCAGCCAATTCAGGTGGGGTCGCAGTAGGTCAGTCCATTCTCGGACAGTCTCCTAGGAGGGTGTCCGAGAATGACGACCGTCGCGAGAGCCCGACTGATTGAGAGGGATTTTTTGGTTATTTGAGGCGAATAGCGGGGCTATTTAACGAGAATAAGCGGGAAATCCATCCAATTCAGACGGGGTCGCAGTAGGTCAGCGCATTCTCGGACAGTCTCCTAGTAACCCAAAGGACAGATAGGCTACTTCCGCCTGTGTTGTCCGTCGCACGCTGATCGATTAACCCGCCGGGTTACTCGTCAGCGCAGCCCCCCCGAGAACGGCCCGACACGGGCCGTTCTCTCCTCTACACTTAACTGCACCCCTTGATCACACCACCCACCTGTGCAGGAATAGCGCCATGTTTTCAGCCGCTCAGCTGTTTTCCGGCGAATCGCTCCACCGCTCCCCGGACCAGATCCTGCAGCAGCTGTCGGGCTGCTACCTGCGCGACCAGACTCGCTACATCGAGAGCCTGATCCCCTTCGCCCAACACAGCCCCGAACAGGAGCAGCGCACCCAGCAACGTTGCCGCGACTGGATTGCCGATCTGCGCCGCGATCCCCCGTCCGGACTGGCCATCGAGGCCCTGCTGCAGGAGTTCCCGCTGGCACGGGCGGACGGTGTCGCGCTGATGTCTCTGGCCGAGGCGTTGCTACGCATTCCCGATGCCGACACCGCCGACGCCTTTATTCGGGACCGCTTGCTGCGGGCCGACTGGCAGGCCCACGGCCAGGATGACAACGGTTGGCTGAACGCCGCGCATCAAGGGCTGACCTTGGCCCGACGCCTGCTCGCCGACGAGCAGGTCGGCGAACTGTCACACCTGGCCCAGCGCCTTGGACAGCCGCTGATCCGCCAGGCGTTAAGCCGCGCGGTGGGGCTGATCAGCAGCCAGTTTGTACTCGGCGAGACCATCTACGAAGCCCTCGATCGCAGCCAGGCGCTGCTCACCCAGGGGGACAGCCTGTCCGTCGATATGCTCGGTGAAGCGGCCCTGTGCGACGCCGATGCCGAGCGCTATTTCGACGCCTACCGCCGGGCGATCCACGCGATCGGGCGCAACGAAAGTTACCCCTCAGGCTGCCTGCGGCCGAGCGTCTCGATCAAACTGAGTGCACTCCACCCGCGCTTCGAGTGGTCGCAGCGCGAGCGCTGGCTGCCGCTGCTCTACCAGCGCGTCGGCGAATTGATCGGCCTGGGCCGCCAGTACGATATCGCCCTGACCCTCGACGCCGAGGAGTCGGACCGCCTGGAAGCCACCCTGCTGCTGTTTGGCGCGCTGCACGGCAGCGCCGCCAAAGGCTGGGGCAAGTTCGGCATCGCCGTACAAGCCTATTCGCGGCGCGCCTTGGTGACGCTGGCGTGGCTGACGGCCATCGCGCGTCAGCACAAGACCGCGATCCCGATCCGCCTGACCAAAGGCGCCTACTGGGACAGCGAGATCAAGTGGGCGCAGCAGCAGGGGCTGCAGGATTACCCGGTGTTCACCACCAAGGCCGCCACCGATATCCACTACCTCGCCTGTGCGCGCTACCTGTTCAGCGGCCACACCCGTAACCTGATCTATCCGCAGTTCGCCACCCACAACGCCCGCACCCTGGCCGACCTGCTCAGCCTCAGCGATGATCGCCCGTTCGAGTGCCAGCGCCTGCACGGCATGGGCGCGGCCCTGTACGCCCGAGCCCGGCACCAGCATCCGCTGACCTGCCGGGTCTATGGACCGGTGGGCGCGCAACGGGAACTGCTCCCCTACCTGGTGCGGCGCCTGCTGGAAAACGGTGCCAACAGCTCCTTCGTCAACCAGATCTACCAACCAGGCGCGCTATTGGATGACTTGGCCGCGGCGCCGGTCGCGCAGTGGCCGCCAAGCGCCCCGCCGCTGGCAACGCCCGCCGCGCTCTACCTCCCCTCCCGCGCCAACAGCGCCGGCATCAATCTGCAGCAGGCCAACTGCCAACAACGGCTCGGCGAACTGCTGGCGGAGCCGGCGCTGCTGCGCCGCGCCGCGCCGCGACTGGCGGGCCGCGAGCAACTCCAGGGCAACGCCGAACCGCTGGTCTCGCCCCAGGATCACAACGTCCCGATCGGTGAGCTTTATCCCACCGACTCGACCACCGCCCTGGCGGCGCTGACCCAGGTCCACCAGGCCGCCGCCGAATGGGGTCGGCGGCCGGTAGCCGAGCGTGCCGACTGCCTGGAGCGACTGGCCCGCTTGCTGGAACAGCAGCGCGATGAACTGCTGCCGCTGCTGGTCAGCGAAGCCGGCAAGACCGTCGCCGCGGCCCTGGATGAGATTCGCGAGGCGGTCGATTTCTGCTACTACTACAGCCAGCAGGCACGCACCCTCTTTGCTCCGCAACAGCTACCCGGCCCCACCGGCGAAGAGAACCGCTTGCTGGTCGCCCCCAAAGGGGTGTTCCTCTGCATCAGTCCATGGAATTTCCCGCTGGCGATCTTTCTCGGTCAGATCACGGCTGCTCTGGTCACCGGCAACGGCGTGCTCGCCAAACCGGCACGACAGGGTTCATTGATCGCCGCCCGCGCCATGGAGCTGTTGCTGCAGGCGGGCATCCCCGCCGCCGTGGTAGCCCTGCTGCCCGGCCCCAGCGAGCGCTTCTGCCCCGCCCTGCTCGCCGATCCGCGGGTGGACGGGGTCGCCTTTACCGGCAGCTGCCGCAGCGCCGAACAGATCCAGCGCCAGCTGGCGGCGCGCACGGGCGCGCCCATCGCCACCCTGATCGCCGAGACCGGGGGGCAGAATGCGATGATCGTGGATAGCAGCGCGCTGCCCGAGCAGGTGGTCCGAGACTGTCTCGAAAGCGCGTTCGGCTCCGCCGGCCAGCGCTGCTCTGCGCTGCGCCTGCTGTGCGTACAAGAGGAGATCGCCGATAGGGTCGAGGCGCTGCTGATCGGCGCGCTACAGACCCGCGTCATCGGCGATCCGGCCCGGTTCAGTACCGACCTGGGGCCGGTGATCGACAGCGCCGCCCAGCGCCAGCTGCTGGCTTATCTGCTGGAACAGGAAAAACAGGGGCGGCTGATCCATCAACTACCACTACCCGACCCGCTGATCTGCGGGAGCTATGTCGCGCCGGCCTTGATCCGCCTGGCACAGGTCGCCGAACTGGGCGACGAGCAGTTCGGGCCAATACTGCACCTGGTGCGTTACCAAGCGGCGGACAGCGATCGTCTGATTGAGCAGATCAACGGCCTCGGCTACGGCCTGACCCTGTCGATCCATAGTCGCAACAGCAGCCATGCCGAACGGCTGGCGGCGCGGGCGCGGGTCGGCAACATCTACATCAACCGTCACCAGACCGGCGCGGTGGTGGGCAGTCAGCCGTTCGGTGGCTGCGCGCGCTCGGGTACCGGACCCAAGGCGGGCGGCCCCCGCTATCTGCAACGTTTCGTGTATGAGAAACACCTGTCGATCAACACCAGCGCCTGGGGCGGCAACACCGGCTTGCTCAGCCGCTAGGAACCGGCCCGAGACGCTTTACCAGCGATGCCCAGACCTACGGAGGTCGCGCGGGCATAACCCACGCATGGCCGGTTACAGCCTGATCTGGTAACAGGGTTTGTAGCTGGCGTGATTGAGCTTCATCCGGCGCTGTTCCACGAAGGAACGCAGCAGCTGGTCGAGGGACTTCATCAGCGCCGCATCACCGCTGAGTTCGAACGGCCCCTCGGCCTCGATGGCGCGAATCCCACTCTCCTTGACGTTACCCGCCACAATGCCGGACAGGGCACGGCGCAGGTTGGCCGCCAGTTCATGGGAGGGCTGATCGCGATGCAGATCCAGC
>Ga0326597_10004942_pt1 | contig 18622 bp, 9 predicted proteins | sample RVTome_12_FD_203789 | JGI IMG/M metagenome (GOLD analysis project Ga0326597, IMG submission 203789) | Soil microbial communities from uranium-contaminated site in the Upper Colorado River Basin, Wyoming, United States - RVT100D185 | ecosystem: Environmental > Terrestrial > Soil > Contaminated >... | reverse complement strand
CCGCGTGCAGTCAGGCCAGGCCGGCCAGATGATGCTGGGTCAGCTGAACGGCCTCGGTTCGCTCTCGTTCGACTTGTACGGCGAGTGGCTCGATCGGATTGCGAACGGCGAACTGCCGCACGCAAAGCCTGGGCGCCCCGAAGGCGACGAGCGCAATATCGTCGTGACGATCAGGGATTGGATGAACGACAAGCAATACCTGCACGACCTCATCTCCAGCGACCGCCGTGATCCCACGGTCAATGCCTATGGACCGTTGTACGGATCGCCGGAATACAGCTCGGACGAGATGCCGATTCTCGATCCGGTGAACAACACGGCAACGACGTTCACAATGCCGGTGCGCGAATCGGACATGCCGCTCAGTCTGGGCCCCGGCCACGCGGCGGCGCTCGATGTTCTCCAGCCGTCGGCGTACTGGGGTGACGAACGAATCTGGGAAACCCGCGCCAACAACCACAACTCGATGCTCGGCCGGGACGGCCGGCTGTGGCTCGCGGCCAGCGTACGGGCGCCCGACAACCCCGCCTTCTGTAAAGAGGGTTCGGACCATCCGTCGGCACGACTGACGCCCAACGATCGGGCCACCCGCCACCTGGCTGTGTTCGATCCCACAACCCGGGAGTACACCTTCATCGACACGTGCTTCGGCACGCACCACCTGCAGTTCGGCTACGACGAGAACGACACCTTGTGGACCAGCGGCGGCGGGCCGGTGGTGGGCTGGCTCAACACGAAGATGTTCGACGAGACGGGCGACGCGGAGAGGGCGCAGGGCTGGACGGCGCTCATCCTCGATACCAACGGAAACGGCACACGAGACGACTATGTCGGACCCAACGATGCGGTCGATTCATCGAAGGACAAGCGCATCGTCGCCGGGTTCTACGCGGTGATGCCGAGCCCTGCAGATGGCTCGGTGTGGGGCTCGTTCCGTGGTCGGACAAGCGGAATCGTGCGGCTGGCCCCCGGGTCCAACCCGCCGGAGACCGCTCTCGCCGAGGTCTACAACGTGCCGCTGCCAGGCTTTGGTGTTCGGGGTGCAGACATCGACAGTCAGGGCGTGGTGTGGGTGTCGCTCGCCAGCGGCCATCTCGGCAGCTTCGATCGGCGCAAATGCACCGGGCCGCTGAACGGACCGGCAGCAACCGGCGATCACTGCCCGGAGGGGTGGACATTCCATCAATATCCGGGGCCGGGCTTCCAAGGCCTCGGCGACAACAGCGCCGAGTCGAGCTACTACTCGTGGGTGGATCAGCACAACACGTTTGGCCTCGGCGAAGATGTTCCGATGTCTACCGGCGACTTGAACGATGGTCTGATTGCGTTCAAGGATGGCCGCATGATCGTTCTGCGCGTGCCGTACCCGATCGGCTTCTACGCCAAAGGATTCGACGGGCGGATCGACGATCCTGGTGCCGGGTGGAAGGGTCGGGGCCTGTGGGCCGCGAACGGTGATCGAGCGCCCTGGCTCATCGAGGGCGGCAAAGGCACACGTCCCCTGGCGGCGCACTTCCAGCTGAGGCCGGATCCGCTGGCGAAGTAGAGACAACCAACTACTCCCCCGGCACCTTCCACGCCTTTAAGCGCCTTTAAGCGTGAAGGTCCCGTGCGCGGCGGCCGCGTCGGGTGCGGTGAACCGGATCCAGTCGTCTCTTTGAACAAGCAGGCTTCAGGCTGGTTCGTGTCGTGCCAAGTACGGAGCCGTTCCGATCGGGCAGCGGGCGCCCGAGGACGCGCGGGACGAGCGTTGACAGTTGGCGGGGGGCCGATTTCACTCCCTACCTCAACTTGGTCAGGATCGTGAGCGGTCAGTTTGAGGCGGTGAAACGCAGGAACACCCAGCGTCGTAATTATTGAGGTCTGCTGATGAATCCCGCCGTGGGCAGCTCGACGACGGCTCGCCCCGGGGACGGCCCGACTGTCCGTTAAGCTCGAACGGGCGGGCTACGATTGCGAGCTTACATTTGATACGGGTGACTTCGCCGCTTCGGAACTGGGTGACCCCAAGCGCTCTCAACCACCTCAAGACGCCGCGGCCGCGCTCCCCGCTCGGGACGCTGTCCGGCCAGGATCGATCTCACGGCGAATGCTACGCCACCTCCCAGGCGCACGAGACCCGGCGGGGCGGGCTGGACGAGTTCTGTTCCGTGCGGGACGGTGAGTGTTTTGGCTTGGGACAAGGGTCATGACTCCATTCATTCCACTCATCGACTCGGTGCGTGTAGGCGGAGTTATCAGCCGGCTCCTGCTTGCCGGGCTCGCGTTGGGGATTCCGTCCGCGCACGCGCAAGAACGCGTTGCGGGCAACACTGTCCCAGTCTCGGAGGTCAACGGCAGAAAGCAGGCCCGAGCCGTCCGTGTGCCCGACGGATCCATTCGACTGGATGGTCGTCTGGACGACGAGGTCTGGCAGCTCGCTCCTCCGATCACGGACTTCGTGCAGAAGGAGCCCGTGGAGGGGGCTCCTCCCAGCGACGACATAGACGTGCGTCTCGTGTACGACAACGCGGCGCTCTATGTCGGTGCGCGGCTGTCCTCGGAAGCGCCGATCCAGGCCCCGATGGGTCGGCGCGACGAAGGCGATCAGGCCGAGCATCTACTGGTGTCGCTTGACGCATACCTCGACAGGCGGACCGCGGCCACTTTTGGCGTCACGGCGTCGGGCGTTCGCCTCGATCGCTACTACGCCACGGACAATGACTGGGACGACGATGAGGGGTTCGACCCGGTGTGGCAGGCGCGCACGAGTGTCGACGAGACGGGGTGGTCAGCGGAGTTCTGGATACCGTTCTCACAACTACGTTTCAACGAGCGCAGCCCGCAGGTGTGGGGCATGAACATCGAGCGCTGGGTGCCGACACGGAACGAAGAAATCTTCTGGGAGATGGTGCCACGCACGGAAGAGGGCTGGGCCTCGCGCTTCGGCGATCTCCATGGCATCGACGGCATTCGACCGAGCCGCCGCATCGAACTCCTGCCGTACGTGTCGACCTCATCGCGCCTGGTTGGCGACCTCGCCCCGGGCGACCCCTTCAACGGGGGAATCAACCCGTCCGGTGGCATCGGACTCGACGCCAAGCTTGGTCTCGGCCCCAACCTGACGCTCGAGGCCACCATCAACCCAGACTTCGGGCAGGTCGAGGCCGACCCGGCAGAAGTGAACCTCTCGGCGTTCGAGACATTCTTCCAGGAGCGGAGGCCGTTCTTTCTCGAGGGCAACGATCGGCTCGAAGGTAGCGTGAACAACTACTACTACTCGCGACGGATCGGCGCGCAACCGCAGGGCGAGGCGTCTGGCGAGTTCGTCGACTACCCCTCGACGTCGACGATTCTTGGTGCCGCGAAGCTGACGGGCCGGCTCTCGAGCGGGACGTCGGTCGGGATGCTCGCGGCCGTGACCAGCCACGAGTCGGCGCAGACGTTCGAACCCCCGCAATCATTCGACCGAACAGGCGTCGCGCCAACGACCACCTATGGGGTTGCGCGCGTGTTGCAGGAGTTCGGCCCCCCGGGGTCCACGTTCGGCCTGATGACCACGATGGTTCGCCGGGACCTGGCGGTAAACAATCCGCTAGCAGAGCGGCTCGTGCGAAACGCCCTGACGCTGAGCGGCGACTCCTTGCTTCGCCTCAGAGACGGTGAGTACGAGTTGGGGATGTACGGCGGCGTCACCTACGTGGACGGGGATGCGGCGGCCATCGCGCGACTCCAGCGAGCGAGCGCGCGGCACCTCCAACGGCCTGACGCGGACTACGTCGACTTCGACCCCGAACGCACGTCGCTCTCGGGCGTGAAGGCGGGCGCACGCCTCGAGCGCCGCAATGGCCGTCACTGGCTGTGGGAGACCGGGGTCGAGATCGAGTCTCCCGAGTTCGAGACGAACGATATCGGGCGGCTCAGCTCGGCCGATGCGATGCAAGCCAGGGGCGAACTGCAGTATCGCGAAACGATCCCGGGCCGCTGGTGGCGCGCGTACTCACTGAGCCTGAGCCCTCGCTTTCAATGGAACTATGGAGGCGACCGCCAGTCAGCCCGGCTTGAGGCCGAGACCCAAGTGACCTGGCCGAACTTCTGGGAAACCGAGTTCAGCCTGCTCACCGACCTGCGCTCGCAAGACGGGCGGTTGACCCGGGGCGGCCCATCGATGCAGGTTCCACGGGCCTGGCGCGCGAGGCTCCAGGTCGAGAGTAGCGAGGCGTCCCGTACGCGCGGAGCGCTGTCGCTCGCCTACGGGCGCGACGAGGACGGCGGGCTCGGCTTCGACCTCGGCACCGAACTGACGTGGCAGCCAGGCATGCGATGGCAGTTGGGCGTGTCGCCGGAGTACGAGCGGGAGGCTCGGACCCAGCAGTACGTCGACGCGCTCGAAGGTGGGCGGGCCGCCACCTTCGACAACCGGTACATCTTCGGACACATCGACCGGTCGACGTTGTCGACCGAGGTCCGCCTGACGTACACGTTCAGGCCCGACCTGACGCTCGATCTGTACGCGGAGCCGTTTGCTGCCAGCGGCCAGTACAGCTCCCTCGGCGAACTGGCACGCCCGCGAACCCGGGACATGTTGAGGTACGGTACCGGGGGCACGACCATGGACGTCCTGCCCGATGGCAGCCGTCGGATCACCGACGGTCAGGCGACATTCGTGCTCCCGGACCTCGACTTCAACGTGCAGTCGTTCCGCAGCAACGTGGTGCTTCGGTGGGAGTGGCGGGCCGGTAGCACCCTCTATCTGGTGTGGCAGCAGGACCGGTCGGCCGACGAAACCCTCGGACGCCGAGCGACGGTTGGCGACATGTTCAGCTCGCTTGGCAGCACCGGCGACCACTTCTTCGTCGTCAAGGCCAGCTTCTGGTTCTCACCGAGCTGAGCGCGAGACCGTCTCACGCCAAAGCGGTAGCTCGACACTGCCTTCCGTTAACTTCGAGAGGCCGCTCGTATTTCCGTGTATCGTCTACCGTGGACATACGCCGCGGTGGTAGCCAGGTGTCTCGGCCAAGCGGCCACGCGTCGAACTGAGAAACGCTACATCGGAATCGGCAACGCGGCGCCGTCGCCCTCGTACGTAGTCAGAAGAAAGCCGATATGGGCCGATACCGTTTGACTGTGGACACCGGAGGCACCTTCTCCGACTTCGTCTATTTCGACGAAGAGAGCCACGACATCTTCGTCGCCAAACTTCCCTCCACGCCGGACGATCCGTCGCACGCCATTCTCGCGGGGGTAGTGGTGCTTCTCAAGAAAGGTGTTCTCCCCTCTGAGATCGGCTATTTCTGCCATGGGACAACGGTAGGCACGAACGCGCTCCTCGAAGGGAAGGGCGTCCGCACCGGACTGCTCGTCACCCACGGCTTCCGCGGCATCTATGAAGTGGCCGAACAATGCCGGCCGCATGGTTCGGCCATTTTCGACATTTTCTACGACCGGCCGCCGCTGCTTGTGCCCGAGAGCCTGACCGGCGAGGTGGTGGAGCGCGTCTCGGCGGCAGGCGAGGTGCTCCTACCGCTGGACGAGGCGGCGCTGAGGACGACCGTTCGCGAACTTGCGCGGGAAGAGCCCGAGTCTATCGCGGTCTGCCTGCTCTTCTCCTTTCTCAGGCCGGAGCATGAGGCACGCGCCCGGACGATCATCGCGGAGGAAATGCCAGGCTGCGCGGTTTCGCTTTCCTCCGACATCGCGCCGCAGATCCGCGAATACTACCGACTCTCCACCACCGTGATTAATGCCTATCTGGAGCCGATCCTCGCCCGCTATATCGGCAATCTGGAACGGCGTCTGTCGCATGCAGGCCTCACGACCCCGCAGAAATCCATCATGCAATCGAATGGCGGCATGGCGACGTTTGCAGCGAGTGCCAAAAAGCCGGTGGCGACGGTGCTATCCGGGCCGGCCGGCGGCATCACGGCGAGCGTGCAGACATGCCGCGCCACGGGTCTGAAGAACCTCATCACGTTCGACATGGGCGGCACGTCCTGCGATGTCGCTCTCATCAAGGATGGCGAGCCCTCGGTGCAGAACCGCGGCACGATCGAAGGGCGCGATATTTCGCTCCCGATGATCGACATCAACACGGTGAGCGCGGGTGGCGGCACGATCGCGCGAGTCGACCGTTTCAGCCGACTCGAAGTTGGTCCGCAAAGCGCCGGTGCCGTACCTGGGCCGGCCTGCTATGGGCGCGGCGGTACGGAGCCCACCATCACGGATTGCAACCTCGTGCTCGGGTATCTCGGCGAGGACACTTTTCTCGGCGGTAAGATGAAGCTCAATCCCCAAGCAGCACATCGCGCGATCGAGACGCACGTTGCCGAAACGTTGCAGCTGGGCGTGTTGGAGGCGGCTGAAGGAATCGTTCGCATCATCAATGTGAAGATGCAGGAGGCGATCAAAGCCATCTCCACAATGCGGGGGCACGATGTGCGTGATTTCCGCTTACTGGCGTTCGGAGGCGCGGGGCCGCTGCATGCGGGCGCCATCGCGGACGAGCTGGGCATGGCCGGTGTCGTGGTGCCGCCGTATCCAGGCGTCTACTCGGCGATGGGGTTACTGATGTCCGACGTGAAGCACGATTACGTTCGCTCGAAGCTGGCGGGCCTCGCCACCGTGACGGCGGATGAGATCGTCAAGGTGTTCGCGGAGATGGAAAGCCACGCCACGCGCAGTCTGCGCGACGAAGGCTTTGCGTCCGGCCACATCAGCATCGAGCGCGCGCTCGACATGCGCTACGCGGGTCAGGGATATGAGATCACCATCGCCTGCGAATATCCCGTGAGTGCGAATGCGATCGCGGAGATGCGGGCGCGTTTCGATGAGACACACCGGCAGATGTTCGGCCACACCGCGCCTGAAGAGCCGGTCGAGATCGTCTCCTACCGCTTGCGCGGGATCGGTCGCGTGCCGCCGGTCGAGGTACCCAAACGCCGGCGCGAAGGGGTCCCGCTCGCCGACGCGCTGCGCGAAAGGAGAAAGGTGCGCTTCAACGGCGTGACCCTCGATTGCCCGGTCTATCGGCGCGAAAGGCTGGATGTCGACGTAACCTTCACCGGCCCCGCGATCGTCGATCAGCTTGACGCGACCACGGTCATCCCGCCCAATCACATCGCACGTGTCGACGAGTTCAAGAACATCCTCATCGGCCTAGGACCTGCGTGAGATGACGAACAACGGCCACCCGAAGTTGGGCGCGGTTGATCTCGAGATTATCAAGGCGAGTCTTTCCGGCATCGTGCAGGAGATGCAGCACTCACTGTTCCGCACCGGCTTCTCTACCATCGTGCGCGAATCGCAGGACGCTTCATGCGCCATCATGGACACCGATGCCGACGTGATTGCGCAGCATGTCGTGCTCCCGTTACACATGGGCGCGTTTCCCGCCTGTTGCGGGGCGGTGATCGCCGCCTATCCCGACGATATCGCCGAGGGCGACGCTTTTCTCATCAACCACCCGTATGAGGGCGGCAGTCCGCACGCGCCTGACGTGGCGGTGATTACGCCGATCTTCTTCGAAGGCGCACGCATCGGTTTCTGTGGCTCGATCGCGCACAAGAGCGACATTGGGGGGCCGGTGCCGGGCTCGTGCTCGGGCCAGGCCAGGGAGACGTTCAATGAAGGGCTCCATCTTCCTGCTGTGCGCTATGCCCGTACAGGAGAGCGCAATGTGGAGATCGAGCGGATCATCGCCGTCAATAGCCGGACGCCGGAGCTGGTGCTGGGCGACATACGCGGACAATTGGGTGCGTGCCGGCTCGGCGAAGGGCGAGTGGCCGGGCTGGTCAGGACATTCGGCAAGGACAAGTCGCTGGCGAGCTTTCAGCGTCTTCTCGATCTTGCCGAAACGCAAATACGAGCCGCCATTGCCGAATGGGTGGATGGCCGTTACGAAGGCGAACGCTTCATCGACGATGATGGGATCGAGCTGAACAAGCCGGTGCGAATCCATGTTGTCGTCGAGAAGACGGGCGATAGAATCGGCTTCGATTTTTCCGGCTCTGCCGATCAGACTCGGGGGCCCGCAAATGTCCGCCCGCCTTTGGTGAAGGCGGCAGTGGGCTACGCGCTGATCTCGCTTGTCGATCCGCTCATCTTCATCAACAGCGGCATCATGCGCGCGTTCGATGTGAAGACGCGCGAGGGGAGCGTGCTGAATCCGCGTTTCCCCGCGCCGGTCAATACGTACAACGCGACCGTTCACGCCATGGTGGAATCCCTCTTCGCGGCGCTTTCCGATGCGGTCCCCTCGCGAGCACGCGCCGACGGTTGCGGCAGTCGTTCCGTTATCATCGGCGGGCGCCCGACCTCGGCTGGCAAGTCTTACGTGCAGTACGAAATCGTCGGTGGGGGCGCGGGTGGGCGAGCGACGAAGGACGGCGCATCGGGAACCTCCGTCAACCAGAGCAACGCCAAGATCGCGTCTATCGAGATCATCGAGAGTGAGTTTCCCACCCGCGTGCGGCGCTTCGAGCTGATCGAGGATTCGGGAGGTGCGGGCACATTCCGCGGTGGGCTCGGGATTTTGCGTGAGTACGTCAATCTGGTAGACGCGCGATTCTCGATTCGCTCCTCGAAACACGCCATCCCGCCTCTGGGCGCTAGGGGAGGTGCACCCGGCCGCACCGGTGACCTCACCGTCAATCCGGGTACGCGTGGGGAGACACATCTCCCCACGCGCTATGCCGACTATCCGCTAAAAGCGGGCGACGTGTTCCGCCTGGAGACTCCGGGCGGTGGTGGCCTTGGCAACCCGTTCGCGCGCGAGCCCGCCAAGGTGCTCGTCGATGTGGTGCAAGGCTATGTCTCACCCCAACGCGCGGCGCGCGATTACGGCGTAGCGGTTGTCAGAACCGGCCGCTCATGGCAGATCGACGAAACGGCCACGACGCGCCTGCGCGCTTCCGCACAACAGAATGAGAGGGCGTGCCCCATGAGTGTCAATAACGCCGGCGTCATCGGCTTGGGCGCGATGGGCTTTCAGATGGCGAGGCACATGGTGAACAAGGGCTTCGCGGTCGCCGGATTCGACGTGCTGCCCGAAGCCATGACGAGAGCCAAGGAAGCCGGCGTGACGGTCGTCGCCGACCCCGCCGCGGTTGGCGCAGTCGCCGACATCGTGATCGTCATGGTGGCGACGGACGCACAGGTCACGGACGTGGTCACGGGGTCCGGCCTTCTCGACAAGCTCGAGCGCGGCTCCGTCATCTGCATTTCCAGCTCGACCTCGCCCGAAACCGCGCGCGAGTTGGAAGGGGTCTGCGCCACACGCGGGATCGGCCTTCTCGATACGCCCGTCGTGCTCGGCCAGGAGGCGGCAGACAGTGGCACGCTCACCGTCTTCTGCGGCGGCGACGCGAGCGCCTTCGAACGAGCGAAGCCGGTGCTTTCTGCGTTCGGCGCCAACGTCATGCATGTTGGACCCTCGGGCATGGGGCAGCTCACCAAGACCGCCAATAACATGCTGCTATGGGCCTGCCTGGTGGCGAACTACGAGGTACTGTCTCTCGCCAGAAAGATGGGCGCGGACGTACCGAAGCTGATCGCCGCGCTCGAACATTCGAGCGGCGCGAATTGGTCGCTCGGCCGCTGGGGCCGAAGCACTGGAAAATGGGCCGAAAAAGACATGGACGTGGCACTCGAACTGGCCCAGGAAGCCAAGGTCCCCGTGCCGCTGGCGGCCCTTGTCGATCAACTGATGAAAGGCATGACCCGAGAGAAGATGAAGGCGCTGCTGTCCTAGACTGGCGCGCGACGCCATGTGCCGGCACAATAGCGCAGCGCCGCCATAAGATGTCCGCCGCCATAACGATGTCCGCCGCAGCAAGGAGGAGATGGTGAAGTGTGTTCTGACGATCATCACCGCAACGGTTTTCGGCTATGCGGCGGTCACGGCGTCGGCCCAACCGACTCCAGGGGAGCTCGTTCCGCTGAGAATCGGCTACGACGGCTATTCCATGACCACGGCGCCGATCAGTTATGCGGTGCAGAAGGGCATCTTCAAGAAATACGGACTCGATGTGTCGCTCGTCTACATCGCCGCGGGCACGACGCTCTCCCAGGCCGTGATCGGCGGGTCCTTCGAGATCGCGCAGAATGGCTATACGCCGGCCGCGGCGGCGGCAGTGCAGGGTGCCGATATCGTGTTCATCGGCGGCATCTCGAACCAGCTTCCCTTCCAGCTCGTCGTCAAAGGCGACATCAGGAACGCAGCCGATCTCAAGGGCAAGAAACTCGCCATCTCACGCTACGGCTCATCCTCCGACATGGCTGCCACCTACACGCTGCGCCACCTCGGTTTAAATCGCAACGACGTGGTGATTCTGCAATTGGGCGGTGAGGCCACGCGCATGGCGGCCATGCTGTCGGGGCAGATCGATGCCGCGCTCGAACAATATCCGCGTACCGGTGAACTGCTCGAGAAGGGCTACCGCGTGCTGGTCGACTGTCTCGCCATTGCGGTGGATTATCCGAACACTTCATATGTTTCGACGCGCAGCTACATCGCCCAGAATCCGGACGTTGTGAAGCGTTTCCTGATGGGCATTTCCGACGGCATTCACAGCTACAAGACCAACAAGGATGAGGCGCTGAAGCCGGCGGTGAAATCGCCCTCAACGGCAAGCGGGTGACCGCCCCAGGCCCGGATCGCGCCATGGTGTTCCAGGAGGATTCGCTGTTTCCCTGGCGCACTGTGTCGCGCAACGTGATGTATGGGCTCGAACTACAGAAGCGGCAATCGAAAGCCGACATGCGGACGCGCGCGAGCGAGCTGGTCGAGCTCGTGGGCCTTTCAGGCTTCGCGGATCACTATCCCCACGAACTCTCCGGCGGCATGCGTCAGCGCGTGAACATTGCCCGCGCCCTCGTGCCCGATCCGGAATTACTGCTGCTGGACGAGCCTTTCGCGGCACTCGACGCGCAGACCCGGGAGTTCATGCAAATGGAGCTTCTGAACATTCTCGCGCGCGCCGGAAAGACGGCCCTCTTTGTCACGCACCAGATCGACGAGGCGATCTTCCTTGCCAACCGGGTTGCGGTGTTTTCCGCGAGGCCTGCGCGCATCAAGGCGCTGATCGACATCGACCTGCCCCGTCAGCGCACGCTGGACGTCAAACTCGGGCCCCACTTCCGCGAGTTGCACGATCGTATCTGGCGGCTGATCCAGGAAGAATCTCCGCGCCTGGACATGGCGAGTTGAGAACGCGATGACGTTCTTGCGACCCCGGTGCCCCGAAGATGACGCGATGTTCACGATCGCCCCCGGCATGTTTGCAGCGACCAGTCGGCTCGCCACCGCCCGCGAACACAGAAAGGCTCCCTCCTGAATCACACGCGTCACGAGCCGCCACTCCTCGAGCGAAACGGTCAGCAGGCCCTTGGGCACCGAGATGGCTGTGTTGTTCACGAGGATGCTGATCGTGCCAAACTGGCGGGATGCCCGTTCGACCTTGTGGTCGACCTGGTCCGGGTCGGTGATGTCGAACGCCAGTGGGATCGCCCGGAACCCGCCTTCTCCCGCGGCTTTCGCCGACGCCTCGGCGATCTCCGGTTTGAGGTCATTGCACAGCACCGTGGCCCCTGCGCGAGCCAGAGTTGCCGCGATCGCTTGACCGATGTTGGGGCCTGCGCCGGTCACCAACGCCACGCGCCCGGAAAGGTCATACATTGCAGAAAGGTCGAACATCGTTAGCAGACTCCCATGAATGATGATAGGTGTTTCGCTACGAATGCCTCATCCTAATGGTTTCTTCCGTCTTGTGTAGCATCGCTCGTAGCAGGAAGCACGCCTCGAGACTCGAGAGACTCGTATTGGGACGCGTACGGCAGCCGTAGAGAGGTGGATATGGCGCTATCACGCCGTGACGTGTTGGCTAGCGCATTCTTGGGCTCAGCAGCCCTGCTCGGATCTCATCCCGCGCAGGCTCAAGCAATGAAGCGCATGGGTACGGTCGGCATGGTGAAGGCCCGTCGTCGGCCCGGTTCACTCGATGAGATTCACCAGTTCTTGCCTGAGGGCGTGGGGATGATTGCCGTCTACCTTGGTGTCTCCGTTGGTACCCGAGACGAGCTCGCTGCGATGATCCCGCGGTACGAACAAAAGGTCGCATTGCTCGCAGCTCAGGCCTGCGACGTCATGTCGCTTCATGCCGCTCCAGTCTTCATGTTCGCGGGCCTGGACCGTGAGACCGAACTCGTTGATGCGTGGCAGAAGCGGTACAAGATTCCGATGTTCACGGCGCCGCAAAGCCAGGTCAACGCATTGCGCGCGGTTGGTGCGAAGTCGTTCGTTGGCGCGACGTACTTTCCCGACAGCATGAACAGCACCTACGGGAAATACTTTCAGGATGCGGGCTTCAGCGTGCTGAGCATGCAAGGCGTCTCCGATGTGCCCTTCGATCAAGTGCAGAACCTGCCCGGCGAGCGCATTGCGGCGTACATCAAGGAGAACGTGAAGAAGCATCCGAAAGCTGACGCCATCTACATGCTCGGATCGGGTTGGCACGTCTCCGACATCATTGATCCGCTCGAAAAAGAACTCGGCATTCCGGTGGTCCACCCCGTTGCCGCTCGTGCGTGGGAGATTCAGAAACGGCTCCATCTCCACGTCCCGATTCCCGGATACGGCCGCCTCTTGGCGGAGTTGCCCTAGGAGGCGTGATCGCCCGAACCGCACAACTTGAAAGTCACAAACCCGATGAGGCTATTCCCACACCCGATCCACCGAATAGCGATCCGCAAAGCTCAGTCCACCCAAGACGACGAAGACCATGACGTAAAACCACATGATATGCGCCGTGGCAAAGTTCATTCTCGCCACCGTTCCGAACATCATCACGAGGAACAGCACGCTGCCGGTGGTACTGGCCAACCGGGTCTTGAGCCCCACGGTGAGCAATAGCCCAATCACGATCTCCGCCGGTGGGATAGCGTAGGCAATCAGCGTGACCAACCAACCAGGGAACAGCGGTAGACCTAACAAGGTCACGCCAAGAAAATCTTCTCGTGTTTCAGCAGCAAACGCTCTCAGAATGGGCAAACGTACGCCTCCGTGGGCAATCATATGGAGACCCATGGTTGCCCTCAGCATCAAATAGGCAACTGGAAGATCTCGCGTCACGAATCTGTCTTGCCCACTTTCCACGTCACGCGCCTGGACCTTGGTCTCTGGCATTGGGAATCCTCTATACAATGCGTGTTGCCGTGACAAGCTTCACATCATCGAGAATAGAAGGCAATACGGGTTCCTAGGGTTCCTTCGCAGTGTGATTCGGGTGTATGAGCGGCCTGCAACCCCGGTCCAGATTGTCGCTCTCCAATAGTTATATTGGCATGAAACCGGCAACGCGACCCAGCCAGCTTCGGGACGACGCGGGTACACGTTCAGTCAGCACGGTTTCACCGATGAAGCTGAGCGTCAATGTTGACAGTGTGCCAATCAGCTGAGACGGTGTACCCTTTGTTGGGCTCCGGACGTGGCTCTGCCGGCAACCAGGATGAGGCCCTGGCAGCACCCGGGTCGGGATGGATCAGAGGGCGCGAACATACTGGCCGACCGCTGCGGGTGTCTCGGGTACGGCCACGCCGACGCGCGCGAGACGGAAACGTTCGAGGAGGGCACATGATAGGAACAGGGGCGATCCGACTCGATGAGTACGATGTCGAACCGCGATTCGCGGCCACCGTCGTCTCCACGGAGCGAATCATGTCACCGTCTTTGCCTCTTCGAGTTCCCGCCGACGAGGAGGTGCGCGAGCTCGTGCTGGACGTGGATCGCCCCGATTTCCCGTACGAAGCCGGCCAGAGCCTCGGCGTCATCGCGCCAGGATCTCCAGCGCTCGGCCGTCCGCATCACTTCCGCCTCTACAGCGTGGCCGATCTGCCCGAGCGCAACGAGGCAGGCAAGCCGCGCATCAAAATCTGCGTCCGGCGCTGCGCTCACATCGACACGGTCACCGGGGAACGCCATTTGGGCGTCGCCTCCAACTACCTCTGTGACCTCAAGCCCGCCGATACGCTGTCGGTCAACGGGCCATTCGGTCTGCCGTTTGCCGTGCCGCAGGAGCAGGACGCGCATCTGATCCTCATCGGCACGGGCACCGGTATCGCGCCGTTCCGCGCCTTCGTCAAGCACATCTACCGAGACCGTCCAGATTGGACCGGGCGCATCTGGCTCTTCAACGGCGCACGGAGTGGATTGGAATTGCTCTACATGAACGACCAAACGACAGACTTCGTCCAGTACTATGACTGGGAGACGTTCGAGGCATTCAGGACTCTGAGCCCGCGCCCGGGCTGGGCGGATCGCATTGCCTGGGATTATTCGTTCGCGGAACGCCTCGAAGAGCTGTGGAGCATGCTCTCCAGCGTGAAGACCTACGTCTTTGTCGCCGGCCAGGAGCATCTGCGCGGCCAGCTCGACGAGCGGTTCATGGACGTCGCCGGTTCTCGTGAGGCGTGGGCGCGCCGAAAGGCGGCGCTGGTCGCCAGCGGGCGATGGGTCGAGCTATTGTACTGAAGAGTCGGCGCTCGCAGCGGCCGCCCCGGCGTCCCTCCAAGCCTCTCCGCGCATGATCGGTCGGCCTCTTCGCCGCGGCTGGCGGCGCCACCAGCGATAGCGCGCAGCCTGCTCCGGACCGTGGCTTTCCCCCGGTCCTCTTCGGCGATAAAATTGAACGTCTCGGTCAGACGACGCGCACCCACAGAGCGAAGCCCGTACTGAGTGTGCCGAAGGAGTTTCGAATGATGCCGTCACGCTCTAGGCCGCGGGCATGCCGCGAGACGCCATCACCGGCACGCTGTGTCACGCTCGTTTCGTTCGCGGTGCTTGGGGTCCTCCTTTCGATGCCCTGGCCCGCGCGGGCACAGTCGACGGCCGAAGCGCTGAACACCCCGCAGAGCCGCCCCGCGGTACGGGTATTCCGAGTGGACCTGGCGCCCGTCGTCGATGGCGAGGTGCTCGAAGACCCTGCCTTCGCCTCGGCCGAGCCGGCCACTGGCTTCCTTCAGAACGCACCGGGCGATGGTGTCCCGGTTTCTGAACGGACCGAGGTGCGCATCGTGTACACGAACGACACCCTGTATTTTGGGGTCGTTTGCTACGATCGCGAGCCCGACGCGATAATCGTCTCCGACAGCCGCCGCGATGCCGATCTGGTCGACACCGACAGCTTTCAGATCCTCCTCGACACCTACTTGGATGGCCAGAATGGGTTCGTGTTCGGGACAAATCCATCCGGGCTGGAGTACGACGGCCAGGTGGTCAAGGGGGGCGAGGGCGGCGGCTTCCTCTCGGCCACCCGCGGGGGAACCGGCGGCTCGGCCTCTGGGCGACAGGCAGCCTCGACAGGGGCGAGCTTCAACCTGAACTGGGACGGATCGTGGCTGGTCCGGACGCGGGTCTCGGAGATCGGCTGGACCGCAGAGTTCGCAATTCCCTTCCGGACGCTGCGGTATTCGGATAGCGACACCTGGGGCCTGAACTTTCAGCGCAACATCCGCCGGCGGCAGGAGACCGCCTTTTGGGCGCCGCTCCCCCGCGGACTCAGCCTGCAGTGGGTATCGATGGCCGGTCGAATGACCGGGCTCCAGGTGCCGGGACAACGCAACCTCAAGCTCACGCCGTATGTGTTGGGCGAGGCTCGGCACGTCTCTCAGCCGCTCGATGAGGACATCTTTGGCGACGCCGGCCTGGACCTCAAGTACAGCGTCACCCCCAGCTTGACTCTCGACGCGACGTACAGCACGGACTTCGCGCAGGTCGAGGTCGACGAGGAGCAGGTCAACCTCACCCGCTTCAAGCTGTTCTTCCCCGAGAAACGGCCGTTCTTCCTGGAGAACGCGGGCCTGTTCAGCGTCGGCAATCCGAGCCAGACCGAGGTCTTCTTCAGCCGGCGTATTGGCATCTCGCCCGAGGGCGTTCCGATCCCGATCCTCGCCGGTGCCCGTCTCTCGGGCACCATCGGCCGCACGAGCATCGGGTTCCTCAACATGCAGACCAGGGAGCTCCCTGGCTCAACGCCAGCCGATAACTTCACCGTGGGACGCGTGCTGCGCGAGCTACCGAACCGGTCGAGCGTCGGCGTGCTCGTCACCAGTCGGCACGCGACCGGCTCACTCGCGGGGGAGAACGATTACGGCTCGAGCTTCGCCGTCGACGGCCGAATGGGTACCGGCCAATACGGCAAGTTCGTTGGCTTTGCGGCGCGCACCCAGTCTCCCAGTCTCCGGGGGAACAAACATGCGTACGATTTCGGCTGGATCTACGAGGCTCCCAGGCTCCTCGTGAACCTCCAGTACACGGAAGTCGGTGCCAACTTCAACCCGGAGGTCGGTTTCGTGGATCGGGTCGACTTCCGCCGAATCAACGGCCTCTACTTTCGAACGATCCGGATGGGCCCGTCCAGTCCGCTGCACGAAATCCGTCCACATGTCCGCGGTTACAGCTTCTGGGATTTCGACGGCTTCCAGGAAACCGCCCTCCTGCACATCGACTCCCACTGGGAGTGGAAGAACGGTCATCAATTCGACACCGGCGTGGACATCACGCGCGAAGGGCTGCAGGCGCCGTTCGAGATCTTCCCCGGGGTCATCGTGCCGCCCGGCACCTACGACGACACTCGGGGGAACTTCGTCGCGACGACGAACCAGGGCAGGCCCCTCAGCTTCCAGATGCGAACCCTTGTGGGTGGGTTCTATGGGGGAGATCGGGTATCGCTCTCGCCGACGATCCAGGCGCGTGTCGGAGAAGCCTTCAATACCGAGCTGGCCATCCAGTATAACAATGTCGATCTCCCGTTCGGGAGCTTCGACACGAATCTCATTCGCGCCCGCGTCGCGTACTCGTTCTCGCCCCGCGTCTTCGTGCAGAGCCTGATTCAGTACAACGACCGCGCCGATCTCTGGTCGGTGAACTTCCGCTTCACCTTGCTGCGGCAGGCCAATACGGGCCTCTTCGTCGTCTACAACGACAGCCGCGGGCTGGCGGACGTCGAGATTGCGGGCGCCGGCCGCAGCCTGATCATCAAGTTCAGCCGACTGATCGACGTGCTCTAGTAGGACATCAGCTCAATCGTGGGTATCGCGGGTGGCGCCACCTGGGAGTGATGACAGCTCTTCTCCCCTTCCGCGAGACATCCGCACGTCTGTCCGAGGTGGGATCTTCCGCGCCGCCAACTCAGGTAGTCGTTCATCTCGCTACCGGACTTCTGCTGTGCGCGCGGCTCCCCTACCCCTCTGTCTCCTCGTACTCCACCTGGAGCTTTGCCACAACGGTCGGGTCTGCCAGCGTCGTCACGTCGCCCAGCGCCTTGCGTTCCGCGATGTCGCGGAGCAGCCGGCGCATGATCTTGCCGGAGCGGGTCTTCGGCAGGTCGACCGTGAAGAGGATTTCCTCCGGCCGTGCGATCGCACCGATCTTCCGCACGACGTGTTGCTTCAGTACGGCGGCCATGTCGTCGGACGGAACGGCACTCTCCTTGAGCGTCACGAACGCTGTGATCGCCTGGCCCTTGATCTCGTGGGTCTTGCCCACGACCGCGGCCTCGGCGACGTCATGGTGATCGACGAGCGCGCTCTCCACCTCCATCGTGCCGACACGATGTCCGGCCACGTTCAGCACGTCGTCGACTCTGCCTAGCACCCAGAAGTAGCCGTCGGCGTCCCGCTTGGCGCCATCACCTGTGAAGTACACGTCTGAACCGAAGCGGCTCCAATAGGTCGAGACGTAGCGCTCCGGATCGCCGTAAATCCCGCGCAGCATGCCGGGCCAGGGCTTCTTCAGCACCAGATAGCCGCCCCCAACGTCCACGGTCTCGCCTTTCTCGTTCACGATTTCCGCCTGAATGCCGGGAAATGGCCGGGTCGCCGAGCCGGGCTTGAGCGTGGTGATGCCCGGCAAGGGCGTGATGAGGATGTGCCCCGTCTCGGTCTGCCACCACGTGTCCACGATCGGGCAACGCTGGCGGCCGATGTGCTCGTGGTACCAGATCCAGGCCTCCGGATTGATCGGCTCGCCGACCGTTCCAAGCAGCCGCAGGGTCTTCATGTCGTGACCATCGGGCCAGCTGGGGCCCCACCGCATGAAGGCGCGAATGGCGGTCGGGGCAGTGTAGAACACCGTGACGCCGTGCCGTTCGATCATCTCCCAGAAGCGTCCGCGGTCTGGCCAGTCGGGGGCGCCTTCATACATGACGACAGTGGCCCCGTTGGCGAGCGGACCGTAGACGATGTAGCTGTGGCCGGTGACCCAGCCGATGTCTGCACTGCACCAGTAGACGTCGTCCTCCTTGAGGTCGAACACCCACTTGCAGGTCGCGTACGCGCCGACCAGGTAGCCGCCGGTGGTGTGGATAACCCCTTTCGGCTTGCCTGTGGTTCCGGACGTGTAGAGCGTGAAGAGCATGTCCTCCGAGTCCATTGGCTCGGGATCACACTCCGGGCCGGCGTTTGCCATCAGCTCGTGGTACCAGCGGTCGCGCCCCTCTTTCAGCGCGACGGCGGTCTCGAGGCCGGGTCGCTTGACCAAGACGACGTGCTCGACGCTGGGCGTGCCATCGAGGGCCTCATCCGAGATCTGCTTCAACGGAACCACCTGACCGCGACGGAACCCGCCGTCGGCGGTGATCAGCATCTTCGC
>Ga0326597_10004940_pt1 | contig 18625 bp, 21 predicted proteins | sample RVTome_12_FD_203789 | JGI IMG/M metagenome (GOLD analysis project Ga0326597, IMG submission 203789) | Soil microbial communities from uranium-contaminated site in the Upper Colorado River Basin, Wyoming, United States - RVT100D185 | ecosystem: Environmental > Terrestrial > Soil > Contaminated >... | reverse complement strand
TCTCGACCCTGAGTGCGAGCCCGAGCGCGCCCGGCGCGTCCACGACACGCACCTCGCCCGCGCCCGTTGGATGACCGAGCATGGTTACCGCCAACTCGTCCGTGAAGGCCATCACTGATCTGGCCGCGATGCCGGGAAGGCATCAAGCGGTGCCGGCGCGGGGACTTCCGAACACGGACTAAATCCAAGATCGTGGCAGACCCAGCATGCACATGATGTGCAAGCGAGGAGGCTGTCGATGCGCCCTGATACATCCCGCTGGCGATCCTCGCCAAGTTACGACTATGTGGACGACTTGCGCGCCCCGGATCTCGCCTGGGAATGGTTGCGTCGCAATGCCGATTACCAACGGGATTATGCCCAGATCGGCTTGCGGGTCGAAGACCAGGAGCGTTTGACGAAGCTGGTCCGCCAGCACTGGGGGTTGCTCTTTCCCGGTTCGTCCAACTTTGAATGCTATTCAGGAGCCGGTGTTCTGGACACCGGAAGCCGATCCCGGCGCCATCGTCGTTATATCTGCACCGTCGATCTTCGGACCGGACCTCCCGCAATCTGAACTCGTTCCCGCCGCCACATATCTCGGTCCGGACGGGCTGAGTTTTATCCACGGAGAAGGCGCCGACGCCATCCCGATCTTGCTGCTCGGCGAGGCCAACCCGGATCAGCCGCTCGCAGCGATCATTCCCTTTGACGCGAACTCGCCCGATCGCATCGAGGCGATTGCGCGGCTATGGCGGGCGTTGCACAAGCGCTCCGTGCCGCCCGATACGCGGCTGACGGCTCAGCAGCGCCGGCGTCTCAAGCACATGCTGCAAGCCGTCGATGGACGCATGAACGGCGCGAATTATCGCGACATCGCCTACGCCCTCTACGGCCGCGACCGAGTCGCCGCCGATCCCTGGAAATCCTCGGCGCTACGCGACAGCACCATGGATTTGGTCAAGGATGGTCTCGCCATGATCGCCGGCGGCTATCGTAAACTTCTGCGTCATCGCCGCCGGCGCTGACACGAGCCGCGCCCCGAGAGAGGGGTGCGATTTTCCCTTCTCCATCTTCGCACTCCCTCCGCGAGAACATCCTTCGCCACCCTGGCCTTCATTAACCGCTGATCGCCAGCGGCCTCAATGAACCCACGGAGGCACGACCATGTCGCCCAACCTCGCCGGCCTGCCGCCACGCTATCTGCGCACGCCCGAAGCGGCTCGCTTCCTCGGCTTGTCCGGCCGCACGCTGGAGAAGCACCGCACCTACGGGACCGGACCTGCGTATCGAAAGCTCGGCGGTCGCGTTGTTTATTCCATCGACGACCTGCAGGCCTGGGCGAATCGCGGCGCGGTCACCTCGACCTCCGATCCGCGCGGCCAAGTGTTGCCCGCCAAGCGCCAAGAGCCTCTGGCGCCGGTCATTTCCGGCCGTCACGTCCGCTGATCGACGCCGGGTTTCGGATCATGTCAGCCCCTCACCAATGCAGCGAGCGCGACCCGCTCGATCTTCTCCGGGCGCTGCCCGGCGATCTCCCACCGCGCGACGCGCAGGCGGCGAGCCAGATCGTCCACCTGTCGCCGAGCGCCTGCCCGAATGACGGTCTCACCCACGTCGAGCTGACTTGGTACGAAAAGCGGATCGAGCATTGGATTCGTTTCGGCCACGACGTTCACGAAGAGATTCTCGACCGCCGCAGACGCATTCTCTCGTTCCGGCCCGGCAGCATTTTCGCCTTCATTCGGTGGGCCTCGAACGACTACGGCACCGTGGTTTCGCGCATCGACATCGTGCGTGCGGTGTCGCCGGGCGAGCCGTACCAGACATTGCCCTGCGTGCGGCCCGGCGGCGACATGCTGCTCAAGATCGACGGCTGGCCGAAGGTGGAGCGCCTGCTCCAGCTCATCGACGCTATCGAGGCGCTTGAGCTCGATCCGGCCGACGCGGCGCCCGACTATTGGCGGCACATTCACAATCGTCTCGTCACTGGGCACGAGCCGCGCGCCTACAGCCGTGAACAGCACCGCGCCTGGCTTTTGCGCCGGAGGGCTGAGCCATGACCCGCTTCGGCTACGTCATGACGACCTACTTCCTCGTGCTCGCGATCGGCGGTCTGTCCTTCATTCACATAACGCCGGCACTCATCTGGAACGCATCGGCCAGCACGCCGATCGGCCTCTACACTATTCATTCCGCGCACCGGCTCGAAGTGACGGACCTTGTCGCCGTCAATCCGCCGGAGCCGCTTGCGACCTTCCTTGATGAGCGTGGCTATTTGGGTCGTGGCGCGCCGCTCATGAAGCGCGTCGCGGCGCTCCCGGGGCAACGCGTTTGCCGGCATGAACGCTTCATCACGGTCAATGGCGTTGTCATGGGCGAAGCGCTGGAACGCGACCGGATCGGGCGCGATCTGCCCGTCTGGCGGGGCTGCCGGCGGATCGATGACGGCGAAGTCTTCCTCATGAATTGGGATGTCCGCGACAGCCTCGACGGCCGCTATTTCGGCGCGATTTCAGCGAGCTCGATTATCGGCCGCGCGGTTCCGCTCTGGACCGATGAGGACGGGACCGGCCGCTACGAATGGCGCGCATCCACGCGCTGAACCTTCACATCAAACCCAGCAGAGGAGCTTTCATATGTCGCAGATCGGTCAGTTCAAACGCGAGAAGACGGGCTTTGTCGGACGCCTCCACACACTCTTCCTGTACCGAGACCTCACCCTAATAGCGACGGAACGCTCCGACGCCGAGAACGCGCCGGACTATCGCATCCATCTCGGCGATCAAGATGGGCCGGAGGTTGGCGCGGGCTGGAAGCGCACCGGCGAAAGGGCTGGCGATTACGTTTCGCTGCTCATCGATGATCCGACGTTCCGGCAGCCGATCCGCGCCAACCTGTTCCAGTCCGGTGATGACGAAACTGCGTGGTCGCTGCACTGGACCCGTCCCGCGAAACGCAATGAACGGGACTAACGCCGTGCAAAGCCTCGTCAAGCGCACGCGCGAAATAGCGCGGCACAACTCCATCCCTCTGTTCGCGGAAGGGCTGTCTCATCCCTCCGTCCCGCTCGACGGTCCGTCGGCCGTCGCGCGCAGCATCGGTCAAGGGCGGTCGCAGACCGGCGCTTGCGCCTTGCCCTTGACGGATGCGAGCACGGTGGCTCGCTCTCGTCGTCGCGGAGTCGGATCGCCTGTCCGTATCGCGGTCATTTTATTTTCCGGCCTGTGCGTCGTCGCCATGCCGTCGGTCGCAGCGCTGGCGCAGAGCGTGACGATGGAACGGCCAGCCCGCGCTGATCCATACGCGGACGATATCGTGCAAGCCTCGCTGCGCTTCGGCATCCCGGCGGCATGGATTCGTGCAATCATTCGCGTCGAAAGCGCGGATGATGCGCGCGCGATCTCTCCGGCTGGCGCCATGGGCTTGATGCAGATCATGCCCGATACATGGGCGGACCTGCGCATCCGTCATCGGCTTGGCAACGATCCCTACGATCCACGCGACAGCATCCTGGCGGGCGCGGCCTATCTGCGCGAGATGCATGACCGCTACGGTTCGCCTGGCTTTCTTGCGGCCTACAATGCCGGCCCCGGTCGCTACGAGGAATACCTCGCTGGCGGCCGCGCCTTGCCTGCCGAGACACGCGCTTATGTCTCAGAACTTGCACCCCTTGTCGGCGCTGGAGAGATTGCCAACACTATCATAGTTGCCGCTGCCGATCCGCAATCCTGGACGCGCGCGCCGCTCTTCGTCGCACGCCCGGTCAGCACAATCGCTGCGGAAGATGCGCGGTCCCGTGGTCGCGCCGACGATGCTCCGGCTGCGCCGATCACGCGCGAGATTTCCGCCATCGCACCGCAGTCGGATGGCCTGTTCGTTGTGCGATCAGGCGATGGAGGTCCGCGATGAGCAAATTCGCAGGTGCGGGTGGCCTCGGGTGCGACAGCGTAGGACAGGTGGGAAGGCGGAAGCGGCAGGAAAACACGACCAACGGATGGCGAGATAAAAGCGGCTCGCTACGCTTTCGCAAGCCATTGCTTTCGCATGGCTTTTCGCGTGCCGGTCGGTCGGGGCGCGTGCCGCGCCTGATACTTTCACCAACGATTTCAACGGTATTTCCGGCACTGTCCACCGGATCGCTCGCCATAGGCCAGCTCAGAGGCCAGCCATGAGCGACAGCGACTTTCGTGTCCGGCCTGGCCGCATCCGCAGCACCCGCGCGCCAAAGCCGAAGAGCTTCATCAACCAAGTGCTGCGCGCCGCCAAAAGAGCGGGCCACAGCTCCAGCCAGTCCGCGCCTGGTAAGAGAGCGCCGGGCTACGGCCGGTCCACCTTTGGGCGCGGCCGGATCAATTTCAGCAGGACGCGGCTGTTCAGCTCCGCGCGCCGCGTCGTGGTGAAGGCTCGCATCGCGCGCCATCAGGGCCGCGCCTTCCGCTCGGCGCCGCTCGCCGCGCATCTGTCCTATCTCAAGCGCGACGGTGTCACCCGTGGTGGCGAGAAGGCCGTCATGTTCGACGCCGGCAGCGATAGCGCCGGCACGGGCGCTTTCGCCGAGCGGTGCAAGGACGACCGCCACCATTTCCGCTTCATCATCTCGCCCGAGGAGGCTGGTGACATGACCGACCTGCAGGCCTTCACCCGCGATCTCGCTTCGCAAATGGAAGCTGATCTCGGCACCCGCCTTGACTGGGTCGCGGTCGATCACTGGAACACCGACAATCCGCACGTCCACTTGCTCGTGCGCGGCGTCGATCAGACCGGCGCCGATCTCGTGATCTCCCGCGATTACATCAGTCGCGGCCTGCGGTCGCGCGCGGAGGATCTGGTCTCGATCGAACTCGGCCCCAAGCCCGAGCATGAAATCCGCAACGCGCTCGAAAAGGAGATCACGGCCGAGCGCTGGACACGGCTTGATGTCGAGATTCGCATCGCCGCGGACGAGACCGGCTATATCGACCTTCGACCAGAAGCGATCGGCCCCGCCGATCCCGAGACCCGGCGCCTGATGATCGGGCGGCTCCAGCATCTGGAGAAGATGGGGCTCGCGGCGACCGCCAGCTCAGGCGAATGGATGGTTGGGCTGGAAGCCGAGCGATCCTTGCGCGACCTCGGGCTTCGCGGCGACATCATCAAGACCATGCACCGCGCCTTCACCGAGCGCGGCCAGGATCGCGGTATCGCCGATTATGTGATCGGCGCTGGCGCAACAGGTTCGCCGATTATCGGCCGTCTGGTCGACAAAGGCCTCCACGACGAGCTGACCGGTGAAGCCTATGCGGTCATCGACGGCACGGACGGGCGCGCCCATCATGTGCGCTTCCGCAGCGTCGAGGCCTTCGAGCACGCGCCGCCCATCGGCGGAATCGTCGAGGTGCGCCGCTTCGGCGACGCCAAGGACGAGCGCCCAACGCTCGTGCTCGCGGCCCGCTCTGACCTCGACCTTCGGACGCAGATCGGGGCTCCCGGCGCAACCTGGCTCGATCATCGGCTCGTCGAGCGAGAGCCGATGCCGCTCTCCATGGGCGGCTTCGGCCGCGAGGTTCGCGACGCCATGACGGCGCGCGCCGAGCACCTCGCCGAGCAGGGGCTCGGCCGTCGTCAGAACCAGCGCATCATCCTGCAGCGCGACCTTCTGAGCACGCTTCGCCAGCGCGAACTCGACGCGGCTGGCGCGAAGCTCTCAGGCGAGACCGGATTGCCGAACATCAAGGCGGCCAGCGGCGAACACGTCGCCGGTATTTACCGTCAGCGCCTCACGCTCGCTTCCGGCCGGTTCGCCATGATCGACAACGGGCTTGGTTTCCAGCTCGTGCCTTGGTCGCCGGCGCTCGAAAAAAAGCTCGGTCAGCACGTCGCCGGCGCTCTGAAGGACGGCGGCGGCATCGATTGGAGCTTCGGCAGAAAGCGAGGCTTGGGCCTTTAGCCGCGCCGTTTCGATCATCAACGTCAACAGCGAGGACAAGAACAATGTCCGCCACTAAAATTCTCTGGGGCCAGATCATCGTCGTCTTCCTGATCGTGCTCTTTACGACCTGGGCCGCGACACAGTGGACAGCGTGGCAGCTCGGTTTCCAGCCGCAGCTTGGGCTACCGTGGTTCAGGCTGGCGGGAGTGCCAGTCTATCACCCGCCGGCCTTCTTCTGGTGGTGGTACTTCTACGACGCCTATGCGCCGCCGATCTTCGTCAAGGGCGCCTACATCGCGGCGTCGGGCGGGTTCATCTCCATCGCCGTCGCCATCGGCATGTCGGTGTGGCGGGCGCGTGAAGCGAAGAACGCCGAAACCTACGGCTCGGCGCGATGGGCCGACCACCGGGAAGTGAAGGCCGCCGGACTGCTCGGCCCTGACGGCGTGGTGATCGGCAAGCTGGAGCGCGACTATCTCCGCCATGACGGACCGGAGCACGTGCTCTGCTTTGCGCCGACGCGCTCCGGCAAGGGTGTCGGCCTCGTCGTGCCGACTCTGTTGACCTGGCCGGGATCGGCGATCGTCCATGACATCAAGGGCGAGAACTGGCAGCTCACCGCCGGCTTCCGAGCGAAGCACGGTCGCGTTCTGCTGTTCGATCCAACCAATGCGAAGTCGGCCGCCTACAATCCGTTGCTGGAGGTTCGCCGCGGCGAATGGGAGGTGCGCGACGTCCAGAACGTCGCCGACGTGCTGGTCGATCCGGAAGGCTCGCTTGAGAAGCGCAATCACTGGGAGAAGACCAGCCACTCGCTGCTCGTCGGCGCCATCCTGCATATCCTCTATGCGGAAGCCGACAAGACGCTCGCGGGCGTCGCCGCCTTCCTATCCGATCCGAGGCATCCGATCGAGGCGACGCTCAAGGCGATGATGACGACGCCACATCTCGGCGACGCCGGTCCGCACCCTGTGGTCGCCTCGACTGCGCGTGAGTTGCTGAACAAATCCGACAACGAGAGATCGGGCGTTCTCTCCACCGCCATGTCGTTTCTTGGACTCTACCGCGATCCAGTGGTCGCGGAGGTCACACGCCGCTGCGACTGGCGCATCGCCGACCTGATCGCCGATGCACGACCGGCCACCCTCTACCTCGTCGTGCCGCCCTCCGACATCTCGCGCACGAAGCCACTCATCCGCCTCGTGCTCAATCAGATCGGCCGGCGACTGACCGAGGATCTCCATGCGAAGGACCGTCGCCATCGCGTTCTGATGATGCTTGATGAATTTCCGGCGCTCGGCCGGCTCGATTTCTTCGAGAGCGCGCTCGCTTTCATGGCGGGCTATGGGCTGAAGGCGTTCCTGATCGCGCAGTCGCTGAACCAGATAGAGAAGGCCTATGGCGCGAACAACTCGATCCTCGACAATTGCCATGTCCGGGTGAGCTTCGCGACGAACGATGAGCGCACGGCAAAGCGTGTGTCGGATGCACTCGGGACCGCGACCGAAATGAAAGCGATGAAGAACTATGCCGGGCACAGGCTTAGTCCCTGGCTCGGCCACATGATGGTCTCGCGTTCGGAGACAGCCCGGCCACTGCTCACGCCGGGCGAAGTCATGCAACTTCCACCGACGGACGAGATCGTCATGATCTCCGGCACGCCACCGATCCGGGCCAAGAAGGCGCGCTACTTTGAAGATCGGCGCTTCACGGAACGCGTGCTGCCGCCGCCCGATCCGGCAAGGACCTCGAGAACGACGCGCAAGGATGGTTGGGCGGGCCTCGCACCGCAAAAACCTGTGGCCGTTCTCGACAAGATCGACAAGGCCGAGGACGCGGCCAATGGCGGCGTCCGCCGCGAGCCCGAGCTACCCGATCACGTTGCGATCGCCAAGGAGACGACCGAGCCAAAGTCACACGACGAATTTGCAATCGTCCTTGACGACGAGCCGGAGGACGCCGCCCGTCAATCGCGGCTCCTGCGTCAGCAGATGCGCGGGGTTGCCCGCCAGGCCGCCCTCGACCCGAATGACGGCATCGAGATGTGAGGCAGGCCATGCGCGATCGGATGAATGTGTATTTCCCGCCAGAGCTGCTGAAGCAGATCGCCGATCTCGCCGACCGGAAGAAACTGTCCCGCTCGGCAATCGTTGAAGCCGCCGTCGCCTCTTTCCTGTCGCCCGACGGCGCCGACAAGCGCGAGGCGGCATTCGCGCGCCGCCTCGACCGGCTCTCGCGCCAAGTCCAGCGGCTTGAGCGCAATGTTGGGATTACCGCCGAGACGCTGGCGCTCTTCGTTCGCTTCTGGCTGACGATCACGCCGCCGCTACCGAACGACGCGCAGTCGGCCGCCCAGATCAAGGGCCGCGAGCGCTACGAAGGCTTCGTTGAAGCGCTCGGCCGGCGGCTTCAGAAAGGCCAAAGCTTCTTGCACGAGATCCCCGACGACATTGGCGCATGGACGACCGGCGAAATCGATGCCCTTGAGGACTAAGAGCGTCGAGTCGTATTTGCTCAGCGCTGAAACCTAATGGACGACGTCCGGCAAGACGGCACTCGATTGACGCGAACGTGCCGTTCACCTGTCTTTCTACGCCAGCGTACTACTACGCCCATGGCCTTGTTGCGCTCTCCCCATTGCTGCCTTTTCTAATCATCCCCGATCCGGGGCCGCTCTTGACGCGGTCCCTCAGCAAACGGGGACACGATGGTTTCTCACCAGCAATCCGAGGCGATACTGCGGGGCGCGCGCATGCTGCGCACCGCCCTTGGCCCCGCCATCGCCGGATTTCTGGAAGACCCGTCGATCGTCGAGGTGATGCTCAATCCCGATGGACGGCTCTGGATCGACCGTCTGTCCGAGGGACTTTCCGATACGGGAGAACGGCTGTCGCCCGCCGATGGCGAGCGGATCGTTCGCCTCGTCGCTCACCATGTCGGTGCCGAGGTTCATTCCAGCAGCCCGCGTGTCTCGGCGGAGCTGCCCGAGACGGGTGAACGGTTCGAGGGTTTGTTGCCGCCGGTCGTTACCGCGCCGGCCTTCGCGATCCGCAAGCCGGCCGTCGCGGTCTTCACGCTCGACGATTACGTCGCCGCTGGGATCATGACGATCAATCAGGCCGAGGCGCTGCGCGTCGCCGTCGCCGAACGCCGCAACATCCTGGTCGCCGGCGGCACGTCAACGGGCAAGACCACGCTCGCCAACGCGCTTCTGGCCGAGGTGGCGAAGACCGACGATCGCGTCGTGCTGATCGAGGATACGCGCGAACTGCAATGCGCGGCGCCAAACCTCGTCGCCATGCGCACGAAGGACGGCGTCGCCTCGCTCTCAGACCTCGTCCGCTCATCGCTGCGCCTTCGCCCCGACCGTATTCCAATCGGGGAGGTCCGCGGCAGCGAAGCCCTCGATCTCCTCAAGGCCTGGGGCACCGGCCATCCCGGCGGGATCGGTACCATCCATGCCGGCAGCGCGATCGGCGCCATGCGGCGTCTCGAACAGCTCATCCAAGAAGCCGTGGTCACAGTCCCACGCGCGCTAATCGCGGAGACCATCGATCTCGTCGCGGTGCTCGTCGGCCGCGGTTCCGCGCGCCGCCTCGCTGAACTTGCTCGCGTCGAGGGGCTCGGCCCCGAGGGCGACTACCGCGTCATTCCGGAAACCCCAGCCACAGGAGATATCTCGTGATCCACCGCTCTTCAGGCATCCGCCGTCACATGGCGACGGCAATCTCCGCAGCCTTTATCAGCTTGATCTTGACGCCGGCAGCCCATGCCGCCGGTTCGTCGATGCCGTGGGAGGCGCCGCTCCAGTCGATCTTGCAATCGATCGAAGGCCCCGTCGCCAAGATCCTCGCAGTGATCATCATCATCGTCACCGGCCTGACGCTCGCTTTCGGCGACACGTCCGGCGGCTTCCGCAGGCTGATCCAGATCGTGTTCGGCCTCTCGATCGCATTCGCCGCCAGCTCCTTCTTCCTGTCGTTTTTCTCATTCGGCGGCGGAGCGCTCGTCTGATGACGCACTTCACCCCAGACGAAGCGGTTCCAGGATTCGCCGTGCCGGTGCATCGGGCGCTGACCGAGCACATCATGCTCGGCGGCGCGCCACGCTCGATCGCCATCCTCAACGGCACACTCGCCGCGGCGCTCGGCCTCGGTCTGCGCCTGTGGCTGGTCGGCCTTGGTCTTTGGGCCGTCGGCCACTTCGCGGCCGTATGGGCGGCGAAGCGCGATCCGATGTTTGTCGATGTCGTGCGGCGGCACCTCCGCATTCCCAGCTTTCTTGGCGTGTGAGGACAGCCATGATGAACCTCGCCGAATATCGCCGGACCGCCACCCGCCTTGCGGACTTTCTGCCTTGGGCAGCTTTGGTCGGCGAAGGCGTCGTGCTCAACAAGGACGGCTCGCTCCAGCGCTCGGCGCGGTTTCGCGGTCCCGATCTGGAATCCGCAGTTCCGGCCGAGCTGATTGCCGTCGCCGGGCGTCTCAACAACGCGTTCCGCCGCCTGGGCTCCGGGTGGGCGATCTTCGTCGAGGCACAACGCCACCCTGTCGGCGCGTACTCGGCGAGCCGATTTCCAGACGCCGCATCCGCGCTGGTCGACGCCGAACGCAAAGCCGATTTCGAAGAGGACAGCGCTCACTTCGAGTCGAGCTACTTCCTCACCTTCGTCTATCTGCCGCCAGCCGAGGACGCCGCGCGCGCCGAGGCGTGGCTCTATGAGGGCAAGGGCGACAAAGGTGTGGACGCCTGGGAGGTCCTGCGCGGCTTCGTCGATCGCACCGATCGCATCCTCCAGCTCATCGAAAGCTTCATGCCCGAATGCCGCTGGCTCGATGACGGCGAGACGCTGACCTATCTCCATTCCTGCGTTTCCACAAAACGCCACCGTGTGCGCGTGCCCGAGATTCCGATGCACCTCGACGCGGTTCTCCCCGATCAGCCGCTGACCGGCGGGCTGGAACCGCGTCTCGGCGCCGCACATCTTCGCGTTCTCACCATTGTCGGCTTTCCGACCGTAACCACGCCGGGCTTGCTCGACGAATTGAACCGGCTTGCCTTTCCCTATCGCTGGTCGACGCGCGCGATCCTGCTCGACAAAACCGACGCAACAAGGCTGCTGACCAAGATCCGCCGGCAGTGGTTTTCCAAGCGCAAGAGCATCGCCGCCATCCTCAAGGAGGTGATGACCAATGAAGCTTCCGTCCTGGTCGACACCGACGCGGCGAACAAGGCGTCCGACGCCGATCTGGCGCTTCAGGAACTTGGCGCCGATTACGCCGGTCAAGCCTATGTGACCGCGACCGTCACGGTCTGGGACGACGATCCGCGCATCGCCGCCGAAAAGCTCCGGCTGGTCGAGAAGGTCATTCAGGGTCGCGACTTCACGGCGATGCCGGAGACGATCAACGCCGTCGACGCCTGGCTCGGCTCGCTGCCGGGCCATGTCTACGCCAATGTCCGGCAGCCGCCCATCAGCACCTTGAACCTCGCCCACATGATTCCCCTGTCGGCCGTGTGGGCAGGGCCGGAACGGGACGAGCACTTCGATGCGCCCCCCTTGCTCTTCGGCAAGACGGAGGGTTCGACCCCGTTCCGGTTTTCCCTTCATGTCGGCGATGTCGGCCACACGCTCGTCGTCGGTCCGACCGGCGCCGGCAAGTCGGTGCTGCTGGCGCTGATGGCGCTCCAGTTCCGCCGCTACGCCGGCGCCCAAGTCTTCGCATTCGATTTCGGCGGCTCGATCCGTGCGGCCATGCTCGCGATGGGCGGCGACTGGCACGATCTGGGCGGCGATCTGACAGAAGGATCAGAGACATCGGTCTCGCTCCAGCCGCTCGCCGGCATTCACGACACACCGGAGCGAGCCTGGGCGGCGGACTGGATCGTCGCGATGCTGATGCGTGAAGGCATTGGCATCACGCCCGAGGTCAAGGAGCACCTCTGGTCAGCGCTCACTTCACTTGCATCAGCTCCCGTGAGCCAACGCACGATCACGGGCCTGTCCGTTCTCCTGCAATCGCAGATGCTGAAGCGGGCGCTTCAGCCATATTGCGTTGGCGGCCCCTATGACCGCTTGCTCGATGCGGAGACCGAGCGGCTGGGGGAGGCATCGGTTCAGGCCTTCGAGACCGAGGGCCTCATCGGCACCGGCGCCGCGGCCGCCGTTCTCGCTTATCTCTTTCACCGTATTGGAGACCGGCTCGACGGACGCCCGACGCTGCTCATTATCGACGAGGGCTGGCTGGCGCTCGACGACGAAGGCTTCGCCGGACAGCTTCGCGAATGGCTGAAAACGCTGCGAAAAAAGAACGCCTCCGTCGTGTTCGCGACCCAGAGCCTCTCCGACATCGACAATTCCCCCATCGCGCCGGCGATCATCGAGAGCTGCTCGACGAGGCTGCTTCTTCCGAACGAACGCGCCATCGAGCCGCAGATCACCGCGATCTATCGGCGCTTCGGGCTCAATGACCGGCAGATCGAAATTCTCGCGCGCGCCATGCCGAAGCGTGACTACTACTGCCAATCGCGGCGCGGGAACCGGCTGTTCGAGCTCGGCCTTGGAGAGGTGGCGCTGGCGCTCTGCGCCGCATCCTCGAAAACCGACCAAACCGCCATCGAACGCCTTGTTGGCGAACACGGCCACGACGGTTTCCTCGCCGCCTGGCTGCGGCACCGCGATGTCGACTGGGCCGCCGACCTCATTCCCCACCTCAACAATCTGGAGACACTGTCATGAATATCCGTCGTTCGCGCGCGGCGCTCGTCGCCGCGTCTATCCTGGCTTTCCCGATCGCCGTCGCGCCGCCGCTGGCGATGCCGGCGCACGCGATCGTCGTCTTCGATCCGACGAACTATACGCAGAACGTCCTGCAGGCGGCCCGCGCGCTGGAGCAGATCACAAATCAGATCACCTCGCTGCAGAACGAAGCGCAGATGCTCATCAACCAGGCGCGCAACCTCGCGAGCTTGCCGTATTCCTCGCTCCAGCGGCTCCAGCAGTCGGTCCAGCGCACCCAGCAGCTCCTGAGCCAGGCGCAGAACATCGCGTTCGACGTGCAGCAGATCGATCGCGCGTTCCAAACGACCTATGGCAGCGCCTCTCTCTCCATGACCGACCAGCAGCTCGTCGCCGGCGCTCGCGAGCGCTGGCAAAATACCGTTGGCGGCTTGCAGGACGCGATGCGCGTGCAGGCCAGCGTCGTCGGCAACATCGACACCAACCGCGCCGAGATGTCGGCACTGATCGGTCAGAGTCAGGGCGCCACCGGCGCGCTCCAGGCCACGCAGGCCGGCAACCAGCTCCTCGCTCTCCAGGCGCAGCAGCTCGCCGACCTCACGGCCGTCATCGCCGCGAACGGCCGGGCACAGGCGCTTCAGTCCGCCGAGCAGTCCGCCGCCGCCGAGCAGGGCCGCGAGCGGCGCCGTCGCTTCCTGACGCCGGGCTCGGGCTATCAGCCCGGCGCCGCCCAGATGTTCTACGGCCGCAACTGAGGGCCGGCTGATGGACGCCAAGATGCTAGCCCGGCTCGGCGCGGTCGTCTTCGTCGCCGTCGCGATCACCGCGACGGCGATCGAGTTGACCCGAACGGACAAGACGCCGGCCGATCGAAGCGCGGGTCAGACCCAAAGCGCTTCCGCCGATCCGCTGCGGGACGAGTTGATCCGCTGTCAGCGCCTCGGCGAAGGTGGACCACACGACGCGGCTTGCCTTCGGGCGTGGGCTGAGAACCGCGAGCGGTTTCTCGCTCCCGGCGCGCGGCCCGCCGAGCGGATGCCGCAGGCCAGCGGCAGCGAGTCGATGGCGGACGATCACGTTCGCAAGGAATTGTCGCCGGCGCCCGCGGCGCCTCAGCCGGAGGCTCGCTGAAGCCATGGGCGGAACCGGCGTCATCGACCATTTCCTGGAGGTCTTCACCCGCTACATCGATTCCGGCTTCGGCCTGCTCGGTGGCGAGGTGGCCTTCATCGCCACCACGCTGATCGTCATCGACGTGACGCTCGCCGCCCTGTTCTGGAGCTGGGGCGCGGGCGACGACATCATCGCGCGCCTCGTCAAGAAAACGCTGTTCGTCGGTGTCTTCGCCTACATCATCGGCAACTGGAACAACCTCGCGCGCATCGTCTTCGAGAGTTTCGCGGGTCTCGGCTTGAAGGCCAGTGGTACGGGTTTTTCGACGGCAGATCTCTTACGTCCCGGCAAGGTGGCGCAGACCGGTCTCGATGCGGGTCGACCGCTGCTCGACTCGATCTCCAGCCTGATGGGCTATTGGTCATTCTTCGAGAACTTCATTCAGATCGCCTGCATGTTCCTCGCCTGGGGGCTGGTGCTGCTTGCCTTCTTCATTTTGGCGATCCAGCTCTTTGTCACGCTGATCGAATTCAAGCTGACGACGCTCGCGGGGTTCGTGCTCATCCCGTTCGGCCTCTTCGGCAAGTCCGCTTTCATGGCCGAGCGAGTCCTCGGCAACATCATCTCCTCCGGCATCAAGGTGCTCGTGCTGGCCGTGATCATCGGCATCGGCTCGACGCTGTTCGCTGAATTCACTGCCGGCTTCGGAGGAGCAACCCCCACGATCGACGAAGCCATGGCGATCGTGTTGGCGGCGCTCTCGCTCCTTGGTCTTGGCATCTTCGGTCCCGGCATCGCCAATGGTCTTGTCTCGGGCGGCCCGCAGCTTGGAGCCGGCGCCGCTGTCGGCACGGGTCTCGCTGCTGGCGGGATGGTCGTCGCAGGCGCGGCGACGATGGGCGCCGTTGCTTCAGGCGGCGCTTCGCTTGCCGGAGGCGCCGCCGCTGCTGCGCGCGGTGGCGCCGCGCTCGCGGGTGGAGCGTCGACCGCTTATAGCCTTGGTGCTGCTGGTCAGTCCGGCGTTGCCGGCGTGGCATCGGGCCTCGGTGGCGTTGCTCGCGCCGGCGCCGGCGCAGTCACTTCGCCTCTAAGACGCGCGGCGTCCAGCGCCACCGACAGCATGCGCTCAAAATTCTCCGGAGGCGCCAAGTCGACGTTCGAGGCGACCGGCGGCTCCTCGACGATGGGCACCATCGGCGGAGACGCCGCTGAAGCCTCCGCGCCATCCACCGCGACCGCGAGCGGCCCGCCCGCCTGGGCGCAACGCATGAAGCGCTCCCAAACCATGAGCCATGGCGTCTCGGCCGCCGCTCACGCCGTCCGCGCTGGCGACAGCCATGGCGGCGGCTCCTCCGTCAATCTCTCTGAAAGTGACCGCTGATGTTCAAACGACCTTCAACCCATTACGGCGAAACCCCGCAACCCGAGACGCCCTATCAGAAGGCCGCTCAGGTCTGGGACGAGCGCATCGGTTCAGCCCGCGTGCAAGCGCGCAACTGGCGCTTCATGGCCTTCGGCTCGCTGATGTTGACGGCCGGCTTCGCCGCCGCGCTGGTCTGGCAGTCGGCGCGCGGCACTGTCGTCCCCTGGGTCGTTCAGGTCGATCGGCTCGGTCAGGCACAAGCTATCGCGCCCGCGGTCGCGGACTATCGTCCTACCGATCCGCAGATCGCCTGGCATCTTGCGCGCTTCATCGAACAGGTCAGGAGCATCCCGGCTGATCCGATCATCGTCCGGCAGAATTGGCTCAGGTCCTACGAATTCACGACCGATCGCGGCGCGCTCGCGCTCAACGACTATGCGCGCTCGAACGATCCCTTCACCAGAGTCGGCAAGCAACAGATCGCCATCGATGTCTCCAGCGTCATCCGGGCGTCGCCTGACAGTTTCCGCGTCGCGTGGACTGAGCGCCGCTATCAGGACGGTTCGCTCGCCGAGACCTCACGCTGGACCGCGATCCTCACCGTCGTAATGCAGCCGCCCCGCGATGCGGACCGCCTGCGCGCCAATCCGCTTGGAATCTATGTCAACGCTATCAACTGGTCACGGGAGCTTGGGCAATGAAGCCGTATTTTCGTAATGCTGGAGACCCGGTTTTCCCCACACTCGTCCATTCGGCGCTGGGCAAATCCGTGGTGCTGCTTCTTCTGCTGTCGACAACAGCGCTCGCCGGCTGCGCCACCATGCAGAAGCCGCCGGAGATCGCCTACGACAATGCGGCGCCCGCGGTGCAAGCCGCTGATCCTCCCGCGCCAGTTCAAGTCGTTGAGCTGCCGCGTCCGCTGCCGCTTCCCGGACAGATGAAGCCCGTCGAGGAATCCCGGCGGACGCCGGAACCCACCGATCCGACAGCGCGCGTAAGCCAAGCCAATGCCGCGGCGCGCATCCAGCCGGTGCGCGACGGCTTCATCAACGCCATGCAGGTCTATCCCTTCACCCAAGGCGCCCTCTACCAAGTCTATACCGCCTTCGGCCAGATCACCGACATCGCGCTTCAGCCCGGCGAGCAGCTCGTCGGCTCCGGACCCGTCGCCGCCGGCGACACGGTGCGCTGGATCATTGGCGACACCGAAAGCGGCTCCGGCGCGACGCGCCAGATCCATATCCTGGTGAAGCCGACCCGCGCGGATCTGATGACCAACCTCATCATCAACACCGACCGGCGCACCTACCATGTTGAGTTGCGCTCGACCGAGCGCACCTACATGGCATCCGTGTCTTGGCAATATCCGCAGGACCAACTCATCGCTTTGCGCCGCCAGAACGCGGAGGCACAGGCCGCGCAGCCTGTCGCCACCGGCGTCGATCTCGCCAGCATCAACTTCCGCTATGCGGTCGAAGGTGATCGCGCGCCATGGCGGCCGCTGCGCGCCTACGACGATGGCAGGCAGGTGTTCATCGAGTTTCCGCGCGGAATCGGCCAGGGCGAGATGCCGCCGCTCTTCATCGTCGGCCCGGAGGGCGACTCCTCCGAACTCGTGAACTATCGCGTCCGCGGCCACTACATGATTGTCGATCGGCTTTTCGCCGCGGCCGAACTGCGTTTCGGCAGCGGCGGTTCCCAGAAGCGGGTTCGCATCGTCCGCACCGATGGGGGGCCCGCGTCGTGACCGACAACGAGCCCCGGAAAGAGGAGGGAGACGCCGCATCGACCGGATCGGCGCCTGACCCTGTCGCGCCCATGCGACTTCGGGGTGAGACGCCGCGCGTGACACGGCTGTCGCGGAAGGTGCTCGCCGGTCTTGGCGTTGCCGCCGGTCTTGGCATCGGCGGCGCGTTGATCTATGCGCTCCAGACCCGCGACGGCGGCAAGCCGGCCGATGAGCTTTACTCGACCGAGAACCGTTCGACCGCCGACGGACTTGCCAGCCTGCCGCGCGACTATGCGGGAGTGCCGCGCCTGGGACCGCCGCTGCCCGGCGACCTCGGTCGGCCGATCCTCGATGCGCAGAACCGTGGTCAGCCGGTGCCGGTCCCTGGCATCGCGACGCCCAATCCCGGCCTCAGCGCCGAAGAGCAGCGACGGCTTCAGGAGATCGAAGCCGCCCGCACAAGTCGCCTATTCGCCAGTACCGAGACGAGAGCCGCGCCTACTACAGCGACTAGCGCGACGGCGGTTAGGACGACACCGGCAGGATCGACCATCAACCCGCTCGCCCTCCCGGATTTCACTGGGCTCGGCCTCGCACCGCAACCTGCCACTCCGTCTGCGCAGGATCGTCAGATCGCCTTCCTCAATGCCTCTGTCGACCGCCGCACCGTTGCGCCGGATCGCATCGCCGCGCCCGCGTCGCCCTACGTGCTCCAGGCTGGCGCGGTCATTCCGGCCGCGCTCATCACTGGCATCCGCTCCGATCTGCCAGGACAGATTACAGCGCAGGTGACGGAGAACGTCTACGACAGCCCGACGGGGCGCATCCTGCTTGTGCCGCAGGGAACACGCATCATCGGCCAGTACGATAACGGCGTCGGCTTCGGCCAGCGCCGCATTCTTCTGGTATGGAATCGCCTGATTCTTCCCAACGGTCGCTCGATCGTTCTGGAGCGCCAGCCGGGTGCAGACTCTGAAGGCTATGCGGGGCTTGAGGACGGAGTCGATTATCACTGGTGGGATCTCGCAAAGGCCGCTGGGCTCTCGACGCTACTGAGCGTCGGCGCGGAACTGGCGATCAATGATGAAGATCGTTTGCTGCGCGCCATCCGCAACGGCGCCCAGGGCACCGTCAACGATGCGGGCCAGCAAATCGTCCGGCGCCAGCTCAACGTACAGCCGACCCTCACCATCCAGCCAGGATTTCCGGTCCGCGTGATCGTCACGCGCGATCTCGTGCTCGAACCCTATGGACGTTGAAATGACGAAGTTGAAACTTGGTCCGCTCGCCGATGATAAGCCGGTGAAAATCACCCTCGAACTTCCGGCGGCGTTGCACCGTGACCTAGTAGCTTATGCGGACTTGCTCACCCGCGAGGGCGGGCAGCCCGTCACCGACCCCGCAAAGCTCATCGGCCCCATGATCGCGCGCTTCATGGCGACGGATCGCGCTTTCGCGAAAGCGCGACGGGGTCGGCCGTAGGCGTTTGTGCCGGGACCGTTGACTCGCCGATCAGCGTCGATGGAGATCGCGCCTTGGACATCTCTCGGGCAAGACTGAGCATGCGCCGGAAAGCCGGGTTTTCGTTGCGCGGCGACCACACCGCGCTGAAGGGCAGTTCTTCGCCGAGGAGCGGGCGGTAGATGACGCCCGGAAACCGCATTGCCGTCGCCGCCTCGCTGACCAGCGTGAGCCCGCGACCGAGCGACACAATCTGCATGAGATTGTCCCGCCCAACACCATGCCGCTCGACAACCGGACGATCTTCCACGTCGACCAGGTGTTTGACCA
>Ga0326597_10004939_pt1 | contig 18627 bp, 16 predicted proteins | sample RVTome_12_FD_203789 | JGI IMG/M metagenome (GOLD analysis project Ga0326597, IMG submission 203789) | Soil microbial communities from uranium-contaminated site in the Upper Colorado River Basin, Wyoming, United States - RVT100D185 | ecosystem: Environmental > Terrestrial > Soil > Contaminated >... | reverse complement strand
CGGGGGGAACTCGACTTTCACTACCCGCAGATCCTCCCCGGGGGGGAGGCGATGCTCCTCACACGCCACGATAAAAACTTCGCCTTCGGCATCGAGGTGTATTCTTTCGCGACGCGGCAGAGGAAGCGATTGTTGGAGGACGCGTTCTACGGTCGCTACACTCCGACGGGACATCTGGTCTATGCGAAGGGATACTCGCTCTTCGCCGCGCCCTTCGACCTCGGTCGCATGGAGGTTTCGGGCACATCGGTTCTGGTCGTCGAGAACGTGTTCGGCTCTCCCAAGGATGGTTCCGTTTTCTTCAGCATGGCGGGGGACGGAACGCTCGTGTATGTTCCTCGACCCTCACGCGACGGACGATCTCTCGTTTGGGTCGATCGAAGCGGAAACGAAGAGCCGCTCCCCTTGCCCCCTCGCGCATTCTCCAATCCTCGACTTTCCCCGGACGGAAGGCAGTTGGCAGTGTCGGTTGAGGACGCCGACCGTCAAGACATCTGGGTCTTCGACCTCGAGCGGGACACCGAGCACCGCGTGGCGTTCGAGGGCGTGAACGAGTCTCCCATCTGGACGCCGGACGGAAGCCGGCTGACGTTTACGTCGGGCCAGGACGGCCCTCGAAACCTTTTCTGGAAACCCGCGGACGGGAGCGGCGTCGCCGAGCGCCTCACCGAGAGCAACCTCAGGCAATGGCCCTCTGACTGGTCCCCCGACGGAAAGACGCTGGCGTTCATGGAAACCGATCCTTCGGACTATTGGTCCCTGGCGCTCCTCCGGTTGGGTGGAGAACCCCGAACCGAGCCATTCACTCTGGCGCGGGGACGGCATAACAAACCCCGATTCTCTCCCGACGGCCGCTGGATCGCGTACGCTTCGAACGACGAGGTCTATATCCAGCCTTTTCCGGGTCCAGGAGGCCCACGGCAAATCTCGACCAACGGCGGAGTCGATCCCCTCTGGGCACCCAATGGCCGAGAGCTCTTCTACCTGTTGCCAGGCCGCCTGAACGTGGCGACATTGCTGGCGGTCGCAATCGAAACCTCGCCGTCGGTGAGGAGCGGCCGACCGCAGAAGCTTTTCGAGCAGAGGTACGTCGGCACGCTATATGGCGCGAGCTATGACGTCGCACCCGACGGCCGATTCCTGATGATCAAGCCCGGCGAAGACGAGGTAGCGCCGCTCCGAATCCAGTTGGTTCAGGGCTGGTTCGAAGAGCTGAAGCGCCGCGTCCCCACGTCGGCTGGCGAGCGATAGGGCGTGCAGCCCGTCCTGGGTCCCTATTGCATCCTCCGGAGGGTCAATCCCCACCAAGCGGCGTCAAGCGAAGAAATGGAAGGTCGCGGTCGAATAAAAGGAGCCATGGCGACGACAATGGAAACCTGGGCCAAGGACCAGGGCTATGTGTATCCGCACATCACGAAGATCTCCGGGGTGTGTGGAGGACGACCGGCCATCGATCACACTCGAGTACGCGTCCTCAACATCGTCTATCTCCACAAAGAGGGCTACACGCCGGAGCAGATGCTCGAGGAGTATCCGTTGACCTTGGCTCAAGTCCATGCTGCGCTCGCCTACTACTACGATCACCAGGACGAGATCGAAAGCTACATCAGGGAAGACGAAGCTTGGGACGAAGAGTACGAGCGCGACAAGGCTGAGTTCCTCGGCAAGAGACGTCTGCGTGCTGACGGAAAAGACCGTCGCCCATGGAGACATCCTGGTACCGGCGATCCCCATCGGAGGCCTGCGGATGATCGACGCTGGTGAGGCGGACGACAAGATCTTCGCCGTGCTCCAGGGAGATGCGGCCTTCGGAGCGTTGACCGACCTATCTCAGGTCCCTGCTGCCCTGGTCACGCGTCTCGAGCACTACTTCTTGACCTACAAGATGTCCCCCGATCGCGCGGACCGCATAGTCGAGATTACCGAGCGCTACGGCCGTGAAGAGGCTCACGAGGTCATCCGCCGGAGCCGCGAGGACTATTCGGCTCGATTCTCGTAGTTTCCGAAGTGAAGGTGGGCGATGCGATGCTCACCCGCACCGCGGACGTAGACCATGGTCATCGGCCCTCGCTGGTTCTCCGCGGCCGGCTTGGCCCGATCTCCGAAGTACCAGATCGCCGTCACAACGAGGGCGTCGCCAAAGTCGTCCGCCTCTACCTTCTCGACCCAGAGCTCCCGGCCGGCTTTCTTTCCGCCGGGCACGAACCCGAACCCGCGATGGTGCTCGCGGATTTTCTCGATGCCGCGGATGAGGCCCTCCTTCTCGGATGAGAAGTAGGTCACGCGAGCGTCCTGAAGAAAGAGATCGTCCACCCGATCGAGGTCGTAGGAGCTCCATAGGGCCACCCAGCTCGCGACGAGACGTTCGGCCTCGGCGCTCGGGCCCGCGGAGGCGATGGCTGGCGTTCCGACCGCGAGCGAGATGATGAACGAGGCGAGGAAGGACTTTGTCATCGTTTACTCCCGCGGGGATTTTGTCACAGAAGCGCGAGCACCAGCTTCAGCCCGAGGAGGGTCAGGCCGATCGCCGGGATCGCGGCAAGACCCATCGAGATGACGGCGATCAAGAAGAAAAGGGAGGCGATGGTGAAGACGAGGGGCGAGGTGACGAAGGTCTTCAACGTGAGCTCCGCGGGAGTCCCCCGGAACTTGGCCTTCTCGGTGAGGTCGACCCCTCCCATGGCGGCGATGCGTTGAAGCCGCTTGGGCAATGGAGGGTGAGAGCCGACGACTCCTCCGAGCTCCTCGCTCCACGTGCCGCGGGAGGAGCCCACGACGAATAGGGGTTCCGCCCAGCGCGCCCTCGACAAGAGGTCGCCTTCGACGGAGAGCTTCTCGAGAGCCCGGGCGAGAGCGTCGGGGTTGCGAGTGAGCTCGACCGAGACCGCGTCGGCGAGATAACGGCGGCTTCTCCAGACCCCCATCACCATCGGTCCCGCGAGGAGGAGGCGGAGGAGCCAGACCTGCCACCGAAGAAGAAGAGAGACGACGTACAGAAGGAGAAAGGGGACGAGGACGACGTAGAAGGGGGGGAAACGCTTCACGAACCTTCCGAACCTTGTCTCCGGTTGCGGCTTTCGCAGGTCGGACGTGAGTCCGTGGAGCCCGTCTTCCCTCAGCAGGAGGATTCGCCCGACGAGTAGCTCCTCGACCGCCGCCGCCGCCACCGGGTCCAGGCGCGCGCCGAGGAGAAAGCGGAGCGCCCTGACGACATCGCGCGCGGCCGAGGGGCTCAGAGCGAACACGGCGTCGAGGGCGAGGAGAACGAGGCCCACCGACTGGAACACGGCGTTCAGGCTCGCCAGGATGCGAAGATCTCCGTTGGCCACGGAGCCGATGAGGTGCGCTACCACCGCCTGAGTCTCGTCGCGGCCGAGACCGTCGAGAAGTCCACGGCTCACGACCACCGCCGCCTCGTTCTCGCTCACCCCGATGGCTGCGGCATTCGCCGAGTCCGCGTCGAGAAGGAAGACCAAAAGCTCGGGGCAGCCCGAGGCGATCGTCATTTCCTCGATGACGTTTCCAATCTGGATCTCTTCCACGTCATCCCGCCGGGGCGCCCGCGCGCCCAGGCTCGAGAGGAGACCGCCGACTCCGGCCCTCCAGAAACGAGCTCGTAACGCGAGCCAGATCCCGAAAAGGACGATCATCCCTGGAAGAAGCAGGAGCTGGAGGCCCAGGAGTGTTCGAGGATGGAGGAATCCACAGGGGTTCTCTTCGTCGAAGGCGATCCCGATCCATCCGGGTACGGAGCCGATCAGCTGCACCAGTGCCGCGGATGCCGATTCGTTCCCCGGAATGGACTTCAAAACGAGGCCGACGATGAGAACGAGGGCGGGGGTGATGAGGACGGCGAGCGGGGCCCCCATGACGAGAGAGGCCAGACCACAGACGGCCGAAGCGCGCCACGTCTGCCGCCGCCACCGTGCCTGCTCCTCGAAGAAGCTGACCCGATCCGGATGGCTGGCTGAAGAGGTCACGGACCCATCGGCTTATCGTTCAGAGTCTCTCTCCAGCGGTCATGGCGCGGGAAGACGGCAATGAAGGAGAGGAGCGACACCCGGTACACCTGATCGAGCTTGTCTTCGAGATCGAGGGTCACGAGCGTCGCTCGACGCTACGCAGCTTTTCCGAACGGGTCGTCGATGGACGGACTCTGTTTCGTGAAGAGCTCGCCTCCGTCCTCGGTCACGAAGAAGCAATCCTCGAGGCGGATGCCGAACTCGCCGTAGATATAAACCCCCGGCTCGTTGCTGAAGCACATTCCGGGAGCGAGAGGCGTCTTGTTGCCAGGCACCAAATAGGTCCACTCGTGGCCGTCGAGCCCGATGCCGTGCCCCACGCGATGCGTGAAATGTTTGTAGCCGGGACCGAACCCCGCGTCGACTACCACCTTGCGGGCCGCGGCATCGACGTTCTCGCAGGGGACGCCCGGCCTCACCGCGTCACGGGCCGCGTCCTGCGCTTTCTTCTCCAAGTCCCAGATCTGGCGCTGGCGGTCGGTCGGTTTTCCGAAGACCACGGTGCGGGTGACATCCGACCGGTAGCCTTCAACACCGCAGCCGCCGTCCATCATGACGATATCCCCCTCCTTGAGCTTCTGGGGCTTGCTGCTCCCGTGGGGGAAGGCGCTGAACTCCCCGAACTGCACGCCGGCCCCGCCCTCGACACCCATCGCCTTGTGCGCCGCGGCGATGATCCCCGAGACCTCGTGATGGGTCATGCCCTCCTTCAACGACTCGAAAGTCGCACGATAGGCCTCGAGCGTGATCTCGTTCGCCCGCTTCATGAGGGCGAGCTCCGCCTTGGACTTGATGACCCGACCGCCGACGGTGACGGGATCGCCACTGACCATCTCGAGCCCGGGGCTTTCCTTCTGGATGCCGTCGACGAAAAAGAACCGGGTGGTCTCCTCGATGCCCATCTTCCCGGTTCGGACGCCGCGATCGGCGAGAATCTGCGCCACCAGGCGATAGGGGCTCCCGTGCTCCTCCCAGGTGCGAATGTCGTTTCCGAAACGGACGAGCTCCCGGGCGCGCTCCTCCTCGAAAGCCGGACAGACCCAGGCGGGGTCTCCTTCCGCCGGGATCACCATCGCGAACATCCGCTCGCTCCGACCCCACCTCACGCCGGTGTAGTAGAAGAGGCTCGACCCCGATTCGAGGTAGACCGCCCCGAGCCCGGTCTCCTTCATCAGCCGCTGCGCCTTGGCGATGCGGCCCTTTCGCTCCTCGTCGGTGATGGGCTCGACGCCGTTGAGCCGGCTCTTCAGGTTCTTCACCGCATCCGGGATGGACGCGTCCTCGGCCGCCGACTCGCGCGCGGGCATGAGCGCCAGAGAAGCGGCGCCGGCGGCAACCTGCATGAAGCCTCTTCGATCGATGCACATGGCGGGGATCTCCTCGCCCGACATTATAAGGTATCCTCGAAACGTGCGGCTCTACGCCATCAGCGATCTACACCTCGGCCACCGCGAGAACCGTGAGGCGCTCCAGGGCCTCGGGTCCTATCCCGAGGATTGGCTCATCCTCGGGGGAGATGTAGGAGAGTCGCTCGACCACCTCGAGATGGCGCTCGACGTCGCGACTTCGAGATTCGCGCGGGCGATCTGGGTCCCCGGAAACCACGAGCTCTGGTCGAACGGCGCCGCAGAGCCTCGAGGGGACGAGAAGTACCAGGTGCTGGTCGAGCTATGCCGGGGCTACGATGTCCTCACGCCGGAAGATCCCTACGCCCTGTGGGAGGGCGAGGGTGGACCCGCGGTGCTCGCGCCTTTGTTCCTTCTTTACGACTATAGCTTCCGGCCGGAGCATGTGAGCCGAGAGCGGGCGATCGCCTGGGCGGCGGAGTCGGGTGTGGTCTCGGCCGACGAGCGGTTCCTCGACCCGAGCCCCCATGAGAGCATCGAGGCCTGGTGCCGCGCGCGATGCGAGGAAACGGAGAAGAGACTCGAGCGCGAAGCGGGAGCCTCGGCGCCCGTGGTCCTCATCAATCACTTCCCGCTGAGGCAGGACCTGGTGCGCCTCTGGCGGATCCCGCGCTTCTCCATCTGGTGCGGCACCAAACGCACCGAAGACTGGCACCTCAGGTTTCACGCCAAGGTCGTGGTCTCGGGACACCTCCACGTGCGATCTACCGAATGGATCGACGGAGTGCGTTTCGAGGAAGTCTCTCTCGGCTACCCGCGTCACTGGGACCAGGAATCGAGAATCGACTCCTACCTTAGAGAGATCCTCCCGGGGCCTTCAGGGTCAGGCCAGGGTGCCGAAAAGCGCATCCGCACCCTGCGCGCGCGGAGCGCGCCCGGCCGGGAGGAAGCGGTCGCGCCGAAGGCGCATGGACCGCGGGAATCCGGCCGTCCTCCCCGAGCGAGGAGCGAGGGGAGCGAGCCGAGCGAAGAGCGAGGCGAGCCTTAAGTTAATGGCACGGTCTCCCGCAGAACGATCTTCACGTCCCGATCGCGCTTCGACTCGACGCCGGCGGCGATCGCGTGCCCGCGGCCGTAGCTCATGGCCGAGAACTGCCATCGGCCGGGGTCGTCTTCGAGGCTCGGATCGAAGAGGACGCGGATGCCGCTCCCCGGGGAGTCGAGGTCGAAGGAGAACGCCGAAAGTGGGATCGCGAGCCCCATCCCCCGAGCCTTGATGTAGGACTCTTTGAGGGTCCAGTACAAGAAGAAGCGATCCATCTGTTCTTCGGGCGGGAGCGCCCTGAGCGCCTTCACTTCGAAAGGGGAAAAGAATCGGTCGGCGACGTCGAGAAGGTCTCCTCCACGGGTGCGGTCCTCGACGTCGACCCCCAACTCCCGGTCGCGACCCACGAGACAGACCACGAGCCCTTCGGTATGGGAGAGGTTGAATCGCAGAGAGCGCTCCTCGCGCGGCTCGCTTATCTCGGGCCTCCCGTACTCGTTGGCCACGAACCTCCAGTCGGCGGGTGACACGTCGGCATATCGAGAGAGCACCGTTCTCACGAGAGCGCGAGTCACGAGAGAGGTGTGACGGTCCTTCTCGAAGCGAAAGCGAGCGACCTTCTCGCGCTCATCCTTGGTCAGAAGAGCGTCGTAGCTGAGAAGGAGCTCGGGGTCGCGGATCTCGCCGGGCCGGGTGATCCACAAATGGGCCTCGGTCTCGAGAAGCGTTTCGAGCTCCATACCTCACCCCCGAGTTGCGCGTTTCATCGAGCGACTCCCTTCCGAATCCAGAGGTAGACCGGGACGGCGAGAGCGGTGATCGCGACTCCGATGAGCGTGTCGCGGGGATTGAAGATGATGGCGTTCACCAGAAGGAGACTCATCACCAAGATGAACGTGAGGGGCACGAAAGGGTAGCCCGGGGTGAGGTACTGGCCCTGGCCCGCGAGCGCGCGCTTCCGCAGCCGGAAGACCGAGGCCACCATGAGGATGTTCGTGAGCTGAAGCGGAACCACGATGAACGCGACGAGACGCTCGAAGGTGCCGAAGAAGAGAATGGCGACGGTTGCGAGGACGGCGCAGAACAGGATGGCGGTGGCGGGAACCGCGGTCCGCGGGGAGACGTAGGCGAGTGCGTTGAAAAAACGATGTCCGTTTCGCCCGCGCGTCAGAGCCTCGTACTCGGCGCTCGCGGCATAGACCAGCCTCGGGATCGTCATCACCAGGCCCCCGAGGGCGCCGAAGATCGAGATCAGGATGATCCCCGAAACCACCTGTCCACCCAGGTTGCCGAAGGTCGCGACCGCGAGCCTGGTCCCCACCGACGCCCCCTCTTCCCGCATCTGGTCGAGAGGCATCACTCTCAGAAACGCGTCGTTCATTACCAGGTAGAGGGCCGTGATCCCGAGAACGCCGAGCCCGAGTCCCCGGGGCAGGGTCCGGTTCGGCTCCGAGACTTCGCCCGCCACGTGAGAGACGTCGGTCCATCCGTCGTAGGTGAAGAGCACCGCGGCGACTCCCAGGCCTACGAATCGCAGGAACCCGAGAAGCCCGCCTTCGCCGGCCGCGGCCGCGGGAGCGGGGGGCATCACGCGCTCGGCGAGGAAGTAGCTCCCGAAGACGAGGGAAAGGAGTCCGGCGATCTTGATCGCGGTGAGCGCTACCTGCGTTCGACCTCCCCAGCGCACGCCCCGTAAGTTGATCGCGGCGAAGAGGGCGACCGCGCCGATTCCGAAGAGCTGCGGCGAGCCTCTGCCGAGCAAGTCGCTCAGGAGCTCCCCGAACACGATGGCGATCGAGGCGGTGGAGCCGGGAGCGCCCACCCAGCTCTCCATCCAGGCCTTGACGAAGCCCCATCCCGGACCGAACCCCTCGCGAATGATGTGGTAGCTCGCGCCCGCTCTCGGGAGGAGCGAGGCGAGCTCTCCCAGGGTGAGCGCGCCGCAGAGGACGATGAGGCCGCAAAGCGCCCAAATGAAGTAGACCTGAAAGGGAGCGTTCGCCACCGCGGCGAGCGTTCCCGGAGTGAAAAAGATGCCGGAGCCCAGCATGTCGCCCATGACCAGGGCCATCACTGCGGCGAGACCAAGCTGGCGCCGAAGGGTGGAGCTCTCGTCTCTGACCACTACGGGCCGGGATTCTATCCGATTCGGCGCTAGAATCGGCTGACTCAGGAGGCTCCATGAACCGCAAGCTCGCCGGTGTTTGGCTGGTTCTCTCTGTCTCTTCGCTCGCCTTGGCGCAGCCGCCGCCCGCCGACCTCGTGCTTCGCAACGGGAAGATCGTGACCGTCGACGACTCCCGGCCCGAAGCCCGGGCGCTCGCTGCGCGCGGAGGCGTCATCGTGGCCGTCGGGACCGACCAGGAAATCGCGCCCTTCATCGGGCCTTCGACCCGGGTCATCGACCTCGCGGGAGCCCTCGCGGTTCCGGGCTTCATCGAGGGTCACGGGCACTTCATGTGGATCGGCGCGGCCGAGATGCGGCTCAAGCTCGGGACGGCCCGGAGCTGGGAAGAAATCGTGAAAGCGGTGGGAAACGCTGCCGAAGAGAGCGAGCCCGGGGTCTGGATCGAGGGACGCGGGTGGCACCAGGAGAAATGGGACTCGGTCCCGGCGGGGAGCGTCGACGGCGTCCCCACGCATCAAGAGCTTTCGAAAGCGTCTCCGGAGAATCCCGTGGTGCTCGAGCACGCGAGCGGTCACGCGGTGTTCGTGAACCAAAAAGCGATGGAGGCCTCGAACATCGACGGGAAGACTCCCGACCCGCCAGGGGGCGCGATCGTGAAGGACCTGAACGGAAACCCCACGGGCCTTCTGCGGGAGCGCGCCCAGGAGCTGGTCCGGGTGCCCCGCGATTTCGTCGAGTCCCGCGAGCGAAAAAAAGTGGAGCTGGCGTCGAAGGAATGTTTGTCGAAAGGCGTCACCAGCTTTCAGGAGGCGGGCTCCTCCTTCGCCACCATCGACCTCTTCAAGAAGCTCGCGGAAGAGGACGCTCTCGACCTTCGACTCTGGGTCATGATTGGCGAGCCGAACGACGAGCTCGCGCTCCGGCTCCCCCTGTACAAGACGGTGAACGCGGGCGACCATCGTCTCACCGTGCGCGCGATCAAGCGGATGATCGACGGCGCCCTCGGTTCCCACGGCGCGTGGCTCCTCGAGCCCTACTCGGACAAGCCCGTGACCTCCGGCCTCAACACCCAGACACCGGAAGAGATCTCGCGGACGGCGGAGCTCGCTCTTCGGTATGGCTTCCAGTTGTGCGTGCATGCCATCGGCGATCGAGCAAACCGGGAGACCCTCGATCTTTTCGAAGCGGCTTTCGCCGCCCATCCCCAACTTCGGGATCTCCGATTCCGCATCGAGCACTCACAGCACCTCCACCCCGACGACATTCCGCGATTTGGAAAGCTCGGGGTGATTGCCTCGATGCAGGGGGTTCACGCCACCTCCGACGGGCCCTGGGTGGTTCCGAAGCTCGGCGAGAAGCGGGCGAGGGAAGGCGCTTATCCCTGGCGGAGTCTTCTGGATTCAGGGGCGGTCGTCACCAACGGGACCGACGCGCCCGTCGAGGACGTCAATCCGATCGCGAGCTTCTACGCTTCGGTCACCAGGCGCATGGCGAACGGGGAGGCGTTCCATCCCGAGCAGCGGATGACGCGGGAGGAGGCCCTTCGCTCTTACACTCTGAGCCCCGCCTACGCCGCCTTCGAGGAGGACATCAAGGGCTCGCTCACCGTGGGAAAGCTCGCCGACGTGACGGTGCTGTCGAAGGACATTCTGAGCGTTCCCGAGGAGCAGATCCGCGACGCGAAAGTGCTTTATACGATCGTGGGCGGCGAGGTGAAGTACCAGGAGCAGGCTCATACAAACTCAGTACAGCCTGCGCGAGCGGAGCGTTCGACTTCGCCAAGGCTTCGTCGAAACCGCGCCGGAGCCCGAAGGACGGAGGCGGGAGCCCGGCGCGAAGCGCGAGGAGGCCGAGCGGTGGGGGTGGGGCCCTGCCGCATTAGGTCGTTGACTAACTCTCGGGAAAGCTCAGCGCCAAACGGACGCCCCCGCTCTCGGTAGGTGCTACCTCCAGCCTTCCGCCGTGAAGCTCGGCGGCGCGTCTTGCGGCGAGAAGCCCGACCGCCGCCGCTTCTCCGCCGGGACGATTCGCCCAGTTCGCGTCGAACCAGAGAGACCACGAAGACGTGGGCATCCGGACCGCATCCTCGGAGACGAGGAGAGTCGTCGCTCGCGCGAGTGGATTTCCGGCGAGGCGCACCCGGAGTGTCGCGCCGCGGCTCTTTCTCAGGAGCGAGATCACCGTTTCCAGGGCGCCGGCCACGGCCATCGATAGAAGCTCGCGGTCGGCCCGAATGGAACAGGGCTCCTCGACCGAGGAGTCGAGGGCGATCGCGAGAAACGCGCGTTCCTCCTCCGATTCCGAGAGCACGTCGCTCAAAAGAGCGCCGAAGTGCAGCGGGCGGCGGTTGAGAGGGCGGTCGCCGCTCAGGAGGCGCAGCCCCTGGAGAAGCCGTGATGCCCTCAGGGCTTCCGAGCGGATGAGCCCGAGCGCCACCTGATCGCGAAGCGAGTTCTCGGGTTTCTCGAGGAGGCCGAGGGCGGAGAGAATGGCGCTGAGGCTGCCTTCGATGGACGACGCCGTCGATTGACGAAAGGCAGGGATGGAGGCCGGAGCCGGGGTCCGTTTCGCCGCGCCGCGGTTCGCGGCTTCCGCGAGTCGGCGGGCCTCGATCTCATCGACCTCGAGAACCAGGCACGGCACTTCCTTGAGCCCTGCAGTGGACGCTGCCGCGAGTCGCTTCGCCCCGGACAGAAGCTCGTATCGACCCCGGTCCCTTCGCACCAGAAGGGGCTGCAGGACTCCGAACTCCTGAATGGAGTCGATGAGTCCCTCCAGGCCCTCGGCTGCGTTCGGGAGGGAGCTTTCGATCTTGCTCACCGGCACCAGCCTGAGCTGCGGCACGCGCCCGGCGGCGATGAGCTCGTCCACATAGTGCTCGTTCCGCATGCGGTAGTCGGGGGGGAGACCTTCGCGGGGGAAGGAAAGGTCGGGGCCGGTCATCGACTCCGGCTCGAAGAAGGGCCCGTCCTCGGGCTTGGTGCTGTCGATCTCGGACAAGCTCCCCGCGCCTCGCTTCCCAAAAAAACGCATCATTGTACTCACCGCGGAGTTTTTGTCGAGGAGAATCTTCGCACTGTTGCGGCGGGACAGGCTTGCGTTTAGCATGTGGATTCGTTGTCTCATGTTCGAAACCGCGGAGCTCGGACGAAGAACCAGCAAAGAAGAGTACAAGACGCTGGAGCCGTTCCTTCGAACCGGGGTCCTCACCGTCCAGTACGAGCTCCGGGACGCGGACTTTCCCGTGGTGCTGGTTATCGCTGGAACAGATCGTCTCGGCTGCAGCGACCTCATGAACCTGCTCCACGAGTGGATGGACGCGCGCTACCTCGAGGCGAGCGTCTTCGAGGCACCCTCGGACGAGGAGTTGGAGCGGCCGAGGTTCTGGCGGTACTGGCGGGCGCTGCCCGCCAAGGGACGGGTCGGCATCTTCCACCGGGAGTGGACGACCCGGGCGATCGTGGACCGGGTGAAGGGGAATCTCGACGAGGCGGGGCTCGACCAGCGGCTGCGGCACATCGAAGGATTCGAAAGGGCCCTCGCCGACGACGGCGCCCTGGTGCTGAAGTTCTGGCTCCACTTGCCCGAGAAGGCGCTCGCGCGGAGGCTCGAAGAGGCGGAGAACGGATCCGGCAAGTCCTGGGAAATCACCAAGGAGGATCGCCTCGTCCTTCGACACTATCCGCGCGTTCAATCGGTCGCCGAGCAGGTGCTCCGGCGCACCAGCGTCGGAGGCGCCCTCTGGAACGTCGTCGAGAGCGCCGACTGGCGTTATCGGAACGTCGCCGTCGCCCAGACTCTGATTCAGACTCTGACCCGGCGGCTCGCGGAGCCGCCGAAGCTCCGCATCCACCCGCCCGGTCCCGCGCCCCGCGAGCCCAACCCTCTGACGGTGCTCGATCACGTCGACCTGACGAAGACTATCGACGACGAAGCCTACGAGAAGAAGCTGAAGCGGTACTGGGGAAAGCTCGCGAAGCTGGGCCGTAAATCGCACCAACGCGGCCTCTCGGCAGTCGTCGCGTTCGAGGGCTGGGACGCCGCGGGCAAGGGGGGAGCGATCCGACGGCTGACGAAACCGCTCGACGCCGCGCGCTACCGCGTCGTCCCCATCGTGACCCCGAGCGATGAGGAGGGCGTGCATCACTACCTCTGGCGTTTCTGGAGACAGCTTCCGCGCGGCGGCCACTGGACGATCTTCGACCGGAGCTGGTACGGAAGGGTCCTGGTGGAGAGGCTCGAAGGGTTCGCGACCGAAGAGGAGTGGCGGCGGGCCTACGCGGAGATCAACGACTTCGAGGAGATGATCGTGCACCGGGGAATCCTTCTCCTCAAGTTCTGGATCCACATCTCTCCCGAGGAGCAGCTCCGGCGCTTCAAGGCCAGAGAGAAAGTGCCTTTCAAGAAATACAAGATCACCACGGAAGACTACCGGAACCGCGATCGGTGGAACGGCTACGAGCTCGCCGCCGACGAAATGGTGCAGCGCACCAGCACCGACTATGCGCGCTGGCACCTCGTCTCCGGGAACGACAAGCGCTGGGCGCGCATTCAGGTGCTGAAGACCGTGTGCCGAGAGCTAGAGAGGGCAATGGATTGAGTCCGGTGCTCGCGCCGCTTCCGACCGCATCGCTCGCGCTCGAGAGTCCAACGTGGTACGATTCCAAATCGTAGCCGCGCCGGGGCACTCGGGCCCCTCACGAGCCTGCGAGCCTGTGAGGAGAATCGAATGACGCCCCACGTGGAATATCTGGGATTCAAGGCTCACAAGTCGACTCGTGAGTACGCGCTGCGCGTCCGGAAGGTCGGCGCCGACGCGCGCGACTTTACGCTGGTCATCGACAACGCCGCTTTCCTCGCCAACCGCGTCCGCTATCAGGACGCTCCTGAGATTTGCTTTCTGAAGCTCCAGCGTGAGCTGGGGGCTTGCGCCGAGGGCAGGGAGCCGTCTCGGACTCTGAAGGTGACGGACGCGGATCTGGAAGAGTACCGCGTCGCTCACAGTCCGAAGCCGAAGCTACACGGACTGCCTCGGGTGGCGCACTAGAGCGCCAAGGCGCTTCGGCGCCAGCCTACCAGCGCGGCTCGCCGCGCCGTCCGCCGCCTCCTCCTCCTCGGCCTCCTCCGCCGCCCCTGCCGCCGCCTCCACCACCGCCACCATAACCGCCGGAGCTCTTGGGCTTGGGCCGGGCCTCGTTGACGGTCAGGTTGCGGCCGCCGAGCTCTTTGTCGTTGAGCTGCTGGATGGCTTTCTGAGCGTCTTCCTCGGTGGTCATCTCGACGAAGCCGAAGCCCCGCGCGCGCCCGGTGGCGCCGTCCCGCATGATCGCCACCGACTCGACCGGGCCCACCTGGCTGAAGAGCTGTTCGAGATCCTGCTCACCGGTGTCATAAGGAAGATTGCCCACGTACAGTTTCTTTCCCACTTCATCTCCTTAGAAGGCGGGTTTCCATCACGCCGCGGTCATGCTAGCACGATACCGGTGCTCGTGGGTCGCGTCAAATCGTAACTTTGAACGTGCCGCGCAGGATGAACGCGAAGGCGATCGAGAGCGCGAAATAGACGATCATCCAGTGGAGCTCGATGCCGAAGACGTCGACGCTCGCCTCGGGGTAGGTGACGGCGATGGACTCGAAAGCACCCCGGGGGAGCGGAGGCTCGGCGGGATAGAGGAGCTCGTCGAGAAAGCCCCGGACCCGGAGAGGCGATCGCTTCAGGACGGAATCCGAGCGGTCCATCACCCGCACGGATTTCGTGACCGATTCGCTCCCGTTCACGATCCGGAGCTCGTAGTCGCCGGCGGTTCGGGGCTCGATGCGCCAGGCCATCTCCGAGAGCGACGGGATCCAGACCGGCGGCTCCATCACTTCGAGCCCCGGCGCCGCTTCGAGTCGAATCGCGGGCTTCGAGCCGGTGTCGCTTGCCCCAACTGTCGCCTTGAGCAGGGCCGGGACCCCGACCCGCAGACTCTCGTAGCCGTAGTGAAACTGAAGCTGCGCGATCAGGAGCACCAGCGGCGGGAGGGTCCAGATCATGGGCACGGTCGAGTAGCGAAGATAGGTCAGATTGTGGCGGAGGATCTCGAGCTGCGCGCGGAAGATCGATCGAAAGTCGTCGTTGAACAGGCGAATCTCGAAGAGACAGGCGTGAATCTTTCGTTTGACCGCCTCGAGCGCCTTCTGGTTCGACGTCTTCTTGAAGACGATGAGAAGCAGAATCGAGGTCAGGAGCGAGACGACGGTAAGCCCGACGATGGGCGGGAGTCCTCGAAAGGGGAAGAGAAGCCCGTCGACGGCCGCGCGGAGAATGGCGTTGACGATAGACATCGACTCAGGAGATGTAGCCGAGGCCCTTCAAACGCTTCTTGATCTCCTCTTCGGAGCCGGCGTCCTCGAGCTTCGCGAGCTCCTTCTCGAGGGCGTGGGTGATGAACTCCTCGACCGAAGAGTAGCCCGCGATGTCGGAGTACTTCTTCACCCGGGCCAGCAGGTTTTTGTCGAGCTTGATTCTTCCACCACCGAACATGTTCAGTCTTCCTTTTCCCGAGGTTGCGTGGGTTGAATGGGCTCGTCGATTCCGAACTCCAGAAGCACCGACTGCGCCAGGTCCTGGAGCCGGAGAGCGGGTTTCTTGAGGGGGCGGTTCGTCAGAAGGATTCCGGGAACGGCCTCGTGATCCATCAAGTGGTCGCCGCTCCACTCGTCGACGTTGTCGGTGAGGACTTCCCTTCCCACCGCACCGAGCGCCGAGTGGCCCGAGATTCTCGTCCCATTGGCGGTGCCCACGATGATGTCGGGTCCGATCTCGAGCTCCCCGCGGTCTTTGTAGGTTTCCTCGCGCTGATAGGCTTTGGTCACGACCGGACCGCCGGTCTTGGGGTCGACCTCCGCGAGGAGCGCCGCGGCGATCTCGTCCATGAGCGCCTTGCGCTTCTCCTCAGACACGATCCCGTTCTTCTCACGGCCCGTCAGATTGATGTAGAGGGCGTTGAGCCCGACGCCGTAGGCGCGGGTGTGCGCCCAGTCGACGTTCACGAACATTCCCGGATCGTCTTCCATCCCGGGGTCCTTCACCACTAGATATCCCTTCTCCTTCAGCCAGGCGTTCAGATGGAACGATCGCCTCCACGAGGCGAAGCCGTGGTCCGACATGACGACGAGCGTGTCGCCGGTTGCGAGCCGCTCGAGGGCCTGCCCCACGATTCCATCGAGCCCGACGTAGACCTCTTCGATGAGGCCTTTGTACTTCGGATCGACTTCGGGGTCGTACGCCGGGTGCTCCGGATCCAGCACTTTCCACATGACGTGGCTGATCTGGTCCGCGTTCCCTAGATAGAAGAATAGGAGTCCGCCCTCGAAGTGGTCAAGGACGTAAGGAAATTGATCCGCGAATTCCTTCCCCGCGATGTGAGCCTGCGCGAGGAACTCCTCGGTGGTGAGGACGCCGCTCTCCCGCGCCTTCGTATCTTCGGGCAGTCCCTGAACGTAGAACCGCCCGCCGGCTTTCGCGAGCTCGGAGGCATAGTCGTCGGGGGTTGCGATCGGAAGCGCAGGAGCCATGGGATCGATCTGGATGGGGGAAGCGTAGAGCTCGAAGTCGGGCCGCACGGACCTCAGGTAGAAGCGCACCATTCCCCCGAGGGTCTGCGTCGGGATCATCGAGAACTCGACGGGCACCCATCCGCTCCACTCGCCCTCGCGCAACACGACCTCTTCGGTCCCGGCGACGATCTTCGCCACCGGGTCTACGGGATCGAGGTACACCGTGAAGTCCGACGCGAGCTTCTCGGTCTCGATGAGGAACGGGTTGTCGGGACCGTAGAGCTTCGCTTCGACGACGCTGTCGTAGATGTCCACCTCGTATACGTTGCCGCCGGCGATATCCTCTCCCGCGAAGGCGAAGAGCTTCGAGGTGTAGAACGAGAACTCGCCGTACGTCCCGCGGAGATCGGGGGTGCCCATACCCGAGAGCTCACGGGTCGCGGTCCCCGAGGGAGGAAAGTTCGCGGGCATCCGGAGGATCGTGGTCTCGATGCCGTGGTTCTCGAGGACTTCCCAGAACGCGCGGCCCCGTCTCAGAAGCTCGATCGATCCTCCGCTGAGAGGAAACTGGTACTTCCCAATCTTGAGCGTCGTTCCACTCCCGGAGACTTCGCTCGCGGAAAGATACGGTGTCATGGTGTCCGGTCTCCTGTGCACGAAGTCGAAGATGCCGTGTCCGCCGGAATCCATTCCAGTGATGAAGTTGGACCAGGCGACGGGGCTCTGAGGAGGGATCGAGGTCTGGAGCGGTCCGAAGCTTCCTTCCCGCGCCACGCGGGAAAAGTTGGGGAGCTTGCCTTCCTCCATCAGCTTCTTGGTGTACACGTAATCGAGACCGTCGAAACCGAGGATGATTACCCGTTTCCCGGCGGCGGTTCCGCCCCCATTGTCTCGCGCGCAGCCGCACCCGAGAGCCGCGATCAAAAGAAGCGCGAAGCGGACCCTCATCGGCTTGCCTGAAACGTCTCCCGGGTGAAGAGAGGCTTTCCCTCCATGTGCTTGGGAGGGGGCACGCCGAACATCGTGAGAACGCTGGGGGCGATGTCCTCGAGGGAGGGGCTTTCGGACGCCACGGCGTAGTTGCAGAACAAAACGCCGGGGACGAGGCGCGGGTCGACGCAGTGGTCGCCGCTCCAGGCCTTCACGTTGTCCTCGAAGACCGGACCCGACACCATGCCCGTGGCGCAGTCCCAGGAGATCCGGTAGCCATTCGCGTAGCCGATGATGAAATCGGGGGCGTTCTCCTGATAGGGTCCTTCGTAGATCGCGGCGGTATCAAAGACCTCCTGGATTCCCACGACCCCCCTCAGCTCATCGACGAGTCCCCTCATCCGGGAAGTGATCTCTTTCTTGACCGCCTGGGCCTCGGCGCCGGGCTTGACGATGCCGTTCGCTTCGCGCCCCTCGAGATTCAGGAACATCCCGGTCAAGCCGAGCGAATAAGCTTTGGTGCGGCTCCAGTCGACGTCCTTGAGCCACTCCGCGCTTCCGTCGGCGCCGTCCTTGAGCTTGAGAAAGCCCTCATTGAGGAGCCAACCGTTCAAATTCACGCCGCGCTGGAACGAGTTGAAGCCGTGGTCGGAGAGCACCATGAGGACGTCGCCTGGCTTCATCCGCGCCATCACCTTGCCTACGAAGACGTCGTCGTGCTTGTAGATCTCCTCGATGGCCTTGCGATGCTCGGCGTTCCCGACACCCTTCCCGTGGTTCGCCGGGTGGTTCTCCTCGAGGTAGTGCCAGAACATGTGCTGGATGCGATCGGTGGCGTCGAACACGCAGACCAGGGCTCCCTGGCGGAGCCGATCGAGGGCGGCGAAGAACATGTCCTGCCGCTCCTTGTCGATGTCGTAGGTCTGTTTGAGGAACGTGGCATCGTCGATGACGCCCTCGTTGAGCGCCCAGGTGTCTTCCGCGAGCCCGAGCGTGCAGAAGTGGCCGATCTTCTTCGCCAGGTACGTGGCGTAATAGGACGGGTGGGAGATGGGCATCGCGGGCTTGTCGGGATCGAGGTTCAAGGGAGTGACGTAGAGCGAGAAGTGGTCGCCCATCTCCGTCACCATCATCCGGCAAATCCCCGAGACCTTGATCGCGGGAGCGGCTTTGAAAGAAAGGGGGATCCAGTCGCTGAGCTTTCTCGGCTCGAGATCGACGCTCTCCCCGTCGATCGAGACTCGGGCTCGCTTCTTTTCCCGGTCGAGATCGATGGTCATCGGGAGCTCGAGGAGAGGGTTCCCGTCGCGGAAGGAGTTCTCCGGCCCCTGGAGCCGCGTCTCCATGCGATCGCCGTTGCGGGGAAGCTCGACCCGGATTCCGCCTTCCTTGAAGCGCTTCTCCGCCGGCCGGGTGGTGTAGAGGAGAAAGGTTCCCTGTGTTCCCAGGAGATCGGGAACGCACATCGCCGAGAGTTGCGCCCCTTTGAACTTGTCGGGCGGGAACGTAATCGGGACCCGGAGCACGGTGCTCCAGACGTCGTTCTCTCCGAGGATCGACCAGAACGGCTTCGACTTCCGGAGGAGCCTCAGCTCGGGCTTTCCCAGGGGAATT
>Ga0326597_10004938_pt1 | contig 18628 bp, 7 predicted proteins | sample RVTome_12_FD_203789 | JGI IMG/M metagenome (GOLD analysis project Ga0326597, IMG submission 203789) | Soil microbial communities from uranium-contaminated site in the Upper Colorado River Basin, Wyoming, United States - RVT100D185 | ecosystem: Environmental > Terrestrial > Soil > Contaminated >... | reverse complement strand
CAGCGCCGTGCTGGAGGAGTTCTTGGCCCAGCCTGCGCGGGGCGATTGAAATCCCACAAAGCTTATGGTGGAAGGGGTAGAATGTGCGGGCCTCCAGAGACGTACAGGGTTAACCCATGCCTGAGATTATCTCAATCCACTCGTTCCGCGGCGGGACGGGTAAGTCGAACACGGCCGCCAACCTGGCTGCAATGTTGGCCAAGCAGGGCAAGCGGGTATGCGTGATCGATACGGACATTCAGTCGCCAGGCATCCACATTCTCTTCGGCCTGGACGGTGAGGGCGTCAAATCGTCCCTGAACGATTTTTTGTGGCACGGTCGGGCCATCGAGGAGGTGGCCATCGACGTAACCCCCGCCGAAGTCAGGGCAGACTCCGGCATCATCTACCTCGTCCCCTCCAGCATCAAACCAGGCGAGATCACCCGTGTTCTGCGTGAGGGGTACGACGCGCGGCAATTGACCGAAGGCCTTCGCCGCCTGCTCACCGAACTCAGGTTGGACTACCTGCTCATCGATACCCATCCGGGTCTCAATGAGGAAACGCTGCTCTCGCTGGTCATCTCCAACACGCTGCTCATCGTCATGCGTCCCGATCAACAGGATTACGAGGGCACCGGCATCACGGTCCGGGTCGCTCAGGAATTGAAGGTCCCCCGCATCCTGATGCTGGTCAACAAGGCCCCCAGCAGCCTGGAGCCAAAGGCGCTCGCTCAGCAGGTCGCGCAGGCCTATGGATGTCAGGTGGTGGCGGTCCTGCCGCATTCCGATGAAATGATGGAGTTGGCCAGCCGGGGGCTATTCAGCCTCACCCATCCCTCCCATCCTATTGCCGAGCAGTATCGCGAGATTGCAGCTCAGCTGGCGTAGGGTCCGCCTCGACAGCATGCCCGACGAACCTTCCTTCTTCTCTGGTGTGGACCTGCTGGATGGCCTGCCCTCGCGCCGCGCAGGCACCATTCTGTACGCCATCGAGGGACGCACTGCGCAGCTCGTCTCCCAGTCCAGGCAGGCACTGGCCAATTACCTCAGCGAGAAGAGCGCGGAGGAGAAAGAACAGGCCTTCCTGGCGGCCCTGTCGCAGGGGCGGGATCTTCCCCTGCAGCCGACCATCCAGGAGCTGGAGCGGTTTGCGCCGGAGTGGGCGACATTGGTTCCCACTGAAGCCAACTTGCGCGCGGCGCTGGCCCACTCACTGGGAGAGAAGTATCGGTTTCGGCTCAAGGATGTTCCTGCCTTGCGTCGGTCGCTCGGGTTGGAAGCCCAGGCGGTCGAACAGGCCTTTGAGCGCATGTACCAACAACCCCTCGACTCAGTCTATTCGCCCACTACCTCGATGGCGGAGCAGATTCGCTGGCTGCTGTCTCGCCTGGCCAACGGCCTGGAGAGAATGCCCCCGTTCTGGACCGCCTTCTCCCTGGCCCTAACCGAGACGGTCGGCGGGAGTGTGCTTGCGCTTCCCATCGCACTGGCGGGGGTTGGACCCATCCCAGGGGTCGTTCTGCTCGTCATCCTGGGCCTGGTAAACATCCTCACCATCGCCGGTATCGTCGAGGCGATCACGCGCAATGGAAACATGCGCTATGGAACCGCCTATTTCGGGCGGCTGGTAGGCGATTATCTGGGCCGGCCTGGATCGATCGTCCTGGCGCCGGCGCTGCTGCTGCTGAATGTCCTGATCCTGACCGCCTTTTATGTCGGCATCTCGACCTCGCTGGGTGATGCCACGGGAACCAACCCCATGTTGTGGGCTGCTCTGGTCTTCCTGGTTGCGGTCTATTTCCTGCGGCGCGAATCCCTCAGCGCAACCGTGGCCTCCGCGCTGGTCATCGGAATCATCAACATCTTGATCATTATCGTGATCTCGGTGCTGGCGTTCTTCTACCTGGATCCAGCCAATCTCCGCCACGTCAACTTACCCTTTGGGGAGGGGCGGACCTTTGATCCGAGGATCCTGGGGCTGGTCTTCGGCGTGGTCCTGACGGCCTACTTCGGACACACCTCGGCCGGGAACGCAGCCAAGGTCGTCTTGCGTCGCGACCCGGGTGGCCGATCGCTGGTCTGGGGCAACATCGCCGCGATGGCCACCGCCATCGCCCTCTACAGCCTGTGGGTGATCGCCGTCAACGGGGCCATCCCGGCCGCCGTCCTGCAGAGCGCAACCGGCACAGTCATCTCACCTCTGGCAGCGAGAATCGGCGGGGTGGTTCCGGTGCTTGGTGCGATCTATGTCATCTTGGCGATGGGGATGGGGTCGCTCCATTTCTCCTATGGCCTCTACTATCAGGCGCGTGAAGTCCTCCCTTCCAAGCTCAAACGCAACGCTCGGCTCATCATCAGCATCGCCCCGGTCTTCCTGCTCTTTGTCGTGGCGGAATGGCTGCTCTTCACCCGGCGCGAGTCGTTCTCCGGGATGCTGGGGATCGTGGGGGTGATACTGGTGCCCATTCTGGGGGGCGTCTTCCCGATGCTCATGTTGGCCGCCAGCCGCCGCAAGGGCGACTATGCGCCCAGGATTTCCCTGGCGTTTCTGGGCAATCCGGTCGTTATGGCGGCGATCTACACGCTCTATCTGGGCGGGGTATTCGTCTATGGCCTGATCATCTGGCAGGACCCGATCCAACGTGCAATTGCCGTCGGGGTCGGCGTGCTGATGGTCGCTGTCACCGGCTTGATCATCCGGCGGGGAGCCTTCGCTCCCCGGACGGTTGTCGAATTGCGCGTTCAACTATCGGACACGCATGAACGGGCCACCTTTGCTGTCATTGCGGGCGGGAAACCCGTGGAGACGGCCATTCGGCTGGAGTATGCGGACGGAGAACAGTCCTTGCGGGGGGCCGAAGTCGAGATCAGTTCGTTCAAGAAGCTGAAGAGGTTGTCGGTCACGGTTCCTGCCGGTCCCTCGCGCGAACTGAAACTCTGGGTTCATGCCATCTCGCCGGAGGGCTACAGCCGGGCTCTGCCCGCCACCCTGCTCTTGAAATCGGATGAGCGGATGGAGGAGGTGCGGCTTGATCCCAGAGATGGCCAGGCACTCCTTCCTTTCGGCATCCAGGACCTCGAGCTCGAGATTTCCCTTCGCCCATAGGAGATCGAACTTGAAGATCAAATCTGGTTCACCGAAGCTGTACTCCGCCACGCTGACATCGGTCGGTCTTGCGCTCACATTGTTGATAGCCGGCTGCGGCGGGCCCGCCACGCCGGTCGCGACCTCCGCACCCACCGAAGCGGCTACCCTGGCGCAGGTCTCCGCACGCGGTCAGGGCGGGATCCTGCGCCTGCTCTACTTCCAGGCGCCGACGATCGTCAATCCGCATCTCTCGCCCGGGACCAAGGACCTCTCCGCCAGCCGCATCACCTACGAACCCCTGGCCAGTTTCAACAACCAAGGCGAACTGGTTCCCTTTCTGGCGGCCGAGATTCCCAGCCTGGAGAATGGGGCAGTCGCCGCGGATGGCACCTCCGTAACCTGGAAGCTCAGGGCGGGTGTTCAGTGGGCCGATGGAGAGCCCTTCACGGCCGACGACGTACTCTTCACCTACGAGTACGTCACGAACTCGGAGGTCAAAGCCACCAGCGCCTCTGCCTACGTCGACGTCGACAGCGTGGAAGTTCTCGATGACTTCACGGTGAAGGTCCACTTCAAGCAGCCGACCGCCGGGTGGTACGCGCCCTTTGTCGGTTCGTTTGGAATGATCATCCCGCGACATCTCTTCGAGGACTACAACGGAGCCAACACCGCGGATGCGCCCGCCAACCTGCTGGCGATTGGCACGGGGGCGTACTATGTCTCCGAGTTCCGGAATGAGGATGTCCTCATCATCGGCGGAAACGCCGTGAGCACCAACAAGATCATCTATGAGATCAACCCCTACTACCGCGACCCAGACAAGCCCTTCTTCAGCCGAGTGGAACTGCAGGGTGGTGGAGACCTGAACCTCGCGCTACAAGCAGGGAAAGAAGGTTTGGTGGATTTCGTCTGGAACACCGCAGTTTCCGAGGATGCGATGGTTGACGCGGAAACAGCAGGCAACGTGTTGGTTGTGGCGCCAGCCTCTTCGTTCGTGGAGCGGATCATGTTCAACTTCGCCGACCCCAACGCAGAAACGCCCGATGGCGAACGTGCCAGTGTCCAGTTCCCGCATCCGATCCTGTCGGACCTGAGCGTCCGCCAGGCGATCGGCATGGCGATCAATCGGGAAGCGATCGCCGCTCCCTATGGTCGCGGAGGGGTATTGACGACCAACATCCTTACCGAGCCGCCGTACTTTGCCTCAGCGGACACATCCATCGAATACAACCCTCAAGCAGCCGCCGCCCTGTTGGACCAGGCCGGGTGGGTGGACAGCGATGGGGACGGGGTCAGGGAGAAGGACGGCGTGGAACTGCGCCTGGTCTTTCAGACCTCGATCCAGGCCCTGCGCCAGCGCACCCAGGACCAGGTTAAACAGGATCTGGAGGCGATTGGGATTGCTGTCGAATTAAAGCAGATCGATTCGAGCATCTTCTTCGGGCCGCCGACCGCTACCACCGACACCCGCAGGCAGTTCTACGCCGACCTGGAGGAGTTCGCCTTCAGCAATAAGAGCCCCGACCCGACCGCCTACATGGCGGGCTGGGTCTGCGATCAGATCGCACAGAAGGCCGACGACTGGTCGCTCCCGAACTGGTCCCGCTACTGCAATCCGCAGTTTGACGCGCTTTTCGAACAGGCCACCCTGGAGCTCGATCCCGACCGGCGGTCCGCGCTGTTCGTGCAAATGAATGAGCTGCTCATCCAGGACGCCGCCGTGATCCCGCTGGTCAAATTGACCCTCCCGGCTGCGGTGAGTGTGGACCTGAAAGGCTGGGACTTCACGGCCTGGGATGTGGAGGTCTGGAACATCGCCGACTGGTACAAATAGCCGGCGGCTCTCATCATGAAAACACCGTCACTCTTCGGTCGGTTGCTGCTGCTGAGGCGCAGGCTCAAGATCGGCCCCAAGCTGAGCATCGGGTTTGGGATCCTGATCGCACTGATGCTGGTTGGGTATGGCCTGGGGATATCGGCCAACAGTCAGGCGACCCGGGAGATCGATCGCACCACCAGCCTGCGCGCCCCGACCACGCTGGCCTCGGCGCGGGCGCAAGCCAACCTGCTGCGGCTGGTGGCCGATCTGCAGGCCTATCTCGCCCTGGGGGATTCCCAATACCGCGAAGACTACGCGGCCTACCAGGCGGAGTTCGAGGACAACCTGGCCGAGCTCCAGGCCATCATCGACCAGCCCGGGGTGCAGGATTCACCGGAGTATCGGGCGCTCGCCAGCAGCTTGGGAATCCTGCGCGCCAGCTACGGCCAATGGTCGGCCCTGGTCCCCGGATTGTTCGAACTCAGAGACGACCAGCTGCGGCGCGAGCCGGCCCTCAGGATGCTGATTGTGGAGGCGTCGCCGCTGATCAATACAATCATCGTCAACTCTTCCACCATGATCAAGACCCAGGAGCTGAGCGAACCGACCCCCGAGAACATCGAATTGATGGGCAGCATGGCTGAGTTTCAATCCTCCTTCTATGCCATGGTCGCCGGGCTGCGGGGCTACGTGACCACGCGGCGGGACAGTTTCAAATTCGAGTACCAGGCCAACCTGGACAGCAACACCCAGGCCTGGGATCTCCTCACCGAGAGCCAGGAACTGCTCGTCCGCAGCCAGCTGGCCAGTCTGGGCAGGATTCAAGAGGCTCGGGCCGCATTCCTGGTGATGCCGGAAAACATGTTTGAGGCGGTGGAAGGCGTGCATGCCCGGGAAGACCTGTACCTGTTCCGTGCCGAGGCGGTCCCGCTGGCGGATGCCATGCTGAACCTGCTGGATCAGGAGACCACGCTGCAGCAAGATCTGCTGCAGGCCGACCTCGACCATGGCCGCCAGCAATTGAGCAGCGCGCAGGTCACTTCAATCGGCGGCGCGCTGGTTGTGCTCTTGGCGGGCCTCACCCTGGCCTGGGCTATCGGGCGGGACATCGCCCGCCCGATCCTGCGGCTGACGGGCACCGCTCAAGAGATCCAGGCGGGAGATCTGAAGGCTCAAGCCGAGGTCAGTTCGGAAGACGAGATCGGCATCCTGGCCAGCACCTTCAACGCCATGACCGCCAAGCTGCGCGAGACCCTCCAGTCGCTGCTGGATTACCTGGAGCAAGTGAAAGTCGTCATGAGCGCGGCGGCCGCGGTCGAAGAGGACCGGTTTGAGCCGACCTCGTTGGATGGCCTGGCCCAGCGCCAGGACGCCCTGGGACAGCTGGCTCGGGTCTTCCAGAAGATGGCCCGCGAAGTTCGCCTGCGCGAAGAGAAGCTGAAACAGCAGGTCAAGGAACTGCGGATCGTGCTCGATGAAGCGCGCCAGCAGAAGAAGGTGGCCGAGATCACGGAAAGCCAATACTTCAAGGACCTTCAGAGTGAGGCCGAGTCCCTGCGCAGCATCATCGCCGGCGCTTCTGAAGATTCGGGCGGAGCGATCGTCCCATAGACTGTCCCAGGTGCGGCACCCCCAATCGTGCGGAGGCGAGTTTCTGCAAGCACTGCGGGAGCCTGCTGCTCGCGGCCTGCCCGCGCTGCGGAACGCCGCTTCCTGAAGCTGCCCAGTTCTGCGATCATTGCGGCCTGAAGCTGGCGGAGGCCTCCAGGCTGGACGGCTGGACGCCCGGGCAGCTCGGGGAGGCCCCCTCGAGGGCCGCCCGCCCGTCCGAAACAGCCGGCGCCGAGCCCGGCTCAGCCGACCTCCACCTGCAGCGTTTCATCCCCAAGGAGCTGCAGGCCCGGCTGGACGCCGCTCGAGTGAGCGGAGAGATGGTGGGCGAGCGGCGGGTGGTGACTATGCTGTTTTGCGACGTCAAAGGCTCCACCGAGGTGGCCGAACAGCTTGACCCGGAGGACTGGAGCGAGATCATCAACGCCGGCTTCGAGTTCATGATCAAGCCGGTCTACCGCTACGAAGGCATCGTGGCAAGGTTGATGGGCGACGGCATCCTGGCCTTCTTCGGGGCGCCCATCGCGCATGAGGACGACCCGCAGCGCGCCATCCTGACCGGCCTGGAGATCGTGGCCGGGATTCGTCCGTACCGCGAGCTGGTCAGGCAGCGGCACGGCGTGGACTTCGATGTGCGGGTGGGCATCAACACCGGCCTGGTGGTGGTCGGGGCGGTGGGCTCCGATCTGCGCATGGAATACACCGCCCTGGGAGACGCCATCAACCTGGCCGCGCGCATGGAACAAACCGCGCGTCCCGGCACGGTGCAGGTGGCGCACGACACCTATCGGCTGGTCAAGCCCCTGTTCGAGTTTGAGGAGCTGGGCGGCATCGAGGTCAAGGGCAAAGGGGAGCCGGTGCCCGCCTATCGGGTCTTGGGAGCGAAGGAGCTGAGCGGGCGGGCGCGCGGCATAGAAGGCCTGCGCGCCGAGATGGTCGGGCGCAAGGCGGAAATGGCGGCACTGCGGGAGGTGATGGCCGACCTGAAGCAGGGGGTGGGGCGGATCGTCTGCCTGCTGGGCGACGCCGGCCTCGGCAAGACTCGCATCATCCAGGAGAGCCGCAAGGTCTTCCAGGAGGTGGTGGGCAGCGAAGCCGACTGGTTCGAAACCACCACACTCTCTTACGAGACCAACCAGGCGTACGGGTTGTTCCAGCGGTTGCTGCGCAGGGTCAAGGGGATTGCCTACGACGACCCGCCGCTCAGGATCCGCCAGGAGCTGGCCTCGCTGGTGGAGGGGCTGCCGGACGAGCGGCGGGTTCGCGCGACGCACGTGCTGGAAGCGCTGTTTGGAATCGACGGCCATGAGCAGGGGCTGCCCCTGGAAGGCGAAGCGTTCCGGCGCGCGTTGATCGAGACGGTGCAGGACTGGTGGCGGGCGGGTTTCGGCAATCGGCCGACCGTGCTGGTGTTCGACGACATGCACTGGGGCGATGCGGCCTCCATGGAATTGCTGCTGCAACTGCTCCCGCTCACCGAGGCGATCCCGGTGGTCCTGCTGTGCGCCATGCGCGGCGAGCGCGAGGCCCCGGCCTGGCAGATCAAGACGCAGTCCTATGAGCTCTACCCGCATCGCTACACCGAGCTGTCCCTGCGCCCGCTTACCGAAGAGGAGAGCGATGAATTGGTGAGCCGCCTGCTGGCCATCGCCGAGATCTCCGACCCTCTGCGGGCCCGGATCCTCGACCGATCGGCGGGCAACCCGTTCTTCATCGAGGAGGTGGTGCGCACGTTGATCGAGAGCGGCGCGGTGTACTCCGAAGAGCGCGCCGTGGACGGAGAGCTGCGCCGCTACTGGCGCTCGACCGGCGAGGGCGCCGATTTCGCCATCCCCGACAATCTGCGCTCGCTGCTGGCCGCCCGCATGGATCGCTTGGAGGAAGAGACGCGCGCCACGCTGCAAATGGCCTCGGTGATCGGCCGCAACTTCTACTACCGGGTGCTGCAGGCCGTGGACGAGGACAGCACCGACCTGGACAGGAACATGGGAACGCTGCTCCGGTTGGACATGATCCGCGAGCTGGCGCGGGTGCCCGAGATTGAATACAGCTTTCGCAATCCGCTGACCCAGGAAGCGGTCTACAAGACGATACTCTTGAAGCGCCGGCGCGAGTTCCATCGCCGGGTCGGGGAAGCCATGGAACAGCTCTATCCGGAACGCCTGGAGGGGCTCTACGGCCTGCTGGGGCACCACTTTGCGCTGGCCGGGGAGCGGGACAAGGCCATCCAATACGCTCGCAAGGCGGCCAGGCAGGCGATGGCGCTGTACGCCTACGACGACGCCGTGCAGAACCTGCGCGCCGCCCTCGAGCTGATTCAGCCGGGGGAGCTGAGCGAGATTCACCTGACCCTGCGCGAGGAGTGCGCCGATGTCTTCGTCATGCTGCGCGACGGATGGCGGGCGATCGAGGAATACCGGCAGGCGCTGCAGCTCTGGAGCGGCCTGGAGGGCTCAGACCGCATGGCGGGGGTGCGCCTCAACCGCAAGATTGTGCAGGCGGTCACCGATCTGAAGTGGTCGGTCAGCCTGGAGAACCTGCGGCGCGCCAACAGCGCACGGGGGGAATCCCTCGCCAGCCTGGAGCGGGCGCTGGAGGAGTTGAAGGGGGCCCCACCGCATCTGGAGACTGTGCGGGCGTTGATCACGCTGTCCACCGACGCCTGGCGCATCCTGGAACCGCCGGACTGGGAAGCCGCCCAGCGCTTCGCCCAGTCGGCAGTGGAAATGGCCGCCGAGTTGGACAACCCGGTGGACCTGTCGCAGTCCTATGGTGCACTGGCCAACGTGCTGGACGGCCGCAGCCGGCTGCGCGAACACCTGCAGATGGCCGAGCAACGCCTGGCCATTTGCCGGCGGCCTGGGTTCGGCGACCTGCGCGAGACCCTGGAGGCGCTGCGGGGGCTAGGGACCGCCTTGATGTATGTGGGGGAGTATGCGCAGTCCCTGCCCTACCTGGAGGAAGCCGAGGGGCTGGCAAACCGGGTGCAGTCGATCGATCAGATTGCCAATGTGCTGACCGTCCAGGCCCAGTGCCTGTTCAGGACGGACCGCTGGGATGAAGTGCTGGCCATGGAGGGGAAGTGGCGTGATCTCGAGAGGCGCCACCCCCGGGAGCGGGTGGGTGCGACCTGCTTCCTGGTCGCCCTCTGCAGTAGTGTGCATGCGCTGCGGGGAAACATCGACCTGGGGACTTCCTACGCCCAGGAGTCCTTTGATTTCATGGTCTCGGTCTCCGGCAAACCGGAGCAGTGGCAGCGCAACCAGTTCTACTGAAGATCGCTGCCGCTGCTGGCACAGGGCGAGTTCGCCCTGCTCCGAGAAAGCCTGGAGACGGCCCTGAAGTCACCCGGCCAACCGATCCAGCGCGGCACCATGGCGCACGAGCATGCCGTGTGCATGATGCTGGTGGAGGCTGCGACGATGGCCGCGGATGAGGCTGATCTCGGGAGGTACGCGCCCAAGCTGGAGCAGCTGGCCCGGCGCGATGGGCACCTCCCCTATCTGGGGGTCGCCCATCGAGCATTGGGCGTGGCGCACCGGCTGGCCGGGGAGCACGCCGAGGCGGAGGCGCGGCTGAAGCAGGCCTTAGAACTGTTCCAGGGGATGCAGGCCGGCTGGCAAGTCGGGCGGACGCTGTGCGAACTGGCGGAGTTGGATCTGGCCAGGTCCGATCGAGCGGCCGCGCTCGAACACTTCGGCCGGGCCCTGGAGGCCTTCGAGGCGCTGGGGGCAGCCCCCGACGCGGAGCGTACCAGGCAGGCGCTGGCGGCGATCCTCTAGCGCGGCGGGCGTCGATCCGCCCCCTGGGAAGTGTCGGCTACGGCGCGATCAGCCGCGACTGGATCTGCTCCCAGGTGCGTCCGCCGTCCATCGTGCGGACCAGCGCAACTTCTTCGCCGCTGACCGCCACCGCCCAGCCGTGTTCCCGATCCACGAAACTAAACTGACCGTCCCAATACACCGTCTTGACATGGCCCCAGCTTGCTCCGCCGTCGACGGTCTGGAAGATGTCCCGTCCCAACGCCCAACCCAGGCGGTCGTCCAGGAACAGTGGCGCCCCGCCCGGATACTCCACCACTTGCCAACTCACCCCCGCATCGTCCGTGCGAAAGAGGAATTCCCGCGCCGACTCGCCGGCGCCCACCCCGTCGAGACACGACACCCGCATGACGCCGGAGGTGGAGGTGAATATCCTGGGCGAGTCTGAAATGCAGGAGTGGTTCACGGACTGATCGAACGGCATTGAGCTGGTAGGCAAGGAGTTCTCATTCCACGTCAGTCCGCCATCCCCAGTCAAGTCCCAGAGGGTATTGATGGTCCCGCCCTGACAGTCGAGGGTCACCACTCCAACCTCAGGGCCGCCAAAGGCGATCCCGGTCTTGAAGCAGCTTTGCAGGTCGTCACCTTCGCTGGGATCGACCACCTGCTTCCAGCTTGCCCCTCCATCGCTCGTGCGGAAGAGCGCCACGCGTTCGGTGCCGAAGCCGGCCTCCAGGCTCTTGAGCAGCCAGCCATGTTGCGGATCGATGAAGGTTAGCCTGGCGGCCGGCGCGTGTACGTAGCCGGCCTGGCCGGCCCGCCAGGTGGCGCCGGCATCGGATGTCCGCCAAACCTTGCCGCGATCCGGGGTGGTGACCCATGCCCGCACCTCATCGAGATAGGCACCCACGAGCCGCGTCTCCTGGAAATCCCAGACAGCCAGCAGCTCGGTCGGAGTCACCTCCATCCAGGTCAACCCGCCATCGACGGTATGCAGAACGTGGTCGTTTCCATCCGAGTCCTCAGTCGTCCCCCATCCCGCCAGGACCGTGGTCATCTGGATGGAGTCCAGCCGGAGTCTGCGAGTGGGGCTCAGCCGCGCAATGGGCCGGAGCTGAAACGGCTCTGGGCCGCGAGCCATTTGGGCATTGCCATCCTGGGCCTCGCCCGGGTCGTAGGAGTAGACCCGGCCGTCCCAGGAGCCGAGCCACAGCACGCCGTCCCTCGTCGTCGCCATAGCAGCGACCACTTCAGGCCGTTCCCCCGCCAGTTGATCGGTTATGGAACGCCATCCTGACCCGTCATAGCGCCAGATCCCCCCGTCGGCCGAAAGCCAGACCCCGCCGTCGTGCGCTGCCGCCAAGACCACTGGAACGCCTGGGTTGCCCAGATCCAGTCCTGCTCCAACCGAGGTCGAAAACAGGCCATCCTGGAATCGGGTGAGGCCAGCAGTGGGAGACGCGCCGTGGGCGTGCCCGAGCCAGAGCGTGCCCTCGGTATCAAGAACAATGGAGCTGACGGTGTTGTCGAAGAGCCCATCTTCCTGAGTGTAGGTATGCCAGGTCTCGCCGTCGAAGTAGGAGACCCCGGAGAATGATGTGCCAAACCACAGCGCGCCGTCGGGCGCCTGCGCGATGGCCAGGATGTCGTCGTCCGCCAGGCCATCCGCGGTCGTGAACTGCTTCCAGGCGGCGCCGTCAAACCGCCAGGCTCCATCTCGCACGGTCCCCACCCAAAGGGCGCCGTCGGATGTGACAGTCAGGCATCGGATGATCACTGTCTCGGGAGCGCCTACCAACGGGATACGGGTCCAGTCTCGTCCGTCGAAGCGGGCAAGGCCCTCGTCCGCACCGACCCAGATGCCGCCGTCGGGGGCCGCCGCGATCCCTACCACTTCTCCCTTGGGCAGGCCGTGGCTGCGGCTGTAGGAAAGCCAGGTCTCGCCGTCGAATCGAACCACGCCTTCCGAGAGTCCAAACCAGATCGAGCCATCCGATGCCGGAGCGACGCCGTTCACTCCGGCCCCCAGGAACTCTTCGGGCTCCATGAAAAACATCGTCCAGGCGCCTTCGGGCGGCGGGATCGGTTCAGCAAGTGCCTGACCTGGCATCACGGTCGGCTCAGGCCGGGAGCTGGCGGGCCGAGTCATGGGCGGAGCGAGTGGAGAGGCGGAAGGCACATCCGAGGCTGGCGAGGGAGCCCGGGCGCAGGCCCCCAGGATGCAGGCTGCGCCTCCGCACAGCGCCGCGGGCAGCCATTGGGGCTTCATGGGCATCCTTGCGTGGCGGGTGATACTCAATCCCTCCCCTTCTGCGTCTATTTCCTTCAGCGCCCTGCTAGGGCCGTCGCGCACCGCCGCTTGAGCGTTCCCCCAGGGGTGGGGGGCTCGGAGAGCGGGGCTTCGCTGTAGGACTTGGCCCGAGCACTGGCTGCCTCACTTGGTCTTGTCCCCCGATCCCATCAGGACCCGCACCCGGTGCTTGACCAGCTCTAACTCCAGCGGGATCGCTCGTTCGGCAAGTTGGCGGCCATCCATTTCCACCCTCATCACGCCCCGCGCCAGCCCTTCCGGGTTCTCCACTTCGATCTCATAGAGCGCTTGCCCATGGCGCAGCCGCAGGCTGAATCGGTCCCACGAAGGTGGGATGACGGGGTCGATCGTCAATCGGTCTCCGCAAATCCTCACGCCCAGGACTTCCTCGATCCAGCCCCGGTACATCCATGCCGCAGAGCCGGTGTACCAGGTCCAACCCCCCTGGCCTTCCCGCCCGGGCAGTCGGTAGACATCCGACGCAACCACATAGGGTTCTACGCCGTAGCGCCAGACATCTTCCGCATTCCTGGTGTGCTCGATCGGGTTGAGCAGCCTCAAGAGGCGGACGGCGCGATCGCCGTCGCCGCTGCGCGCAAAGGCCATGGCAAGCCAGAGCGCGGCATGGGTGTATTGGCCGCCGTTCTCCCGCACCCCTGGAGGGTAACCCTGGATGTAGCCGGGGGAAGGGGCAGCCTTGTCGAACGGCGGCTTGAACAGCAGGGCCAGCCTCTGGTCTTCGAGCACCAACTCCTTCCAGGCCGATTCGATGGCCGTTCTTGCCCGATGGCGGTTCCCGGCTCCGCACAGCCAGGCCCAGGATTGGGGCAGGGAATCGATCTTGGCTTCCGGGCTGGCGGCCGAGCCGATGGGAGAGCCGTCGTCAAAGGTTGCCCGCAAGTACCACTCCCCATCCCACGCCTCGCGTTCAACCCGGGCGGCAAGCTCACTTCCCTGCGCCCGGTACTGTCGCATGAGTTCAGTCTCTTCCATCCGGCCGGCCAATTCCGCCATGCCGGACAGCACCTCCACCAGAAACCAGGCCAGCCATACGCTCTCGCCTTTCCCCTCCACGCCCACCCGGTTCATGGCGTCGTTCCAGTCACCGGTCCCGATCAGCGGCAGCCCATGCGGCCCGGCCGTCAGCCCGCGCTCGACCGCCCGGCGGCAGTGCTCAAAGAGCGAGGCCTGCTCGGGGGTGACCGCCGGCTCCAAGAAAAGCTCCTGCTGGTCGTCCTCCAGAAGTGGCGCCCTCAAAAAGGGGGTCTTCTCCTGCAGGATGCCGGCATCGCCGGTCACCTGCACATACTGTGCGACCGCATAAGGCAACCAAAGCAGGTCGTCAGAGACTCGGGTCCGGGTCCCTGCATCGGCGGGCGGGTGCCACCAGTGCTGCACATCTCCCTCGCCGAATTGGTGCCTGGCCGCCAGCAGAATATGCTCCCTGGCCAGTTCGGGCGCTGCGTGCAGCAGGGCCAGCACATCCTGCAGTTGGTCGCGGAAGCCGAACGCCCCGCCGGATTGGTAGAACGCCGATCGGCCCCAGATTCGGCAACTCATGGTCTGGTACAGCAGCCAGCGGTTGAGCAGCAGGTCGGCCGAGGGCTCCGGGGTCTTCACCTGAATCGCCCCCAGCCGCTCATCCCACCAGGACTGCGTTTGGCTGAGGGCAGCCTCCACGTTGAGCGCCTCCCGATACCGGTGGACAAGTTGCTGGGCCTGCTTGAGTGTGCCCGCCTGGCCCAACATGCAGGTCAACTGCACCTGTTCACCCGGGTTCAGCTCAACCCGGACCTGCAGCGCGGCGCAAGGATCCAAGCCCGCGCCCGTCCGTCCCGACAGCCCAGCACGCTGCATGGCTGCGGGGTTCCTCAGGTTGCCGAGGCGGCCCAGGAACTCGGTCCGGTCCCCACTGAATGACCCCGCCACCGGACTCATGGCGGCAAATGCAACTCGATCGGGGAAATCCGGATGATATCCGTTGGTGGCGAGCAAAGCGCCGTATTCCTCATCCCACTCCGTCACCGTATGCTGCTGACAAGCCTCGTGGCTCTCGCCCAGCGTCCAGGTCAGGTAGTACGTGATCGAGAGCCGGCGGCGCCGGCTGGAGTCGTTGCGCAGCTGAAGGAGCTGCAGTTTCACCGGCGCACCGCCGGCATCATCCATCGGGACGAATACGGTAAGGGTTTGCTCGATGGCATGACTGTTGTGCTCGAAGACTGTGTACCCGGCGCCATGCCGGGCACGGTAAGCGCTTCTTTCGCGAATCGGCCTGGCGGTCGGAGTCCAGTAGGTGCCGGTCTCATCGTCGCGGATGTAGATGGCTTCCGAGGGCGGATCCAGCACCGGGTCATTCGACCAATCCGTCAGCCGATTGCGCTGACTGTTGCCATACCATGTGAACCCGGATCCAGATTCGCTCACCAGCGCCCCGAAGCTGGGATTGGACATCACGTTCACCCAGGGGGCAGGCGCGTGGGTGTCGGGTCCGAGGTAGATGACATACTCGCGCCCCTCTGGCGTAAACCCCCCCAGGCTGTTGAAGTAAGGCAGCTCCATGAACGGGAGCGGCGCGGAGGGTTCTTCGGCGATCGTCCTGGTCCTGATGCGAGGGGGGGAGTCGGGAGTGTCGAAATGGGCGGCCAGCTGCTGCGACAGCGGCCCTCGCGCGGCAATCAGTGCGACGTGGGCCGCGGCCAGGAAGAGGGCCAGATCCTGCGTGGGCATCTGGTCGAGGCTGAGCAGGAATACGCCTCCCGGTTGGTCGACCGCCGAGAACATGGCCCGCGCCTGGATCAGACTTTCCAGCTGCTCCTTGAGCGGCTGTTCATAACTGCTGGATTCTTCATTCAGGATTACCAGGTCAGCCAACAGCCCGTGCTGCCGCCAGTATGTATGCGCCTGCAGCAATCGGCGAACCAGGCTGATGTCCCGGGCCTCACCGATGGTGACCAGTGCAATGGGGAGGTCCCCGGATACCCCGTAGGGCCACAATCCGACCTGACCTCTCTGGTTCTCCCGCAGCCGATCCGCCGGCGGCCGCAGGGTCTGATTTGGGTACAAGAGGTGGCTGGCCAGCTGCTGGAATCGCCGCGCCTGATCGGGCTGAATCCGCAGCAGCCGCAGCTCCAGTTGTGCGGCTGCCCAGGCCAGCTCCCTGGCCTGGTCGATGGCGGCCGGATGGCTGTATTTCTCGAGCAGCGCTAGAACCCTCTCGCGGCTTTCTCCCGCCGCCAATACCAGCGAGAACTGCAAACGCTCCAGGGGCCGCAGCCGCACGGTCCTGCGCAGGCTGAGAATCGGATCCAGCATGTAGCCCTGGCTGCGGGTAAGCTGCCCGGCGATCCGCAGCGGTCGCTCCATGCTTCCGCCTCGACCGATGAAGTGGCGACGGTCGGTCTCGAATTCGAAGCGGTGGTCGGAATCCTGATCGAAGGTCAGGCGATGTCCGACGAAGATCGATGGCTCGTCGGGGCTGCGCGGTCGGCGGTAGGCCAGCAGCGCCTCGAGCCCGCTGAGTGCTTCGGTCTGGATGAACAGCTTGTTGAATGCTGGGTGCTGCCGGTCGGCCCGATGCGGCGCCAGCGCCAATTCCACGTAGCTGGTGAGTTCCAGGTTGCGGATTCGGGCTGAGTGATTCACCAGGCTAATGTGGCGGATCTCCACATCGTCCTCGGGCGAGACTATGATTTCGGTGGTGGTCTCCATGTTGCCATCCTTGCGGCGAAGCACCGCCCGGTCCAAGGTGAAACTGGCGGAGTAGTCTTTCACCTGGCCGCGCACCGGATGGTAGGCGTTGGACCACAGCCGGTCCGAATCGGAGTCCCGGACATAGCAGAACGTGCCCCAGGGATCACAGGTGGTATCTGACCGCCAGCGGGTGATCTGGAACTCTTTCCACTGGCTGTAGCCTCCTCCGCTGTTGGTCACCATCAGGCTGTAAGCGCCATTGGAGAGCAGCTGGGTCTTCGGCGTGGGGGTGTGGGGCGTATCAAAGCGGGACTCCGAGGGCGCCGCCTCCGCGGCCCCGATTCGGAAGGCGGCCCGTTCGCGGGTGGAGACTTGATGGATCGGCGGCGAAATCGGAATTCGCTCGAAGAGCAACGGCTCGGCCGAGCGTACTCGAGGATCCGCGTGAAATCGTCTTTGCATCGGGCTGTCGTTGATGAAGTTGTCCAACGCCAGTAGGGCCATGCCATGATGGTGCGCCATGTAGGCGCGGATGATGACGCCTCGCTCGGCCTCGCGCAGGGGCGGCGCGCTGAAATCGACGGCCTCGAAATAACCATAATCACCGAGCAGCCCGCCACGGGTCAGCAGCTTGAGGTTGTCGACCGCAGCCCGAGGCGCCAGGCCTACCGCCAGCAGCGTGGCGTAGGGAGCCACGACCAGATCCTCCTCCAGGCCTCGCTTCAACCCCAGCTCAGGCACACCGAAGGCGCGGTATTGGTAGGTCTTGTTCAAGTCCAAATCCCCAAAGGCCGACTCGGAAACCCCCCAGGGAACTCCCCGGCGCCGGCCATATGCGATCTGGACTGCGACCGCCTGCTCACAAGCCTTCTCGAGCAGCGAATTGGGGTAGGTTCGCTGCAGCAAGAGGGGCATCAAGTACTCGAACATCGTCCCGGTCCAGCTTAGCAGGGCCCGACGCCTCCCGATGGAGGTGTACGGCCGGCCCATGGAGAGCCAATGCTCGACCGGGACGTCGCCGCGGGCGATGGCCACAAAGCTTCCCAGGCGCGCCTCGCTGGCCAGCAGGTCATAGTGGGCGCTGTCCAATCGCCCTTCGGAGACGTTGAATCCGACCGCGAAGAGCCGGCGTTGGGGCTCATATAGGAACCCCATGTTGATTTCATCCGCGAAACGCCGGACCTCCAGGATGAGCCCCTCGGCCGTAGCCAGCATTTCGCCCGCCAACCACTGGGAGTCCTGGAAGGCCTGCATCAAGCGCTCCAGCCAACCCTGGAGCAGTGGATCCGTGGGATGGGAGTCCGCCAGGGCCCTCTGGATTGTCGAGATGCTGGTGGTGTGCCCGGCCGCCAGGGCTGCCAGCGAGGGCACCTGGCGCAGGTCAGCCTGTGTCGCCAGCCTGACCTCCGGACCGAGCACGGCCAGCTCCGCCTCCGACTTCTCGCCCAGGATCTCGACCCAGCTCAGGTAGCGATCGACGGTGCCCAGCCAGGCGGCGGTCTGGCGATCGACCTGTCGCGCCCACTCCGTGGAAGGAGCATCCTGGCCGGCCCGCTGCAGCACCTGCTCGGTGAGGGCCGCGCTGCGACCGCTGAGCTCGCGCAGCCATCGAATGCAGTCCAGCGCGCGGTCGGGAACTCCCTCTAGGTGTGAGAGCAGCTCGCGTGCCCAGGCGGGCTGCAAGTCCCCCAGGCCTTCCTTGTGGAGGCTCTCCGCCAGAATCCCCAAGGCGTCGCGCAGGCCTGCCAGAGATCTACAGTCCAGCAGGGGAGCCTGAGCTAGCTCCGCCAGGCCCTGCTCCAGGCTCCACATGGCGGCGAGCAGGTTGCCGCTGTCAACCGAGGATACGTAGCGGGGCTCCAGCGGCTGCAGAGTCCGCAAGTCGTACCAATTCAGCAGGTGCCCTTCGTAGCGCTGCAGGGAACCCAAGGTCTGCATGGTCCGGCTGAGCCGCTCGATCACCTGGTCCCCGTTCAAGTAGCCGAAGTCACTGGCCGCCAGGACGCTGAGCACCCACATTCCGATGTTGGTCGGGCTGGTTCGCAGGGTGAGCCGATCCTGGTGAGAGACTTGATAGTTGTCGGGAGGCAGCCAGGAGGTCTGGTCGCTGACGAATTCGTCGAAGAAGCGCCAGGTCCGCCGGGCGATGCGCCGCAGCAGCCTGCGATCGCTCCCCGAGAGTTGGGCCGCCTTCGGTGCCGGGCGCGGCCGGCTGCTCAGCTCCCACCCGATCAGCGGTGTGAGGGCCCACAGACCAAGCCAGGGAGCGGCGAGCGGGAGGCTTTCCGGCCTGGCGAGGTAGACCAGCCCGCCCAACCCCAAGGTCAGCGCCGTCACCAGGCTCAGTCTGCGCACCCATGCCGCCAG
>Ga0326597_10004937_pt1 | contig 18630 bp, 15 predicted proteins | sample RVTome_12_FD_203789 | JGI IMG/M metagenome (GOLD analysis project Ga0326597, IMG submission 203789) | Soil microbial communities from uranium-contaminated site in the Upper Colorado River Basin, Wyoming, United States - RVT100D185 | ecosystem: Environmental > Terrestrial > Soil > Contaminated >... | reverse complement strand
AGATCTCGTCCAAATCGCTAAAGGCATCGGACCCGGTGCGGATCGCCATGATTTTCTGTCGCAAAGCCAGAACCGCCGCTTCGGTGTTTTCAGCGGACAGGAGCATGGTGAAGTAACCATGCTTCGAATGATTGCTTTCGTCAAAGGTGAAATGGGCAAGATATTTCATACCGCCTTCTCCTGTGCGAAGGTTTACGTTGTCAGGTCCTGCAAGGGACCATCTTAACCACGCCTCTATTGTACAGCCGAAGACAAAGGAAAAGAAAGGGCCACCCGGCTGGCCTTTGTCAGGCGCGGGTCAGGTGACGGTATTTGATCCTGTGCGGCTGGTCGGCCGCGGCGCCGAGACGCTGACGGCGGTCCTCTTCATAATCGGACCAGTTGCCCTCGAACCAGACGGTGCGACTGTCGCCTTCGAAGGCCAGGATATGCGTGGCGACCCGGTCGAGGAACCACCGGTCATGGCTGATGACCACGGCGCAGCCGGCATAGTTTGCCAGCGCTTCCTCCAGAGCCCGCAGGGTATTGATGTCGAGATCATTGGTCGGTTCGTCAAGCAGCAGCACGTTCGATTCGCTGCGCAGAATCTTGGCCAGATGAACCCGATTGCGCTCGCCGCCGGAAAGCACGCCGACCTTCTTCTGCTGCTGGTCGCCGCTGAAATTGAATCGGGAGACATAGGCACGGCTGTTCATGGTGCGATTGCCGAGCTCGATCACTTCCTGTCCGCCGGTGATCTCCTCCCAGATGTTCTTGTCGGCATCGAGAGTCTCGCGACTCTGGTCGACATAGGCCAGCCGGACCGTGTCGCCGAGGCGGATGGTGCCGCCGTCGGGCTGTTCCTGACCGGTGATCATGCGGAAAAGGGTGGTTTTGCCGGCGCCGTTGGGACCGATGATCCCGACGATGCCGCCGGGCGGCAGGCGGAAGCTCATGCCCTCGACCAGCAACTTGTCGCCGTAGGCCTTGCTCACCCCCTCCGCCTCGATAACGATATTGCCGAGTCGCGGCCCCGAGGGGATGAACAACTCCAGCTCCCGTTCCTTGTCCCCGGCCTGCTGGCCGAGCAACTGCTCGTAGGCGGTTATGCGCGCCTGACCCTTGGCGTGGCGGCCCTTGGGCGACATGCGGATCCACTCCAGTTCGCGCTGCAGGGTTTTCTGCCTGGCACTCTCCTGCTTTTCCTCCCGGCGCAGCCGATCCTGCTTCTGTTCCAGCCAGGAAGAATAGTTGCCCTGCCAGGGAATGCCCTGACCGCGGTCGAGTTCGAGAATCCAGCCGGCGACATTGTCGAGGAAATACCGGTCATGGGTCACGGCGATAACTGTCCCGGCATAGCGCTGCAGATGCTGCTCCAGCCAGGCCACCGTCTCGGCGTCCAGGTGGTTGGTCGGTTCGTCCAGCAGCAGAATGTCCGGTTTCCGCAGCAGCAGCCGGCACAGGGCCACCCGGCGTTTCTCGCCGCCGGAAAGGACTTCCACCGGCGTCTCCCCCGGCGGACAGCGCAGGGCGTCCATCGCCTGCTCCAAGCGGCTGTCGAGGTCCCAGGCATCGAGGTGATCGAGCTGTTCCTGGACTTCGGCCTGGCGGGCGATGAGATCGTTCATCTCGTCGTCGGTCATCGGTTCGGCGAACTTCATATTGATGTCGTTGAATTCGTTGACCAGATCAACGATCGGCTGGACCCCTTCCTCGACGACCTGGCGCACGGTCTTGCCCACGCCCAGTTGCGGCTCCTGCTCGAGAAAACCGACCGTATGACCCGGCGACAGGATGGTCTTCCCTTCGAATTCCTGGTCCACCCCGGCCAGAATCCGCAGCAGCGAGCTCTTGCCCGAGCCGTTGAGGCCCAGTACGCCGATCTTGGCCCCATAGAAATAGGACAGGGAAATATCCTTCAGAATCGGCTTCTTGTTGTGATGCTTGCTGACCCGGATCATCGAATAGATGACCTTGCGGCCTTCGTCACTCATAAAAAAGTGCTCCTTTTTATCTGGAAGGGTTGGAATTAGCGGTGAATCGGGCAAGGGCCGCGCGGGGAACAATTGTTTCCGATGCCGGAAGAGCGGGGCAGCGCGGTCGCCCGCAAAGGTCAATCGGCGCCTCGCTGCATCGCCTGTCCGGCACGCTGGAGGTCTTTGCCCATCCCCGCCACCGTATTGCAGGCGCTCAGGGCGAAACACAACAGCAGCAGAATAGCCCATCGCTTCATGGTGATTCTCCTCGTGTTATAAAATGCCTGACGGTTGTGCGGCCGCTACAAATTGACTTGGACGGCCCGTTGAATCGTCAGAGAATACGGCGAAACCCGTTGAAATTCAAGCGATAAATTCCGCTCCGGGCCCTTAGTAGATCTTCCGCCGGGAAAAGGTCGAACCGAGAACGGAAAAGGTATTTTCGACGATGAACATGGCATGGGGATCGTGGGTAAAAACAATTTCCTCCAACCGTTTGAGCTGGATGTTGTTGATGACCACCATCAGCACCGTCCTTTTCTGACGATGATAGGCCCCCATGCCCGGCAGGAAGGTTGCGCCAATCTTGAGATGCTGCATCACCTGGTCGGCAATCTTCTCCGGCTGTTCCGAAATGATCAACGCCAGTTTACGCTGGCTGAACAGAGCCAGGCAGTAATCAACGGTATTGGCGGTAATGAACATCGCGATCATCGAGGCGATGACCAGGTCGTTGTCGAGAAAGGCAAAGCTGCAACTGAACAGCACAGCGTTGAAAAAGAAAAAGAATTTGCCGATGCCGATGTTGAATTTCTGGTTGAGGATGATCGCGGCCACATCCATGCCGCCGTTCGACCCCAGCGAGCGCAGCACCATGCCTGCCCCGGCGCCGATGATCACACCGAAGGAAACGGCGGCATAAAGCTGGTTGTCAAGGTGGATGCGAAAATCGACCAGCATGAAAAACAGGCTCAAGCTCAGCATGGCCAAAAAACTGTAGCTGAGAAAGCGCCGGGTAAGGTAAATATAGCCAAGGACGAACATCGGGATATTGAGCAGCAGGTAGTAAAAGCCGCTGTTGAGGGTGTCCGTGGTGTAGTGAATCAGCGTCGCCACCCCGAACAGACCGCCGGGAACGAATCCCTGCGGCTCGCCAAGCGCCTTGAAGCCGATGGCCTGGATGAAGGTGCCGGTCAGAATCAGTCCGCAGTTCCAAAAAACCGAATAGCGGAAATGTCGCCCGCTTTTTGTCATGCCAGTGCTCCGTGAAGGGCGTTAATCCGGACCAGGAAGACCCTATGCCCGCCGGCTCTGTCAAAGACGGAACAGCACTGAAAAAAGGGAAAATCCATGATCAAAATGTTTGTCGTGATGATCTGCATCAATCTTGGCGGAACGGCCGGGTGGTGGCTCGGTTCCCGAATCGGGGTGATGAGCGGTTTTTTTCTGGCGCTGTTCGGTGCCTCCCTCGGTCTGTACCTCGGCCGGCAATATTGCCGTAACTATCTGGATTAGACCCGGGGGACCATCACTGGTCCGTCGCCCTTTCCGTCCCGGGGACAAACCCCTTCCATTCCCCAAATTCCTGCTTGCCCCACCTTCCGGCCTCCTCTATCATACGGCGGATACCGGAAGCTGTTCCCTTCTCCCGCCAATAACAAAGGAGCCTTGGCCATGCACACCCTGATCTGCGGTTCGCTTGCTTTTGACAATATCATGGTTTTCGGCGACCGCTTCAAGAATCACATCCTGCCGGATCAGGTGCACATCCTCAACGTCTGCTTTCTGGTGCCGGAAATGCGCCGGGAATTCGGCGGCTGCGCCGGCAACATCGCCTACAATCTCCAGCTGCTCGGCGGTGCGCCCCTCGCCATGGCGACGGTCGGCCAGGATTTCGGCCCCTATGCCCAATGGATGGACACCTGCGGCATCGACCGCCGCCATGTCACCACGGTGGACAACACCTTCACCGCCCAGGCCTTCATCACCACCGACCTGGACGACAACCAGATCACCGCCTTTCATCCGGGCGCCATGGGTTTTTCCCACCGCAACAGGGTCCGCGACAGCGAGCAGGTCTCCCTCGGCATCATCTCCCCCGACGGCCGGGAGGGAATGATCGAGCATGCCGCCCAGTTCGCCGAGGCCGGCATTCCCTTCATCTTCGATCCCGGCCAGGGCCTGCCCATGTTCGATGGAGAAGAACTGCTCCGCTTCATCGACCAGGCGGACTGGCTGGCGGTCAACGATTACGAATGGCAGATGGTTCGGGAACGGACCGGACTGACCGCCGAGGAACTGACCAGGCGGCTGCAGGCCCTGATCATAACCCGGGGCGGAAAAGGGTCGGTCATTCATACCGCCGACGGCGAAATCCGCATCCCCGCCGCCCAGCCGGCGGCGGTGAAAGACCCCACGGGCTGCGGCGACGCCTACCGCGCCGGCCTCATCTACGGCCTGAACCACGGTCTCGACTGGGAAACCACCGGCCGCATCGCCTCCCTCATGGGCGCGATCAAGATCGAACACTTCGGCACCCAGAAACACCGCTTCACCATGGATGAGTTTCGGGCAAGATTCCGCGAGGAGTTCGGGCGGGATTTCTAGCCCGCAGACGAACGCATCCATCGGACCCACAGTAATCGAAAGCGGGGCAGTGTTTTCACTGCCCCGCTTTTACATTGATCCTTACCAGTCCATCAGTTGCCCCGATACTTTCGTGCACCAGCAGCTAAAAACTTTTGCCATCAAGGGATTAAGCTGCCATAATGCTCGGCACCCACAACATTTCCAGATGAGTGATTTCATGCCGCAAAAACTTACCCTGTCTCAACTTTCCAGCCTTTTGTTCCGCGCCTGCGACGATCTTCGCGGCAATATGGATGCTTCAGAATACAAAGAATATATCTTTGGCATGCTCTTTCTGAAACGTCTCTCCGATCTTTTTGATCAGGAGCGGGAGACGCTTACGAAGGATTTGAAAACAAAGGGGATGGCCGAGACGGTCATTGCCGGGCAGCTTACCAACCCGGACAAATACACCTTCTTTGTCCCGGTGCCGGCGCACTGGTCGACGATCCGCCATCTCAAGACCAACGTCGGCACTGCGCTGAACAAGGCCCTCGAAGAACTGGAGGATGCCAACGTCGATGCGTTGCAGGACGTGCTCAAGGGGATCAACTTCAACAAGAAGATCGGTCAGCGCTCGCTGGACGATGACACCCTCGCCAACTTTATCCAGAACTTCGAGAAGATTCCTTTGCGCGACGAGAACTTCGAGTTCCCCGACCTCCTCGGCGCCGCCTACGAATATCTGATCAAATACTTCGCCGATTCCGCCGGCAAGAAGGCGGGTGAGTTTTACACTCCGGCGGATGTTGTGCGCACTCTGGTCGAGATCGTCGCGCCGCAACCGGGCATGAGCGTCTACGACCCGACCTGCGGTTCGGGCGGCATGCTCATCCAGACCCGTGACTATGTCCGCGAGTGCGGCGGCGATCCCCGCGATCTGGCGCTGGCCGGGCAGGAGAGTATCGGCACTACCTGGTCGATCTGCAAGATGAACATGCTCCTGCACGGCATCGAGCATGCCGACATCCGCCAGGAGGACACTCTGCGCCGGCCGCAGCACAAGGCCGAGAGCGGCGAACTGGCCCGTTACGATCGCGTCCTCGCCAATCCCCCCTTTTCGCAGAACTACATCAAAAAAGATATCGACTACCCCGGCCGCTTTGCCGTGTGGATGCCGGAGAAGGGGAAGAAGGCCGACCTGATGTTCGTCCAGCACATGCTGGCGGTCCTCAAGGCCGACGGCAAGATGGCGACGGTCATGCCCCACGGCGTCCTTTTTCGCGGCGGCGAAGAGAAGGCGGCGCGCCGGCACTTCATCGAGCGCGGCTGGCTGGAGGCGGTCATCGGTCTCCCCGCCGGGCTCTTTTATGGCACCGGCATCCCCGCCTGTGTGCTAGTGATGAACAAGCAGGACGCCGCCAGCCGCGACCACGTCCTCTTCATCAACGCCGACCGCGAATATCGCGAAGGGAAGGCGCAGAACTTCCTGCGTCCCGAGGATCTTTCCAAGATCGTGCACACCTATCGCGAACAGCAGGATGTCCCCGGCTACGCCCGTCGGGTGCCAAGAAGCGAGATTATCGGAGAGGACTTCAACTGCAACATTCGCCGCTACGTCGACAACGCTCCGCCCCCCGAGCCCCACGATGTGCGCGCGCATCTGCATGGTGGTGTGCCAGTGGTGGAGATTGAGGCTTTGTCCCGTTACTGGAACAACTACCCCGGATTGCGGGAGCGCTGTTTTGTCGATCGGGCGGGTTCATTCGACCGATCCGTCGGATCGGACCGATCGGTGACGGTCCACGAGCAAGTGGCTACCTACTCCGCGCTCACACCGCAAGGGTTTTCTCCCTCTCCCCTGGTGGTCCCCAACAGTGGGCCTAAAGGAGAGGGTCGGGGTGAGGGGGAGAAATATGCCGACTTCACCCCCGTCGTCACCGATCGCCGCGCCCTGGCCGAACTGGTCAAGACCGACCCCGGCGTCGCTGCGGCGCAGAGCCGCATTCTGCAGACGCTGGAAATCTGGTGGAAGGAGAACCTGCCGCTGATCCAGGACCTCGCCGCCACCAACGGCAAAAAGGGAAACGTCTACGAACTGCGCCGCCGGCTCCTCGCCAGCATCACCGAGGCGTTTGCCGGGCAAACTCTGTTGACCGATCACCAGATTCGCGGTGCCTTTGCCCGCTATGTCGATGAACTCAAGGCAGACCTCAAATCCATCGCCGCCAGCGGTTGGGGGGCCGAGCTGATCCCCGATGCCGATATCCTGGAGAGCCAGTTCCCGGAGTTGCTCGCCGAGATGGAACAGAAGCGCCTGCGGCTGGCCGAACTCTCGGCGTTGTTTGCCGCTGCCGATGAAGAGGACTACGAGGATAGCGACGACACCGGGGTGCTCCCCGCCGAGGAGGTCAAGGCCCTCAAGGCCGATCTGAAGGAGGCCAAGGCGCAGGCGAAGCTGGCCAAGCGGGAGGGAAGGAGTACGAAAGAGTTTACCGCCCGGGCCGAGTTTGCCGAGGCGCGGCTGGAGCGGCACAAGGCGCTGGAGGATGAGGCGAAGCAGTTGAAGGCGGAGCTGCGGGCGACGGAGAAGAAGCAGGAGGAGCTGGTGGCTGCGGCCCGCGAAAAGATCGACCACGACGAAGCCCGGCGGGTCATTCTCGATCGCCTGCACCGGCTGCTGGTGCAGACCTATGAAGGGTATCTGCGGGCCGACCAGCGGGCGTGTCTGGCGGCGCTGGAAAATCTGCATCGGAAGTATGCCGTGACGGCGAAGGAGATTGAGGCGCGGCGGGATGCGGCGGCGGCAAGGTTGAAGGGGTTTTTGGTGGAGTTGGGGTATGAGTGAGTGGCTTGCACAGCCTCTGGGATCTTTAGCCACCTTTCAAAAGGGGCGCAAGGTTGAAACCTCCGAGCACCCTCGTGAAGGTTTCGCTCCCTATCTTGGCGCATCAGCAATTTCAGGCATTATTGACGAATACGGTGACACGAGGCTTGGAGTAATTGCAGGCCCCGGAGATGTGCTTATGCTTTGGGACGGGGAGCGTAGCGGTCTGGTGGGGAAGGCTCAAGTTGGAGTGATTTCATCGACCGTCGCTCGTCTCTCGCCAAAATCAGATGTAGAGGGAGAGTATCTCTATTACGCCCTGAGTTCAAAATTTGAGTGGATTCAAGGACGTCGGACCGGCACAGGCGTCCCTCATGTTCCGAAAGATTTGGCGCGAATTCTCTCGGTCAAGTATCCGAAGAACAGGAATGAACAGCGGCGTATCGTGGAAATCCTTTCGACGCTGGATGAAGCGATTGAGAAGACCGAGGCGTTGATTGCGAAGATGCAGCAAGTTAAGGCGGGGCTGATGCACGACCTCTTCACTCGCGGCGTCACCCCCGACGGCCACCTTCGCCCCAGCCGCGAGCAAGCGCCCGACCTCTACAAAGAATCGGCGCTGGGGTGGATTCCGAAGGAGTGGGAGGTTGCGACTTTGCCTGACAAGGCCCGACCGGGTAGGCCTCATCTGAAAACAGGACCTTTTGGTTCCTCTTTGAAAATTGAACATTGGGTTGAGACCGGGCATCCTGTCATAACGATCGGCGCACTCGGCGAAGGCGAGTTCATCCAGTCCGATCTCTTGTATGTCAATGAGGTAACAGCACAAAGATTACGAGAGTATCAACTGGATGTAGGAGACGTTGTTTTTTCCAGGGTCGCTGATGTAGGGCGGTCTGCGGTTATATTGAATGACCACAGAGGGTGGATCATGTCATCGAACCTCATGCGCATCAGCCTAGATCAATCAAAAGTATACGCGGCATACTTGCAGTCTCAGCTTGCCCACGATATGCGAGTGAGGGCACAGATAAGATCAACTGTTAACTCAAGCGGTCGAGAGGTTGCTAATAGCAACGTTCTGAACCGACTGAGATTTGCATGGCCTCAAATTGAAGAACAAGCGCGAATCCTTTATCGAGCTGAGGCTTTTGATGATAAACGAGTGGCCGAAGTGGCGCACCAGAACAACCTTACCAAACAAAAATGGGGACTTATGCACGACCTGCTAACCGGGCGGGTGCGGACGACGGAAGGAGTTGCCTGACATGAAAGCCCGCTCAAAAGAGTTGCTTGATCGTTCCATCGCCGCGACGGTGGCGGCAATTGAGATCTACAACAAACCGGACTTTCTCTACCGTGAAGAATCCTTCTCTGTCATGGCTATCAATGGCTGGGAGCTACTGCTGAAGGCCAAGTGGCTGGCGGATAACAACAACAATATTCGATCGCTGTACGTCCGCGAGTACAAGACCAATCGGGACGGCAAGAAAGGTAAGCAGCTCAGAATAAAGACCACCAGGTCCGGCAACCCTTTCACGCACAGTCTTGAACACCTCGCCAAGAAGATGATGCAAAACAAGGTTCTCGACCCGAAGGCATGGGACAATATTCAGGCTCTCCTAGAGCTGCGCGATTCAGCCATTCACTTCTACAACCGGGCGGGTGGATTCGCCCAACGGTTACAAGAGATCGGCACGGCATGTCTCAAGAACTTCGTCGCTGCGGTCCGCGAATGGTTTGGGCGCGATATGTCGGAGTTCAACTTCTACCTGATGCCGTTGTCCTTTGTCGCTCTGCCTTCTCAAATGGAGGGGATAGTGCTCAATGCCGAGGAAAAGAATTTCCTGGCATTCGTCGAAAGCCTGGAGCCGGAAGAGGACGATGCTACGTCAGCCTATTCGGTCACTGTCAACATCGACATCAGATTCACCCGCTCCAAGGCCAAGGAGGCGCTGGCCGTCCAAGTGACAAACGACCCCAACGCGCCGCGTGTAAGACTTACTGAGGAGCAGGTACGGGAAAAATATCCGTGGGACTATGACCAGCTCACCTCCGAATGCCGGAAGCGATACTCGGATTTCAAGGTAGACAAGCGCTACCATGCACTGCGGAAAATGCTCCAAGCTGATAAGAAGTTTGGGTCCACGCGGTACCTTGACCCGGCCAACCTCAACAGCTCAAACAAGCCGTTCTTTAGCCCCAATATCCTCAAAGAACTGGATAAGCAGTATGTCAAAACCGGTGGAGTCGATACGACCCCTGATAATCACGCAGGGAAGGCAACCCAGATAGCACCCACGCTGATTGAAGTTGAATAGTTGAGGTCTGTTGTGAATAGAGCACGTTTTTATTATATTTTTGGGGCGTCCAGATGAATATTGAGTGGCATATTCCAGACACGGCAACTCCTGTGAGACAAGGGGATATTTTAATATGAACCAGGTCTGAGGGTTGAACCAAGTCTGAGAACCAGGTCTGAGGGTCTGAGGGTTGCGTCTCCAGATTTCAAATTCTTTCACGCTGGCTCGGTCAAGCCGCACAGAGCCGGCCTTGCTAGCTAGTAGTAGAGACAAGGTGGCAGCGAAATGTTTTGTGAACTGGAAGACTTGGTCCCAAAAAAGTTTGCGGCCGTGTCGCCCACCTCAGTACATCGGTTCGCTATTCTTCAACCACGTCACTGGATGTACAATGGCAATGTTGTTGAATGCGTTTTGAGAATTGGGGAGCAAAGGTACAGGCTGCTGATTCCGTGGGACATAGAGCCTAAATTGGCAAATGCCGTCTGTGGTCTGGCACGCCTTCCGAAGAACGGAAACTGGGGCTCAAAGTATCTAGGTCTGTACAAGGTCCTTGAAGGAATGGGCGCGCCCCTTGGACCAGATCAGACTGCGCTCCGACATGCTCTTGCCCATGCGCCCGAAGTTCTCAATAGGAGGTCCACGGTAGAGCGGCTTTGCCGGCTCTTTGGATCAGTAGACATAGACTTAAGCTCTGGAACCAATCAGCGTACATTCTGGCGACTGTTCGGCGAGCTGTTAGTTGATGCTGATATCATTTTAGCCACTCATCTCGAGCAACGTCTGCATCACCTGATCCAGATCGAAGACAAGATAGCGGGGGCGGACCAAGGAAGCTGATCTGCAAGCAATTATCCGCAAAAGAAAGGCTTCGGCTCGGCTTATGGCTCGATTCTCGAGGCAAAAAATGATGGATTTCAGGGTATAAGCCGGCGCGGGTCCAGCCGATCAGAGGGGCGCTGGGGTCGTGGGGTCGTGTTTAACATTTGAAGATTCGTAACCGGCTATGGCAAATTCTTGGGGCACGCCTCGAAGTTCTGTAGGCCAGCTAAGCGCAGTACCCGTTGAGGCACGTTCTACATCACCCTGGTGACAGAGCAACAGCCACCGCACTTGGATGGGGACCAAACCGGTCAGGCTGACCGGTCGAATCCGACTGATCAGTCGAATACCGCCGGAGGGGGAAACCATGAACAAACGCCCTGCAACTCTCCGCCCCAGCGGCGGCTACCGCCGACTGCGTTCATTTCAGGTTGCCGAGATCGTCTACGACGGAACGGTATCGTTCTGCGACCGGTTCGTGAACAAGCGCTCGCGAACCCATGACCAGATGGTGCAGGCGGCTCGCAGTGGCAGGCAGAACATTGCCGAAGGGAGCCGGGCCTCGGCGACTTCGAGCCAGACCGAGCTGCGGCTGGTGAACGTAGCGCGGGCCAGCCTGGATGAGCTGCTGCTTGACTATGAAGATTTTTTGCGCCAGCGAGGATTACCGCTGTGGGGAAAGGACGATCCGCAGGCGCGCAAGGTGCGGGCGGTGGGGAGAAATAATCCGAATGATCCGTCAGATCGGACCGATCGGTCGGATGCAAAGGCTTACGACCCCTGGCTCACCCATGCCGACGCGGCGGTGGTCGCCAATGTCCTGATCTGCCTGATCCACCAGGCCAACTACCTGCTCGATCGGCAGATCGCCGGCCTGGAGAGGCAGTTTATTGAAGGGGGCGGTTACAGCGAGCGGCTGTACGCTGCCCGGCTACAAGAGCGGCAAAGGCAGTTCGATCCGACGGATCGGTCGGATCAGACCGATCGGTCGGATGAACCTTGCCCTGCCTGTGGAAAGCCTATGATCCTGCGCACGGCCCGCAAGGGACCCAATGCCGGATCGCAGTTCCGGGGATGCTCGGGGTACCCCGAGTGCAAGATGACTCTGCAAGGGGATACCCAATGACCAGCAAACTCCCCATCAACCTCCACACCCTCCTCCGCCAACGCACCGTCGAAAGCGAGCGCATCGAATACAAAGCCGGGTGGAACCCTGACCCGATCATCCGCACCCTCTGCGCCTTTGCCAACGACTTTGAAAACCTCGGCGGCGGCTATGTCATCATCGGCCAGGATTGCGACGCATCGGGCAAACCGCTCTTTCCCCCGGTCGGCATACCCGAACATCAGCTCGACAAGATCCAGCAAGAGCTGATCGGTTACTGCAACCAGATTCAGCCCCCCTATTTCCCGCTACTGAGTATCGAGACCTATGAAGGGAAAAACCTGATCGTATTCCGGGCGCCGGGGGGACAGAACCGCCCCTACAAGGCGCCCCATGCCGTGACTGCGAAACATAAAACGCTGCACTACTACATCCGCCGCTATGCCAGCACCATCGAGGCGAAAGGAGCTGATGAGCAGGAGCTTCTTTCTCTTACCGCCAGTGTGCCGTTCGATGACCGGATCAACCAGCGGGCACGGGTTGAAGACCTCTCCCGCGAGCTGATGCATGATTATCTGACGCGCGTCGGCAGTCAGCTGGCCCGGCAGGCAGACCAGCTTTCCCTGGTTGAACTGGGGCGCCAGCTGGGGGTGATCAGTGGACCGACTGAATCTCCTGCTCCGGTTAATGTCGGGCTGATGATGTTCAACCCGGAACCCTGGCGCTTTTTTCCGGTGATGCAGATTGACGTTGTCTGGTTTCCCAAGGAAGGGCCGGGCGGGAACAGCTTTTCCGAGAAAATCTTCAAAGGGCCGTTGCCGCGCATGACCGGCGATGCCCTCGATTACATCAAGCGCAACTTCATCAGCGAAACCGTGATCAAACATCGCGACCGGGCCGAGGCGACGCGAGTGGAGAACATCCCCTTCCGCGCCATTGAAGAGGCCGTGGTCAACGCAGTCTACCATCGTGGCTATGATGTCCGTGAGCCGATCGAGATTCGCATCATGCACGACGAGCTGGTGGTGCTCAGCTATCCCGGTCCGGACCGTTCTGTCCGGCTCGAACAGCTACGCATCGGTAAGGCCATGCCGCGCCGTTACCGCAACCGCCGGATCGGTGAATTCCTCAAGGAATTGAAATTTACCGAGGGGCGCGCTACCGGCATTCCCAAGATAATGGAGGCCATGACAAAAAATGGTTCTCCCGCTGCTGTATTCGAATTCGATAAGGAGCGCAGCTACTTCATGGTGCGGTTGCCGGTGCATCCGGCGGCACTGGAAGTTGAGTCACAAATAGGGACCAAGTCGGGACCAGGTGGGGGCCAAATTACCCCGGAAGTCACCCCGGAAGTCACCCCGGAAGTCAGGTTGGCCAAGGTCCTCAAAGGTGCGATGAGCCGCCGCGAACTTCAGCAAGCCCTGCAATTGAAGGATGACGAGCATTTCCGGAAGGTTTATCTGTTGGCGGCACTCGACCAGGGGCTGATCGAGATGGCCATCCCGGACAAACCTCGCAGCAGCAAGCAGCGTTACCGCCTGACTGACAAGGGGCGGCAGGTGCTGGAAAAACTGGAGGGGGCCGAATGAGCGAATACCTCCACGTCGAAAAACCCTTCCTTGACCAACTCGCCACCCTCGGCTGGACGGTCATCGACCAAGGCCAGGGCTTCATCCCCTGCGACCCGGCGGCCAGCCTGCGCGAATCCTTCCGTGAATGGCTCCTTCCCGGGGTCTTCCGCGATGCTGTCCGCGCCATCAACCGCACCGCCGACGGCATCCTCTGGCTGACCGACCGCCAGCTCGACGACCTGCGCTCCCAAATCCTGCGCCAGCCCAACCGCACCCTGCTCGAAGCCAACGAAGCGATCCAGGCCCTGTTCCTCAAGGCCCAGGTTGACCGCAACGAAATCACCGGTGAGAGCGACCCGGTGGTGCAGCTCATCGATTTCGCCCATCCCGAGCGCAATCGCTTCCACGCCATCAACCAGTTCCGCATTGACACCCCCGGCTGCGTCAAACAGTGCATCATCCCCGATATCGTCCTCTTCGTGAATGGTATCCCGCTGGTGGTAATCGAGGCCAAGATCGGCGACGCCACCACCGCCAACCCGATGCACGCCGCCTTCGAGCAACTGCTGCGCTACCGTAACGGCCGCGAGGAAACGGCTGCCGCCGGCCTGCGCGAGGGGGAGCCACGCCTCTATCACACTAATCTGCTGCTGATCCGCACCTGCGGCGAGAAAGCCGAGTTCGGCAGTATCACCTCAGGTCATGAGCACTTTTGCGCGTGGAAGGACATCTGCCGGGAAGAACACCGCGCATACACCCCACCGCTGGGGATCGAGCGGGAACAGGAGAGGCTGATCCAGGGGCTGCTCGCTCCGGCGACCCTGATTGATGTATTGCGCACCTGCACCGTTTTCATGGACACCGACTCCGGCAAGCGGGTCAAGGTCGTCTGCCGCTACCAGCAATACCGAGCCGCCCGCCGCATCGTCGAGCGCCTGCGCACTGGAATGACAGCCGATGAACGTTCGGGGGTGGTCTGGCACACGCAGGGCTCGGGGAAGTCATTGACCATGGTCTTTGTCGCCCGGATGCTGCGCGCCTCGCAGGACCTGGCCGACTTCAAAATCCTGCTGGTCAACGACCGCGTCGATCTGGAGGACCAGCTTGCTGCCACTGCCAAACTTATTGGCGGCAAGGTCAACATCATCGAGAGCACGGCGGAGCTTCGTGAGCACCTGAGTACCGATGCCTCTGATATCAACATGGTGATGGTGCACAAGTTCATGGAGCGGGCGGAAGCGTTGCCGATGATGGTCGCCGAGGCGCTGGCCAGCTACCGCCCGGTCCCCTCGGGTGAAAGTTTCGGCGTCGTCAACCCCTCCGAACGCATCCTGCTGATGATCGACGAGGCGCACCGCACCCAGGGCTCCGATCTTGGCGAAAACATCTTCGAGGCTTTTCCCAACGCCACCCGCATTGCCTTTACCGGCACCCCGCTGATCAGTGAGCAGCACGGCAGCAAGCGCACGGTGAAACGGTTCGGTGAATACATCGACACCTACAAACTGATGGACGCGGTGCACGATGGCGCGACGCTGCAGATCCTCTACGAGGGGCGCACGGCCGACACCGCCCTCAAGGACAAGCACAGCTTCGACACCAAGTTCGAGGATCTCTTCGGTAACCGCAGCGAGGAGGAACTGGCGGCCATCAAGAAGAAGTACGGCGCCAGCGGCGACATCCTGGAAGCCGAGCAGCGCATTGCCGCCATCGCCCGCGATCTGGTGGCGCACTACATCGACAATATCCTCCCCGACGGCTTCAAGGCGCAGGTGGTCTGTCATTCCAAGCTGGCGGCGCTCCGCTACCGGACCGCGATCCGCGAGGCGCTGGCCGAACGCTGCGACCGCGAGAAGCTCCAGCCGACGCCCGACCTGAATCTGATCCGCCGCATTGACTTTTTGAAAGCGGTGGTGGTGATCTCTTCCGACTCTTCCAACGAACTCGCCGCCATCACCGAGGCGCGCAAGGAGGCGAAACGCTGGAATGCCGTGGAGAACTTCTGCAAACCCTTCGACTTCGACGATCCGGACAAAGATCTGACCGGTATCGCCTTCCTCATCGTCTGCGACATGCTCCTCACTGGCTTCGATGCGCCGGTGGAGCAGGTGATGTATATCGACAAGCGGCTGCGCGAACACAACCTGTTGCAGGCCATCGCCCGCGTCAACCGGGTGACCAAGAATAAGCATCGCGGTTTTATCGTCGATTACATCGGCCTGGCCAACCACCTGATGGAGGCGCTCAGCATCTATTCCGACGAGGACGCCGAGGATATTCGCCAGGGGCTGAAGAACCGGCTCAGCGAACTGCCGATTCTGGAGGAGCGCTACCAGCGCCTGCTGCAACATTTTCGTAGCGCCGGGGTAGGGGAAATCGAAGCGTTTGTGAAGGGGGAACAGACCACCCCCGAAGCCGATGTGGCGGTGATCCATGGGGCAGTCAGGGCGATGCAGGAGATCAAACGCCGCGCCGACTTCGAGGTCTACCTGAAGAAGTTCCTCCAGAGCCTCAACCTCATCCTCCCCCATGCGGCCGGACATCCCTATCGTGGCCCGGCGCGGAGATTCGGCTATCTGCTGCGCATGGTCAAGGAACGCTACAAGGACGACTCCCTCGACATCACCGACGCCGGCGCCAAGGTCAAGGCACTGATCAACGAGCATCTCATCGACCTCGGCATCAATCCGAAGATCCCGCCGATCGAGCTCCTCTCGGACGATTTTATCGCCAATGTGCAGAAGCATTCGCAAGGGAACCCGGAAGCGAAGGCAAGCGAGATGGAACACGCCATCCGCAAGCATTGCACGGTGCACTTTGACGAAGACCCGGCCTTTTACAAACGGCTGAGTGAGAAGCTGGAGAAGTTGATTCAGGAGCACAAGGAGAACTGGGAGGTGCTGGCTGAAGGGTACGAACATCTCCGGAACGAAGCCTTGGCGGGCCGGACTCATCCCGAGGAGGGCTTGACCCGAGAGGCGACGACCTTCTATGACTATGTGGTGCAGCTCGCCTTTGATAATAACGAAATGCCGGTTGCCCACCGGCAGCGGTTGAAGAAACTGTTGGCTGAAATTGTCGAGATGTTGCAAGGAACCATCGGCATTATCGACTTCTGGAAGAAACCGATCGAGGTGAAGAAGTTGCGGGGAAATATCGATACGGAGATCCTGCTGACCGAGATCCCGGAGCTGGTCGCGAAGCACGAACGGATCGCGGTGGAGATCGTGAAGCTCGCCGAGAAGCGCCACCAGGAGCTGACCCGATGATCGCCAAGAAGAAGGACGACATCACTTATCAGGTCATCCGCAGCCGCCGTGCCACGGCCGACATCGTCATCGAGCGCGATGGCAGCATCGTCGTCCGGGCACCGGAGACGATTCCCAGCGAACGCATCGAGGACATGGTCGAGGCGAAGCGTCTCTGGATCTACAAGAACCTCGCCGAGTGGCGCGACCTCAACGCCACCCGCGTACTGCGGGAATACAAGAACGGCGAAGGTTTTCTTTATCTCGGCCGTTCCTACCGCCTACTGCTGGCTGCCGAACAGACCGAACCGCTGCTGCTGAAGAACGGGCGTTTCTCCCTGCGTCGCGACCTGGTCGATGCCGGATCGATCGAAGCGGCGCAGGCGGCCTTCCGCGATTACTACATTGCCCGTGGTCAGGAACGTATTCGGCAAAGTGTGAACTACTATGCCCCGAAGGTCGGCGTTGAGCCCCATGAGATTAACGTCCGGGAACTCGGCAATCGCTGGGCCTCCTGTTCCCCCACCGGCAACCTCGCCTTCCACTGGAAGTGCATGATGGCCCCGCAGACGATCATCGACTACATCATCGTCCACGAACTTTGCCACTTTCACCATCTCGACCACACCGCTGCCTTCTGGAACGAGGTGGACAAGGTCATTCCGAACTACGGCGAACGCAAGGAGTGGCTGCGGAAGCATGGGGCGGGGTTGGATGTTTAAAGATTTGGATTTGGATTTGGATTTGGCTTGGTTGGCCCAACATTGGATATATTTCGAATTGATGTAAATTGACATCACCCGAACTGCGCAGGATAATGGCCTGCCTGTCAATCAGCAGGATCTGATTTGAATTGATCGGGCCTTCGGGGACTCAATGAATTGCGGAGTATAAAATGCAATTGATCTATATCGCTCTTTTTGGCGCATTGGGTTGCCTGTTGCGATTTTTCGTCTCCGGTTGGGTCTATGCACTTATCGGCAGAGGGCTGCCTTACGGGACGCTGGCAGTGAACGTTATCGGCTCCCTGCTCCTTGGCCTGATCATGGAAGGCGGCCTGCGCAGCGCTCTGCTGCCGGCCGATGTGCGAATGGGCATCACCACCGGTTTGATGGGCGGATTCACGACTTTTTCGACTTTTTCCTATGAAACCATCCGCCTGCTCGAAGACGGCAGTTTTCTTGCCGCCGGCGCCAATATTCTGTTGAATGTTCTCGTTTGTATCCTGTTTGCCGGCCTTGGTATTTTCCTGGCAAGGCACCTATATACCTGAATCAGGGAGACCGTTTTATGAAACTCGAAGGGGAACAGACCTTGATGCGCATCTTTATCGGTGAAAGCGACCGCTGGAAAATGAGGCCCCTGCACGAGGCGCTGGTCGATATGCTGCGCCAGGAAGGTTTCGCCGGGGCCACGGTGCTCAAGGGGATCATAGGTTTCGGCTGTCACAGCAGGCTCCATACCGACAAGTTGCTGCGTCTGTCCGCCGACCTGCCCGTCATTGTGGAGGTGGTTGACAAGCCCGAAAAAATCCAGGCCATCATGCCGCGCATCGACAGCATGATGAACGGCGGAATGATCACTTTGGAGAATACCCATGTGATCCGTTACCGCAAGGGAGACGGTACCTGCGGTTGAGTTTTTGAGAATGCTTCAAATATATTCTTGCCTTACCCGGCTTTAGCACGTTAAATTAACCGCAAATTTGATGCTTTCGCAAGAAAGCAAAAAGAATGAATGGCTAAGCAAAAAGCGCCAAATGCAAGGCGCGCAATTGTCGAGGAATGAGGCGTACTGAAGTACGCCGCAGTGACGAGAGCAATTGCAGCAACGCAGCAGTTGGTGAGTTTTTGCGACGCCATCAAATTTTATAAAGGATGGTTTCCCTCAGCGGGGAATCAGTGGAGAATTTTTCGGCCGGATATCCCCCGGTGACCGGCAGCATCTACGGAACCAGCGTAAGCCCGCCAGTTTTTCTCCCTCAACCAGCCTTTGCCCAACCCCGATTCAGGCCGGCCGGTTCGTCCCCTGCGCCGTGGAATGGGCTCTACCGTCCGGGTCCGTCCCCGGTTTCCGGCGGGAACCATCTGATTCCGTGGAGCGTTGAGTCTGTCATGCCGATACGTTGGGACGTCAAGGAACACCTTTCCCTGGGCAAGTATGTTGTCCGCTGGTTTCTCCTCACCTTGCCGATGGCGGCCGTGGTCGGCTCGGCCGTGGCGTTTTTTCTCTGG
>Ga0326597_10004936_pt1 | contig 18633 bp, 15 predicted proteins | sample RVTome_12_FD_203789 | JGI IMG/M metagenome (GOLD analysis project Ga0326597, IMG submission 203789) | Soil microbial communities from uranium-contaminated site in the Upper Colorado River Basin, Wyoming, United States - RVT100D185 | ecosystem: Environmental > Terrestrial > Soil > Contaminated >... | reverse complement strand
GCCGGGCTCGGGCTCGTCACGTGGCTGGCGTGGCGCGCGCGGCGCGGACGCCCGTGGTTGCTGGTCGGCTGGCTCTGGTTCGTCGGCGTGCTGGTGCCGGTGAGCGGCCTCGTGCAGGTCGGCAGCCAGCCCTTCGCCGATCGCTTCACGTACATTCCGTACATCGGCTTGTTTGTTGTCATCGCGTGGGGCGGTGCCGACCTCGCCGCGCGGCGGCCGCCGCTCGCCCGGGCGGTCTGGCCCGTGACCGTCGGCGTGCTGGTCGCGTTCGCCGCTGGCGCGCGCCATCAGGTTGCACACTGGCGCGACAGCATCACCCTCTGGACGCGCGCGCTCGACGTCACCGATCGGAACTACCGCGCGCACAGCGCCCTCGGCTTCGCGCTCACCGAGGCCGGGCGCACCGACGAGGCGGCGGCGCAGTTCAACGCGGCGCTCGCCATCCGGCCCAGCTACGCCGAGGCGCTCTCGAACCTGGGCATGCTCCGGGCCCAGGAAGGCGACCTTGCGGCGGCATCGGCGCACCTGTCGGCCGCGCTGGCCGTCGATGGCGACTTCGTCGAGGCGCTCGGCAACCTCGGCACCGTGCGGGCCCGGCAGGGCCGGCTCGACGAGGCCATCGCGCTCTTCGAGCGGGCGCGGGCGCTGGCGCCCGACTCGGGCGACGTCCGCAACGGATTCGGGTACGCCCTCGCGCTCCAGGGACGCCTCGACGAGGCGCGCGCGCAGGCGGCTGAAGCGATCCGGCTCTCCCCGGGCTTCGCCGACGCGCACAGCAACATGGGCCTGATCCTCGGCGACCTCGGCGACCTCGATGGCGCGATCGCCGCGTTTCGTCAGGCGCTAGCGCTCGATGCCAATCACGCGCGCAGCCGGTACGGACTGGGCGCCGTGCTCGACGACGCCGGGCGTCCGGGTGAGGCGGTTGTCGAGCTGGCCGTCGCGGTGCGGCTCGATCCGGCGCTCGCCGAAGCCCACAACCGGCTCGGGCGCGTGCTGCTGCAGCTCGAGCGCGTGGACGAGGCGCTGCCCGCCTTCGAAGCCGCGGTGCGGGCGAGGCCCGCCGAGCCCGACTTCCACTACGACCTGGGCGCCGTCCTGTTCGGCCTGGAACGTCCGGCCGACGCGATCCCGCACTTCGAGAACGCGCTCCGCCTCGACCCGGGCCACGCCGCCGCGCGATCCGCGCTGCAGCGGCTGGGGCGCATCAAATGATCGCGGGCCAGAAGGTCGTCGTCGTCATGCCGGCCTACAACGCCGCGCGCACGATCGAGCGGACGTGGCGTGAGGTCATCGCGCAGGAGGTTGTCGACGAGGTCATCGTGGTGGACGACGCGAGCCAGGACGAGACGGTGGCGCTCGCGCGCGGCCTCGACAAGGTCCGTGTGCACGTCCACCCGAAGAACCGCGGGTACGGCGGCAACCAGAAGACGTGCTACCAGCTCGCGCTCGACTCGGGCGCCGGCATCGTGATCATGGTGCACCCCGACTACCAGTACACGCCGAAGCTGATCCCGGCGATGGCGGGGATGGTGTCGAGCGGCCTGTTCCACTGCGTGCTGGCGTCGCGGATCCTCGGCGGGCAGGCGCTCGAAGGCGGCATGCCGCTGTGGCGCTACGTCCCGAACCGGTTCCTCACCCTCGTCGGCAACCTGCTGCTCGGCACCAAGGTCTCCGAGTTCCACACGGGGTACCGCGCGTTCTCGCGCGAGCTCATCGAGCGGCTGCCGCTCCGTGAGAACTCCGAGGACTTCGTGTTCGACAACCAGATGATCGCGCAGGCCGTCTGGTTCAGGTACCGCATCGGGGAGGTGTCCTGCCCGACGCGCTACGCGCCGGAGTCGTCATCGGCCACGTTCCTGACCAGCCTGCGCTATGGATTCGGCTGCCTCGCAACCGCGTTGCTCTTTCGGTTTTGTAAGTGGGGGCTGGTCCGGTCGGCGCGATTCCCACGGGAGAAAACCGGCGTAAGATAGGTCCTTTCCCGGAGGGAGTCGATGAAGACCGCTGGCAGTGCCGCCTGGTTCGCCGGAGTCGCCGCTGTTCTGTTCGTACTCACCCCATCGCTAGGAGCCGATCATCACTGGTGGAACGGGTCGCTGCACTGGCCTGCCTTCCCAGTCGTGGACGTCACCGTCGGCGACAATGTGTCCGCCGACTGGACGCCCTTCCTGGACGAGGCCGTCCTCGACTGGAACGCCGGCCATCCCGACTTCACTGATGTCGTGGAGTTGATGCTCGCGAATGGCGCGACCAGTCCGCGCAACTGCCGCCCAGCCGCCGGCCGGATCGAAGTCTGCAACTCGGGCTACGGCGACAACGGGTGGCTCGGCACGACGCAGGCCTGGCTGGCCAACCATGATGGACATGTTCACATCACGCAGGCCACCGTCAAGCTGAACGACACCTACCTGGATCTGCCGGACGGCTACTACAACGACGTCGCCTGGTGGGAAACGGTCGTCTGCCATGAGCTCGGCCATACGATCGGACTCGGACATCTCGACGAGACGTTCGACAACGACGCCCTCGGCAGCTGCATGGACTACCAGGACCCGCCAGATGAGAACATGGATCCGAACGCACTCGACTTCGACACGCTCGATTTCATCTACTCCGAGTTCTTCACGGGTCCCCATCCCACGACGAGCTCGACCTCGAGCGGTCCCGGGAAGGGCAAGAACAAGTTGCAGGCGAATCCGGGCGAGGCGTCGTCCTGGGGTCAGCTGGTCGCTTCCGGTGTGCGCGAGTCGGTCTTCGAAGCCGAACTCGCCGACGGCCAGCGCCTCGTGACGTGGGTGCTCTGGGCGAACTGACGGCCGAGGGGGTCGAAGTGCCCGCGCGGGCTGGCTGAAGCCGGCCCCTCCAGCGGCGCGGGGCGCGCTACCCGCCGCCGCGCCGGCGGAACCAGTCGCGGATCGAGCGCCAGCCGAAGAACGAGTGCTCTTCGCAGTACTCGCGGGGCACGCGATCGGCGAGAAACCACTCGTCATAAACGTTCGGGCGCACCACTGCGGAATCGCCGCTCTCGTCCCAGTCCGAGCGCCGGCAGCCGCCGTGCGGCAGCAGGCCGCTCCGCCGGCAGATCGACACCTGCACCAGGCCGCCCGGCAGCGGAAAGCCGGGCTGCCGCGCGTTGTCCGGCACGGCCGCGGCCATAAACGCGCCCCAGGCCGGCGCCGCGATCGTCGCGGCCGACCCCGAGCGGGCGATGGCGCTCGGCTGGTCGGCGCCGAACCAGACGCCGGCCACGAGCGTCGGCGTGTAGCCGATGAACCACGCGTCGTGCAGGCCGTCGGTCGTGCCGGTCTTGCCGGCCGCGGGGCCCTGAAGGCCGGCCGCGCGGATGGCCGTGCCGGTGCCGCGGTTCACGACGTCGGCGAGCATGCTCGTCATCTGGAACGCGGTGGCGGGCTGCATCACCTGCTCGGCTTCGACGGACGCCTGGTAGAGCACCTGTCCGCCGCCGTCCTCGACGCGCGTCACGAGCAGCGGCTCGCGCCGCCATCCGCCGTTGGCGAAGGGCATGTAGGCCGCCGTGAGCTCGAGGAGCGTCACTTCTCCGGTGCCGAGCGCCAGCGAGGGGACGGCTGGCAGGTCGGAGGTGATGCCGAGCTTGTGCGCGTAGCTCACGACCGTCGAGGCGCCCACGCGCTCGAGCAGGTGCACCGCGGCGCGGTTGCTCGAGCGCGTCAGCGCGTCGCGCAGCGTGGTGCGTGACTCGTCTCCTGAATCGGCCGGCAGGTAGGCGCCGTCGCGGCTCGCCACGCCGACATCGATGGCGTCGAGGACGGAGCCGGGCCCGTAGCCGCGCTCGAGGGCCGCGGCGTAGACGATGGGTTTGAACGCCGAGCCCGGTTGGCGAACGGCGAGGCGTGCGCGGTCGAACTGGCTCTCGGAGAACCGGCTCCCGCCGACGAGCGCGCGGATCTCGCCCGTCGCCGGGTCGAGCGCCACGAGGCCGGCCTCGACGGGCGGGGCCGACCCACGCCGGCGAAGCCCCTGCTGGTTCAGTCGATTCAGCCGCGCGACGATTTGCCGCTCCGCGACGCGCTGGAGGCGCGGGTCAATCGTCGTGAACACGCGCAACCCGCCTCCGAGCACCCGCTCGGCCCCGAACCGGTGGTCGAGTTCAGCGCGCACGGCGGCCTTGAAGTACGCACCGAGGCCGCGGAGCTCATCGCCCTCGTCGCGACGAACGACGTTGAGGGGCTCTCGGACGGCGGCGGCGTGCGCCTCCGGTTGAAGCGCCCCCATCGCCTCCATCGCGCCCAGCACGTAGTTGCGGCGCTCGACGAGCCGGGTGGCGCTCGCCGGATCGTCCGTGTCGTAGGCCGACGGCGCATGGATGAGCGCGGCCAGGGTCGCCGCCTCGGCCGGCGGCAGATCGGCGGCGCGCCGGTTGAAGTACGCGCGTGCCGCCAGCTCGGCGCCGTAGACGCCGCGGCCGAGATAGATGTGGTTGAGGTACGTCTCGAGGATCGTCGCCTTCGACGCCCGGCGCTCGAGGTAGACCGCCGCAATCATCTCCCGGAGCTTTCGGCGCGCGGTCGGCCGCCGGTCGCCGAGCAGGCCCCGCGCAAGCTGCTGCGTGATCGTGCTGCCGCCCTGCACCACGCGGCCCGCCCGGAGATTGGCGGCCATCGCGCCCGCCGTGCGGCGCAGATCGACGCCGCCGTGATCCCAGAACCGCCGGTCCTCGACGGCAATCACGGCATTGATGAGGTGCGGTGACACCTCGGACAGCGCCCGGTCGGTCCGCCGCTCCTCGGCCAGCAGCCAGATCACGTCGCCGTTGGTGTCGAACACGCGGGTGGCCTGGGGGCCGCTGGCGATCGGCACCGTCAGACCGGCGTGGCGCGCCTCGAGCACGAAGACGGCGGCAGCCAGCGCGATGACGGCGGCGCACGCCACCGCCGCTCGCCGGATGGGCAGGGGCGCCCGGCGCGCGGCGTCGCGTGCGCGCGCCAGTCGGCGCACAGCCGATCGGCCGAACCCCCGGGCACGGCCGCGGGGGCGGCGTGCCGTCGAGGTCAGGTTCATGACGCGAGATCAGGGCAAGATCGCTGCCACGGAACCGGCTCGAATCCGAGTCGGTTTCCGCGTGCCGGACGCCGCGGACCGCGTAGCTCCTTCCCGCCGCAGGAAGTTTCTACGCGGTGGCGCCGGACGTGCTCACCCGTCCGAGCCCGGCCGGCGGGCCAGCATCTCTTCGAGCAGCGCGACGTACGCGGCGCCCGACCGCTCGGCCGTGAACTCGGCGGCGCGGGCCGGGCCGAGCGCGGCGGCGCGGCGAGGTGAATCCGGGTCGTCGAGCGTCGCCTCGATGGCGGCCGCCAGCGCCGCCGGGTCGCCCGGCGGCACGAGCGTGCCATACCGGCCGCGGTCGAGGATCTCTCCCGGACCATGAGGGCAGTCCGTCGAGACGATCGGCACTCCGAGCGCGAGCGCCTCGGCCAGCACGTTGCCGAATCCCTCCGACCTCGACGACAGCACGAACACGCGAGCGCGCGCCATGCACGGATAGGGGTTCGCCGCGTAGCCCGCCAGATCGACGACCTGGGTGAGGCCGAGCTCCGCCGAGAGCCGCGAGAGGAATCCGCGCAGCGGACCATCGCCAAGGATGATCAATCTCGCCTCGCGCCTGGCCCTGAGGTCCGCGAGGGCGCCGAGCAGCGTCGGATAGTCCTTCTGATCGGTGAGCCGCCCGCACGCGACGACGAGCGGCGCGTTGTCTCGAAGGAAGCGATGGTCCCACGGCTCAGCGGCCCCAGTGGTGACCGCCGCATCGATGCCGGCGTTGTAAATGACCCGAACGCGATCGACGGAACCCGGCGAGACCGCCGCCAGGTCCTGCGTCACGCCGGCCGACGCCACGATCACCCGGTCGGCCGCCGGATACAGCCGGCGCATCGCCGTCGAGACGCGAAACCGGGTGCGCGGTCGGGAATCGGCCAGCACGATGGACGGCGCGCCCTGGACCGACACGGCGGTCGCGGGTCGCGCCGGCCGCGCAAGCGTGCGGAGCGCCAGCAGCAGCGGGACGTTCGCGGCTTCCTGGAAGCTGAGCGCCAGCTCTGGCCGCAGCCGGCCCACCAGCCGCCGCAGCCGCCGCGCCGCGGTGATCCATCCAAGCGAGTCGATGTCGTGAACCGGCACGCCCGCCGGCAGGTCTGCTCTGAGCGTTCCGCCCGACCGCAACGTCGCGAGCTCGACGCCGAACGCGCTCGCGAGCGCCGGCAGGATGCGGAGCATGTGCCGTTCGGCGCCCCCGACCCCGAGGCTGGGCGTCACGACGAGCAGGCGGGGCCGCGGCACAACGGAAGTCTACAGTGGGGTGCGGGAGTGCGAGTGCGGAAGTACGGCGGCGCCCGGAACGCGTTTTCGATGGCCAGCATTTGATTGAATGCCGACACGCGTCCGTTCGTTCCAGGCACCCCGCACGTTCGCACCCCCGCACCTCCGCACGTATAATCCGTGCGTGAATCGACAGAACGTCTGCGAGACCATCCTCGACACCATCGGTGATACGCCCCTCGTGCGGGTCAACCGGATCACGCGCGGCGTCATCGACGCCGACGTGTTCGTCAAGCTCGAGACGTTCAACCCCGGCAACTCGATCAAGGACCGCATGGCGGTCACGATGATCGAAGACGCCGAGCGCGCCGGCAAGCTCAAGCCGGGTGGCACGATTATCGAGGGCACATCGGGCAACACGGGCATGGGCCTGGCGATCGTCGCCGTCGTGAAGGGCTACAAGTGCATCTTCACCACGACCGACAAGCAGTCGAAGGAGAAGGTCGACGCGCTGAAGGCCTTCGGCGCGGAGGTCATCGTCTGCCCGACCGACGTCGACCCGGAAGATCCGCGGTCCTACTATTCGGTGTCGTCACGGCTCGAGCGGGAAACGCCCAACTCCTGGAAGGCGAACCAGTACGACAACCTGTCGAACTCGAAGGCCCACTACGAGCAGACCGGCCCGGAAATCTGGGACCAGACGGGCGGACGCATCACACATCTGGTCGTGGGCGTGGGCACGGGCGGGACGATCTGCGGCGTCGGCCGGTTCCTGAAGGAGAAGAACCCGAACGTGCGGGTGCTCGGCATCGACACCTACGGCTCGGTGTTCAAGAAGTACAAGGAAACCGGCGTCTTCGACAAGAACGAGATCTACCCGTACATTACCGAGGGCATCGGCGAGGACTTCCTGCCGCAGAACGTCGACTTCGACGTCATCGACTACTTCGAGAAGGTCACCGACAAGGACGCGGCGGTGATGACGCGGCGCATCGCGCGCGAGGAGGGGATCTTCGCCGGGAACTCAGCCGGTGCCGCCATGGCCGGCCTGCTGCAGATGCGCGAGCGCTTCTCGAAGGGCGACGTCGTCGTGGTCGTGTTCCACGACCACGGGTCCCGCTACATGGGCAAGATGTTCAACGACGACTGGATGCGCGAGAAGGGTTTCCTCGACAAGACCGGCCTCGTCGCGCGCGACCTGGTCGCCTCGCGCAACCGCAGTCCGATCGTCACGCTCGATCAGCGCGATCTCGTGACGCGCGCCATCCAGGTCATGACCGAACACGACTACTCGCAGATCCCGGTCACGGCCGACGGCCGCATCGTGGGGTCGGTCGGCGAAAGCCGGCTCTTCGAGGCCATCGTCAGGGATCCGGACGTCAAGGGCCACCCCATCGAGGCGATCATGCAGCCGGCGTTCCCGTTCGTGGACATCTCCACGGGCATCGACGCTCTGGCGACGATGATCACCCCGGAGTCGCCGGCCGTGCTCGTCCGGGACTTCAAGAGTCAGGACACCTTCATCATCACGCGCTGGGACGTGATGCAGGCGCTCAGTTAGGCAGAGTGCGGGGGTGCGCCAGTGCGGGAGTGCGGCGGTGCGAGCTAGAAGAACTTCAGTTTCTTGAACGCGCCGGAGACGATGCGCAAGGCGCCGACGATCGAGGTGCCGGTAATGACGCCGCCGCGGGCGATGGTCGATCCCGTGGACCGCATCACGTCCATCGCGCCCGACAGGAAGCCGCCGTCGGACTCGTCTGAGGCCATCTGGAACACCAGTTCCGGATCGAAGTCCGGCCCGGCGACCAAGGGCGGGACAGAGGCCTGGGCAACGACCGGAACGGTCGGGGCCGGGGTTGGCGCCGGGTCCGCGGCAATCGTCGTCACGACGACGGCGGGAACCGCCACCGGGTCGAGGGCGATCGGCGACCCGAGACGCAGGGACGGCGCCGGCTCGGCGAAGAGCGCAGCCAATGCCATCACGGCCGCCGGCCGCGCGGCCGGCGCGGCTGGCAGGACGGGGATATCGATGTCGTGGGCCGGGAGCATCGCGACCCGATCGGGCATCTCCAGCCCGACTGCGGCCACCTGAGGCACGCCGACGCCGACGGGCCAGTAATCGACCAGCGCGCCCACACCCGCCAGCAGCCCCAGCCCGACGAGGGCAAGGGTCTTGGCGTACAGGTCTCTGAGGGAGTCACCCCGCACGGGGTGAGTCTACCAGATTCGGCCGGCGGGGACCGTTTTCAGCCCCAGAAAATCCCGGAGAGTCGATCGCCGCGCATGGGGAGCCTCGACACCGGTTCGGCGCCGGCACCCGCGCCGCGCCATCTCCGGCAGGAATCGATGCGAAGAAGTACACACGTCACGGCTGGTCCCAGGCAAGGAATTTCGGCATTCAATTTCGTCGATTCCAGCGGTTTGGCTGCCGCGCGGCAGACTTCTGGCGGCCCTGGCGCCGCCGGGGCACAGAACTGTTACGGCAGTCGGAGGACGAGAGGCCGGACCGCCGCCATGAGCGCGAGCGCCGCGCCGAACGTGCACACAATTGTCGCGCCGGTCGGCAGGTCGAGCCAGACCGAGAAGTACATCCCGAGCACCGACACGACGACGCCCATCACCCACGCGATTGCCAGGCGCGGCCCGATCCGCGAGGAATAGAGCATGCCGCCGACCGACGGCACGATCAGGTAGCAGAAGACGAGCAGCACGCCGGCGATCGCGACCGAGCGCGTGACGACCAGACCGAAGGACGCGTAGAACAGAAAATCCCAGAACCGGACCGAGATGCCTTGCGCGACGGCCGCGGCAGGGGCGGTCGAAATGAGCAGAAAGCGGTGGCGGAACGCGTAATGAAAGACGGCGATGACGGCGTAGAGCCCAGCCGTGGTCCAGACCTCGTGCCACTGCACGGCGAGGATGTTGCCGACGAGCATGTCGCGCAGGTGCTCGCTTTCGCCCGCCGACTGGCTCATCGCGAGGATGACGGCCGCCGACGCCACCGCGTACGTGATGCCGATGATGGCTTCCTGCGGGATGTTGGCGGCCTGCCCCTTGACGAGCGCGAACAGCAGCGCGCCGACCAGCGTGAACGCAAGGCTCATCCAGTAGACGCCGAGGCTGTGCGGATCGCCGCCCAGCCAGGGCACGACGATGGCGATCGTCGCGCCGAGCGAGGCGATCTGCGCGAGGGACAGATCGACGAAGATGACGCCGCGCTCGACGACGTGGAGCCCGAGGTAGGCGTGAATGCCGGCCACGATCAGGCTGGCCGCCATGGGCGCCGCCAGAAACGTCAGGATCAGCATCGGGTCCATGGACACCTGGTTCCCTTACGCCGGCTGACCGGCCCTGCCTACTTCAGCGCCGCCGCCAGTTGCGCCAGGTTGTAGTCGAAGAGCGAGATGTAGTCGGTCGCCTGCGGGACGCCCCCAACCGACGGCGCCAGCTGGATCACCGTGCCGCCCACCTGGCTGGCAATCGACTGCGGCGTGCGCTTCTCGAAATACGGCTCGACGACGATCACTCTGACGCCCTGGGCCTTCATCTCGCCGATGAGCGTGATCGTGTGCGACGGCGAGGGTGGAATCCCCGGCTTGGGCTCGACGTAGCCGATGACCTCCAGGCCGAACCGCTCCATGAGGTTCGGCCAGGAGCGATGGTACGTCACGAGCTTGCGTCCCTGGTAGGGCGCCATCAGCGCCTCCCATCGCGACTCGGCCTGCGCGAGCCGGGCGTCGAAGGCTCGGTAGCGATCGGCGAAGTAGGACGCGTCGCCCGGTGAGAGCTGGCTGAGGCGATCGCGAATCGACGCGGCCATGATGCGACCGTTGCCGGGATCGAGCCAGTAGTGCGGATTGCCCTGCGAGTGGACGTCGCCCATCGCCCGCGTCACCTGGCCGGTCGGAATCTCGAGAATCCTCACGCCGGCCGAGGCGTCGAGATAGCCGGGCGCGCCGGGCTGCACGCGCGCGTTCCTCGCGCTGCTGATGAGCGCCGGCAGCCAGCCCAGCTCGAGCTCGCGGCCGACCAGGATCAGCAGGTCGGCGCGGTTGAGGGCCAGAATGAAGCTCGGCTTCGCGTCGACGAAGTGCGGGTCCTGGTATCCGCGCGCGATGGTCGTCACCCTCACGCGGTCTCCCCCGACCGCCTCGGCGAGCGCCTTCAGGTCCTCGGTTGTCGTGACAACCCTCATCTGCGCGGCAGCCGGCCCCGCCGCCGCGAGCGAGGCCACGAGCGCCAGCACCCCGATGCCCCAGAAGTTCATGCCTCTGCTCCTCATCGTCAAGCCTCAGAACACGTGGGCGCCATGGGCGCCGATCGAAAAGTTGATTTGAAACAGGACCTCGTTCCCCGTGACGCCTTCCGCGTACGAGATGTGCCGGTACTGGCCCCGAATCTGACTGAACTCCGTCGGCCAGAACGTCAGGAACGCGGAGCCGCCCTTGTCCACGAGGTCGCCGTCGACGGCGCGCCCCGACCGGTCGAGCCGGCCGCCCACGTACCAGCGGCGGGCGAACTGGTATTCGGCCAGTGCGTAGAAGCCGAACGCCGTGGCGCCGAGGTCCGACGCCAGGTCCTGCCGGCTCCAGACCAGCTCCGTCCTGACGTTGAGACGGCGGTAGATGGCCTGACGGAGCGGCCGGTACCGCAGCGTCAGGTCCACGCCGTAGAGGTCGCGGCCGAACCCCGCGTCGGGGTCCGGGTCCGCCGGCTCGCCCCCGCCGGGCGCCGGCCCATGTGCGTAGGAGAAGCCGACGTCGAGGTTCGTTGACTCGGCCAGGTCCCGATACGCGCGCGCCCGCCCCAGGTAGACGAGCTTCGACCGATCCTCACTCTCGAACACGTCCGACCGGCCGGCGTAGACCTCGCCCGTCAGCTCGACGAACACCGTGCCGCTCGGGATGAGATGCGAGAGGGACACGCCCGCGTCGGAGAGCCCCTCGTCGCCGCCGACGAGGTTGTCGGTCACGATCGACCGGTCGGCCGACGGCAGCCGGTGCGTGTGCAGCGTGTTCATCTTGCCGAACTGCGCGCGCATCTTGCCCGCTTTGAGCAGCAGGTTGGCTGGCAGCGCCGTGAACGTGATGAAGCCCTCCTCGAGCTCGGCGCCCTCCGGCCCCAGGGCCACGAAAAAATCGGCGCGGGAATACGGATCGACGGCGGCCTGGAACGCGAACTCCGCCTCGGACAGTTGCAGCGCCGGCTCGTCGTTCATCGGGTTCTTCCCACCCACGGCGATGAAGTTGCCGATGACGGAGATGTCCGGGTTGAACGCACTTGAGCCGCCGGCAGGCGTCTGGGCCCGCGCGGGCGCCGTGGCGTCGAAGCGCACTGTCGGCACGAAGAGCGGCGACGAGCCGACGGCGGCCGGAAACGCGGGCGGCGGCGCCTGCGCCCAGGCGGTTCCGCCCGCCGCGCCCGTGCAGGCGGCGACCGTCACGATGAGGAACGACGCGCGAACCAGCGGCATGCACTCACCTCGAGGCGAGACGCCCGTGAACGGGCACGAGCGGCGGCGGGCACCCGGTGCGGGTGGCGCCAGGAAACGACGAACTGAAGACGGGAGCGCTAGAGGTGTGAAGCCGGGGGCGCGCGGGAGGAACGATCGTCGGCCACCTGGCGGGCGGCCATCTGACTGACGAAACCGGCGACGCCGGCTCGGACGTCGAGCCGGACGTGCGTGGACGCGACGGCGGGCGGCGCGACGCCGCTCACGGCGCGGAGCCAGTGACAGATCGGACAGTGCTCGGCGTCGGCCGGCGGATGGAGGTCTTCGAACTGCTCGACCGGATGGGGCGTGACGAGGCCGCTCTCGACGAACTCGACGCGGTCGGCCGCCGCATGGCCGCCCGCCAGCGCCGGCGCGGACAGGCTCGCCGTGAACACACCGGCCACAGTCCACGCCACGGCCCGCGTGAGCCTTGAATGTCGCGCCACGATCCTCAATGTAACGGACCCCTGTGACCCCGGTCAAACCCCACGAGCCCCGGCCAGATATGATCCACCTCATGGCCCGCCGTCTTGCGGCCCGGCCGAAGGTGCTCCCCGGCGACCGGGCTGCCCTGCGGGCTGCGGCCGATCGGGCGCTCAGCCGCACGGCCGGCGCGCCCCTGGTCGCCGGCAACGACGTGCGCGTGCTGCGCGACGCCGCGGAGAACTACCCCGCCTGGGACGCCGCGATCGACGAGGCGCGATCGACCGTCCACGTCGAGATGTACATCGTCGCGCGCGACGCGGTCGGTCGCCGCTTCGTCGATCGTCTCGCGGCCAAGGCGCGCCAGGGCGTCACCGTCCGGGTGCTCTACGACTGGTTCGGATGCGGATTCGGCCCGGCGACGGGGTTGTTCCGTCCGCTCGTCGAGGCCGGCGGCGAGGTACGGGTGTTCAACCCGCCGACGTTCACGACCGCGCTCGGATGGCTGCGGCGTGACCACCGGAAGCTCATCACCGTGGACAGCCGGACGGCGTTCGTCTCCGGCCTCTGCGTAAGCCGGAAATGGGTCGGCAGCGCGGCGCGCGGCCGGGCGCCGTGGCGAGACACGGGCGTGGCCATCACCGGGCCGGCGGTCGCGCACGCCGAGGCGGCGTTCGCCGACACCTGGCAGCTGGCCGGCGGACTGATCGACCCCTGGACGCTCCCGGCGGCCGAAGACCTCGAGCCAACCGGCACGGTCGGCGTGCGCCTCGTGCCGACCGAGCCCTTCACCGCCAGCATGCTCCGCCTCGATCTGCTCGTCTCGTCGCTCGCGCGCAGGCGGCTCTGGATCACCGACGCCTACTTTCTGGACCACGGTCCGTACCTCGAGTCGCTCCGGCGCGCGGCCGCCGACGGCGTGGACGTCCGGTTGCTGCTGCCGCGCGACAGCGACGTCGGTTGGACGGTTCCGGCCGCGCGGACGCTCTACCGCACGCTGCTCGACGCCGGCGTTCGCGTCTTCGAGTGGAACGGCCCGATGATCCATGCCAAGACGGCCGTGGCCGACGATCGCTGGGCGCGCGTGGGCTCGACGAACCTCAACGTCTCGAGCTGGATCGGCAACTGGGAGCTCGACGTCGCCGTGGAAGACGAGGGCGTCGCGGCAATTCTCGCTTCGCACTACCTGGAGGATCTCGAACAGGCCACCGAGATCGTGTTGCGGCACGGGCGGCGCTCCAGGAACCGGGCGCCCGCGTCGGCCGGGGCGCGCGCCCGCGGCTCGGCGCGGCGGGCCGTCCGCTCGGTTTCCGGCGTCGGCCGCAGCCTGGGCGCGGCCGTCACCGGCAGCCGGCCGCTCGGCGACTTCGAGATCGTGCCGCTCGTCGGCGCCGGCGCGGCCCTGCTCGCCGGCGCGGTACTCGCCTGGTTCGTGCCCTCGCTGCTCGTCTGGCCGGCCGTCGCGGTGTCGGCGTGGATCGGCGTCAGCCTCCTCGCCGAGGCTCTCCGGCTCCTGCGATCGAGGGCCGATTCGTGAACCGGCGCGCCGCCGTCACGCCGGTACGCCGCCGGTCGGCGAGCGGCGTCGAGGGCGATCACGATCTCGTCGCCGTCGAGGCCGGGCTGATGCTGAGCGTACGCCGGACGGCCGACGAGGAGGCGCGGCGCCTCGGCCTGCTGATGCGGACACCGGGCGACGACGAGGAGCTCGTCCTCGGGTTTCTGTATACCGAGAGCGTCATCGCCGGCGCCGGCGACGTCGATCGCGTGGACGTCACCGCCGGGGGCTCTCGTGACACGGACTCGGCCGTCGTGACGCTCGCCGATCACGTGCGGTGGCCCCCTGACGCGCTCGAGCGCAACCTGGCCATGACGAGCGCGTGCGGCCTCTGCGGCCGTCTCGAGGTCATCGCGCTCGACCAGGGCCGGGGCTGCCCGGCTGGCCAGCCCCGCCTCGACGCGGCATTTGTCCAGACGCTGCCCGGCCGGCTGCGCGACGGCCAGTCCGTGTTCAGTGAAACGGGCGGTCTGCATGCGGCGGCGCTCATCGGCACCGACGGCGCGCGGGAGCTGATCCGGGAGGACGTCGGGCGGCACAACGCCGTCGACAAGGTCATCGGCGCAGCCCTGCGCCGGGGCTGGCTGCCGGGACACAGCTTGATGCTCGCGGTCAGCGGCCGGGTCGCCTACGAGATTGTGCAGAAGGCGGTCACCGCCGGTCTGCCGGCGGTCGTCGCGCTGGGCGCCCCGTCGAGCCTCGCCGTCGAAGCCGCGCGCGCCACGTCGCTCACGCTCGTGGGCTTCGTGCGCGGCGACCGGTACAATGTCTATGCTGGCTGGGATCGGCTGTCGGGCGGCGACTGGGGAATTCCTCGCGGCCTGCGCGCGAAATAACGACGAAAACGCGGCCCGATTCCCGCCGCGGACGGCTGATTCGGCGGCCTCCAATTGGCCCCGGTCGGCAGGAATCGTGCAATACCCAGGAAGTGACGGCGCCATTCCGGGCGCTGCGGAGGGCACCACTCATGTTTCGATTCGCATTGGCGCTTCTCATGGCGGCCGGGTTCACGGTCGCGGCCTCCGCCCAGGACAAGGCTGCGATCGAGAAGGGCATGAAGCTCTACGCCGAGCAGAAGTGCAGCTTGTGTCACGCGATTGCCGGCAAGGGCAACGCCAAGGGCTCGCTTGACGGCGTCGGCTCCAAGCTCTCTGCCGACGAGATTCGCGAGTGGATCGTGAATCCGAAGGCGATGACCGAGAAGACCAAGGCGGAGCGCAGGCCCGCGATGCGAGCCTATCCGGATCTGGCGAAAGCGGACCTGGACGCGCTCGTCGCCTACATGCTCAGCCTGAAGAAGCAGTAGCCGCGCGTAGCTGCCGATGGCCGAGTGTGTCCGCCGGATCGGGTTCGGGGCCTGGGCGGCCGCCGCGTGCGTCATGCTTGCGGCGGCGCTCGGCCTGACGGTCGCGGCGAAGGCAGCGCGGCCGTCAACCACCGCTCCGGCCACGAGCACTGCCGGCACCCAGCCGGACAGCGACCTGTGCCTGGCGTGCCACGGCGACCCGGGCGCCGTCTCGGGAGCGGGCCGGTCCATCGCGGTCGATGGGACGAAGCTCACCGGGTCGATTCACGGTCTGCTCGGCATGACGTGCGTGGACTGCCACGCCGACCTGGCCGACGTCGAGGCCTTCCCGCACGCCGTGCGGCTCGCGCCGGTCGCGTGCGGCACGTGCCATGACGGCGCGGTTGCCGCCTACGATCTGAGCATCCACGCCGGGGCGCGGCGCGAGAACGCGGAGAGCGTGGCGGCGACGTGCGTGGACTGCCATACGGCCCACGAGATTCGGCCGAAAGACGACCCGGACTCGGCGACGTACCCGCTGAACCTGCCCACGACCTGCGCGCGCTGCCACGGCAATCCGGACATCATCGAGGCCGGGGGCATCGCCGCGGGCAACGTGGCCGCCCTCTATCAGGACAGCATTCACGGCCGGGCGGTGGCGCAGAGCGGCCTGCTCGTCGCCGCCACCTGCACGAGCTGTCACGGCAGCCACGAGATCCGCGCGAAGTCCGACGCGGCGAGTCGGGTCAGCCACGCGAACGTGCCGGCCGTCTGCGGCAGCTGCCATGAAGGCATCCTGCGCGTATACCAGACCGGGGCGCACGGCAGCGGCCTCGCGTCGGGCAACGGTCAGGCAGCCGTCTGCTCGGACTGCCACACGGCGCACGACATCCAGCGGGCCGACGAGGGCGACTGGCAGCTCGACGTGATCGGCGAGTGCGGCACGTGCCACACCGATCGGATCCGCACCTATCGCGACACGTTGCACGGCCAGGTCACCTCGCTGGGCTTCGTGCGCGTGGCCACGTGCGCGGCTTGCCACGGCTCGCACGCCGTGTATCCGCGGAGCGACCCGCGGTCGATGGTCTCCGACGAGCGCCTGCTCGAGACGTGCCGGCAATGCCACGAGAATGCCACCGAGGGGTTCACCCGCTACGCGCCGCACGCCGACAAGTACGACCGGGAGCGCTATCCGGCGCTCTACTGGGCGCGGTTCGGCATGACCTGGCTCCTCGTGGGCGTGTTCGGCTTCTTCGGCCTGCACGCGCTGCTCTGGCTGCCGCGCGGCTTCATCGAACGGCGGCGCCTGAAGCGGGGCGAAGCCGGCGGCGAGGACGACCGGGAGCCGCCGCCCGGGCCGGAGGCCTGAGCGATGGCCGACACGTCCCCCGACCAGGTCTTCATCCGGCGCTTCGATGCGTTCGACCGGATCCTCCATGGCCTGCTGATGCTCGGCTTCCTCGGGCTGGCCGCGACGGGGCTGCCGCTGCTCTTCAGCGAGGAGCCCTGGGCGCGGGGGCTGGCGCGCATCTTCGGAGGCTTCGAGGTCGCCGGCTGGCTGCACCGGGTCTCGGCGCTTCTGCTCATGGCGGTGTTCGGCACGCATCTCTGGCGCGTCGGCCGCCGGATCGTCGTCGATCGCCAGTACGGCCTGTTGTGGGGCCCGCACTCGATGGTCCCGCAGCCGCGCGACGTCGGCGATTTCGTGCGGCACCTGCGATGGTTCGTCGGTTTCGGCCCGCGCCCGCGCTTCGATCGCTTCACCTATTGGGAGAAGTTCGACTACTGGGCGGTCTTCTGGGGGATGGGGATCATCGGCGCGTCCGGGCTGTTGTTGTGGTTCCCCGAGGCGTTCAGCCGCGTGCTGCCGGGCTGGGTCTTCAATATCGCGCTGCTCGTCCACGGCGAGGAGGCGCTGCTCGCGGTCGGCTTCATCTTCACGATGCACTTCTTCAACGGCCATCTGCGGCCCGAGAAGTTCCCGATGGACACCGTGATCTTCACCGGCCGGGTGACGGCCGCCGAGCTGCGGGCCGAGCGGCCCGACGAGTACGACCGGCTCATGCGGACCGGCGGCCTCGAGTCGCGCCGCGTGGGCCCGGCGGCGCGCTGGGTCCATCGGCTGGGCCGGCTCGTCGGCGCGGCGGCCATCGGCGTGGGCCTGACGCTGGTCGTCCTCATTCTGTATGCTTTCCTGACATGACCCGCGCCGTGACCCGGACGCCATGAAACGCTTTCCCCTGCCCCGCAATCCGTTCTCCGTGCTCGGCGCGCTTCTGGCGCTCGTGAGCGGCGCCCTCTTTCTGATCGTCTTCGCGCTGGACCTGATGGGCCTGCACACGAATCCCTACCTCGGGATTCTTTTCTTTCTCGTGTTCCCATCGGTCTTCGTGGCGGGCCTGCTGCTCGTCCCGGTCGGTGTGTGGCGGGATCGCGTGCGCCGGCGCCAGGGCCGGACCGAAGTCCGGTGGCCGAAGCTCGACCTGTCCAATCCCTCCCACCGCGCCTGGACCTTCTTCATCGTGGTCGCGACGATCGTCAACCTCGTGATCGTCTCGCTCGCGTCGTACACGGGCGTCAAGTACATGGACTCGGTGGCGTTCTGCGGACAGGTTTGTCACGAGGTGATGGAACCCGAGTTTGCGGCCTACCAGGACGGGCCGCATTCCCGCGTTACGTGCGTCGAATGCCACATCGGCGAGGGCGCGTCGTGGTTCGTGCGGTCGAAGCTGTCGGGCGTGCGGCAGGTGTTCGCGGTGACCCTCGGCACGCATTCGCGGCCCATCCCCTCGCCCGTCCACAACCTCCGGCCGGCGCGCGAGACGTGCGAGCAGTGCCACTGGCCGGCCAAGTTCCACGGCGACAAGGTGCGCGTGATTCGCGAGTACGGGACCGACGAAGCCAACACGCCGAGCGAGACGATTCTGCAGGTGCACGTCGGCGGCGGCAACGAGGGGCTCGGCATCGGCGCCGGCATCCACTGGCACATGAACGTCGCCAACCGGGTCGAGTACATCGCCACCGACGACAAGCGGCAGGTCATCCCGTGGGTGCGGCTCACGGATCGGAACGGCAACGTGCGGGAATACCAGGTGGATGGCGTGACGCCGGAGGAGCTGGCCAGGGGCGAGCGGCGCGTCATGGACTGCGTCGACTGCCATAACCGCCCGAGCCATCCGTTCGACGCGTCGGCCAGCCGCGCCGTCGATCGCGCGATCACGCTCGGCGAGATTCCGATTGGCCTGCCCTCCATCAAGCGCGAAGCCGTAGCCGCGCTCGAAGCGGAGTACCCGTCGCGCGCCGCCGCCGCCGACGCCATCGCCGCGCGCCTGCGCGCCTTCTACCGGGAGCAGCACAACGCCGTGTACATGGGCCAGCGCCAGGAGGTCGAGCGCGCCGTCACCGTTACGCAGCGGCTCTACCAGCGCAACGTGTTCCCGGCCATGAACGTCACGTTCGGCACCTACCCGAACAACATCGGTCATATGGATTTCCCAGGCTGCTTCCGCTGCCACGACGACAGCCACCGGTCGAAGGACGGCCTGACGATCGGCCAGGACTGCGAGACCTGCCACA
>Ga0326597_10004935_pt1 | contig 18634 bp, 17 predicted proteins | sample RVTome_12_FD_203789 | JGI IMG/M metagenome (GOLD analysis project Ga0326597, IMG submission 203789) | Soil microbial communities from uranium-contaminated site in the Upper Colorado River Basin, Wyoming, United States - RVT100D185 | ecosystem: Environmental > Terrestrial > Soil > Contaminated >... | reverse complement strand
CCCTTCTACTCCACCAATCGCGTTCTGTCAGCTCATCGCTCGACGTGCGTATCAACTCGCCGATTCTCTGCTTCGCCGCCTCATGCGCTGCCAATTCGGTTGCGGCTGTGCCGCGCTATGAACTCTGTGCCTCCGTGGTGAATAATTCTTCACAGGAAGCCCGGAATAACCAAAACGTTCAAGTCGTTCAAAACGTGGAGCTGCTTGTTCGACCCGAATCCTATGAGTGAGATCACCACATCGATGACCGGTTATTTTCGCGGCCATCCCAACCTCAAGTATTTATTCTTCGGCGGCAAAGGAGGCGTGGGCAAGACGGCGCTCGCCGGCGCGACCGCGCTATGGCTCGCCGGGCAGGGCAGGCGCACGCTGCTGGCTTCGACCAATCCCGTCCATAGTCTTTCAGGGCTGCTGGAAAAGTCCGTTTTCGGAGCCCCCACGGCGGTGTCGGACAACCTCTGGGCCTACGAGATCGACACTAAAGAAACCATCGAACGGTCAAAAAAAGATATCCGGGAAAAGATTCAGTGGTTTCTCAAGTTTGCCGACATCAGCACTAAGGCCGATGATTTCGTCGAGTCCGCGACGATGAATCCGGCCTTCGAGGAATCGGCCATGTTTGAAAACATGGTGGACTTGATGCTCAGGGATGATTACGACGTTTACGTTTTCGATACCGCGCCCACGGCCAACGCCCGGCGCTTGCTCGGCATGTCGAAGGTCTATTCGCTGTGGGTCGACAAGATGCTCAAATCCCGAGAAGAAGCGCGCAGCCTGCGCGAGATGCTTTCTTTCAGCAAAAAGAAAGAAGAAGACCCGCTACTCAATTACTTGCTTCAGTTCCGAGACCGCATGGGCCAGGCGCGGCAACGGCTTACCGACATCGAGAAGACGGCGTTTTTCTTCGTCACTTTGCCGGAGGCGCTGCCGATCGCCGTCATCTCCCGTTTCATCGGCTGGTTCCAGGACTTCGGTATTCCTGTTGGTGGCGTGATCGTCAACATGCTGCTCGACAAAGAGGCCCTGGGTCAAGATTGCCCCGAGTTTGTGCTAAATCGCGTGCGCATGCAGGAAGAATATCTGAAAACGATTTGGCACAAATTCGACGGTTCCGTTCGCGCCTTAATCCCACTATTCGATCAAGAGCTTCGCGGCCTCAACATGCTTGCCGAAGCTGCCAAGCGGCTGATGGCCTAATCCTGCCAGGGCGGTTCTACTCTGACAAATTGTGTGATGCTTGGCCAAAATTTGCCTTTGGTCGAGGATATTCCCACAGCCTTCACCGCCGTTTGTGTCCTAAGCTATTGTAAATACAAAGCTTGAGTTTTTTCCCTCGCTAGCGGGCGGCAGATGGCGCAATTCATGCTTAATTAGCCTCTCGCCGTAAATCAGACGAAATCTTGGAGGGCCTTTGTCCACTGACGAAATTTTGACAGCGTCCCAGGTTGCCAGCCTTCTTCAGATGCATCCGCGCACCATCTACAAGCTGGTGAAAAGCGGCGTCATTCCGGCAAAGAAATTCGAGGGAGGATGGCGATTTAGCAAACAGGACATCTTGCAAATGATTTCACCGGTAACCCCGGCCGCTCGGCTACAATCAGAAGACCTCGAAGGGAGGTAAGCGTTTCATGATTTCCCATTTCGATCATTCCTTACTCAATAGTGTCTTGTCGTGGCGGGCGGAGTTTTCTCTACGGATTCTATTCTCCACCGGGCGACGCGGGGTTATCCTTCTTGGTCTCGCCGCAATTATGTTACTCGGGTCCGCGGACAGAGTGAACGCGCAAAAAATCTATACCATCGGTTCGCTAAACACAGCAGATCAGTTTGTCGATGCCTTTGAGGGGTTCAAGAACCGCATGGCGGAGCTGGGCTACAAACAAGGCCAGAACGTTCGCTACGACTATCATAATTCGAAAGGGAATGCGGAAGTCCTTAGAACCATGGCGCAAAGGCTTGTCCAGGACAAAGTAGACATGATTGTTACCACTTCGACGACGGGCAGCGTCACGGCGGCCAAGGCGACGGTCGGGACGGGTATCCCCGTGGTGTTTCTCAGCGCCGGTAACGCCCAGAAGCTGGTCAAAAACTACAATACGTCGGGCAGCAATTTGGCGGGCATAAGTTCAGCTTCTTTAGAGCTTACGGCCAAGCGCTTTGAGCTGTTGCGAGAGCTTTATCCACGCGCCAAGAGAATCGCCATGCCCTTGGATCCCAAGGGAGTTAACTATCAGGCTATTATCGCGGAAATCCAACAGTCTACACCAAGACTGGGTTACGTGGTTTCAGAAGTTCATGTGCTCAGCGTTGCCGACGTGGCCAAAGTAGCGCCGTCCATAACCAGCAAAAACTACGACGGGATTTTTATGCCGGCCGATAGCCTGGTAAGTGAAGGCATCGAGGAGTTGGTCCGGCAAAGCATCAAAGAAAGATTGGCCTTGGCCACCTCGTTGCTGGTGAACGTCAAGCGGGGTTGTCTATTCACCTACGCCTCCGATTATACGGCCTTGGGGAAGCAGGGGGCGGTGTTGGCGGACAAGATTCTGAAAGGCGCCAAGCCCGCCGATTTGCCCATCGAACTTCCGGACAAGATCCATCTGACGCTTAATTTAAAAACCGCTCAAGCCATCGGCCTCAAGATTCCCAGGGAGGTACTGTTAAGGGCGGATGTTACCTTCGAGTAGATTCACGAAATCAGCGGCCAATGAAAAGAATCTTTTCTTTTTTTAAAAGCAGCATCAGAAAACGCTTGATGGCCTGGGCGCTCGCCCTTTTGGGGGGGGCTCTAGTGTTGAACACGGTCGCCGGGTCGATCTATACACGCCGGCAGATCCTACAATCCAACGCGGAGCTACAGATGGAAATGGCGTCGCTCACCGCGCGCCGCATCCATGCTTTGATGATACGGAAAATCGAACGGCTCCAGGATGCCGGCGTCGCCATGTCGCTCCACCCACAGGGAGCGAATGAGCAAAAGCTGTTGGGGCAATTACTGCTCAAGAACGACCGCTCTTTTACCGAGCTTGCGTTTTTAGACGACAATGGCCGGGAGGTGTTTAAATTCTCAGAGCGGCGGGTTTATTTGCCGGGGGATCTCGGTGATCAAAGCATTTCGCCGGCGTATCAGAAGGCCATGGCAGGTCAATTTTACATCAGTTCGGTGAGCGCGAATGAGCATGCCGAGCCCTACGTGACGATGGCCGTGCCACTGCAAAGCGCGCCGCGCAAGACCATCGGGGTCTTGGCCGCCAAGGCCAATCTGAAGTTTCTTTGGGATGTCATCGGCGCAAGCCAATTTGGGAACGCTGGCTACTCTTATTTGATCGACGACCGAGCCAATCTCATTGCGCACCGGGACCCGTCATTGGTGCTCAAAGGTTTGCGCTTGAAAGATCGTTCTAAACTCCGGCCCTTTACGAACAACCGTTCCGCTGATTCGGCGCCTGGTGAGATCGGACCGGGACTCACCGGCATCAAAGTATTGAGCACCTATGCGGTGGTCCCGGATCTTGGCTGGGCGGTGGTCGTCGAAGAACCGGTGGAAGTAGCGCTCGCCGATCTCGGAAAGCTACAGCGCTACGCCGTCTGGCTTCTCGTCATCGGCTTGTTGGTGGGCGGCGGGATTGCCGCTTGGGTGAGTCGAAAAATCACGCGTCCGATCCAGGAGCTCAGCGAAGTGGCGCGCAACATTCGCAACGGCAATCTCGACCGCAGAGCGGACATCAAGACAGGCGACGAGATCGAAACCTTGGCAGATGAATTCAATGAAATGACCAGGGCTCTGCAAACCTCCTACGCCACGCTGGAGGACAAGGTGGAACAGCGGACGCGGGAGGTGTCGGCGCTTTACGCGGTGGCCGGCTCGGTCAACGAATCGCTGGATCTGCAAACCATCCTGCAAGCCGTGATGGGCAAGATCAGAGAGACCTTTCAATTCGAAGCGATCCGCATACTCTTAGTTAACGACCAAACGGACCGACTCGAGCCGCGAGCGACATTTGAAGTTGATCCCGGCTATTTCCGAGGCGCTCGTTCCTTCAAGCGCGGTGAGGGCATCGTGGGGCGTGTTCTGGAATCGGGGGAGGCCTTGATATTCGAAGATGTGTTCACCGACCCGCACTACGGACAACTCACTCTGTCCAACGAAGCGCGGGAAGTGCAAAGGCGCTTTCTCGCCGCGTTGCCGATCAAATCCCACTCCCGGACCATCGGCGTAATCACCTTTAACGCTAGAGGTTCGCGCAAGCTGTCGACGGATGATATCGAACTGCTGAATTCCATGGCCGGGCATCTCGGTGTCGCCGTCGAAAAAGCGAGCTTGTTCAGTCAGGTGCAAGCGAGGTCGCGTCATCTCGAAGCGCTGAACAGCATCAGCGCGGCGGTGAGTCGATCTCTCGATCTCGGCATCGTCCTGAAAACCGCCGTCGAAAAGATCGCTGCGACGCTGGGATTCGACGCCGCCTGGATTTACCAATTCGAACCCGCAGACGGCAGGTTGCATATGAACGCCTATCAGGGGCTCGATGACGATGCGGCCGCCAAAATGGCGACCCGCGACGCCGATATGGGTATTAGTGGTCATGTCATGAGAAGCGGTCGACGGCTCGTCTTTGAAGATATTCAGAACGACAACGTCTACCGTGACTTGGCGTGCGGCGGAAACATCCGCGCTCTCGGGTTTCTCAGCGCTGCCGCGTTTCCGATTCAGACTAAGAAACAAATCATTGGAGTCCTCCACATCGCCGATCGAAAGATGCGGCAATATACGCCCGAGGAGTTGCAGCTCATCGAATCCATCGTTCAGGAGATAGCTGTGGCGGTGGAAAACGCCCGGCTGTTTGCCGAGGTCAATGAGAAAACCGCCGAACTGGCGCAGGCCAATCACGAGTTGCTCGAAGCAAGCCGGGCGAAATCGTCGTTCATCGCCGCCATGTCCCATGAGCTGAGGACGCCCTTGCACATTATCATGGGCAACGCGGATTTGATCCAGAACGGGTTTTTCGGGTCCGTGAGCGACGACCAGAAAGAGTCCCTGCGAAAAGTTTCGCGCAACGCCGGAGTTCTCTTGAAGATGATCAGTGACCTTCTGACGCTTTCCCGCCTTGAAGCACGAAAGATGGCGCTCGACATTTCCGACGTGGAGATCGGGGAAATCATCGCGAACGCGCGCGCTCACGTGGAGCAGGTCAACCGGGACAAGCATTTGGAGGTGCGCTGGGACGTCGACGAAAACATCCCGTCGCTTTCAACCGATGCGATCAAGATCGAAGAGATTCTCCAAAACCTGATCGGCAACGCGTTCAAGTTTACGCCCAAGGGGAGCATCGAGGTGCGGGTGCGCAACCTCGCCGGGGAAAAGCGCGTGCAGTTCAGCGTGTCCGATACGGGGATCGGCATCCGGGCCGAGCATCTCGATCGGATATTCAACGAGTTCGAGCAAGTCAAGGAATCCGATGTCGGGAGATTCGACGGCGTCGGTCTCGGTTTGAGCATCGTGAAAAAGTATCTGGATTTGTTGAAGGGAGACATCCAGGTCGAGAGCAAGCCGGGCAAAGGAACGACCTTTACCTTCACGGTGCCGGCGACCACCGCGCTCCAGTCTTCATCAACCCCCGTCCTGCCGCTCTTGACTTCACAAGCCGCCCGCAGCTAGGAAAGATTGTACGCGATTATTGACCGGCGACGATGGTGGAGCCCCGCAGGCAAGCCCGCGGCACGATCCCGCACGCCCGTGAGGCGGAATCCTGAGCAAGAGCCTCCGGCCAAGGCCGGGCCTCGAGTCGAAGGGTCGCCGGTCTAGATAGGATCATCCAATGAGCGGCGCATTATCGGGAATCAAAATAGTCGAAGCTGCGAGCTACGTGACCGGACCGTTCGCGTCTCAACTCCTGGCGGACATGGGCGCGGAAGTGATCAAGATCGAAGAGCCCAAGAAGGGCGACCCATTTCGCGGCTGGGGCGAGCGCAATTACGCCGCGACGTTTTGTAGTCTCAATCGAAACAAGAAGAGCATTACTGTCGATCTGCGCGCGGCGGAAGGGCGCGAGGTCGCGCTCAAACTGGCCGCGAGTGCCGACGCCTTGATCGAAAACTTTCGCCCCGGCGTGATGGAAAAGCGCGGGCTCGGTTATGAGGACGTCAAGGCGGTCAATGCAAAGATCGTTTACTGCTCGATCTCGGGTTTCGGCCCGAAAGGCCCCTACCGCGACATGCCCGGCTACGATACGGTGGGTCAAGCGCGGAGCGGCCTTTTGAGTTTGTTAACCGACCCCGGCAAACCGCAGGGCATGGGGGTTTCGTTCTCCGACCATCTCACCGGCATGTACGCGTGCTATGGCGTACTGGCGGCGTTGATGCACCGGATGCTGACCGGGGAAGGACAGCATGTCGAGACTTCATTGCTGCGCGCCTCGGTGTCGTTCGTGAGCGAAAACGCTGCCCGCTACTTCGAAACCGGCCATGTGCCGCGGCGCAAACATCGCACGACCACGGCGGGCGTCTTCGCTTTCGAAGACCAAGACGGGTTGCCCTTCGTGCTCCACATGTCCTCGCCGGACAAATTCTGGAACGGTCTTTTCGAGGTCGTCGGTAAACCGGAATGGTCCGCCGACCCGCGCTTTAATAACCGCAAGGGACGGATCGCTAATTACGACGTCTTGGTCGCGGAGTTGCAACCGATTTTTCGCCAGCGACGGCGCGAAGAGTGGCTGCGCCGCTTGTTGGAAAAGGATGTTCCCGCGGCGCCGATCAACACGCTTGATGAGGTTTTCACCGATCCGCAGGTGAAAACCTATGGGTTCCCCATTGAAGTGGAGCACCCAAAGATGGGCAGAATGAAATTAGTCGGCAACGCCGTCGACATGAGCCGGACCCCGCCGCGCATCGAACGGCCGCCGCCCATGTTAGGTGAGCACACGGAAGCAATTCTCACGGGATTGGGATACAATGAGTGCGCCATTTCTTCGCTTCGAGAAAAAGGTGTGATCTGAGGCAGGCGGGAGTTAGTGAATCAGTGAGTTAGTGAATTAGTGAATTAGTGAGTCCTTATCGACCCGGCAGCCCAATATTCCGTTTCTCCAGTGCCCCCATTGATTCTCGCCTATGCGCCATCCGGCCCTCATTCCACTGTCCCATGACCATCAACATGGTTTGGCGCTGGCGCTTCGCTGCCGCAAGCAGGCGCTCGGGCAGCTAAGGCCGATGGGCGTGAAGGGATTGAAAGAGCGGGCGGGCGAATTTCGCGAGTTTTTCGCCAATCAACTCGTCCCCCACTTTCGCGCAGAGGAGGAGGTGTTGTTCCCGCAAATGCGCGCGCTGGTGCCGGAAAGCGAGTCGGTCATCGAGCAGCTCATCCGCGAGCACCAGCAGTTGCGCGTCGCCATTCCGCAGTTAGACAGGGATGTCGGCTTGGGAAAGCTGGTTTTTGATCTGGGCGATCTCTTGGAGCGGCATATTCGGAAAGAAGAACGCGAGCTATTTCCGCTTTTCGAGCAGCATGTCGGCGAAACCGGGGCCGAAACGATAGGAGATGAAATAAAAAAGATCCTTGAGGCCCGGCCCGTCAGTCCATAATCTTTAGAAGCACGTGGCGGCGGTTTTTGGTATAGGGTCGGACCTGGCTCGGCCAGCGGCCGTCTTCGACCGCTTTGTCCCACGCGGCGCTAGTTAACACGTCGGGACTCTCAAGCTTGTAGATGGCAGTGTAGGTCGGCTCGTTGGAAATCTCGATGGTCTTCCGCTCGCCGCCGATGTTCATTGTCAGTGTGCCGCGCCTATAGCGGGTGACTCCCAAGACGCCCGGCACTTTGTTCAAGTTCGGCACATGCTCTTTATCGTAGACCTCGTTGAAGATCGCTTCATGCTCGGGGTCGACGTCCATGCTGGCGATCATCAGGTATTTCGCTTTGTTTGCCATGATGCTCCTCTTTCAGTTGCCAAAATTCGCTCGGTCACATTCCCAGAAAGGTCGAGATGTCGGGAGCGGGGGATTTGATCTCCACCACGATCGATTCCTCGATTCCTTCGACGCCATGCGGCACACCCTTCGGATGGCGGCAGACATCGCCCGGACCGAGGATGTATTCTTCCCCGGCCACGGTCATTTTCACTTTTCCTTTTACCACATACGCCAGCGACTCGTGCGAGTGCACATGCGGCGGCGCGCCGACGCCGGGAGTATAGTGAATCTCCAGAAAGGTCATTTCATCACCCTTGATCAGCGGTTTCACCATCAGGTCGCCGCCGTACATCGGTTTGCCTTCGATCGATTTAACGATCACCGCTTTGACGTCGGTGTTCTTCGATAGGATCATATCGGCTCCTTATATTATGGGTTCTTATGCTGCATGTTATAAATGCGGCTCGCTGCTGTCAATTCGTTCACGACTTCAAATGTTTCAGGTAGACCTCGCTGCGCCGGTTTTTGAGCAGTGGCAACTTTTGCCGTGTCTCGTCCACAAGAGCCAAATCCAGCTCCACGACCTCTAATCCTTCCCGAACGCCCATGTCGGCAAGCACGCGCCCGAGCGGGTCGACGGCCATGCTACGGCCGGTGTAAATATTGCCCACCTGGTTCGGGGCGATCACATAGCAGCCGTTTTCCAGCGCTCTCGCCTTGATCATCGTTTGCCAGTGCTCCACTTTGAGATCGCCTTGGACCCAGCCGGACGGTGCAAGCATCACGTTCGCTCCCGCCAGCGCCAACATGCGGGCCATTTCCGGAAAGCGCAGATCGTAGCAGATCATCATCCCGACTCGGCCATCCCCGCTCGTCATGAGCGGCGCAATGTCATCGCCGGCGAGAAATTTATCCGATTCCTTGAAGCCGAAGGCGTCGTAGAGATGAAGCTTGCGGTAAACCGCGGCGATGCCGCCCTTATCATCGATCCACACGGCCGTGTCATAGACATGGTCGGGTAAATGGCATTTTTCATAGATCGTTACCAGCGTGGCGATGTGGGCGGCACGGGCGGCGGTTCTCAAAGCGGTCACGAACGGGCCGTCCCTTGGCTCGGCGATTGACGCAAGTTCTGCCGCGCTTTGGCTGGCCGGGGAATATGCCATTAGGAATTCGGGGAAGGCGAGCAGTTGCGCGTTGTTATCTTTCGCCGTAACGATGAGTTCCTGAGCGAGTTTCAGATTGACCTGTTTATCCGCCGACGAGGTTATCTGCGTGAGGGCGATGCGGATCATACGTCCAGCCACTGCCCACCGGCTTTTTTCCTGACTTTTTCCAGCACGAGCGCGCCGAGAGCGACGTCGGCGACACCCTGCCCGGCGTTATTCTTATAGAAAGTGATCTGCTCGGCCTTGGTGCGGCCGTCATTGTCGCCTGCCAGAATCGCGCCGATCTCAATCAATTGCTCCCATTCGATGACGCCGCGATTCACGGGGTCGAAGATATCGGCCTGCTCGTCCTGAATCGCCTGTTGAACCGAGACGATGCCGTGGACATGGCTGCGCGAAAGCGTCGCGTCGTCGATCTCGCGCCGCTTGGCGGCGGTGAAGCCGCCTTTGACCAGGCCGACGTTGCTGCCGACGATGGTCGTTACATGCTGCCCCGCTTCGAGCCAGTTGCCGTCGAACACCGGCACGCTCGAGTTGGTCGCTGTCAGGACAATGTCGACGCCGCGCACCGCCTCTTGCGGCGTTGCGACCGGCGTGATGTTGAGGTCGGTCACGCGCGCCATTTCATCGGCAAATTGATTACGGTTCTCCGGATTGCGGCTGTAGACTTTGACGTTCTTGAGCTTGCGCACCTGCATCATCGCCAGCAGATGGTTTTTCGCCTGACCGGAGGCGCCGAAGATGCCGATGCTCGACGCGTCGGGGCGGGCGAGCAGGTCGGTGCCGACCGCGCTGGTGGCTGCCGTGCGCAGACCGGTGACGGCGATGTTGTCGGGCAGCTCGGCGCAGGTGATCTCGCCGATAATGACGCCCTTAAGTTCTCCCTCGGCGGAATCGTAAAGCACGATGACCGGATGATTGAGGCGCGGATAAACCTGTTCTGCGGCCATCGGTTTCACCCACTCGCAGTGAGTCATCAAACCGGTGGCTTTGGCCGCGGGCACGCCGCCCTGATGCACGCTTACGCGCACTCCCGAAGGAATGTGAATGCGCCGGCGCGGCGCGTTGAGCTGGGGATTCTCGCCCCATTCGCGAAACCCCAAACGCACCGCTGCGACGGCCTCGGCCATGGTGACGATGCCGCGAAGTTCCTTGGGGCTGACGAGAAGTGGTTGCATGATCAACTCCTAGTGTGGTGAACGTGTCGATTGCCTTGATTGAGCGAAGGATGAAGGCGGCAGGCTGAAGGATGAAAGAGAATGCTCAGTCGAGGTTAATTTCATCCTTCATCCCTCATCCTTCCGACTTTCCTATAGCGTCGGCGCGACTTGCGGGCGCGCGACCAGTGCTTCGCCCCAGCGTTTCAAGTTCGGGAAGTCGCCGTCAATGACGACGCCGTAGCGCTGGCGCCGGGTATAGAAAGGGATAAACGTGATATCGGCCAAGGAGTAGTCGCCGACGAGATAGTCTTTGCTGGCCATCTCATTTTCAAGCGTTTGCAGGTGCTGTCGCATCCGTTCCTTGGCGTTTTCCGGCTCTCGATTGTGCGCGATGTCGGAAGCGACGGGGTGAACCCGGGTGTTGAAGAAATCGATCCAGATCCTGACTTTGGCCCGCTGCAAGTGATTGGCCGGCAAGAGCCGCGGCTGGGGAAATTTTTCATCGAGATACTCGTTGATCACCGCGGATTCGTAGATCACGCCGTCGCCGTCAACCAGCACGGGGACTTTGCCGTAGGGATTTTGCTTCAATAAATCTTCCGGCTTGTGCTTGAGATCGACCTCGATGAGATCGTACGGAATATTCTTTTCGGAGAGGACAATCCTTGTCCTGTGGGCGTAGGGTCAAGTGTGGCAGGTGTAGAGTTTCATCCCGATAGCCTCCTGGGATTGTGCTTAATTACCACCCTAGCGCACGATAGGCAATGTCGGCAATTTAGATTATCGTTCAAGTCGTTCAAAACGTTCAAGCCGTTCAAGACGTCTTGAACGGAGCCGCGCCCTTCGATACGCCGCCGGGGCGGCGGCTACTCAGGGCGAACGGTAATTTTAGTCCGGTTCCCCGAGTAGGCCGAAGGCCGTAGCGAGGGGTTGAACGGAGCGAAGCGGTTGAACGATTTGAACGTCTGTTTTCACCCCCGGCTGTTCAACCGATCCTGAAGCGCGTCGCCGACCAAATTGAGCGCGACGACCGTGATCATGATGGCGAGTCCGGGATAGGTCGTCAGATGGGGTGCCACCAATAAAAACTGCCTGCCTTCGTTGAGCATCGAGCCCCAGGAAGGTGTCGGTGGCTCCACGCCGAGACCCAAGAAGCTCAGGCTACCCTCGGCGACGATCGCCGCGGCTAGGCCGAAGGTGGCCTGGATGACGAGCGGTGGAAGCAGATTGGGCAGCAGATGGCGCAGGATAACCCGGCCGGGCGCGCAACCGAGCGCCCGAGCGGCATGCACGAACTCGCGCTCGCGCAGCGCCAGGATCTCGCCGCGTACCAGGCGCGCATAGCCCGTCCAGCCGATCAAGCAAAGGGCCAGGATGACATGATCGAGTCCCGGACCGAGCACAGCCGTGAAAGCAATGGCGAGAAGAATCCCCGGGAAGGCGAGCAGAACATCGACCAGGCGCATGAGCAACTGATCGAGCCAGCCGCCGAAATAGCCGGCCAGCGCTCCCAGGGCGAACCCGATCGAAAGAGACAGCACGACGGTGGTGACGCCGACGAGCAGCGAGACGCGGCTGCCATAAATCGCCCGGCTCAAAATATCCCGCCCGAGTTTGTCCGTTCCGAGGGGATGACTTTGGTTGGAGGTGAGCAGATCTTGGCCGAGATTCTGGCGCGTGGGATCATGAGGTGCCAGCACCGGCGCGAAGAGCGCGGATGATGCGAGCAAAAGCAGAATGAGAATGCCTGCGTGCAGGCCGCGCTTACTTGCCATAGTGGATTCTCGGATCGGCGAGGCGGTAAAAAATATCGGTGAGAAAATTTACCAGCAGATAGGTTATCGCGATCACCAGCACGCAGCCTTGAACCAGGGGATAATCCCGCGCCTGGATCGCCTGCACGGTCAGCCTGCCGATGCCGGGCCAACTGAAGACCGTTTCGGTGATGATCGAGCCGGCGAGGAGACTGCCGAACTGCAGGCTCACAATCGTGATCACCGGCAGCAGGGCGTTGCGTAGTGTGTGCTTTAACCAGACGCGCGATTCACTCAAGCCCTTGGCCCGGGCGGTGCGCGCGTAATCTTCGCGGATCGCTTGCAGCAGACCGGCGCGCAGAATCCGCGTGAGTATCGCCGCCATGCCCAGACCGAGGGTCAGTGACGGCAGCACCAGATGGTCGAGGCCGCCCCGGCCGGAGACCGGCGTCCAGCCTAGTTGAATCGCAAACACGATCATGAGCATCGGGCCGAGCCAAAAGTTGGGCAGCGAAAGGCCGAGGAGTGAAAACAGCAGGGCCGCGCGGTCTACCCAGGAGGCTCTGTGACGCGCCGCCATGGCGGCCAGGGTGAAAGACAGCAGCAAGGCGACCGCCATGGCACAGGAGGTCAGTTGGAAGGTTGCCGGAAAGCGCGCTCGAATGAGGGCCGAAACGCTCGCCTGCTCGGAAAGCGAACGTCCGAGATCCGCTCTCACGAGTCCCACTAGAAAACTCCGGTACTGAGCGAGCAGGGGACGGTCGAGGCCGAGGCTTCGGCGCAGCTCTTCCTTGTCAGCGGCGCTCGCGGTTTCGCCGAGCATGACCTCGATAGGGTCGCCGGGAACCAAGTGGATCAAGAAAAAAACCAGCGTCAAAGCGCCGAGCAGGGTCGGCAAGAGCAACAATAATCGTTGGAGCAGATAGCGCTTCACGGCGTGGACGGGCTGGAGACGAGCGAGACCTTTTTAAATGACGTGAAATCGCCGTCGGGATAGGGAACGAACCCTTTGACATGGGGCGCCTGCACGACGACGTTCTTCCACCACCAAAGCGGGATGTAGGGAAGATCCTCGGCGAGGAGATTTTGCACCCGGCGGTAGATGGTTTTTCGCTGCGCCGAATCGACCGTGGCCCGGCCGGCTTCCAGTAAACGGTCGATTTCGGGATTGCGATAGTGTCCGCGGTTGTCGCCGTTGGGCGGCACGCTGTCGGAATGGAAGAGCTGGAAATAGATGTCCGGGTCGACGATGCCGACCCATGCGAGGGAGAAGAGATGGAAGTTGCCATTCTTTACGTCGTTGTAAAAAGTGCCCCATTCATAGCTGCGGATTTCGAGCCCGATGCCGACCTGCGCCAGTTGTTCCTTAAACGCCTCGGCGATTCTGCGGCGCAGATCGATGTTGGTCGTCTTGAAAGATACCCGAAAGCGCGGCCGCGGCCCGTCGCCGTCCGGATCGGGATGGCCTGCTTCGTCCAATAACCGTTTGGCCTTTTGCGGATCGTAACGCCACTGGGGCACGGTTTCGTCAAAAGCCCAATTGAGCGGTGAGAGCAGGCCGCTAGCGGGCGTGACGTTGTCTTTCAAAACATGGTGAATGATGCTGTCGCGGTCGATGGCAAGCGCGAGGGCCTGGCGCACCTTGCGCTGGCGCAAAATCGGATGAGTCAGATTGATACCGATGTATTGAGACGTTGTGCCCTGATGGGTGGCGACGGAAGCCTGGGTGTTTCGTTCCAGCCAGGGCAGCACGTCGGGCTCGATATCGTTCTGCATGAAGCCGATGGCCCCCTTTTTAAATTCGAGCACCCGAACCAGTGCGTCGGGCACGACCTTGAATACCAAGCCGGTAAGCGAAGGTTTTCCTTCCCAGTAGATCGGATTGGCCTTGAGCGTTACCTTTTCACCGGAGTCAATGGATTCCAGCATAAACGGACCGGAGCCGGGCGGCGGCATCGAGTTTGTCTCCACCCCCGGCCAGCCCACTGGCACGATGCCAATAGTAAACTGTTCGAGAAACGGCGCATGGGGCGCCGACAAGCGAAAGCGCACACGATAAGGTCCAAGCACGTCGATGCCGTCCAGAGGTTTTAGCATCCCCCTTTTCGGCGAGCGGTTCTTCGGATCCAATATGCTCTCGTAGGTGTAGCGCACGTCTTCCGCCGTGAGCGGTTTGCCGTCGTGAAATTTCGCGTCGCGCCGAAGGTCAAACAAGTAGGTTCGGTCGTCCGGGGAAGTCCAGCGCTCGGCCAACTCCGCCTGCAGGCGCATGCGCTCATCGGCACGCAGCAATGAGTTGTAAATCAAACCCCCGATGCGTACCCCGTTGGCGTCGGTGGAGTAGCGCGGATCAAGCTGAAGCGGATTGCTTTCGATGCCGACGACAAGATAATTGGAAGGAGGCTCCGGCGTGGGCGAGAAGCGGCAACCGGCAAGAAGAAAGGAGACCGCGAGGAAAAGATAGATGATCTCTTGTCTGTTAAACAATGCGAATCCCGGCGACAAAATTAAACCGACGATCACCCTCGATGCACTATATCACTCCCGCCGAAGAAGGCCCAACGATCAGCGCCACCGGTATGGGAGTGGGGCGTACGCTGCCCGTTTCCGTTCGGCTCCCCGCCGGCTAACGGGCGCGCCGGTTTCTTCTGCCGATCCTGTGGAGCACTCGCTTCAGGGCCGCGCGCGCCCGCGTTAGAAAAGTAATGATGAGTGAAGCGTATTAGATTGCCTGCGAAGCCGTCAAGAAGAATTCAGTATTGTGTCCGTATGCCGCGGAATCCTGGTGAAACCGATAGAAATGGAAAAATAGCCTGTTCCCCTTTTGATTTTCCGAGCCGACCTCAGTGCCGCAGGATCATGACGCCGAGCACGATGGCGAGATACCCGAGAAACAGCCAGAATTGGATGTCCTCGTCGAGCTTGTGCGAGATTTTCACGCCGAGGGGCGAGCCGACCAGCGCACCGATCGAAAGTCCGGCGAAGGCCGGCAGATAAAGATAACCGATGGTGGCTGAGGGAAGGCCGATTTCGTTCAGACCACCGGCGACGTAGCCGGCGCCCGCGCCGAGGCCGATAGCCGCGGAAAGACCGGCGGCGATGGCCGATGCCAGCTGGATGCGGTAACGCGCGGCGCGCAGGTACGGCACGATGATGATCGCCGCGCCAGCCCCGAGCAGCGCGCCGCACACGCCCGTGGCGATTCCATAGATCCACAGAGAGGCGTTCCGTGGCATGGCGGCAGGCGCCTGCCATGATTCGGAATCGCGGGGCCCTCTTGCGGCGCCGTAACGGCGCCGCAACGCGCGCGCGATCGTGGTGCTCACGAAGCCGATGAAAAAAACGCGGAGCGCCACGCCGGGCAGGAGATCACCGCAGATCGCGCCGAGAACGGCGCCGAGGACGACTCTGGGGGCGAGGCGCCGGAACAACGCCCAATCTAGATCGCCGCGACGATGACGAAGCACCGTCGTGTAGAGCGCCGTGACCACCATGACGACGAGCGAAGTGCCGACCGCAAGATGCATGACATATTTCTCGTTGACTCCCTCCAGAGGCAGAGCGAATGCCAGCGCCGGCACAATCGTCAAGCCGCCGCCCAGTCCGAACAGCCCGGACACCAAACCGGCGGCGATGCCGGCGGCGAGATAAATCGCGATGAGTTCCATGGTCGCAATCGTCCGCGCAGTCTAGCGAACAATCCAGCGGGTGCGGTTGAAAAAAGTGCCGGGGCTGCCAACCGTTTACGGCTTGGTTGTCTTCTCGATCAGCGTAATCAGACGGCTAATGCTCAACTCCTCGGCGTACCGGACTCGAAAAGGGCGGGTGCGCGCTACAAGAGCGTCTTGGCCGGTGAAGTTATAAAGACGAACTCCGAAGCGCTCTTTGAGCGAGGTTAACGCCGTGGTCTCACGTTCCTGCTCGCCGGCGCGCGCGGCGGCCGCAGCTTTCTGAGCGGCGGCGGTCACGGCTGCTTGCTGTGCGGGGGTGAGTCGTTGCCACGCGGGCTTGGCAATGATGAAGAGCCGCGTGGCGATGGTATGGCCGGTCTCGGTAAGATGGGTAGCGACCTCGAATAAGCGTGTTTGAACAATTACCTCGGCCTCTTCCTCAATGCCTTCAACGTTCCCGGCACGAAGCATGGCAGAGAGGTCGGGCTGGGTCGGCAGTATCGGCTGAACTCCCAACGCCTTCCACATTTTGCTTCGCACGGGATTGAACAGGATCTGCAGGCGCAGCCCGTTCAGGTTTTCTATCTTCGGTACGCCGTCGCGGCGGGTTAAAATGTGCCGTTGCGTTCCGCCCCAGTATCCCAAAACCTGAAATCCGGCCCCGGATTTTGCTCGCTCCACGAGAGCGGAAATTTCGCGACCGGGTTCCGCGTCAAGCGCGCGCGCCCAGTGGACTCGATCGCGCCAGAGTCCGATCAAATCGAGCATCGCCAGCTCGCTAATGGTCTGCTTGAGAACCGCCGGCGATATAATGGTCGCGTCGGTTGACCCAGAGAGCATGCTCTCGACGCTCTCACGTTCGTTGCGCGGGGCGTTCACTTCGACGCTGACCACGCCCGCCAAATTTTCACGAAACTGCTCCAGCGCTTGACGCACCGGATGGCTTTGAGCGAATCTGTGTGCAACCGAGAGCCGGGGCAACTCAGCACTGGTCGCCTCGCCGTACAGCGCTGCCACCAAGGCCGACGCCACGATAACCGCTCTTACAGTGAAAAATTTAAGAAGAAAGCCTGCCATTAGAAGAGTTCCTCTCTTTGAACAATTATGACATTCATTCGCACCCGATGACAGGGTCAGAGGTTTGTTGCGCGCTATCTTGGTTGATTCTAAGTAAACCCCGCCTCTTAAGGCGGGCACAATTAAATGGGGTTTCCAAAGGGGGCGAGCATCCCCTTTGGTCGCGAGCGGGGTTTAAACCCCGCTCGCGAATTCAAAGTGATTCATCCGAGCCGGGCCCGTGGTCAACAATAATCCCTAAGGTGTTGCCCTCTTTCAGTAACCGTTCGCGTGAATTTTGAGTATCAACGAATCCTCGACGACCTCTTCCGGGTTCATCTTGCGGAGATTGGGATTCGCCTTTGAAAGAATCTGATGAATCTTTTTGACACCCGCCGCCTTAGGCACGAGATCGTTGCTGTAAAAGTTTCGAATCGCTTGGTAACTGACCTCCGCGTCTTCAGGCCGGCTCAAGCGGAGCTGCCTCATAATCGTTTGGATCACCACGGTTTTGTTCTCGGGCTTCATGACGAGGCGAATCGCGTCGAGGGTGCCTTTGATGATACCTTCAATGGCTTTCGGATCCTGGCGTGCAAGCTGGCGCCGGGTCACCAGAGAAGAACCCAAATAGGGTATGGGCGCGCGACCTAAATCCACCAACGCCGTATATCCTTTTTTCTTCAACGGTTCGCTGAACGAATACCCCATATAGGAGGCCTGCACCCGCCCCGACTCTAAGGCTTGCACCCGAGAGGGCTGATCCCCCAGGACAACGAACTGGATTTTATCCCTTTCAGGATCGAGATTTAAATAATCGAGGGCCAACATGTTATAAGCCCACCCACCACCCCCAATGCTTTGTATCGCCACCGACTTGCCTTTGAGATCCTCCGCCTTGCGGATCTCCGGTCGCGCCATGAAAACTCCCTGACCATGACTGATGACGTTAGCGACTAAAACGACATCTAATCCAGCCGCTGCGGCGTTCAACACGTTGTTGGCGCTCGTAAAGACCATCTGCACATCGCCTGAGGCCATTGCCGACATGGCAAGAGGACCGCTGCGCATGTAAATGGCTTCGACATTCAGGCCGTGCTTGCGGTACAACCCCTGCTCGACTCCAAGCCACAGAGCCGTGGGATCTTCACCAGTCGTGCCGTAGGCAATGCGGAATAAAGGCGGCGATTGGGCGTGACTTGAGGAAAAGGGAATTGTCAAGACAAAAACCGCGACCAAGAAACAATCTCTAGAACGAATAACACAGACATTGACGATCCGACGGAGTATTGCGGAAAAAGCGACGGGCGACCTCATGCGAACCTCCCGGGACAAAAGCTGGCGCAGTACATTTTGCTGCTAGAGACCTTACAATCGGTTGACCAAAATGATCTTATACTCTCCGATCTAATCGTGTCCATTAAAATTTTGTTGGAGTTAACGGGGCAGCTCTACTTTTCCGGTTGTCAGCGACGAGTAAGCGGTGCTAAGAAGTGATTGTGGCGAGAGAGAATGTTTCACGGTAGCAAATGCCGAACCCTGTCCACTGTGAAAGAAAACTAGCCTGTCCCTTGATGATTTGAAAAGGAGGAAGCCATGGAACGTGAAATAGAGCGCGTCAGAGAGCGGGAATCCGAGCCGGAGAATTACTACGACTTCATGCTGCGCTGGAAGATGGAGCAGATGAGCCAGAGGCGGGAAGGCCAGGTCCTGTTCAAGGGCAAGGAGCTGCTCTGGGAGCAGACCCGCCATGGGTTGGGGAAGATGTACACGGGACCCGCCAACTGGCACCGGGTTGGTGCTCCGGGCTGGATCGTCACCCGGACGGGCATGGAGAAAATCCGGCGGGGCAAGCACAGCCATACGGGCGGAGGCGTGCTCTTCTACGTTCTGGAAGGGCACGGCTGCACGGTCAACAACGATATGCGTT
>Ga0326597_10004934_pt1 | contig 18637 bp, 19 predicted proteins | sample RVTome_12_FD_203789 | JGI IMG/M metagenome (GOLD analysis project Ga0326597, IMG submission 203789) | Soil microbial communities from uranium-contaminated site in the Upper Colorado River Basin, Wyoming, United States - RVT100D185 | ecosystem: Environmental > Terrestrial > Soil > Contaminated >... | reverse complement strand
GTTTGGACTGAATCCGGAGCCCTTCAAGAGGAGCCTTCTCATGTGCCCGGCGTGCAGGAAACCGATGATCTCGCTGGAACTCGAAGGCATCGAGATCGACCACTGTCTGGATTGCGGCGGCACGTGGCTCGATGCCGGCGAGATCGAGGCGATCGCCGAGCGCGCCGGCGGCGATCCCGGAAGGCTCGCCCAGGCAATCGACGCGGCGGCCGACGGCCCACGCGGACCCCGACGCTGTCCGCGATGTCGGCGGAAGATGCGCACGATTCACCCGGCCGAGCCTGCGGGCCTTGTACTTGATCGCTGCCCGCTGCATCATGGGCTCTGGTTCGACCATGGTGAGATGAAGACCCTGATCACGGCCTTCTCCGACGGCCCGGGAGACGACATTGCCCGCTTCTTCGCCGACCTCTACGCGAGTGAGTTGGCAATTGAATAACGCACTCTAATCTGAAGGAGGTTTGCGCTGATGACTCCGACCCTGATAGGTATTGTCGCCGTCGGCGGCGTGGTGTTGCTCTGGGCCTTGGCGGCCTACAACGGCCTGGTTCGCATGCGCAACCACGTCAAGAACGGCTGGGCCCAGATCGACGTCCAGCTCAAGCGCCGTCACGACCTGATCCCCAACCTCGTCGAGACCGTCAAAGGCTATGCCGGCCACGAGAGAGAAACGCTTGACAGCGTCGTGAAGGCTCGATCACAGGCGGTCAGCGCCTCGGGCGTGGCCTCACAGGCCAGTGCCGAAGGTGAGCTCAGCAACGCCCTGGGCCGGCTGATGATGATCGTCGAACAGTATCCCGACCTGAAGGCCAATCAGAACTTCCTGTCCCTTCAGGAGGAACTGACCTCGACCGAGAACAAGATCGGGTTCTCTCGCCAGTTCTATAACGACACGGTGATGGCATTCAACACCAAGATTCAGACGGTCCCGACCAACATCATCGCCGGGATGTTCAAGTTCGACGAAGAGGAGTTCTTCGAGTTGCAGGACCAGGCCGCCAGGGAGGCACCGAAGGTCAGCTTTTCGTAGCCTTAGCAGTGGCTTCCGCATCGTCTAACCGCCAAACGGCAAGCCGCATCCAGACGATCATTGACTGACGCGCTTCAGGGTCGTTGCAAACGCACAACTCACGATCTCGCCATCCATGTGGGAAGCCATACAAAGAAACAAACGACGAAGCTGGCTGCTCATCGGCCTGATGGGGCTGATGCTGCTGGCGTTGGGTTACTTGATCGGCGGCGCGCTGTTTTTCGACGCACCGACGATCATCAAAGTCACGCGCGGCCTGGACGAGCTCCAAGAACTGAATCCCGACCCTGCCGGTATTGAGGATTCGCTCGAAAACGCGGGCCCGTTTGCCTGGGTCAGTCATCCTTCACTGCTGCTCAACCCGGGGGGCCTGTACGGTTTGCTGATTGCGGCCGTCGTGTGGGGCCTTATGACCTTGTTCGCCCTGTTCCAGGGCGACTCGGTCTTGCTGCACAGCGCGGGGGCCCATGAAGTCGGGAAGGTGGACGTGCCGCGGCTTTGGAACGTCGTCGAGGAGATGACCATCGCCGCGGGGCTGCCGGCCATGCCGCGGGTGTACGTCGTCGATGACGATGCCCCGAATGCCTTTGCCGTCGGCCGCAACCCGCAGAAGGCGACCGTTGCCGTCACCGCCGGATTGCTCAAGCGTTTGAACCGCGACGAATTGCAGGGCGTCATCGGCCACGAAATCGGCCACATCCACAACCAGGACGTTCGGTTCATGACCCTCGCTTCGGTCACGGTCGGCAGCATCGTGCTGATCTCCGAAGTGTTCCTCCGGGCCCTCTGGTACGGCGGAGGTCGACGACGCTCGTCCTCGTCCAAAGGCGGCCAGGCTCAGGTGGTACTGATGGTCCTCGCCGTGATCCTCGCCATTGTCGCTCCGATTGCCGCACGGCTTCTGTTCTTTGCCTGCTCTCGCCGGCGGGAGTACCTGGCCGACGCGTGCAGCGCCCGATTCACGCGCTACCCGGATGGATTGGCATCAGCCCTGACGAAGATCGGGGCCCATGCAGGCGACAACAAAAAGACCAACAAGGGACTGGCTCCGCTGTACATCGTCAATCCTCTACAAGCCATGTCTGCAACGGGCGTGTTGTCGACGCATCCCCCGTTGAAGAAGCGAATCGAGATTCTGCTCGGCATGGCGGGCGGCGCCGGATTTGTCGATTACGAAGCCGCCTATCGCAAGGTCTCCGGCGACCGGAGCACGTGCCTCGACGACGCTTTTCTGAGCAAGGAGAGCCATGTTGGCGCCCGCAAGGCGAACCCGGAGCCCAGGCCCAAGGAAGATGCCGTTCAGCGTGCGCGCGAAGCGCTGGACGTGATCAACCGTGCCGCCGGCTTCCTGATGATCCCGTGCGGATGCGGGATGCGGATCAAGCTTCCTCCGCAAGTGACGTTGGACGCTGTAAAATGCCCGCGATGCGGTCGATCACACGATGTTCCCAAGGCCACGACTGCCGCCGGCGATTCGCGGAGTCAAGTCGAGGGACCGCCGGCCTATCATCGTAAAGGGTCCGACTGGGAATCATTCCGCTGCGCCTGCGGGCAGACGATTCAACTCAGCCCGGCCTTCAGCGCCGAACACGTCAGTTGTCGGAAATGTGGACGGCATGTAAAGGTCGTACCACGTTAGCAGACAGGTCGAATGACTCGCAGGCGCTTAGCGCACTTGGAGCGCGTCGGGGGGATCCAAGTAAGGTCGAAGAGATTGGACAGCGTCGGGGAGGTCTGGTGACAGGTGGCCTGGATACAGATGCGCCGGCAGCCGACCGGGCTTGGGCGGAGTCGTAGAACAGATGACGTGGCTATTGACTTTGGCTTCGCTGGCCACAGCGACGCTCAGTGCCATCCTGGGAATGGGCGGCGGGTTTCTCCTTCTAGCCGTCATGTTCAGCTTCATGCCGTTTGGAGAGGCGATTCCCCTGCACGCCGCGGTGCAGTTGGTGAGCAACGGGACGCGGATTCTTGCCTACCGGCGGGCAGCCGACTGGGACACGATCCGCCGCTTCCTCATGGGCGTCGTACCGGGCGTGATGATCGCCGGCCTGCTGCTGTGGTCGCTGGGTGAGGTTGAGCAAGTTGAACCTTATATCAAGATTATCATCGGCCTCTATATCCTCACGGCGACGTTCCTGCCCAAGCCAAAGCCGACTCCGGGCCAGGACGGCACGCGCGGTTTCACGTTGCTTGGCCTCGTCTCAGGCACGGCGGGGCTGACCGTTGGAGCGACCGGGCCACTGATCGCTCCCCTGTTCGCCCGGCGACACTTTGTGAAAGAGCGGCTGATCGCCACGAAGGCGGCGTGTCAAATGTTGACGCACGTCTTCAAGATCATCGCGTTCTGGATGCTGGGCACCATCGATTTCGCTCGCTTTTCACCGCTTCTCGTCGCGATGGCCGCCGCGGCCGTCCTGGGGACGTTCCTCGGCCGGCGATTCCTCAAACACGTCTCGCCCGCCGCCTTCGTCGCGCTTTACCGAATCGCCCTGGGCGGTGCCGGGCTCAAGGTCCTGATCATCGACGGCATCGTGAAAGTCCTGGCAACGGGATCGGCATCGTGATCCTCCCGTCCCCTGGGGATTTGATCTCGCGAGGGCAAAATGGGAGAATAATAGGGCGTCACGCTCGCTTCGGAGATGGTCTCCGACGGCTATTCCGGCGCTATCGGCCGGGCTCATCCTGTCGGCTGGGGCCGGCGGCACGGCCCGACTGATACGCGCCCCAACAATAGGGGCTTCCAAAATGGGCCCCGATATGCCAAGATACTCAGCCGTTTGTACGGAGTACTCGGTTTCTTCACGGATGGAGCCCACATGCCGCCTATGTCCTGGCTACTGCTCGTTGCGGCGGCCGCCCTGGTCACCTTCATCGTGTACAGCCTGATCAAGCGAAGATCGGGGATACGGCAGTCGATCAACTGGGAGGCCATGGGCCTCTCCCGGATGCCGGGAGTCCGCAGTTCGCTCGGCAGCCGACTGAACCAGAAGCAACGTGAGCGGCTGATTTGGGAAGCCCTGGGTTCCGGCGATCTCGATATGATGCTGCGGGCCCTGGACATCCCCGGCTACACCCCGGAACGCCACTTCATCCTGAGTAGCATTGTGTCCGTCACCTACGCGATGCGGGACGAGGACCCGGAAATGCGCGCACTCTGCGAGGCGATCGCCTGGAAGCACGTGGAGGAGTTCCCGCGGTTGGCCAGGTCGCTCAAGGCCAGTGGCCGGTTGAACAGCAAGCCCCATGCCTCGCTGCCGCGCGTCCCCACGTTCCAGTATCTCGCCGCACTCCTCTGCGAGAAGGCCGAATACGACAAAGCCGTGGAAGTTTGCACCCGCGCGATCTCGTTCGGCCTGTCCGATGGGACCAAGGGCGACTATCACGGCCGCATCAAGCGAATCCGCCAGTTCCAGGAACGCGAACTCTCCGAACGGAAGCTGGCCTGAAACGGCATCGGCGAAGAGACCTGTGCGCGCCGCGTCCGTTTTCCGCCACGCCGCGCTATTGCCTCCGAGTCAGGGTGCTTGTGACGCACGCAGCGAAGTCCTGACCCGGAGGAGCCAGCTCAAACACCGTCGAAAACGCGTCCTTGCCTTTTCGCACATATGTGGTTCTTGCGCGCAGGCCGGGCGGGCCGTTCTCGACGGCCTCGGTCACGAATACAAGCCTGTTGCCCTCATCAGAAATGTCTTCGAGCACGTAGCGATTGACGAAACCCTCCGAGTTGAACTGGCGGAGCACAAACTTGTCCCACGCATGGTCATGGCTGATGATCTCCCAGTCCTCGTGCGTTTCGCCTCGGAGTCCCTTGCCTTGGGGTTTGGAGACGGATTTTGTACGCAGGTGCAGGTATTTTCCGCCGAGAATAAACTTTCCCGTGACCTGGACCCGCGCGGGTCCGAACTTGCCCTGACTGGTTCCCTTCCACTTTCCCACCAGGAACCCGACCGGCCCCCAGGGATCCTTTTTGCTTTGATCCTTTGGGGCCTGGGCGATGGCTGCCGCGGACAGTGACCCTGCGACCAGCGCGATGGTTGCCAGAACAGCGATGGGCGTCGCCAAACGTCCGTTCATATGAAAACTCCTTGGAACTATGACTCGAATGTTCCTCAGCCTTCTGTCGTCACATGAAGCCCCAGCCAGCGATGGCCGGTCAGTGCTCCATCGGTGGCATGTCGGTCACGGTGATTTCAAGGCGCGCGATCTTGCCCGATTTGATTGTGAACAGGTCGTAGCCGCGCATCGGCGTCTCGAAAACGGGCGACGTACAGGTCCACTCAGCGCGAACGACGTCCCCATCCATGTCCACGCGGTCGAGCATCAGTTTCATGTCCGGTGTGGGGTCGTCCCACATCGACTTGAAGCTCTCGCGGATGGCCGGCTTGCCCGTGTGCGTCTGGGGCCTTCCGCTGAATGGCTCGACCAACGTCGCATCATCGGCAAACAGAGCCATCATGGCCTCCTGCCCCGCCGGCCCCATCTGCATCGCCTTGAACAAACCCTCGACGATCTCTTGATCTTTCCTCTCGACTGGCATTTTCGTGTCCCTTTCTGGTATGCTGTATCTTCGTATTCTTGGAGCGGTCCTGATGCCCGGACATTGCCCATCACTGAACCGCGACGATCTCACGGCCCTGGCGGCGCTGGTGCGGGAGATGCACGAATCCAATGGTCGAGCCGTCCCTATGGATCAATTGGTGCGCCTGGCCAAGGACACCAAGCTGTCAGTGGGCATCACGATCGACTTTCACGCCACCTGTGATCTGAACCAGCCGATGGTGGTTCTCCGCATGAACGGCGCCCAGGGACCCGCCCCGTGTCTTCAGCGACTCTCCCCGCGAGAGCGGCAGGTCGCTTTTCTAATCACCGACGGCAAAAGCAACAAGGAAATCGCCGGACAACTATTCCTTTCGTTGGCAACCGTAAAAGACCACGTACATCGAATCCTCAGCAAGACCGGGCTTTCCAATCGTGCCGCCGTAGCCGCCGCGGTCCATGGCCATCAGCCGTCCAGTGATGACAGATAGGCCGATTCTACGCACTGCCACCGGCATTCACTGCACCAGTCCCGAATAGTACAACCCCGCGGGCTCTTTCCTCAATTCCATCTTTGGATGGGATTTCAGCGGTGACGCCATCGCAATCAGGTTCGTCGACGTCGATCCGGATTCGCTATCCCGTCGCCGCCACCCACTTGTCGAGGCGTGTCCCACGGGGCCGCTTTCGACGGTAATCTCTTTGGATAACAGGGCTTAGCCCAAAGCGCGCGATGATTCGAGTCTCGTCGGGCCTGCCCATGCTGCCGTGTTCTCGTTTTTGGCGCCTAACCACAGCCGGACGGGAGTTGTCCGGTATAATGGGGTGTCGAATGTTGCTTCGCCCGCAGGTGGTCGGGCACTGCCTGGGTAGGAGGAGCCGTCGCGCGAAGGGAGGCCTGATCATGTGGAGAACGTTGCTTGTGGTTCTTGCCGTCCTGCTCGCGGCCGCCCCCGCTGCGCCCGCACAAACGACCTCACCCTCCGATCCCGGTCACCGTCCAAAGAAACCCAAACAGACCGCGCCGAAAAAAGAACACACCGGCGACGGTCACGCGGCGCTTGCCAGGCGGGCATGGCGGGCCCAGCCGATCCTCCACGAGCAAAACGGCGTGTACCCGGGCTATGGCGGCTTTGGCTACCTCAATTCGGAAGACTATCTCTATTTGGAAACCGGTGAACAGTATTACAACGACGGCCCCAACGGTCCGGGCTATTACGATCAGAGCCGGTGGTACAACTGGTACATCGCCACACAGCGCTCCGACCAGTTGCGTCACGCCAACCGGTTGGGCATTGGGCGCGGCCTGGTTGAATTCCGCGCCGGGCGATACGACCGGGCGGCCATCGCCTGGGTGGGCGCATCCAAGCGAGACGAAGGGGATTCGGCCTCGCGTATTCATGCGGGCCACGCGCTGTTTGCGGTCGGACGATATGACACGGCCGTTGAACTTCTGGCGCGCGCGTTCGAGCTCTCTCCCAGGCTGGCGACCAGCAGCTACGATATCCGCAGCGACTACTTGGATCCGGCTGACTTCTACAAACATCTGACGGCGCTCAAGCAATATGTTGCCGGCCATACCGATAATGCCGACGGCCTCATTATGCTGGGCTACGTTCAGTATTTCACCGAGGGACCAGCCTCGGCCTATCGCATTCTCAAACGCGCGGCGAGTCTGCGCCCCAAAGACACGTTCATTCCCAAGCTGCTGGAGGTGGCCCGCATGGTCAGTCCATTGGCCGACGTGGAAAAAGACACAAAGGATGAGCCCGCCGGCGCCGAGTCGGCGGACAAGAAGCCCTCCGCAGTTCGCAAAGAACCCCGGATCAAGAAGGTTCGCGCCGACTGACCGTCATAATCTGCGAACCCATCTGACACTGCGACGCTTCACCACAGCGAGTCGGGCCGTCCTCGGCCCCGGTCGAGAGCAGACTATCCACGCCCTGCCGGGGCCGAGGACGGCCCGGCTCGCCGTGGAGTTATCAGAGCTCGCCGTGGAGGCTTGAGGGGAGCATCGCGTTCTCCGTGGGGCTGATGGGATCCTGGTTCGTATCTTGTCAGATTGGAGACGCCAGTCTGTTTTTTGCGATGGCGACGGCGGGTTTGGCGACGTCACAGCCGAGATAGCCGCGACCGAGCCGTTTGGCCGCGACGAGCGTGGTTCCGCTCCCGCAGAAGAAATCGGCCACCAGATCGCCAGGAATTGAACTGGCCTGGATGATCCTCTCCAGGAGCGCCAGTGGTTTCTGTGTCGGCCATGACGTGCGCTCCCGAGCGACGGTCGAGAGGAAGGGGATGTCCCAGACGTCGGTCAGTGCAGGGCCGTCAGCGTGGAAGTAGAGTCTTCCCTTTCTGGTGTTCTTGTAGGGTCGGCCCTCTGGGTCAAGACTCAATCCATCCGTGCGAAAAGCGCCCCCGCGAAGGACTCGAAAGCGATGGGCGCCGAGTTGCCTGGCGTACATCAGAATCGTGTCATGCTTGCGACCGAACCAGCGCCGGGGCAATCCGCCGGTGCGGTAGTGCCAGATGATCTCATTGAGGAAGTTCCTCTCGCCGAAGATCGTGTCGAGTTGAATGCGGATGTAGTGGGCGACACGATAGTCGAGATGGACGTAGAGCGTACCATGCCTGGCCAGCAGGCGGTGGCACTGCTGCAAGCGGGGCATCATGAACGCGAGATAGGGTTTCGCGCCACCCGGCCATGAATCACCGTAGCTGTGCGGACTTTGGGTCGTGGACCGGCGGCGTTGGGTGCCGAATGGCGGGTCGATGTAGATCAGGTCGCAAGCGCCGTCGGGCAGGCCGGCCATGTAAGCCAGGTTATCGCCGCAGTGCAGGGCGTCGGCCGACGACGAGTTGGCGGCAGTTTGGCGGGATCGCCTCTTCCGGGGAACAGCCGTTGCACTATCCTCATGCGGTCGGCGCCGAATCATCGACCCCGTGGTGGGGAATCACTCTCGACGATGACCGGGGCCGATCTTCAGGGCTTCCATCCGACGGTACAGGCGGCTTCTGGAGATTCCCAGGAGTTGGGCTGCCAGGCTGCGCTGGCCGCCTGCGGTATCAAGAGCACGAAGAATGACTTCACGTTCCACGCGCTGCAAGTACGGATTCAGACTGAGCGAGGCGCCCGCCTCCGGCGCGTGTTCGAGCCGGGCCTGCGGCGCGGAGTGGTCCGGACCGCACGTCTCACAGTTGGATGGCTCACCATTCTCCTGTGAGACGCACAGCGATCGCACGCGCTCTCTGAGTTGTGACATCTCCGCGCGGAGTTCGTCTTCTCTGGCTTTGGCCTCGCTGACGTCACGGACGATGCCAAGGACAAACTCCACCTGACCCTCGGCGTCTCGAACCGCGGTGTAGATGGTCTCGATCCAGGTGGGCGTCCCGTCCTTGCGGTGGATTTGCATGCGTTGCCGCGCTGACTCCAGGGTGCCATCAAGGAGCGTCCGGGCAGGACACAAAATGCCGGAAAGGGGGCGGCCGTAGTCGTCGCTGCAAGACACGACATCTGCACATCGGCATTCGCGACCAATGATATCGGGAGCTTTGTGGCCGGTGATGCGTTCACACACCTCGTTGAAGACGACGTATCGGCGCCGGCGGTCAATGACGAAGATGCCGTCCAGGGCGTTTCCGAGAAGGCGGTCGAGTGAGATATTGGGTATTGTGAGGTTCATGGACATGAGTCGCTATCCTCCACATGGGTGTGTGTCCGGGATCCGGCAGACAATCCATTGTAGTCGATCGCCGGAATCGCAAAAGTGCCTCTGGCAAAGCCTGACGCGGAAACGTGTTTCTCAGAGTTGGCAACAGGGCCCGACTTCCGCGATCATGTGCAAGCCTTAGTCTATCATTATCATAGGGCCCAACCGTGACAAGAGCATGCACGGCTCTCTGGATCGAGGTGATAGTCCATGAACGCCAAGGCCGAGTTTGACACGGAGCAACTCCGGACACTCCTCGCGCTCACCCGGCGGGAAGACCTGGGCGACGTGGGCGATCTCACCTCGATGCTCCTGCCGGAGGCATCTTTTCGGGCGAGAGGGTCCTGGGCCCTGGTGGCCCGAGAGTCCGGGCGGTTTTGCGGGGAGGCGATCCTGCCGGCCCTGCTCGAAACCCTGGCGCCGGAGATCAAACTCGAATGGTTCATGCCCCAGGCCGATCGCGCGAAGATCTCGCCGGGACAAACCCTTGCCCGATTCACCGGGCTGGCCTGCCAGATGCTCGCCGCGGAGCGAACGATCCTGAACTTCCTCCAGCGCCTCTGCGGTATCGCGACCATGACCAGCCGCTACGTCGCCGCCGTCGCCGGCCAACACACGAAGATCTATGACACGCGCAAGACGACGCCCGGCCACCGCGAGTTGGAGAAGTATGCCGTGCGTTGCGGCGGAGGCCACAACCACCGGGCCGGCCTCTACGATGCCGTCCTGATCAAGGACAACCATTTGGCCGGCATCCCGATCAACCGGCTCTCACACGCGGTATTCCAGATGTTGAGTCGCGTCGAAACATTGCCCTCATCGCCGGCCTTCGTCGAAGTGGAATGTGACTGTTTGGAGCAAATGGAACAACTCCTGAACGTCGTCGGCATCGACGTGATCCTCCTCGACAACTTCTCGCTCAGCGACATGGAAGAGGCTGTGCGAATGCGCGACCAATCGGGCCTTCGCGGCAAGGTCGAGTTGGAATCCAGCGGCGGAACGACGTTGGAACAAGTCGGCGACATCGCGGCGACAGGCGTGGAGCGGATCGCGGTGGGCGCCATCACCCACTCCGCCGGGATTCTCGACCTCGGGTTGGACGCCGTCTGATGGCCGGCAGCCAGGCACGCCAACTCTCGGTCGAGCTTCTGGCCGACGGCCTGAAGACGCGGCGCGTCGGCCGGCGCATCCTCCTCCTGCCCCAGGTCGACAGCACCAACACCTATGCGCTGGAAACCGTGGCGACGTCGGGCGGCGCGGCGGCCGACGGCACGGTGATATTCACGGAGCATCAGACCGCCGGCCGAGGACGGCTGGGGCGCCCGTGGCATTCCCCGATCGGGGCAAGTCTCCTGATGACGGCACTGCTGTGGGAAAATGACGACAATGAACGCGCTTCTTCCTACTGGTGCATGGCTGCGGCCGTCGCCGTCGTGCGCGGCATTGAGGCGGCGACCGATCTCGATCCGATGATCCGCTGGCCCAACGACGTCTACTTGGACGATCGAAAGCTCGCCGGTATCCTGGTCGAAGTTCGGCGTCCGATCCCGATCGACGAAGAAAAGACGCCAGGCGCCTTCGTCGCCATCGGGATCGGTGTGAACTGCTTGCAACACCCCGGCCACTTCCCGGAGGATATTCGTGGGCAGGCGACATCATTAGAGATGGCCTCGGCCCTTGCAGTGGACCGAGTCGCGATAGCCCAGGCGATCATGCGGGCGCTGGATGACGTATCGGGCGCTTCAGGCCCGATCAGTGACGCTCGATTGGCGGCGGCCTGGACGGAGCGCAGCGGCGATATCGGCGCGGCAACAACGCTGGTCAGCGGCGGGCAGCAGTTTGGCGGCCGAATCGTTGACGTGCATCCACAATACGGCCTCGTGTTGCAATTGGAGACCGGGGCGCGGAAACACTTTGACCCGGCGACGACGTCACGGCTGTAGAATGCATCGTTACTTTGAGAGCAGGACATCGGCGGAGCGACATGGCCAGAGTGAGCTTTACGCAGAACATTCAGCGCCACGTGGAATGCCAGGTCAGCCAAGCCTCGGGCGATACCGTCCGCGAAGTACTCGATGCCGTGTTTCGGGAGAACCCCCGGGCCCGGCATTACGTTCTGGATGAGCAAGGCGAGGTGCGGCAACACATGGTCGTTTTCATTGATGGCCGGCCGGCCCGTGACCGCAAAGGGCTGAGCGATCCGGTATCGGAGTCCAGTGAGGTTTGCGTGATGCAGGCGTTGTCGGGCGGATAGCGCCTCGTGTCGCGCCGAATGAATGTGCCGACTGAAATAGTACAGGACAGCGGGAATCGGGAGATTCGCTAATGGGCGAGCGAGTTCTTATCTCGACACGGAAGGGTTTGTTCACACTGGATCGATTCACCCAGGGACCAGGGCCGGCCTGGCGGATCACGCGTGCCGCGTTCCTCGGCGACAACGTGCCGATGATTCTGCCGACCGCGGCGGGCCGGACCGTTTATGCGGCGCTGGCACACGGCCACTTTGGAGACAAGATTCATCGTTCGCGCGACGCGGGGGAGACCTGGGAAGAACTCGCGGTACCGGAATATCCCGAGCCGCCCGCCGGCGCCGAGCCCGAAATCTGCCAGATGAGCGGCCGGGAAATCCCCTGGAAACTCAAGCTCATCTGGTCGCTCGAGACCGGCGGCGCCGACCAGCCCAACGTCTTGTGGTGCGGCACATTGCCCGGCGGACTGTTTCGATCGACCGACGCAGGCGCTTCCTGGACGATGATTCGCTCCTTGTGGGACCGGCCGGAGCGGAAGCGGTGGTTCGGCGGCGGGTTCGACTGGCCGGGCATTCATTCGATCATCGTCGATCCGCGCGACTCCAGCCGCGTGATCGTCGGCGTTTCCTGCGGCGGCGTCTGGGTCACGACCGACGGCGGCGAGACGTGGGATTGCCGCGCCGACGGCATGCGCGCCGCCTACATGCCCCCGGAGCAGGCCAACGACCCCGGGATCCAAGACCCCCACCGCCTGGCGCACTGCCGGTCACACCCCGACGTCATCTGGGCACAGCATCACAACGGCATCTTCCGCTCGGCCGATGGTTGCAAGAGTTGGCACGAGCTTCAGGACGTGCCGCCGTCCTCCTTTGGCTTCGCCGTCGCCGCGCACCCCGACGACCCCGAGACGGCGTGGTTTGTTCCAGGCATCAAAGACGAGAAGCGGATTCCCGTCGATGGCAAGCTCGTCGTGACGCGGACGCGCGACGGTGGCAAGTCGTTCGACGTGCTCCGCGACGGTCTGCCTCAGGAACACGCCTACGACATCGCGTTTCGCCACGCCATGGACATCGACCCATCGGGCCGGTGCCTGGTCTTCGGCACGAGCACCGGTTCGCTGTTTGTCTCGGAGAATCAGGGCGATTCATGGCAATGCATCACCTCCCATCTGCCCCCGGTGTATTGCACGCGATTCGTCAATTGAAGGTCGCGACGAGAGCCGCGTGCTGTCAGCGGCCGAATCCGATTTCGGCGACGACCGGTCGATGATCGGAGCCTTGACCGACGCCGGCTCGGCAGTCGACGCACGTCAGCCCGCCGGTCAGGTAAACGTGGTCAATACGAATGCCGGGAAGCCGGCGAAGCAACCCATCGACCGGCCACGTCGCACCACGTCCCCAGCCACCCGCGTCCTGGGCATCCAGGACACCGGTCTTGCTCAAGGCGGCAGCCTGGGGTGAACGTTCGGTGAAATTGAAATCGCCGGCGATGATGGCCGGCAGCGTTTCGTTTGAGAGCAGATCGAGGAGGTCAGCGAACTGAGCCCGCGTTTCGATCGTGATCGCGAGTCGCTTCGGTGGCAAGAGGTGGAGGTTGTAGAGGGCGACGTCGCGACCGTCGAAGTCGATGACCGCCCGCACTTGAGGCACGCTGCATTGCCCCAAGTCCAGATGTTTCTCCACCCGTCCTTTGAACGGTCTGCGGGAATAGACGGCGACGCCAAAAGAATCCTCGCGCGTCACCTGCACCTTGTGGGGATACGCCTGCCCGACGGCCGCATCAATCGCCTCCCGCCAATGATCGGTGTATTCCTGGAGAAAGAGGACGTCCGGCTGTGCCGCTTTGATCTCGTCTATGATCGGGCCCGTGCGACGGTTGGCCATCAGGAGGTTGACGGTCATGACCGTCATGGTGCTTCCCGGGACGATCGGCTTGGGTCGCGGCCGGAATTGCCACCACGTCGGGCCCACGGCAATCAGCAGGACGGGCAAGGCGGCAACGAAGAGCCGCCATCGCCGGCGCCACAGTGAAACGATGGGAATGACCAGAAAGAGCAGGCCGAGGTGGTAGATGAACGTCCGCACCAGGAAGGCGGCCCATCCGATCATCACCAGAATGGGCGTATCGTCCCGGTAGTCCTGCGGCCAGGCATAAGCAAACGCGAGACCAAGGTAGGCGAGAATCGTGGCGATCCAGGCCAGGACATAGAGCCGGCGCTTGCGCTCGTTCCAGGAAAACTTCGCGAAGCCCTCTCGGAACTGAGGCTTGCCGCGGGCAGGGGGTGATGCGATGTCGTCGCTCATCGGCGGAGGTTCCTCTATGCGATCAACGGACGCCGCGGGAAGGGCTTACTGAAAGGCACGGGGAACTACACCAGCCTGGGGTCCATTCAACTCCGGCCGGACACATGGTCCAGCCTATAATGTACTCAGGAAGCTGGCACTGGCCACTCGAGGCGGCGATGGCTGCCTTCCCCCCAACTGCCGGATCACCAGGGGCAGTCGTGATGATGCATCATCCCCCGAAGATGCCGCCACGGCTATCACGATTCAAGTCCCCAAACCAGGAGCACATCATGATAGATCGACACGCGAATCGGCACGGATTCACTCGCATTGAATTGCTCCTCCTGATCACCTCCATGTGTGTGTTCGTCGCCGCGGGCGTTCCCCTCGCCCTCGAGGGCAACGTGCAACTCATCGGAACGCGGGCCTGCGCGAACAGGCTCAGAGTCATCGCCGAGACAGCGATCAACTACGCGATCGAAAACGACGACTGGATCATCGGCGCTCCGTCCGGGTCGGGCGCCTATCTCCAGGGCCAACCAACGGCTTTCGGCCCGGCCGTCCAGACGTGGGACTTCATGGGCCCCATGTTACATCGCTGGGAACCGGAGGCCCCGTTGCCGGAACCGGGAGACTTGAATGGTGTGGTCGATCGCTTCAATGAGATACGGTCGCATAGCGGTTTCCTCGATCCGGCCAATGGTTTTGTGGCGACACACTTCGCCGGTCCTGATGCCGGCCCTGGCCCCATGATCAGCTACAACACCACACGAAACCAACTGTGGCGCGATATCGACGTTCCTACAGGCAATAACCTGAATCTGCCGGTCGGATGGAGGCCGTCCGTCTCACTCATGGGCAACCCGGCCAACAAGGTCTTCTGCGCGGATGGCAGCCGGTTTTCAGCACCGACGATTCCACCCGACTACGACCTTAGCGTAAACACCGGCTTTGGCGGGGCTTTCGCAGACGATGCGCCGTTCTCCCAGTTCACGCGCTCGTGGGATCGGAGTTGGGCTCCAGGCAACGGCGGTCAATTCGGCATTGATCCCCGTATTTATGCCTACCGCCATTCGATCGGCCAGCCACCGCCCGGTGCACAGGCCGACGCATTCAAGATGAATCTGGCGTTCTATGACGGCCACGTGGAACGGCAGGGCGACCTGCAATCGAGCGACCCGCAACAGTGGCTTCCGAGCGGGTCGCGCCTACGCGCCACAAATGTTTGGCGGGACACCAGGATCGCCTTTCAGCTACCCAGCCTCGTCATCATCGGTGATTGATTCGGCGGCTTCCGCGGCAAGACCTCCCTTCGTCTTGCACCTCCGTCGGCATCAAGAGGTGCGCGACGCGCTTGACCATGGATTCATTCCTACCGCAGTGGTACCGGTGCGCATATCATAGACATGATAGGCCGATCACCAACGGCGACCGTGGTGCGGGCACCGGGGTGATCGCTGGTGCCATGCGGCCGGGAGAAAGTGCTTGATGCAATCCGATGCCTCGCCTGTCGCGCCGCCGTCCGAGACGACCTCCCATCGTCGGACGAGCCTGCTTCTCATCGGCGTCGCGGCGGTTGCGATGGCGGGCAGTTGCCTGCTGATCTCGCCGCGGACATTCTCCCAGCAGCAGGAGACAGGCACGTCACTACTGAGTTTCGTCGTCGCGGCGATGGCTCTGACCACTCCGTCGGCCCAAGGCGGCGCGTTTCCCACGCCCCACGACGTCGAGATCGGCAATCTCTTTTTCTATCTGGGGGCAGCCCTGCTCCTGGTTGTAGGCGGCGGGCGTCTGGTACTGTCCAGGCTGCGGCCGACGCTCACGGAAGATGAGCTCTTCGAGCTGCGCGACCGAGCGGCCAGCCCCTATTTCTGGTGGGGGCTGATGCTGCTGGTCAGCGTGGTCACGTCGGTGTTCTCTCACGCCCCGGAGGTGTGCGAAGGGCAGGTCGTTATCCGATTCATGCACTTCGCCTGGTGGTGGCCCCTGGCGGCGCTGGTATTGCCACGGCATGTTCGCTCGCTGGCGATTCTGTTGCTCGGCATTGTGGCGGTCACGGCGGCCGTGGGCGTCTGGCATTACTCGGTCCGGGTGGAGCCGCAGTGGTTTGCGAACCTCTTTAGCGCCGAGTTGCCGAAAATGCGCTTGAGGTTTCCGATCGGCAATGAGCTCTGGTTCGCAGCGTGCTTGTTGCCGGCGGTTTTTGTCACTCTCGGCCTGCTCGCAGGGCGGCTGCGCGCCCGACAACCATCAGGCGGGTCTGGTCCGCAGAGCGGACCCTACGGCGGTCGCCTTTGGAGAATCCTTGGTCTGGCCGTGGTGCTCGTGATCATCCTCGCGGCCCTGGGACTCACTCAATCCCGATCGGCCATGGTCGGGATGGCCGCGGGGATCGTCGGCCTGGCCTTCCTGGTGGCGCCAAAGAAAGCCCGACCCGTGATCGTCTTGCTCGCCCTGCTCATGGCGATCGCCGGAGCGTGGTACATCCAGCAGCTACGGGTCTCGGGCGTCATGGGGCAGCGGGCCCATTCCATTCGCTCCCGGCTGGATTACGAATGGCCCTATGCCCTGGCGCTGTTCTTCGAGAAGCCGGTCGGCGGACACGGCGAGGGCTGCTACGCGATGCTGGCCGGACAACACGCACGAGCCGACCAGCTCGACGATCCCGCGGTCATGGCGGTGGAGGAGTATTGGACCGCTCACGCCCACAACGAATGGCTGGAAATGTTGGCCGACATCGGACTGGCGGGGGCAGGGTCGTTCCTGCTGGCGATTGTGATGACGCTCGTGGTGGCCGTGCGGTTCTGCGACCGCATGAGGGAAGATCGCTCGCACGACGGCCGGCGCTGGCTGGCGATGGGGCTGACCGCGGCGCTGATCGCAATGGTCTTTGAGGAAGGATCGAGCACCGCCCTGCGCGAGCCGGGTTTTCCCCCCATTTTCCTGACGGTTTGGGCTGGGTTGTGGGCCCTGGTGCGAAGCGCCCGATCGCTCACGCCCCCCGCCCCGGATGCCGTTCCATTGCCGGCGGCCATTCCAAGGATCGTCGGCGCCGTTGCCGTGATCGCGGCTTTCACACTGGGCTACTTCGGCATTCAGGATTGGCGCGCCACCCGTGCGGCGTTCCAGGCCGACGTCGATATCGAAGCCGGGCAGTTCCAGGCCGCGATCCAGGAGGCGGACTTTGCCGGCACCGACACGCTTGCGCCTTTTCGCAAGCTCTCCGCGCGAATCCTGGCCGTAGGGGCACGCGCCGGCGCTGTCGCCCAATCCCTCAATGCGACCGAAGATCCACCGTCGGACGCCGTCACGGAGATGGCCCAGGATGCCATGAGCATGCTGTACAAGCTCAACCAGGCGGCGCCGCGGTTCCTCGACGTGACTCGGCTGGCGTGGCAGATTGCGTGGAATCAGATGACTGCTGATCGCCGGCGCGGGCAAGAAGCGGATGCCACCGAACACTTTTCTTACTATCTCAATGCCCTGGAGCAAAATCGCGAGGACGAGCCTTTTCGCATCGCGTTAGTGGAACGCCTCTGGCGGGACAAGCCCCAAGCCACCGCCATCGAGCGATTTCTGTGGCTCCGCAGCCTCATTCGCAGAGAGGTGATGGACGGCAGGTTCTTCGCGCTGGTGCAGAGTTTTGGGCGCACTCCAGGATCGCGAACGGTGTTGGACGATCTGCTCGACGTCGCAACTCAGGACCATGCTCGTTCGCCAGCGCAATGGAGCGATCGGCTCTCACCGGAAACCCTCCGGATCGCGGCGCTGGCGAGGGATTGGTCCGGGCAATCGTCCGAAGCAGTAAGGCTCGCCGGGTTGGCCGACGAAATGTACGCCAAGGCCGGTGGCCGGCTCTTTGAAGCCCACGCTGCCGCCGTGCATGAGTTGGTACGCTACCAGTTTCATGACGATCCGACGGCCGACACGGATCAGCGACTTGAGGAATTGGCTCGATCGCAGACCATCCTGGCAGGCTCCACGCCGCCGACAGCCTCGCTGCCGGGCGGGTTGGGTCTGACGCGCCTGCGTGTCTTGCTGGCCGCCGGTCGACAGCGCGAGGCCGAGGTGCAGCTTCGCGCACTGAGCCCCGATGACCCCGCGACGATGCCAGGCCAACTGGCACGCGCCTACGCCGACCTGGCTGCGGTATTCGCCTCTTCGCAGCGTCATGCCGAATCGGCCCTGTCATGGTCGGGCCGGGCGATAGAACTCGACCCGGACATGCCCGACGCCCATTTCCTGCAAGTTCGCCTCTTCCTGCAGCAAGCGAATGACGATGGAGCCCTCTCGGCTGCGCAGCGCTTCATTGATGTTTCGCCGGAGGATGTCGACGCCTTTGGACTCCTGGCGCAGGCGGAAGCACGCTGGCCAGGCAGCACAATCTGGGCGGAGCTGCGGCGGAGCTATCCCGACTTTCCCGCTCCGCCCGAGCGCGACGAATCGGCAACCACTACCACCGGAAAGGCGATCGAAGATCCCGGAGACCGTTGATGGCCGTATCAAGTTCAACGGCGTGCTCTACGACACACCCTCCGCCGCGGGACGGGCCGTGCGAAAGCTCTCGACAAACGGGTGGGCCTTCTGGCGCGTCCGCAGCCAAGGCCGGCTCATCCGCCTCTGCGATGCCAGGGACAATGCTCGCCGCGAGTAGAAAGGGCCGCGGAGATCAAGCGCCGACGCCGATGGGTGAGGTCGAGACGGGTCCGTGACAGTTTAGGCGGCAAAGCATACCGCCCCAGCGGGGCGGAGGACTGTAGCCACGGGTGGAGTTCGCCAAAGGCGAACGAAACCCGTGGTTGTCGTCGAATGAGCAGACCCGCCCCG
>Ga0326597_10004933_pt1 | contig 18637 bp, 16 predicted proteins | sample RVTome_12_FD_203789 | JGI IMG/M metagenome (GOLD analysis project Ga0326597, IMG submission 203789) | Soil microbial communities from uranium-contaminated site in the Upper Colorado River Basin, Wyoming, United States - RVT100D185 | ecosystem: Environmental > Terrestrial > Soil > Contaminated >... | reverse complement strand
GCAGGCGCCCGAACCCCCGTCGCCGCAGCACGTCGATCGTCGCGGCCACGGCCAGCCTGCCTGATCCAGGTCCCGAGGCCACCGCCTCTTCCTGGTCGTCCTGGTCCGCGCCGGCGTCCTCGGCCTGTAGCGACGTCGACGAGACGACCGGCAGATCGAAGCCGATGAGCAGGCGCGTGCCTTCCGGCAGCGCGCCAAGCTGACGAGCGACGACCTCGGCCGTCTCCCGCACGACCTCGCGGCCGCACTGCCGGCAGACCGTGTGGCCTACCCGTGCGAACAGCAGGCGCATGTAATCGTGAATCTCGGTGGTCGTGCCGACCGTCGACCGCGGATTCCGGATGCTGTTCTTCTGGCGGATGGCAATCGCCGGTGAAATGCCGTCGATGCGATCGACATCCGGTTTCTGCATGCGCTCGAGGAACTGGCGGGCGTAGGCCGACAGCGACTCGACGTAGCGGCGCTGGCCCTCGGCGTAGATGGTGTCGAAGGCAAGCGACGACTTGCCGGACCCGCTGACGCCCGTGATGATGACGAGCTTTCCCGAGGGCAGCGTGACGTCGATGTTCCTGAGGTTGTGCGTGCGCGCCCCGCGAACGACGAGATCGGCGGTGCCTGCGGCAACGGCGACGGAGGTATCGGACATGGTGCCGGGGATCGCTGTGGCGATCGCTGCGGAACGCCTGATCCGCCATCGTAGCGCAGGGGGATCGGCCGCGCAACCGTGCGGGGCCGGTCGCGTGGGCGCGGGGCGCCGGGTATCATGGCGATCATGGCGACACCATGACTGTCTTCCGCGCCGCCGACACGCCCATGCGAACGGCCGACACGCGAACGTTCTCCGGCCCGACCTTCACGAAGCTCCTTGCCTCGAGCGACCAGGGAACGCCCGTCCATATGTACCGCGTGGAATTCGATCCAGGGGGACGGACGAACTGGCACGCGCACTCGGGCCCGCAGTGGCTCTTCGTCGTCGAGGGCCGGATCCGCGTGCAGGGGTGGCAGCAGGGCGCGCACGACCTCGAGGAGGGTGACGCGGTCGTCCTGGCGCCGGGCGAAAAGCACTGGCACGGCGCGGTACCGGGAGCTCGAGGCGTCCACATCGCCGTGAACATCGACCTCGAAACGACCTGGCTCGAACCGGTGAGCGACGAACAGTACGGGATGGAGCGTCAGTCGGCTTCCTGAGCCATCGGCATCGATCGGGCCATCGCCTGCCGGTAGCGCCGGTACTGGCGCCAGGCCTGCCTGAGCACGTCGGCGCGCCTGGCACGCCGGGCGGCGGCGCCCCAGGTGCCCGGCCGGCCGCTCCGCCACCGCAGCTTGGCCCTGAGGTAGCGGAGCCGTCCGCGCCACGAGTCCTGCAGGAACAGCATCATGCCGGCCTTCGTGAGCACGTCGAGGTCGAAGATGCCCTCGGTCGCGCGGAACAACCGGTGACGGGCCACCGTCTCGACCCGGCGCACACCCGGTCCGATCGGCGCGCGGCTGAGGAACGAACCCGGCACCGGCAGCCCCAGCCCGACTGACAGCAGCCGCATCGGCGTCCAGAACCCGCGCGGCACGGCGCTCGCCCGCACCCACCCGGCGAGCCGGTCCCAGTCCACGCTGGCGCTGTCGCGGAGCACGGTCAGGACGTCCCAGGCCGTCTTCAGCCCGAACGAGAAGAAGGACGCGGACGTATGCACGCCCGCGTGCAGCAGGAGCCCCTCGGGGCCAAGCGTCGAGAGCACCGCCGATCCGTCGAGCGGCCGCGCGTCCTCGATCATCGCCCGCTCGGGAAGGCCCCAGAACGGCGGCATCAGGCGCGTATGGATCTCGACGGCCACACCCTGGAACGTCACCGGGTCGAGGTGCTGGAACGTGCTCGCCTCCGCGTCGCGTGCGCCTTCGAAGCCCTGCGCGAGCAGGCGATCGCGCAGGCACGGCGCGAGCGCCGGATCGACGAGGATGTCGACGTCGCTCGTCGCGCGCGGGATTGCGCCGGGCGGCGCGAGCATCAGGAACGCCGCACCCTTGAGCAGAATCCCCCGGCCGCCCAGGTCCCCGAGCGCGGCGGCCACGCGACCGATGACGTCCCGCTGCACCAGCTCGCGCAGGCCGTCGGCCAGGCCGCGTGCGCGCAGCGCCTCGCGGAAGAACTGCGGCGCCCACCTGACAAAGACCGGATCGTCAATCACGCCGAGCAGGGGACGCGCGAGCCCGCTGCCACACAGGTATGCGGCGATCCCGCGCCAGTCGACGTCCGCGCGACCGAGCAGGTGCTCGGCGTCGGGTCCGAGCCCCCGGCCCGGATCCCAGGCCGCGCGCAGGAACACGCGGCAGGCCCCCAGTCCGTTGACGTAGGCGGTGCTGAGCGTGCCCTGGCGACGGTTGCCGTCGATGACCTGCCAGATCGCCAGCCTCATGGCCACGGCCTCGGGGCGGCCCAGCCGCTCGCGCAGCGCCGCGACCGCCTCGGGGTCCCGCGTGACGTGATGGCACAGCTCGCAGATGCCCGCATAGCGCGATCGGAACGGGAAGTGCTCGAATCCTGGCGTCCGCAGCAGCTCGTCGCGCAGCCCGATCGGGCCACGCGTGCGGATGGTGTCGAGGATCGGATCGGTCCGATGCCGCTCGAGCAGATGAGCGATCGGCGTCTCACGGACCGAGCCAAGCACGAGCGGTGACTCCGCCTTCTCGAAGTACGACGGCCCGTTGCACGCGACGATGCGGCCGTCGTCGGTGAGGGCGGGAAACGAAGCCGCGCTGCAGAAGCCCTCGATCTCGCCGCGGTGGAGTGTCACCGGAAGGTCGCGTGCGCGCCCGACGGGTTGCAGATCGTAGACGCGGATCCGCGGGCCGTCGAGCGCCTCGAGGCGGCTCACCACCTGGGCCAGTTCGGGCTCGTCAGTGCCGCGCACGAGACTCACCCTCAGCGGCAGGCCGCGCTTCTCCGCGGCGTTCGAGATGTGGAGGACGGGATCGGGGCCCTGGAACTCCGCGTGGTAGCGATCGTAGCTGAGCGTCACCGACCCGAGTCCAGCCCGCTTGAGCGCCCGGATGTGACGATCAGCCTGCGCCGGGGTCCGGCCCCAGAACCCGTTCGACGTGATGCCCGTGCCGACGCCCAGCCGGCGGCACTCGCGGACGAGCCGAAGGATTGTCCCGGTCCGCAGCATGGGCTCGCCGCCGGTCAGCCGGATCGCCGTCACTCCGGCCGCCGCGGACGCACGGATCCACTCGAGCAGTTCGGCTTCGTCGGGCTCTCCACGGACCGAGGGCGCGCTCTCGACGCTGCAATGCCCACAGGTCATGTTGCAGCGGCGGGTGACCATGAGGGCCAGCTGGGTGCCGGAAGACCCCGGCGTCAGGCAGACCTCGCAGGCCATGTCAGCCCTCCTCGCGGAGCAGGCGTTCGACCGCCTCGGTCATCTGCGGCAGCGGGCCACGCCCAAGGTCAAACGCCGGCACGGCGGCGGCAAACGGGGCCACGCGACCGATCACGGTTCCCGCGTCGAGGCGACGAATCAGGTTGGAGTACGGCAGCAGCGACAGGACGGCCTGGGCGGGAGGCACGAGCGCGGTGTCGCAGGGACCGACAGACGCCCCGTTCCTCGCAAGAAAGATACAGGCTGAGAGTGGCACCGACACCGGCCGCGAGCGATCGTCGACCTCGTCGGGATGGAACACGCGTCCGTCGATCGTGCCTTCGCTCGAGGGCGCGGCGACCACACGGGCCCAGAACGCCTCGCCCAGCAGCTCGCGACTCGGAGTCCTGAGTGACACGCGACGCGGCGCCGATCTCGCCTCACCGGTCTCCGGGTCGACGACCGCCACGTCGTCACCGAGGAGCGCGAAGCCCGATCGCCAGAGCTGGCACGCCAACGTGGACTTCCCCGCTTCGTTCGGGCCGAGCACGAGGATGCCGCGATTCGATCGCGCCACGAGCGCCGCGTGAAACGTCAGCACGTCGGGCGGCTCCTCGAGCACCGCCCGGACGGCGCGGAACTCGATCGCGGTGACCACGCGGTCGGCGGTGCCGCTGACCGTGAACATCTCGCCCGACCCCGTCGTCGCGCGCCAGCCGCTGCCGTCCGGGACCGCCGTGACCGTCCAGGACGTCACGGCCGGACGGCCCGGCGCCACCGCCGCCCACGGCCGGAACACGACGGCCGCGCGAGCCAGGATCCGCGGATCGGATGCGCGCAGCTCGAACACGTGATCGCCCTGTCCCCACCGGACTGTGGTGGAGGGGGCCGAGACGACATTGGGCGCGGGCATGATCACTCGCGCACCGAGACCATCGCGTGCTTGACGAGGTCCGCCAGGAACGCGGATACGTCACGTTCAGCGGCGTCGGGGCCGAGCGACGGGTAGCGCTCCTGCATGTCCCGCACGAGATCGGCCGTCGTGCACGGTTCGGCGAGCCGCTGCCACATCCACCCGCCGGTGGGATTGAGGACGATGGCCGTCCGTGTGACGCGGTGATACAGCACGACGCGCTCGCCCACGGCTGACGCGGAGGCGTCCGTGGAACGCGTGTACTGGCTGGCTGCGGTCATGATCGAAACCGGCGTGCGATCGGACCTTCGGTTCTACCTGAACTGGCCCCCACTGCCGGTTCCAGCGTAGTGAATTCGCTCTCTACCCGGGAATGGAGCCGGTCCCGGCGTAGTGAACCTCCCGGGCCAGGTCGTCAGGTGTCATGACTCGCTCGACCGACGGCGCCTCGTAGGCCTCAGCTGGGGCAGGCGCGACTCCCGTCCGCGTCTCCGCCGGGTCAGCCAAAATCAGGTCCGCTTTGATTGCCTGCATAGTGGATCTCCCTGGCCAGGGCCCCAGCCGTGACGACATCCTCTACCCTCGGCGGCCGTCGCCCGCCTCGCCAGCACACGGCTCGTCCCGGACCTCGTCCCGGACCACGTCGTGCCCGCTCATACACCCTCCCGAGGAATGCGCTCGATCCGAGGTCGGACGGATTCCGACAGGACGCGATAGGCTACCGTGGCTCGCGAGGGGCCGTCAACCACCTGCGCGTGCTAGAATTTCAGGTTCCAGCCGGCGTAGCTCAGTTGGTAGAGCAGCTGATTCGTAATCAGCAGGTCCGCGGTTCGAGCCCGCGCGCCGGCTCCAGTTAGAATCAATCACTTAACACCGGCTTCGTCTTCGCGGCGCCGGTTGCGCCTGGGTTGCGGAATTGGCATCGCGTCGAGCCGATCAACCGCTGCGCGATTGCTGCCGGGCACGAGGTGTCCGTAGACGTCGACCCTGACCTGAATCGACGAGTGCCCGAGCTGGTCCCGCACATACGCGAGCGACTCGCCTTCTCGATCAGCTGATTAGACCCGCGGTCCACGGCCACAGTCGAAAGGGAAGGCCGAGTGGCGCAGGCGTGCTGGATTCATTGGGGCTTCTTGACCTAACGGTCGGAGGCGCTCGGTGTGGTCGTGGATCCGCTGCACACCAGCGGAGGATAGGACTCGTGCGCTCACGCCGTTTCTCGGATGGCGGCTCCGCTGGGGTCGGCCCTGGCCGTCGGTGTAATCGCCCAGCCTCTCCTACGGCCCAGGCTAGAATCCGGTAGCGCCGTCACCGGAGGTCTCGGGGCGATCCAAGTCATGCACACAGTCATCAGTATTCGCACAGTCTGGTGGGCGCTTACGGCGGTTCTTGTCGCCGTGGCGCTGCGCCTCTGGCACGCGGTACTCATGAAGGAGGCACTCGATCGCCCGATCATCCTCGTCGGGTGGATCGCTTGTGCGTGGGTGTTCATTGCGATCTCCACGGTGTGCGAGCGACGAGGCGCGCAGGCGGGCATCGCCGGAATGCCCTCGCTCTGGTCGAGACGAAGCGCCTCCTTCTGGAGCATGCTCGCCGTTTTCTCGGCGCTTCTGCTGCTCTTCCACGTCGGCTTCATGCGCGCCGCGAGCGACGGCCGAGGCTACTTCGCGCAGTTGCACTCGATGGTGATCGACCGCGATCTCGACTTCGCCAACAACATCGAGAGCTTCGCCGCCCGCGCCGCAGACGCCGACTATCCGCTGGGGACGGCCGTCATGTGGGCCCCCTTCTTCCTGCTGGCCCACGGCTGGCTATGGGTGCTCAACCTCTTTGGCGCCGACTACGCTCGCGACGGCTATTGGAATCCGTATCAGCGCGCCGTCGGGCTTGGCACGTTGGCCTACGGCTTCGCGGCACTCGTGATGATCGGCAACGTGCTGCGCCGGTACTTCGACGGCGCCACTTCCCTCGTGGCGGCAAGCACCGTACTCATGGCTACGCCCGTCGTATGGTACGTCGCTGTCGACAGCTCAATGTCGCACGGCGCGTCGCTTTTTGCCGTCACAAGCTTTCTCGTCGCCTGCCTGGCGACCCGCGAGGGGCGGAGCCGGCGTCAGTGGTGGTTGATCGGCGGACTTGCAGCGCTGATGGTCACCGTGCGCGCGCAGAACGCGCTGTTTCTCGCCGTGCTTGGGATCGAGGCGCTGCAGGTTCTGTGGAAGGAATGGCGCACGCGCAGCGACGCGGGGCGAACGCTGCGGACGGCGGTGTCGTATGCCATTCCCGCTGGCGTCGTGCTGCTACTCATCGTATTCATACTCGGGTCGTCAGGTTCGGGGGGAGGCAGTGATCCGTACGTCGCTCGATTCGGGCTGTTCTCACGCTGGCGGGTCATGGACCAGCTGTTCTCGCCGCACCATGGGCTGATCTCCAGTTCTCCCGCGCTGGCATTTGCGCTCCTGGGCCTGCCGCTCGCGTACAGAAGGGACCGGGTCCTGGTCGTGGGACTCCTCGCGGCGGTCGTTGCGCAGGTCCTGGTAAACGGCACGTCCACGGACTGGCAGGCAGGCGCCTCCTTTGGGGCCCGGCGCTTCGTGGAGTGCGCCCTGCCGTTCGCCCTCGGCATGGCCGCCGCCGTGGACTTCGCGCGGCGGCGGGGGCCACTTGTGCCCGTCAGCCTGCTGCTGGGGGGACTGATCGCCGTCAACATGGCACTCGTGCAAGATGTCCGGCGCGGTGTCCTGACCCTGAGCGATCGCGTGTCGTTCGATCGGATGGCGCAGGCCGTAAGCTCGCGGGTGGGCAATCCGATCGCGCTACCCGCTGCAACGATGTTCGCCTGGCAGCACGATCTGCCGATTGCGCATTACGATCGCATGCCAAGGACGGGCGGCACGCTCCGGGTGAATGTCGGGACCGACGGCGACTCTGGGCTCCTGGTGGGAGGGTGGCATGGCCGCGAACGAGACGGGCGCGGGACCTTTCGCTGGGCCACGGAGCCGGAGGCGATTGTGGTTGCCCGTCTCAGCCAAGGTTCCTACAGGCTCCACTTCACCGCCGAGCCTTTCACCTGGCCTGGTGCTCCGGTGCAGACCGTTGAGGTCCGCATCGGCAGGACCTCGGTCGCCACCCTCAGGCTGCCGCCCGCTTTTCTGGAGCATGAACTCGACCTGCCCGAGGAGCTGACGCCTCCCGGCGCGATCGTGCGACTTTCGTTTCGGTTCGGATACGCACATTCGCCGCGCGACGTGGGCCTGTCCGACGACCCGCGCCGGCTGGCCGTGCGATTCGCCGCGATCGAAGCGATTCCTCGTTAGGGACCGCCGACACTCACGGCTCCTCGCGCCCTTGCGGGTCGCGGCCGAGTCTCAGCTCAAGCCAAAAGCTCCCGCCCCCAGCACGGCGCGGTAGGCGGCCAGATGCGCCTCCATCGCCTTGTCAGTCGAGAAAATCTGATTGACGTAACGGTATCCCGCTTCGCCGCGTTCCTTCCACCGATTTTCGGCAAGAAGGAATTGCAGTGCCTCGCGCAGCCGTCCTTCCTGAGCTAGACACCCGAATCTCGAAGCAAACCCGTCCGGATCGTTGAAGGCTAGAATCGCGCAACGATGAGCCGCTCCTTCAACGAAGGTGACTGGCAGCCCCTCTCTCAGCGACGTGTTGACGATGATCCAGCTCTTCCCCAGGATCGCGCTCAGTTCCCCCGTTCGAAACTGGTCGAGCACCCCGGTCATTTCTAGGCTGGGTATGCCGCCGTACAATTCCCTGAACCGGCGGTCCTGCTCCGTGTCACGCGCGCCGCCGACGGCAATAAACCGCACCGCTGGGAATTCGAGGGCCAGCTTGAAGAACAACTCGGGTCGCTTTCGCCCCTCCCAGCGACCGATGAAGCATACCGTGGGACGCTCCGCCTTAACTACCGCGGCCGGAACATCGACTGGGGTCGGCAGGAATCCCGGCCGGAATGTGAGGTGATACTTGCGCATGACCTTGGGAATGAGGAACTCCGCCGCACAATACAGGCTGTGGGCGCGCTTGACCGCAGTGGCGACGAGAGGGTTGTCGATGAAATAGCGGTACTGTAGCCAGCCCGCGCGCGGCAGTTCGGAATAGTCGGTCTCGATCTGCCAGTCTCGGTCGTCCATCGGATCGCGCAGGGTGACGATGTGGCGGCTGCCGGGAGCGGCCACCCGCGCCAAGAACGTGCCTACAGAAGCGTCTTGTGAGTGGAAGACATCAGCATGACAGGACCGGAAAATACTCAAGGCGGCCCAGGGCCGATGGGGCAGGTATTGTCGCACCGTCATGCCTTCAAGGTCATACGTGTCGGGATAGTCGTCCGAGCGCCTCGGCACGACAATCGTCACGGCGATCCCGCGCCTCACCAACTCGCGACCGATGAAGCGCGTGGATCTGCCGAATCCGCCATGAATGCTATCCCCGAACAGTTCGATGCAAATCAAGCAGACGTGCACGGGAGGTCTCCTGCTCGGGAGCGTGCTCAACGTCTCCACGCGTCCAGATCTCGTTGCGTCAGATCCTCGACACGCTTCAGGTCGTCATAAAACTCGACCGTCAATCGCCGCCGAATCACGGGGTCGAGTGGCGGCGCCACGCGAGTGAGATTGAAACGCTGGGCGAGATCGGTGACAGCGTCGCGCCACGCAAGCGGTAGGGTTCGTTGAGCGGAACGGCGCAAGGCATTGTCATAAATCATCATGTCCTGCAGCCAGCGCCAGCGGGGCTGACGCGAGGTGACATTTTCCCGGCGAATCGTAGCGTTCGGCAACGGTTCAAGCCCGAGATGGCGCCACACGCGGGCCAGCGTGTCCTGGGGTTGTGCGATCCAGTCGTCGTAGAACAGGACGAGCAACTGCTCCCTGGGGTAGTGCTCCAGCCATTGGTCCAATTGACGGCCGTAAAATCCCCGGCCTCGATATGCCCAGAGGTAGGCCCAGCCAGCGCGCAGGCGGTCCGGCTCGGCATCCCAAGCGTCGGCGAAGTCTGCCAGTGTTTCCGCCCCATTGTGATGCTGGTGCAACCATTGGGAGTAACCTCGTTCCACCGGCTGCCGCAACATGGCGATCAACCGTGCCTTCGGCGCATACTGATGCGCCACCCGGGCCGCCTTGTCCGAGTAAAGGTAGACGGTACTGGCCTCGCCCCGCAGCAGCCCAGCACGCGCCCCGAGAAAGAGGCGGCGGTACGCGGCCTCCTCCGTGACAATCCTGGCTAGAGCCCGTTCGTCGCGGGGTCCCTGAAACACCGGTCTTCCCCCGGCGAACGCAAAGAATCGTGGCTCTTTCTCGCGGCAGGCAAACACGCCGGGATGGCGGGCGACCGCCCGAAACAGCGCGGTGCTCCCCGCCTTGGCTGCGCCGATGATGATGAACTCCGGCGGCGACGCACCTGCATCACTCATGTAGTCAATCCACCCCGGACGAAAACGTGAACAGGTCTTCGTCGACCCATGAAGCGTGCGCCGAAGTGCCCGGCCGCCTGCGCTGCGCTGGTTGGCTGGGATGGGCAGTCTGCCCCGCGTCCGTTTCGGCGTCGCTGAGGTGATCTCGCGCAGTCCCTAGCGGTGTCTCAAGTCCGTGACGAAACCCTTATGACCCACGCCTGCCCCACACCCCCTGAAAAGCAAATCCGGCCAGATTCGCTGCTTGCCAGAGTCCCACTAGCGTCACGACCTGAACACGCAGTCGGGGCGGGACTCGGGCGAGCGGCCGTCGAAGGTACCGGAAGAGGTGACCATGGAGCCTGACGTCCTCCGACATCATTCCGGTCCGACGCAGCCGGCGAAGTCGATGGTAATGGAAGGCTCCGCGCCCATAGTTGAAATACTGCCTCACGAATCCGCGCAGGCTGCTTCGGTGATGATGTCTCACCATGGCCTCGCCACACCTCGTTAGCCCGTAGCCCGCCACTCTCCAACGATGAATAAAATCTCGGTCTTCCGCTGCCAGCAATCCGAATCCCTCGTCGCATCCGCCGATCGAAAGGTAGAGATCCCTCCACACCGCAAGGTTGAGTCCCGGGAAGAACCGAGGATCCGAGCCCGGCGGGTTGTAAAAATCATCCACGGCTTCGGCGATGGCTTGCCCAGCCACGGCAAAGACGTTCTCCGTGTTACCGTTGGCGACGGTGCCGCCAATGAGGCAGTGGGGCCGTGACCGCAGAACCTCGTGCATTCTCTCCAGCCAGTCGGGTCGAGCAGTGCAGTCGTCGTCGAGAAAGGCGACCAGAGGCGCCTGAGCGGCGCGAACCCCCCTGTTCCGGGCGGCCGCTACCCCAGCGTTTCGCAGAATGAGATGGTTCAAGTTGAGAGAGCCGCCAAACTCCTCATTGAGGCACTCTCGGGAACGCGCGGAGCCGTCCACCACGACCACCTCGAAACGTTCGCGTGAAAATGACTGCACGGCTAGCGATTGAAGACAAGCGCGCACCGCCAATGGCCGATCACATGTCATCACGATCACGGAAATCTCAGGAACGGCCCGCATGGATTGTACCAGGGCGGAGGTCGGAACAGTATTCGCAGTGTCTCGATGCTCGAGGAGACTCCAGGTAATTAGAGGTCACCGCATTCCGAGCAACCCGACCAAGGGTCCTGTAGTTTAGAGTGCCATCGCATAACACAAGCCGCTCCTGCTTCGTCCAATCGGACTCCAGGAATATGAGAGACTCAACCTCGGAGGCGTCGTCCAATTCTACGATTGACCAGCGGGCACTGCCATTGAACCAATGGCGCATCTTTCGGTCCGAGGTCGGTTGCGTCGGGGGTGCGGCCCGTTGCCGCGATCCGCAACCATCCGCAACCTCGGGTTGAAAAAATGCTCGATCTCCGAACGATTCCTGACGCTGAAGGCGATTCGTAATCAGCAGGTCCGCGGTTCGAGCCCGCGCGCCGGCTCCATTTCCCTTCGACTCCCACGAGCGTCTCAGCGGGGCGCCCCGGTTCGCGCGGTGAGACAGACCGCCGGCAACCCCTTGCGAACGACCGTGCCCTGCTCGACGTAACCAGCCCTGAGAAACGCGCGACGCGACGCGTCGTTGCCGGGCTTCACGTACGCATGGACCAGGTCGCCGCCGGCCCGCGCGGTGACGAGGCGAATCGCCTCGGCCGCCAGCCGTCGCCCACGCCACGCGGGTGCCAGCGACACAGAAATCTCGGATCCTCCTCCGCCGCATGACTCGAGACGCGCCTGTCCGACTGGCTCGTCCGACTCAAGGATGATGTACAGCCGGCGATCGGGATCGCGAAGGATCCGGTCGAACCACGCGCGGTGAACATCCCTGGCGATCGCGTCGGGGGCAAATGAGTTCGCCCTGGTCACCGGGTCGTTCGCCCACTCGAAGACGATCGCGCAGTCCGACGCGACAGCCGGACGGAGGGACAGCGTGCCTGCGGCCATCACCGACTACTCGACGAGGTCCCAGGTGAGCGGCGTGCCCCGTGGGATCGCGCGGCCGGCCCGGCGCTCGAGGATCTCGGGCAGGTGACGCGGGTGGAGACCCGACGCCGGGCGGATGCTCCGCACGTTCTCCAGGGTGAACGGCTCACCGGCTGCCATGTCGCACACGACGAACAGCGACCGCCGGAACGGCAGGCTTGCCTGCTCGTGACAGCTCGGGCCGAACCGCACGCCGCCGAGCGCCTGCTCAGCGACGCGGACCGCGGCGACCATCGCGGAGAATTCCGGCGGCTCGAGTGAAAACGCGGCATCGGGCCCGGGGACGGCCCTTGACAGCGTCAGGTGCTTCTCCACGATGCAGGCCCCGACCGCCACCGCCGCCACGGGCACCGCGATACCGGGCGTGTGGTCGGAGATACCAACGACGACACCGAACCGCCTGCCGAGGCGCGGGATGGTCCTGAGATCCATCTCGCCTGGCGGCGCCGGATAAGCGCTGTTGGTCCGCAGCAGAGCGACCGGCGACGCCCCGATTTCCCGGATCGCCCGTACGGCTTCGTCGATCTCCTCGAGGGCGGCCATCCCCGTCGACAGCACGATTGGTTTCCCCGTGCGCGCAACGACCTGGAGCAGCGGGATATCCACCAGTTCGAACGACGCGATCTTGTAGGCCGGCGCGGAGAGCGCCTCGAGGTGCGCAACGGCCGTCGCATCAAACGGGGTCGAGAACCACTGGAGACCGAGCTCGCTCGCGAGAACGGCCAGCTCCTGGTGCCATTCCCAGGGCATCTGCGCCTGCTTGTACAGGTCGTGGAGCACGGCGCCGTCCCAGATCGTGCCCTGCTCGATCCGGAACGGTCCCGTGCGGATGTCGAGGGTCAGCGTGTCAGGGGTATAGGTCTGGAACTTCACGGCGTCGGCTCCGGCCTCGGCGGCCGCCCGCACGAGTGCCCGCGCCGTGTCGAGGTCCTGGTGATGGTTCGCCGACACCTCGGCAACGACGTAGACCGGGTGGCCGGCCCCAATCGATCGACCGCCGATACCGAAAATGGGGTCAGCCATGAGGTCGCTCACGTTCCGGCCAGCGCCTCGACAACGCGCGAGGCGCCGCGGCCGTCGACGCGCGCCCGCCCGCGCCGGACGAGGTCCGTCCGCCGCGGCCCGTCCTCGCACACGGCGGCAATGGTCCGCGCCGCCGACGCCGCCACCATGGCCCCGTGCCAGCCCAGGTCCACGGCGAGCCCCTCGCGGTCGAGCGCACGGGCGGATTCGATCTGCGATCTCGTGATGGCGACGACCAGCGTGGGCACGCCGAGGCAGCACAGCTCATACACCGTCGAGCCGGCGCCCGTAACGGCCAGATCGGCCCATGTCATGAGCGGGATCATGTCTTCGGCGGCCGCCAGCACCTCGACCCGCGGATCCGTCCCGCGATCGAGGAGTCGTCGATGACGCGGATTGCTCGGCCCGGACACGACCTTGACGCGCAGGCCGTCGCCCGGGACGAGCGCGAGGGCCTCGAGCACCCGGGCCGCGGCACCCTCAGGGTCCGCACCGCCGAGCGTCACCAGCACGCGGGTCGCGCGCGCGCCGACGCGGCGCGTATGCCCGGCTGCCGCCGCAAAGGCCCGCCGCAGGAGCGCGTAGCGTGGACCGAGCAGCAGACGCGTGCCGGGCCGGCGGCGCTCGTACATCACGTCTGTCGCGAAGGCGTTCTGATTGAGCACGACATCCGCATCGTAGCGCTCGCACCCGCCCAGATCGTCAACGAACACGACACGAAGGCGGGCCTCGGCAAGCGCCTGCTGGTAGCGGTGATCGAACCGGTAGCCGTCGACCACGACCCAGTCCGCCTCGTGGGCGCGCGCCCGGGCGGCCAGCCACGAGGCGTCGTCGTCCGATCCGGCATCGAGATCGCCCTGCTCCACCGTGACTCCGACCGCTCGCGCCCGATCCAGCAGCCCCTCGTCGATCCGGACGGCCGCCATCGTCACGTCGCCGCCGCGCCAGCGGACTTCCTCCGCGAGCGCGAGCATTCGCGTCACGTGGCCGATCCCGATGCGCCCGTCGCCATCCGCTCTGAGTACGAGGCGCATGACCGCGGCGCCCTCTAGAGCCCCGCCACGATCGCCCGCAGCGCGTCGATGCTCAGCCACTCGGTGTTCGTGTCGCTCGCGTACGAGAACCCCTCGGGCAGCGGCGTCCCCTCCAGTCGGTCGCGGATCCACCAGTCGACGTCGGGCTGAATGACATAGTGATCGCCGACGTCGAGCGTGTGACGCGCGGACTCCACGCCGATCATCTCTTCGTGCAGCTTTTCACCCGGCCGGATGCCGACGATCTCGATCCGCGCGTCGGGGGCGACGGCGCGGGCCAGGTCCACGATCTTCATGCTGGGCAGCTTGGGCACGAAGATCTCTCCGCCGTGCATGCGTGAGAGGCTCACGCACACGCGGTGCACCGCCTGATCCAGGGTGATCCAGAAGCGCGTCATCCGCGCGTCGGTGATGGGCAGCGTGCCGGTCGCCGCCAGCGCGCGAAAGTGCGAGACGACGCTCCCGCGGCTCCCGAGCACATTGCCGTATCGCACGACGGCCATGCGCGTGCGCCGGCCCCCGGCATAGGCGTTGCCCGCGACAAACAGCTTGTCCGACACGAGCTTGGTCGCGCCGTACAGGTTGACCGGGCTCGACGCCTTGTCCGTGCTGAGCGCGATGACCTGGAGGACACCTTCGTCTATCGCCGCGTCGATGACGTTCTCCGCGCCGTAGATGTTGGTGCGCACGGCCTCGAACGGGTTGTACTCGGTGGCCGGAATCTGCTTGAGGGCCGCGGCGTGCACCACGATGTCGATGCCGCTGAAGGCGCGGACGAGGCGCTGCCGATCGCGGACGTCCCCGATGAAGAACCGAAGGCGATCCTCGCCGCGGTAGTGCTGCTGCATCTCCCACTGCTTCAGCTCGTCGCGGCTGAACACGACGATCCGTCGCACGCCGGAGGCCGCGAGCAGGGACGCGACGAACGCCCGCCCGAACGATCCCGTGCCGCCGGTGACGAGCACCGCCTTGCCCTTGAGGATGCCTGCCATGTCCTGACCCGCCACTCACGCCTCCGTCACGCGCGGCCGTGCAGCACGGCCCGCAGGGCGTCGACCACGCGATCGACGTCGCCTTCGTGCATGGCCGGAAAGAGCGGCAGCGACAGCGTCCGCTCGTAGAACCGGAGCGCCCCCGGAAACGCTTCCGGCACCCATCCGCGCCCCCGGTAGTATGGCTGCATCGGCACGGGGATGTAGTGCACCTGCGTGCCGATGCCGCGCGCCCGCAGGCCCGCGACGACCTCCGCGCGAGATCGGCCGTACTCGGCGAAGTCCACCAGCACCTGGTAGAGATGGTAGGCGCACCCGGTCCGTGCGGCCGGTGGGACGGCCGGCCGGACGTCGGCCAACCCGCGCAGCCGCACATCGTACGCCGACGCCAGGCGCCGCCGAGCGGCGACGAAGCGGTCGAGCTTCTTCAACTGAGACGACCCGAGCGCCGCCTGGATGTCGGTCAGTCGGAGGTTGTGACCGAGCGCCTGCTGTTCGTAGTACCACGGCCCCGGCGCAGGGCCGGTGAACCGCGCCCCATCCCGTTCGATGCCGTGATCCCGGAAGAGCCGCACCTGCCGCTCTCGTGCTGTGCCGTGGCCCGTGACCGCGCCGCCTTCGCCGGTCGTGATCTGCTTGACGGGGTGAAACGAGAAGATCGCCGTCTGCGATCCGTCCGCACAGGCGCCGACCGGCGTCTCGCCACGCCGGCCGCCAAGTGCATGGGCCGCATCCTCGATGAGACTCGCGCCGGCCCGAGCGGCGACCGTGGACAGCGCCGGCACGTCCGCCGACGCGCCGCCGAGATGCACGGCCACGATCGCCCGGGTCCTGGACGTCACGCGCTCGGCCGCCGATTCCGGACGGACCAGGCCGGTGTCCGGGTCGACATCGGCGAACACCGGATCCGCCCCGAGATACCGGGCGCAGTTGGCCGTCGCCACGAAGGTCACGGCAGGCACGACGACTTCGTCGCCCGGACCGACGCCGGCGGCGAAACACGCCGCGTGAAGCGCCGCGGTGCCGCTCGTCACGGCCACCGCCCACTCCGACCCGACCGCCGCGGCCAGATCGCGTTCGAACGCCGCCACGGCGGGGCCGGTCGTCAAGAAGTCGCCGCGCAGCACGCGGACGACCGCTTCCACATCCTCGTCGTCGACCGACTGACGCGCGTACGGGAGGAACGGACGGTCGCTCATGGGTGGCCCAGTCGCCAGGGCATCGGCCGCACGCGCCCGGCCGCGGCCCAGGTCAGCACGAACTTCAGGAAGAACGCGGCGGCGGCCGCCTGTGCGGCTCCAATCGCGCCGTAGCGCGGCACGAGCGCGAGGTTGAGGACCAGGCTCACGATCGCCGACGCCCCGGTGATCCACGACAAGATCATCGTCCGCCCGGAGTAGAACACAAACCCGGCGACGGCAGCGTACATGCCGTTGAAGGCGAACCCGACGGCAATCCACCACACGAACGCTTCCGACCCGTGGAACTCGGGCGCGAGCGCGACCTGAATCACGAACGGGGCCACGATCGACAGCAGCACGGCGCACGCGGCAATACCGGCGAAGTACCCGTACGTCAACCGGACGATGCGCCGATCGGTGGCCGTACTGTTCTCCGTGAGCTTCGCGTAGAGCCAGGGCGTCCACGCCCGATTGACCGCATCGGCCACGAGCGAGATGACGAAGCCCACCTGATAGCCGACCCAGTAAAGACCGTTTGCCGCCGCGCCCGCGTAGTAGGCGACCACGAACCGGTCGATGCTGCGAATGCCCATCGTGCCGAGCGTGTGGGGCACGAGGCCCACCCCGTACCGAAACGCGTGCCGCAGGTCGGCACGATCGAACCGGGGAGCGACCCACGGCCGAAGGGCCGGCACGCCGACGGCCGCGGCCAGGGCGACGGCCGCGACGAGCATCGCGGCCGCCGCGCCGCGCCAGCCGCCCGCGAAGACGATCACGAAGAGGGCCGTCAGGGCGGCGACGAGGATCGAGCGCCAGAACTGGACCCATGCGTATCGCCCCGGCTGCTGCTCGACCTGCCAGATGGTGAGCGGCACCATCAGGAACTCCTGCAGACCGGCGACGAGGACGGCCGCGGCCAGCCAGCCCACGGGCAGGCCGCTCGCGAGGGCCAGCGGCTGCCCGAGCACCCTGACCACTAGGACGCTGGCCGTCGTGCCGACCGCGAGGATGACCAGACAGCTTGCCACATAGGGCGGGAACTCGCGGTCGCGATCGAAGTAGCGCCGCCGGATCGCGTACGGCACGTTGACACCCACAAACGGCGTCGCGAGGCCGACGGCCGCCGTGAACACGGCGATGAGCCCGACGTCGGCAGCCGAGAGATAGAACGTGAGAACCGGGAGCAGCAGCACCGGCACGGCGCGCTGCAGAATGTTCGAGGCGCCGTAGACGGTGGCGGAGCGAAAGAGCCCCGGCCCCCGACGACCGCCCGCCGGCACCCGGCTCATGCGCCGGCGGCGCCGTGCGGCTCGCGGTCGGCCGCGAGCACCGAGGCGACGTAGCTCACGGCGCGGGGCACGTGGCGGTTGAGGTTCAGGTTGGCCATCGACGGGACCACGGGCCGCACGTTCGAATCCGGCCGCAGTAGTCCCGGATCGGCATCGCGGAGGGGCTCGCCCTCGACGCCGAATCCGTTGAAGTGCAAGGGAAAAGCGCGGAAGTCGAACTCCTCCACGCGGTGCGTGTCGTCGACAAGGCCCAGGCGACGCGCGCTCCCGACCCACGCGCGCTGCCAATGATCCGGGGCCGTCGGCCACGGCACGGCCATCGGCACCGCGAACTCGATCTGCACGAGCGGATCGTTCGACTCGCGGAACCGAGCGGGAAAGGAGATGCGATTAATCTGGTGCTCGGGATCACCGACGAGGATCTCGTGCCACGTCGTCAGAGCCGGCCGGTTCAGCCGGAAGCTGCCAAGCAGCACGCGATCGGTGGCCGTGTGCTGGCAGGGCACACCGAGCAGGCCGCAGAGCGCGCTCCACGACCCGGCCCAGAAGTAGTGCGGCGCCGCGAACCGCCGGCCGCGACCCGACACGGCCTCAATTGTGTGCGTGCCGGGCACGACATCGACCCGCAGGTCGTCGACGCCTGTCAGGACCTCGATCCGATCCTGGTCGAAGTGCCGCACGAAGCCTTCCGCGAACCCGCCGAATCCGCCGTCCCTCGGGTAGAGGACGCGCTGCTCGATCCCCGCGCGCAGTCTGTCGTGGAACGCGCGCGACTCGTCGGCGGTCGTGGCGCGCGCCGCCCGGGGGAAGAACCACGGGTAGATGTTCGTCAGCAGCCGGGCCTCGTCAACGCCGAACGCGAGGTGGCGCGCTTCGCTCGGGAAGGACGGCAGCACCTCGTCGAAGATGAGGTCCGCGAACGGACCGCCGTAGCAGCGCGCCAGCCGGGCGCGCGTCGGCAGCGCGTCTCCGAGATCATCGACGAGATCCCCGGCCGGCAGCAGCTCGCGCAGGGCCGCGGGCATCGCGGCGGGCACGGGCGAATACGGCATGACGTGCCCCCGCAGGACGATCGCGCGCCTCAGGACCACGTCGTGCACCCCTCCGTCGACCACGTGGGTGAAAAGGCGCGTCGCGAGCTCGGAGCGGTGCGCGTCGAGGACGTGCAGGCCGTGCTCGAACCGGGTGCCGCCGGGCGTCACGAAGGAACTGTCGGCGCCCCCGACCCGTCTGCCGTGTTCGAGGAGGACCGCCCGACACCCCAGGCTGCTAAGGACGTAGGTCGTCACCAGGCCGCGGATGCTCGCGCCGATGACGATGGCGTCAACCTGTTCGGTCATGGGTCGGTCTAAGCGCGCGGTCCGCGCAGGCCCGCGAAGGCGACCGGCCCGCGAAGCC
>Ga0326597_10004932_pt1 | contig 18640 bp, 12 predicted proteins | sample RVTome_12_FD_203789 | JGI IMG/M metagenome (GOLD analysis project Ga0326597, IMG submission 203789) | Soil microbial communities from uranium-contaminated site in the Upper Colorado River Basin, Wyoming, United States - RVT100D185 | ecosystem: Environmental > Terrestrial > Soil > Contaminated >... | reverse complement strand
GCGTCGGGTTGGGCGTGCGGGAGATCGCCGAGCTCAGCCAGGCTGGGATCCACCTCAACCTGGATTCCATCCAGGAGGCGGAGCGCTACGCGGCAACGTGCCCGGGACGGCCAGCTGGGCTCAGAGTGGTGCCCGGGATCGAGGCAGGCTTCCACCCACACTGCCGCTCCGGCACCTGGGGTGGGAAATTCGGGATTCCACCGGAAGATCTGCCTGCCGCCGTCCAAGTCCTGAGCCGAGCGGGCTGCGCCGTGGACACGCTCCACGCCCACATCGGTTCATCGATCGCAGAGGCGGGGCCACACCTCCAAGCGCTCGATCGCCTCCTCGCGGTGGCGGAGGACATTCCGACGGTACAGGAGATCAACCTCGGCGGAGGCCTCGCTGCCCCGTTCCATCCCGACGATCGGCCCTATCCGCTCTCCGAGCTGCGCGCCGGCATCGAAGATCGCCTGGGGACGTTCGAGCGCAAGTTCGCCCGGTCCATGATCGCCGTGCTCGAGCCGGGGGAGCTGCTCGTGTCGGAGGCTGGCAGCCTCCTCGTCTCCGTGCTGCTCACCAAGCGGCTCGAGCGCGACGGCAAGAGGGTCTCTCTGGCTATCGTGGACGGCGGCATGAACCTCTTTCCCGCTCATTCGCTCTACGGAAGCTACCTGCACGTGTACGTGAGCGGGAAGGAAGGTCCCAACGAGCCCCGCTCGGCCTGGGACATCTACGGCAACACCAACCAGACCGGCGACCGTATGGCCACCGCCTTGTCCCTCCCGGAGATCGTGTCCGGGGACTTGTTGCTCTTCCGCAACGCTGGGTCCTACGCCTGGTGTCGGTCGACCAACTTCAACCAGCGGCCACGGCCCGGCGAGGTGTGGGTCGAGGGCGGACAGGCCGTCCTAGTGCGGGAACCCGAGACCCTCCACGACCTCCACAGAGGCCAACATGCCCTCATCTAAGCCGCCGCTGCGTCCCCGTTTCGGAGGTGTGCTCTTCAACGGGGTGCCTCCGAGGGCCAATCGCCTGCAGCTGCGCTACGTGGACGATTCGGCGGCGCAGAGCGGGATCCATTTCGATATCGACGGTCGCTGCGAGGGAGAAATCCGGGTCAACTGGCAGGGACTGCGCGCCGAACCAACAGACTGCGAAGTGAAGGCACTCTGGAGCGCCCTCGGTGCGCTGGTGATCCAGCACGCGTTGCCTCGCCGAGTCGAGGACCTTCCATCCCTGCAGGAGCCCGCTGCGAGGTCCCTCCGCGATCTGCTCGGCATGTTGTATGACATCCGAGCTTTCTGCGACGAGAGTCCCTTTCGGAGAGCGCCGGGTCCACCCGTCGCGTCCGGGACAAGCCGGCGTCCCAGCGGCGGTCTCGATCCCCGGCGGGTGCTGATCCTACTGTCAGGCGGCTTCGACTCCACCATGGCGGCCATCCTGCTCAAAGAGGCCGGTCTCGACGTGGTAGGGCTGCACATCCGCTCCAACCGGCATGTCGAGGTCGTGGAAGCCGCCGCAGCCCGGTCCGTCGCCGAATGGATGGGCATCCCTCTCCACGAGGTCGGGCTGGACTTCCCCCAGCAGGAGCCTATCGGACGCTACTACTCGCGGTCCTTCGGCGAATACCCCTTCTACAACTCGGTTCCGCACGGCCGGGACTTCGCGCTTGCGGTCATCGCCTCTATGGTCGCTCGCCGCTTGGGCTGCGGCTCGGTTGCTTTCGGCCACGAGAAAGAGTCTCGGTCGAAGTCTTTCGAGCACGACGGCCGGATCATCCACCGTCACGACGTGGAGTCCAGGTACGGCTTCGGGCTGGCGACGGCGTTCGTCGAGCAGGCGATGTCGTCGGACGTTCGTTTGTTCTCCCCCGTCGCGGGGTGGTCGATCTACCGAATCCGGAGGACGATCTTCGAGCACTACCCCGATGTCGCCCCCGTCATCCAGTCGTGCTTCTGGGGGCGGAGGTGCGAGAAGTGCCTGAAGTGCTTGAGTGCCTACACGATGCAGCGGCATCTTGGGATCGACTCCATCCCGTTCACCACGAACCCCTTCGCAGATCGGGACGACAGGGACATGGCCCTCTTCGCCAGTCCGGATCGGCCCACGGAGCGCCTGGCCTACGGGCCCCAGATGCACTATGCCATGGCGCTCATCGTCGCCAGCGGCCGACAGCTCGCCGCAGATTGGTGGCTGGATCGATTCCGCGAGGACGCGCTTCCCCTGGTGGAGCGGCATTGGGATCGAATCGAGCGCCTGTGCCTCGATATTGATCCGGCGGAGGAAGCCCCGCTGGCGGTGCGCCGTGCGCTGGAATCTCAGGTGTGGGCATGAGCACGGCCGGGCCCTGCGGGTCGCCGGGTTGCCAGCGGACTGCGATCCAATGGAAGACGGACAAGGCCGGGGCCTGGGAGAGTCTCGTCCTAGGCACCGATGGCAAGCCGCTATGGCGCTGTTCCCAGCATTTGGGTGATTTGGGTGAATCTCACGGGGGACTCGAGGCGCACCTGGCCCCATCGAGCAAGCTGGAGATCTGGGAAGCAGAGCTTGCCGACGTGGATCTGGACAAGGCTGTGCTAAGGAACCTCGTCTTCCACGGGGGCAGCCTCAGCGGCGCCAGCCTCATCGAGGCCAGCATCGAAGGCGTCACCTTCCAGGGAGTGGACCTCGATCGCGCCGACTTCCGGCGAGCCTGTCTCAACAGTGTGACATTCGTGGCCTGCCACAAGGCGCGATCGGTCTCGTTCTCACACGCACACTTCGAAAGAACAGAGTTCTCCCAGTGCGGCACGCCGAGCCGGCAGGTCCCGGCCGAGGATGAAGGTGAAGGCGAGCGAACGAGCGGGCTGGACCAGGCGACGTTCCGTCATGCTTCCTTGAGCGATGTGAGTTTCATGGAGTGCTCGATTGAAGAGGCATGCTTCGAAGCTGCCCGGCTACTCAAGACTACGTTCCGACAGTGTAGGCACGACAACTCCACTTTCTCCAACCTGAGAGCGGAGGGGACGACCTTCAAGGGGGCGGCGCCGAAAGACCTCGCATCGATGAAGCGCTGCGTCCTTGCGGACGCCATTTTCGTCGTGCACGGTAATGCCCCGGTCTTTAAGGACGTCGACCTGTCAGGGAGCGACTTTCAGAGAGCGTCATTCACCCGAACGCAGCCAGACGGCGATCTGGTGGCCTTCGAAGATGCTGCGCTTGTCAACGTAAACTTCGCATCCTGCGGCCTGTCGGGCGTCCGTCTGACCAGCTCCCACGACGGCGCGAGAGCCCCCAGCTGTGACTTCTCCAACGCCGATCTCGAGAGGACAATCTTTTCGGGGATGGTTCTTACCGGCGGGATCTTCGATGGGGCCCACCTCAACGGGACCCAGTTCGTCCGGCAGCCGGTTTCCTCCGGCGATAAGGAATCGCGCAAGACAATCCTGCGGACGACGAGGTTCGACAATGCCGAGCTGACTGACGTGAGGTTCGAGCACGCCGACGCGGGCTATGCCTTCATCCGAGCGAGCCGCCTGGTCAACTGCACGCTCGAATCCGTGCAGCTCAAAGGCGCCGACCTTTCGTCGTCCGACTTGGGAAAGTGCACCCTGACCGATGTCGAATTCGAGGACGCCTCGCTTTCCGGGATCGGCTTCCGCGGGTGCCAGCTGAAACAAGTCAGTTTCAAAGACGCGGACCTACGAAACTCGGCCTTCAGGGCATCGATCCGGGACGATTCCGGCAATATGACGCACTCAAGGCCACGGGGGCTGGGCGAAGGATGCTCCTTTCAAGGCGCCAACCTGAGCGATGCACTGTTCGAGGGCCTTGAGCTGAAAGAGCCCGACTTTCGCCAGGCGATCCTGGAAGGGACCTGCCTCAAGGGGCTGTGTCTTGAGCAGCCGGACTTCCGCAAGTCCCGCCTCGTCGGCGTGAATCTCACCCTAGCCAGAGTGACGGGCGGAAGATTCGAAAGGGCGCAGCTCCAGGAGTGCAACCTCCTCGGCGCCTCCTTCGATGGATGTGACTTCTCTTCTGCGGACTTGAGCGGCTCCTACAGCGCGGACCGCAGCTCCCCGAGAGATGCGGGTGTAGCGGAGGACGGCGCCGGGGTGGATTGTCGCCACAGCTGGAAACGGTGGGAGTGTCCCGCGGCTCCCAAGGACGGCGAGTCGCTCGGCCACTTCGTGCTTTCGTGGTGGAAGAAGACCGATGATGGAGAGGAAGAGCTGCCCGGAAGCGTCAAGTTCGTCGATTGCCTCTTCCCGCTGGCCATCCTTCGGAGCTGCGTGCTGATCGGGGCGTGCTTCGAGGTTTCTCAGAGGGAGAGCGCAGGGATCCCGAAGAAGAGCGCGAAGATGTTGTGCCGGGCCAACCTCGAGTACGCCGACCTCCGCGGGGCAATCCTCGACCGAGTGGATGCCGGTCTGGCTAGTTTCCGTGGGGCCCTGCTCGGGGATCGAGGCGGACTCAAGCCGAAGGGTGACGCCGCGATCTCGCTCGCTTGGGCGCCGATCGCCCCGGCGAGTCTCGCAGATGCTGTACTGGCGGGTGCCTCGTTCGAAGGGGCGGACCTCTCGAAGTGCAACTTGCAAGGCGCGGACCTGAGTGAATCCTGTCTCGACAACGCCCAGATGTCACGTGCGCAGGTGGGGGGGTGCACCTTCTCCGGTGCTCGCCTATACGGCGTGGGCGGTTTCGACAAGATCGACTTCACTACCGGGCAGAACGACGCAACAAAGGCCCCGGGGTTCCAGTACGCGCTGATCCAGGGAACCCAGGTGCCTACGGACGAGCGATCGAACCTCGAGCAGGACTTTGTGAATTGGGTGAACGGGCCGCCTAACACGGCGCCGCAGGACCGGCGCCTGAGCTGGGTAGCCTGGAAGAACAACTTCGCCTCCTTGGGGTTCTACGACCTCCAGAGCGAGTGCTTCCGACAGGAGCGCGCCGCGGACGGGTGGCGGTGGCTTCATGACCGCGGGTCCGTCTTTCAGGCTGTTATGTTCTCCGTGCTGCTCATTGGCCTGCTCGTCCTGCTTCGCTTGTCACTCGTCGCGGCAAGCTGGCCCATGATCGCAAAGGCTGTGGTGGTCCTGGTCGCCGCAGGTGGGATCAGAGGGTTCGCCTACCTCAACCACAAATTCAAGCTGGCCCGGGTCGCCCTGACCTCCCTGATGGACTTGATCTACGGATTCGGCGAACGCCCCCAGCAGGTCCTGTTGAATGCGTTCTCCTCCATTCTGGTCTTCACGGGGGCCTACTGGATCTCGGGAAGTGCCTACTGGATCTCGGGAAGTGTGGAGGAGACCGTCGGTTCGAGCTCCGTCACCGTCACCGATCCCCTCGACCTCTGGTACTTCTCCGTCGTGACCTTCACCACGCTTGGTTATGGCGACCTGCATCCGGTCGGCGGCGCCCGGGTGTTCGCCGAGGTTGAAGCAGTGATGGGCCTGGTGATGGCGGCTTTGTTCGTGCTGGCGCTCGCTCGTCGCACTGCTGGCCGATGATCGTCCCGTACGACCCCCGCTCGGCCCGATCCCGCCGGGCTTGGGCCACCCTCAAGCTGGAGCTGGTCGTGCGGGGCGTGCGAATCGGGCCGGCAGCGGTGTCAGCGGTGAAACGTCGGAAGCCCCCGATTCGCGTCCGTTCAGGAGTCTCGGGCGGGATCGACCTCGTGCTTCCGGGAGACATCCACGCAAACGCCACCCCCACCCTCGACCTGACGGTCCCTGAGCTGCACTGGGAGGAACGAAAGTTCTCCTTGGTTCGAGACGGTCAGGCGCTCTGCCCTGTGGAGGTGTATCCACGACCCGCCTACTACGACGAGGACGACGAGCACGGCACCCCGCTGGTTTCCATCGGGCAGATGTGCAGCGGAGACCGCATTTGTGTGGGGATGACGCGACACTGCTTCTTCTGGCGCCGCGATCTCCGGTGTCGGTTCTGCAGCATCGGCGCCAATGCTCCGGCCGAGGCGCCAGCGAAGACCGCGGAGACCATCGCCCAGGCCGTCGCCGTGGCGGCAGCGGACCCGGTCCTGCCGGCGCGACACGTCCTCATCGGTGGAGGGACGCCGGACGACCAAGATCGGGGCGCAGCCTTCGCCGCCGAGGCCTGCCGGGCCGTCAAGCGCCACGTCGAGATCAGCGTCTACGCCATGCTCGTCCCTCCCCGCGATCTCGACCACATCAACCGTCTGAAGGATGCGGGGGTGGATGAGCTGGGTATGAACGTGGAGCTCTTCGACCCGTCGGAGCGACTACGCTACGCGCCGGGCAAGGAGCGGAGAGTGGGGGAGCAGGGCTACTTCCGCGCCCTGGAACGGGCGGTAGAGGTCTTCGGGCCCTGGAACACGCGCTCGATTGCAATCCTCGGCCTCGAGCCGCCCGAGGTCTCCATCGCGGGGGCGATCCGCCTCGCGCAGATGGGCGTCATGCCCATCCTGTCGCCCTTTCGCCCGCTGCCGGGCTCGGAGCTCCACGCGCACCCGGCACCCGACATCGGGGCGCTGGTCGACATCCAGGAGGCGGTGCGCGAAGGAATCCGGAGCCTGGGCACGGTGCCTGGCCCAACCTGCGTGGCGTGCCAGAACAACACAGCTGCTCTGCCGGAGCCGGGGTTCACTCGTTACTACGGCACCCGGTGGAGGGGCGCGGCTTCGGTAAACGGACTTCTGCGCCCGGGCTCGGAAGAGGATCGAGAAGTGCCGGCATCTTCATGACGGAAGGCCCGCGGACGGCATGTTGGGTAGGCCCGCGAGGTGAGGACGCTGAGATGCTGGAGGACGCGGGCCTGGTGCTCGACGAGATCGTCTGCTGCGACTGGACGCCGGCCCTGACGCGGCGATCCTGCACACGGGTGAACTCGCTCGAGGATCCGTAGACTCTGGTCCAGCGCCAGCCTCGAGGAACCGGATGCCTGGGATCGCTTCGCACGGCGCCAGGCTGGAGGTGGGTCAAGCCTGATCCTTCCGTACCGCGCCGGTCCGTGGTCGGACTCGCTTGCGGAGGCGGGGAGAACGAGCTTGGTCGCCGCACCACCCTCGTCGATCGTCGATCTCCTCGACGACAAGGCCACCCAGCGGCTGCCCAGCGACAATTACACCTACGCGGGGTGCAAATGTTCTTGACGCTGGGGAGCCCACCCTGCTCGCCTTTCACCTGGCGGCCTTCGCCCCCCCTACCGGGCCTTGCCTGCGCCCGGCCCGAGCCCCTCTTCGGAGCGGAGCTGGTGGTCTACGCCGCCCGCGGGGGCACTTGGGGCGGCCGGCGAGGTGTCGGGCCTGCGGGGCAGTCCGGTCGATGGTGTTCAGGTGCAGCCGGGCGCGGCCATTGGTAAACTTCGGCACCCCAAGCACGCCTGGGCACTGAGCAACGGTGGGCTGGACCCTGGCCTGGCGGACCGGATCGAAGAGACGAAGAGATTCGTCTGTTCTTCGACTGGCTACCAGAAGCATGACCGCCTAGGCTCCTGATACGGCACGAGACTGTGGAAACGGAGAGAATCATGATGGACGTAGAGGAACTGCTCGAGCGCTTCGGCCTGATGCACGATCAGGGCGACTCACAGGCGGCGATCCGACTAGGGGAGGAGGTCTGGCCCGCGCTCGAGACGCAGCCCTCCGACAGCGGGATCGCCAGCGTGTGTCGCTTTGTGACGCTTGCTTACTACCGGGAGAAGGACTACCCCGCCGGCGACATCTGGTGGCATCGGGCCGCCCAGAGGTTTGCGAAGTGCGGGCATCTCCGTGGGACGGCGATGATGATGATCACGCCTGCCTTCCGCGCAGCGGCCCGCGGCGAGTTCGACATGGTGGAAATGGTGTTCGAAGCCATGCAGGCCATCGTGTCGGCCACCCGCAACGCCCCGGCGGACCACATCGGCCACTATTCGTGGGCCCTCCGTCTCTTGAACGAGAAGCGCGCCTACTGCCTGTGCATCGCGGACCGATACTCGGATGCGCTCCCTTACTATGCCGTCGCGCTGGAAGCCATGATGTCCGGCGAAGGTCTGCGGGAGTTCGCCTGCCTTCGCGGGGAGCTAAAGGTACGGGGGGGCGCGGCCCTCGCGCGGTACTACAGCTCCGCGCTGCCGTCGGAGCGGAATGCGGCGCTGGAGGAGCTGCGCGAGCTGCTCCTCCGAAGCGACGCCGCGCAGAAGCACGGTGAGCATCTCGTCGAGGTGCACAAGGCGACGGAAGAGAACCTCAGTATCCTAGCCGCGCGGCCGGACGCGTCCTGGAGCGAACTGAGACACTACGACATTGCGTGAGTCTCGTGTCGTTGCTGCGCAGGCGCACAGGGCTCGTCTCCTGCGCCAACTCTGCGGCGGTTCTCAAGCGCTCGAGCTCGTCCAGTCCACGAAGCCGAAGCCCAGTAGCACGGCAACTCTTCCCTGCGCTTCGATGATCAGCTCGGCCTCTCACAGCTGCTCGCGGGTGCGGGTCAGCTCCTTCTTCAAGCGATCGACCTGCTTCGGGTGGACCGGCCGCCTTGCGCCCACGTTTGCTCGCGAGCTCTCGGAGGGCTCCCCTGTCCCTCCCGGCGGAGGTTCGTACCTACCTTATGTCTGGGCGGCGAGGTATCTCACGCATGTTTGCAGATAGGGAAGGGGACGAACTGGAACGTGGGCAAAAAGAAGGGCGCGAAGGACCTCGGCTGCGACGAGCGGTTCGAGAAAAAGGGGAGGTCCCCGTGCAAGGACTGCGCCCGTGATGGCGCGTCTGTCGAAGAAGGGGTGCAAAAAGCTCCGGGCCCGCCAGGCGTGGCCGGAGGCGACTAACGTGAGAGCGGTCGCTGAACAAGGTCTCCTGACGCGATCCGACGCCCGGGATCTGCCGGCATCGGTCGCAGGCACAACACGCATGCGCTACTGGAGTGGCCAGGCGGATGTCCCGATGCTCGATGACTTCGAGAGGGACACGAGATTCTGCGACACGAAGCCGAACGCGATCCGCAAGCATCGTGTTCCGCTCTGCGGATCGCCCGTCGGGCCCGGTACGTGCCCCGGCAGGCGCAGCGCTAGGGCGTCGGCGCCGATCTCGCTCCGTGTTCGACGCTGCCGACGACGTCGAGGCCAAGCGGCGCGTGGCCACGGTCGTCGACAAGTGGAAGGAGCCACCCGCACCCAGGCTCGCGGAGTGGATGGAGCACAACGTCCCTCAGGGCCTGACCGTCCTCCGCATCCCGCTTGCCCTGCGCCGGCGGCTGCGCACCACCAACGTGCGTAAGCCTCCGGTGAAGCCCATCTTCTCCCGACCGTTCTGATCTCGTGGAATGCGTCTCCATCGAACAAGGAGGCAGACATGAGGCGGCCGATGTGGAGGAAAGACGAGCGGCCGGCGACGGCAGAGGAGCGCATCGCCTATCTGAGCGCAGCGGCGGAGAGTGGGCTCACAACGGAAGAGCTCGCACCACAGACGGGATCCCGGTGCAGACGGTCTACTCCTGGCGTCGGCGTGACGGGTGGATCGAGCGGGAGAGAGCCGCACCGTTCATCGAAGTGAAGGTGGTGGACGACCAGCGGGCGCCGCCGGTCCGACCCGCGGCATCGGCACTCGCGCCCGCCCTTCCTTGGCCGCGCATCCTCGATGACCTGGTCGCCCGCGCCAATCCGGCTCTGGCCGCCGTCATCGACGCCGCGCTCAGATCTGCCGGGCCGCCAACAGTCGCTACTCCGATGCTCTCACCGTCGCCATCGATGACTCCAAGGTCCACGATCTCATCAAGCCCGCGACCAAACCCGCCGAACTTGCCGGTCGTCGCTTCCTTGCGTTGCGCCCTTGGGCTCAACCCGACCTCCGGCTGCTGCGGGCCATCGCCCGCGGCGAGTTCCTGCTCAATGGATTCCGCAACCGAGACATCCTGCTGCTCCTCTTCCCCGAATCGACCACCGATGTAAGCAAGCGCCGGCAGGCGAGCGCCTGGATCGCCTACCTTCGAATCCTACGGGGACATGACCTCATCAGGAAGGTCGAAGGGACGCATCGCAATCTCGTCACTACGAAAGCGCGCACCCTCATTGCCGCTGTTCTCGCTACCGACCAGGCGTGTGTCTATCCAAGCTCAAACAATGCGCCTCAAGAATCTTGAACGCCGATCAAAACTTGCGCCTGTAGATGCCTCATGGCTGCCTCCTTGTTCGATGGAGGCGCATTCCACGAGGTCAGGGCGCTCGGGAGAAGATGGGCTTCACCGGCGGCTTACGATTAACGCTGGTCGCCCGGAAGCGGCGGCGGCCCGTTGGGAATGTAGCCGCGGTACTCGGCATCCTTGGTCTGCTCCTCGAACTCGGCGCGGATCTCGGCGCGCAGGTTGGCCTTCGTGAACAGGTCGACCATGCTGGCGGCCAGCGCCTTGGCGGCGTAGTTCATGCCCTTGTGCCCGATCGACATGCCGCCGCAAGCGACCACCGGCCAGGCGTGCCAGCTCGTCTCGGCCGGCGCGGTCGTGACCGAGAGGTGCAAGGTCGGCGTGACCCAGCTCACGTCCGCGACGTCGGTCGAGCCGCCCTCGGGGTCGCCCGGCTCCTCGAGGAACGGTTCCACGGCCTGCTTCAAACCGGTTTCGGGCTTGCCCGTCTCGCGCTAGATGGCGCGCGCGAACTCCTGCTCCTGCTCGTCGAACGGAATCGGGCCCAGCCGGACCAGGTTTTCGTGCACCATGCGCTGCCCGCGCAGGTTGACCAGCATTTCGTAGTCGCCCGACTGCACCCTCAGTTCGCTCGTCACGCCGGCGGCCAGCGCGGCACCCTTCGCCATGTCGCGCGCCCGCTCCAGCAACCGGTCGACCTCGGCGTGCCTGGAATCCCTGAGCCAGCACCAGAGCGTGGCCGACTCCGGGACCACGTTGGGGACCTGCGCGCCGCGGGTCATCGCGTAGTGCATGCGCACCGTGGGGCGCACGTGCTCGCGCATCAGGTTGAGTGAGAAGGTGAAGATCTCCAGTCCGTCCTGCGCCGAGCGACCGTTCCAGGGATCGAACGCGGCGTGCGCGGCTTGCCCGCGGAACTCCACGACGAAATCGACCAGCGCCTGGCTGCCCTCGGTGTCGGAGCGGGTCTCGTTGCTCGGGTGCCAGGCCAGCGCCACGTCCAGGTCGTCGAACAGACCCTCGCGCACCATGTAGAGCTTGCCCCCCACCGACTCCTCGGCGGGCGTGCCATAGAAACGAATCGTGCCCTGGATCTGGCCCGCCTCGATCCGTTCCTTGAGCGCGATCGCGGCGCCCAGGCTGGCCGGACCGAACAGATTGTGCCCGCAGCCGTGGCCGGCGGCGCCCTCTGCCAGCGGCTCCCTCTTGGGCGTGGCCTGTTGGGACAGGCCGGGCAACGCGTCGAACTCGCCCATCACGCCGATCACCGGCCGGCCGGAACCGAACGAGGCCAAAAAAGCCGTCGGCAGGCCGGCCACGTCCCGGAGGACGGTGAAGCCGTGCGCTTCGGCGTGTCGCGCGAGCAGTTCCGAGGAGCGCGTCTCCTTCAGGGCGGTTTCGGCGTATTCCCAGATCGCATCCGCCATGGCCACCAGGTCCTGCTGCTGCCGGTCGATCGAACGGATCACTTCCGACTTGAGGTTTTCGCCCTGCCCGAAGGCGATCGGGCTGGCGAGCGCCAGGAACAAGACCACGATTCTCATCGATTCTCTCCCGCCAGCGGATGAAGCGAGCGCGAATCGTAGCCGCCCGGTTCGCCGGGGGGCAAGGCCGGGTAGGGTATGCCCATGAACACTGCCGGAGATCCGAGACCCTTCCAGCGCCTCTCCCGCGAGGTGCTGGTCGACAATCCATGGCATCGCTACTGCCTCGACCGCTACGTCCGCCGCGACGGTACAGAAGGCCGCTACTACTACATCGACATGCCGGGTTCGGTCGGCATCATCCCGCTCTACCCGGACGGCAGCACGGTCCTCTTGAAACAGCGCCGCTACCTGCTCGACGTGGAGCTCTGGGAGTTTCCGATCGGCGGCCTGGCCGAGGGAGCCGATCCACTCTCGACCGGACGGAACGAATTACGGGAGGAGGCCGGACTGGAAGCCGGGCGCTGGGACCGGTTGGGCGCGTTCGCCCCTTATAAAGGTGTGTCCAACGAACGCTGTGGATTCTACCTGGCCCGCGACCTGAAGGCCGTCCCGCGCGCGCCCGAGCCGGAGGAGCTGATCTCCGTGCACCGCTTCCCGCTCGAGGAGGCGCGGCGGATCCTGCTCGATCAGGAACTCGGCGACGGGCAGTCCTGGTGCGGCCTGTTGCTGCTGGATCGCTTCCTGGCGCATGGGGCGCGCGCCTGACCGCGGCCGTCGATTCGATCACGATCTCGAGTCCGTTCGAGAAGGTCATCCCCAGCGGGTTGGCCAGGGCGTCGGCCACGGACCATACCACGTAGATCGCCAGTCCGATCAATCCGGGCGAGTTGCGGATCGGCAAGACCAGCGAGGCCCCTCCGAACGGGGTGGTCGGCACGGCCGCGAGCACGTCGCCGGGGGCCAGCAACAGGCAGTCGGGCGCGCCGAAGGACGCGAGGTCGAGCGGCAGGCCGTGCCCGCTTCCGGGTTCGGGCGCGGGCACCGCGTCTCCGGCCCATGGTGCGATGGAGCGACACCCGTCCGTACCCGAGCTGCCGCAACAACACGATCCGTTCTCGCCGCAAGTCGTTCCCCTCCCAAAGAGCGAAACCGTTCCTCTCGTGCGACTCGCACCGGGATTTTCGTGGCCGAAACCTCGCCCATTCGCCGCGAAGGCCTGGGTCGACCCCTCAGTCGGGGTCCCTTTGGAGTCCCGCCATGTCACGCCGCCTCGTCCTCACTTGCTGCCTGTTCTCGCTCGCCGTGCCGCCCGTGTTCGCGGCGAAGACCGTCCGCGTGTCGGTCGATTCGGACGGGAACCCCACCCCGTCGGGCCTTTCCGACTTCGGGTCGATCTCCACGACCGGCCGGTTCGCCGCGTTCGATTCCGCGGCGACGACCCTGGTCGCGGACGACACGAACGGCCGGTTCGACGTCTTCTTCCGCGACCTGAAGAAGGGGAAGACGACGCGGGTGTCGGTCGCGTCCTCCGGCGGGCAGTCAGAAGGCGGCGACAGCTACTTCCCGTCGATCTCCGGCAAGGGCCGCTTCATCGCGTTCGAGTCGGGCGCAACGAACCTGGTGGACAACGACAACAACGGAGGTACCGACATCTTCGTCCACGACCGCAAGACCGGGGAGACGACGCGCGCGTCGGTCGCCTCGGACGGCACGGAGGCAAACGGCGCCAGCGAGCACGCCTCGATCTCGGCGAACGGCCGCTACGTCGCGTTCGTCTCGTACGCCGACAACCTGGTCGCCGACGACCACAACGGCAAGGCCGACGCGTTCGTCCACGACCGCCGTACGAAGGAGACCTTCCGCGTGTCGGTCGGCACCAACGGCACCGAGGCCGTGGAGGGGTCCGGGACGACGGTGAAGATCTCCGCGAAAAGCCGCGCCGTGGTCTTCAACTCCACCTCGTCCGATCTCGTCGATCTCGACACCAACGGAAACGCCGACATCTTCGTCCACGACTGGAAGACCAAGCAGACCACGCGTGTCTCGGTCGACTCGAACGGCGCGCAGACCACCGCGGGCGATGCGAGCGACCCGGCGATTTCCGCGAACGGCCGCTTCGTCTCCTTCATTTCCAACGCGCCCAACCTCGTCGCCGACGACACGAACGGCATGTTCGACGTGTTCGTGCACGACCGGAAGACCGGGATCACCGCGCGCGCGTCGGTCGATTCGAACGGCACGCAGGTGACCGACGCGCACAGCCAGACGCCGACCCTGTCGCGGAACGGTCGCTTCGTCCTCTTCGAGTCGAGTTCCGCGCAGCTCGTCGCGCTCGACACCAACAACTCGACCGACGTCTTCGTGCACGACCGCAAGACCGGGAAGACGACCCGGGCTTCGGTCGCGTCGGATGGAACGCAGTCGGCGAATCCCGGGGCGTATTACCCGGCGATCTCGGCCAACGGGAAGTTCGCCATCTTCACGTCGAATGCGACCGACCTCGCCGGCCCCGACTCCAACGACACGGGCGACATCTTCGTGCGGGCGTTCAATTGAGGCCCGGCATCCCTGGGCCGATCTCCTGCGAAGGGTCCATCGTTTCGACGTCCTGACGTGCGACCGCTGTGGCGCGCGCAAGTCGGTCATCGCGACCATCACCCAGCACGAGGTCATCCAGAAGATCCTCGCGGCGCTCGATCTTCAAGGAGAACCGCCATTCATCCACTCCGCCCCCTCCGCCGCGCACGCTCCAAAGAATCGTCACCAACCGCCTTCTCGAACATTCATCGCATCGCATCGAAGGCCGTAGCAGCCTGTTTCGCTTCCCAACGTCGAACTCCGCCTTCCGCGAGAGTCGATTCCGCCGGGGATGGCTTGTCTGTCTGACCCGCTCGCCTACTCGATCACGATCTCGAGCCCGTTGGAGAAGGTCATCCCAAGTGGGTTCGCCAAGGCGTCGGCCACGGACCATTGCACGTAGACGGCCAGTCCGATCAATCCGGGCGAGTTGCTGATCGGCAGCACCAGCGAGGCCCCTCCGAACGAGGTGGTCGGCACGGCCGCGAGCAGGTCGCCGGGGGCCAGCAACAGGCAGTCTGGGGCACCGAAGGACGTGAGGTCGAGCGGCAGGGAGAAGCCGGCCCAGGAGTCGTCGTCGAGTCCGCCGCGCAGGAAGGCCGTGCTGTTCGGGAGCGCGCCGGCCAGGGTCAGCTCGAAGTCGTTGGAACCGATCACCGGCCGGTTGTTCCAGCGGGCGAGGACCCCCGCGCATTCCTCGCCATACGCCTGGACCGCGTCGAACCGCGCCTGCGTCTGCAGGTAGGCGGCGATGTCCTCGACTTCCTGGCCCTCGAGCGGCGGCACCAGGGCGATCATGGCCGGCACGGTATTGAGCGCCCTGCGGATCAACGAACCAGACGCCCGCTGCACGCGCGGGATCAGCCACTGGTGGCTGTTGGGCAGGCCGGCGCCCTCGAAGTCGTGACACGCGGAACAGTTGTTGACGTAGAGCGCCTGCCCCGAGGCGGCGTCGCCGCTCTCGATCCGGTTCTCAAACGGCCGCGGAGCGCCGAACCCGTCGAAGGCGTGATCGTTCGGATCGCCGGTGTTGCGCAGCCGCCGGAACTCCACGGTCCAACGCCTGGTGACGGCATCGAACGTATGGGCCGACGCCACGTCGCCGCGGCTGCCGCTCGGAGCGCGCGCCAGATAGCGCGGGATCTCGGTTCCCGGCGCCGGCACGCCCGAGAACGGCACCGCATCCGCTTCGTAGAGCACGTCGCCGGTGTAGCCCAGGCCGGAGAAGTGCATCCAGGTCGGATTCGAGCCAGAGAGGTCGTTGCTGGCATAAGCGGAGGTGCCGGCATCCGGCTCGCGCCCATTGTCGCTGCCGAGGGCGTAGATCAGGTGCGTGTCGTCCCCGAATCCCGAAGGCGCGGTGCGTCCCGCCTTCCAGTGCCAGATGTCGGCCAGGTCGCCCGGACGATTGGTCGCCATGGCCACCACGCCGTCGCCGGTGTAGTTCTGGTAGGGGAAGTCGCTCGACAGATTGGCGTGGCAGTAGTTGGCGCAGCCCTGGCCGTTGATGGTGAAGCTCCCTTCCGTATCGACGATCGGGAACATGAAGAAGATCCGGTCCTCGCTCTCCGCTCCGGCGTACCGGTGCCCGCTGGCATTCACCGCCTGTTCGTTCGGCGCCCCGATCGTGGCGCCCGTGTGCCGCCGCGGGTTCCAGCCGGTTTCACCGCCGCCCTGGTCGCCGAAGACCCACTTGCCGGGGCGCTGGCTCGCATCGTGACCCGCGTCCTCCCACTGCACGACGAAGTAGACGTAGTTCGTGTCCCAGGCCGACCCGACGGTGATCTCGGTCCCGACCGCATCGACGAATTCGCTGAGCGGATAATTGTTCTGGGGTACGCCCCGGATCGCCGCCAGAAGGTGGATGTCCCACTCCGCCGCGTCTCCATCCAGCGTGACGCCGTCATCTGGAACCTGGCCTGAGACGATCACGTTGTTCGCCAGCAGGTCGGTTACGAAGGGCGCCGTCTGGAAGTCGAGATACAGCAGCCGGGCGCCGGCGTGGTTGTGGGAGTTCTCGGTCACGGCCAGCGAGAAATAGGTGTCGGCGGGCACCGGCTGGGCCGAGGCGGAGGCCGACCAGCAGGCCAGCAGGAGTGCGGAGACAGCGGTGGTGCAAAGCGGGTGGGTCAACATGATGCAGCGGTTTCCTGGGGCACGAGACGACGGAGGTTCTGATCCTTGAGGCGGGCATTCTACCAGCCGCACCCGGCGGTGTCTCGCCCCAAGGTCCCTCCGGCTGCTATGTTGTCGGCCTCGCATTACGTCGGAGGCCCCGCGCATGCGCCTGCTCCTGCTCGCCGGCTGGTTGTTCCTCCTCGGGTCCGGGCTCTTGGCAAAGCAGCGGGAACCGGCCAACATCGTGCTGATCCTGGCCGACGATCTGGGCTACGGCGAACTCGGTTGCTACGGGCAGCGGAAGATCCGCACGCCGCGGATCGACCGGCTGGCCGGGCAGGGCCTGCGGTTCACGCAGGCGTATTCGGGGGCGCCGGTCTGCGCGCCCGCGCGCTGCGTGCTGATGACCGGACGGCATTCGGCGAACGCGGAGATCCGCGGCAACCGGGAGGTCAAGCCCGAAGGGCAGCTGCCGCTCTCGGAGCAGAGCGTCACGCTGCCCGCTCTGCTCAAGGCCAAGGGTTACGCGACCGGCGCGATCGGCAAGTGGGGCCTGGGGCCGGTCGGTTCGAGCGGCGATCCGAACGCGAAGGGGTTCGACCTGTTCTTCGGCTACAACTGCCAGCGCGAGGCGCACAGCTATTACCCGGACCATCTCTGGCGCAATCGCGAGCGCGTCGAACTGGACAACGGCAAGATCCCCGGCCACGCCCGGCTCGACGTGGCGCCCGAGAATTACGACCGCTTCCGCGGCCGCGAGTACGCTCCCGACCTGATGATGCGGGAGGCCGAGCGCTTCCTTCGCGAGCGGCGCGAGCGGCGCGAGCGGCGCGAGCATCGCGAGCATCGCGAACGGCCGTTCTTCCTCTACCTGCCGTTCGTGGAGCCGCACCTCGCCATGCAGCCGCCCGGCGAGTGGGTCGAGCGCTACCCCGAGGACTGGGACGACGCGCCGTACCTGGGCCAGCGCGGATACCTGCCGCACCCGCGGCCGCGCGCTGGCTACGCGGCCATGATCAGCGATCTCGACGAGCACGTGGGCCGCATCGTGGACCTGATCGATGAACTCGATCTCGGCGAAAACACGTTGATCCTGTTCACCTCCGACAACGGCGCCACGCACGACGTGGGCGGCGTCGACACGGAGTTCTTCCAGTCCGTGGGCCCGCTGCGGGGGCGCAAGGGCTCGGTCTACGAGGGCGGCCTGCGCGTGCCGCTGATCGCCCGCTGGACCGGCGTGATCGAACCCGACACGACCAGCGACCACGTCTGCGCCTTCTGGGACCTGATGCCGACCTTCGCCGATCTGGCCGGCGCGCCGGCCCCGGCGCAATGCGACGGGCAGAGCTTCCTGCCGGCCCTCACCGGTCGGGGCGAGCAGCCGATCCACGAATATCTGGTCTGGGAGTTCCACGGCTACGGCGGCCAGAAGGCCGTGCGCCTCGGCGACTGGAAGGGCGTCCTGCGCGACATCCACAAGGGCGGCGAGCAGATCGAACTCTACAACCTGAAGGACGACCTCGGCGAAGCGCACGACGTCGCGGCCGAGCATCCGGAGATCGTCGAACGCATCGCCCGGATCTTCGCCACCGACCGGACGCCGAACGAGCAGTTTCCGATGGAGCGCTTCGATCCGAGCTGAGGGCGGCGCTCACCGCCGATGAGGCGAGGCGTTTTCCATGCGCGGGCCTGGACGGAATTTCTGGCGGGCCGGGCTGGTGGGAATGGAGGGAAGCGCGATCCTCGACCGCGGTTCCTGGCCCGCAAATGAGATCCGGCTGCGCCAGGGAACTGTCTCGACCGGTGTCGGCTGTTCCGCTTTTCCGGATCGGCGGGGGCTTCCGTCAGTCCGCCATCGGTACCATGGAACCCCCGCACCGCGATGAAAGGAGCTCGATGATGGTGGGTACAGATCGCCTCACAATCAAGGAATTCGCCCAGATCGCCGATGCGGCCCTTTCCTTCGGCGACCTCACGGTGCTGGTCGGTCCGCAGGCGACGGGGAAGAGCCTCGCGCTCCAGTGGCTCAAGGTCGCCATGGACAGCAAGCAGATCGTCAATGCGCTTCAGGAGGCAGGTCATTCCACGGACGATCCGGGCGTGCTCATCGACCTCATCTTCGGCGCGGGCATGGAAGAAGCGTGGAGATCCGGTTCCGAGGTCACGTTCAAGGGGAAGCGGCTGAATCCGAAAGACCTGGGTCGACTCGGGAATGGCAACGAGAAGGTCTTTTTCATTCCGGCCCATCGCTCGATGCTCATCAGTGACGGGTGGGCTGCACCGTTCAAGAACCTCACTTTCGACACGTCCGTGGTGGCCCGCATCTTCAGCCAGAACCTCTTCGATCGGTTCAGATCTCGAGGCGAGGGCCCCCTATTTCCCGTGGAGCGCGTCTTGAAGCAGGCGTACCGCGACCAGATCAACAGCGCCGTGTTCCATGGCGGCCGCGTCGGCATAGAG